>Ga0170475_101457511_pt1 | contig 10630 bp, 4 predicted proteins | sample Soicark_Litter_5_FD_111474 | JGI IMG/M metagenome (GOLD analysis project Ga0170475, IMG submission 111474) | Avena fatua rhizosphere microbial communities from Hopland, California, USA. Combined Assembly of 48 SPs | reverse complement strand
CCTTGTCAAAAGGCGCGTCGGTCAAATTGATGACGGACGGTATCTTGCTGGCCGAAACACAGACCGACCAGTTGTTGAGGCAATACGACACGATCATCATCGATGAAGCACACGAGCGCAGCCTGAACATCGATTTCCTGCTGGGCTACCTGAAACAGTTGTTGCCCAGACGACCGGACCTGAAAATCATCATCACGTCAGCGACGATTGATGCAGATCGTTTTGCGCGGCATTTCGGCAGCGCCGACAAGCCGGCCCCGGTGATTGAAGTGTCGGGACGCTTGTTCCCGGTCGAAATCCGCTATCGGCCGGTCGAAGCATTCGACAAGAACGATGTAAAAGCTCCCCAAACGTCGGCGCAAAAAGGCAAGGAACAGCGCGATCTGATGGATGCCGTGATCGATGCGGTCGATGAATTGGCGCGCATCGGTTCCGGCGACGTACTCGTGTTTTTGCCCGGCGAACGGGAAATCCGCGACGCCGCCGAAGCGTTGCGCAAGCACCATCCGCCGCATGTCGAAATTTTGCCGTTGTTTGCACGGCTGTCGGCACAAGAACAAGAGCGCGTTTTTAAAATTTCCAACGCACGTCGAATCGTGCTGGCCACCAATGTCGCCGAAACTTCGCTGACCGTGCCCGGCATCCGCTATGTCGTCGATGCCGGTTTGGCGCGCGTCAAGCGCTATAGCTATCGCAACAAGGTCGAGCAATTGCAGATCGAGCCGGTGGCGCAGTCGGCCGCCAATCAGCGTGCCGGCCGCTGCGGCCGCGTTGCGGCGGGTATCTGCATCCGCTTGTACGATGAGCAGGATTACGCGTTGCGGCCGAAATTTACCGAGCCGGAAATTCTGCGTTCGTCGCTGGCTGCCGTCATTTTGCGCATGAAATCATTGCGCCTGGCCGATGTCGAGACCTTCCCGTTCATCGAGCCGCCGCCGGGACGCGCGATTGCAGATGGCTACCAGTTGCTGCAAGAACTCGGGGCGGTGGACGACAACAATCAACTCACGCCCATGGGCAGGCAGTTGGCCAAGCTGCCGCTCGATCCGCGTGTGGGACGCATGATCCTGGCTGCGCGCGACAATGCGTGTCTGACCGAAGTGTTGATCATCGCCGGTGCGCTATCGGTGCAAGACCCGCGTGACCGACCGATGGATGCGCAAGGTGCAGCCGACAACGCGCACAAGAAATTCGCCGATGAAAAATCGGAATTCCAGAGCTACCTGAAAATCTGGAAATGGTTCGAGGACGAGATCGCGCACAAAAAATCGAACCGGCAGTTGATGGACCATTGCCGCGCCAATTTCCTGTCGCAACTGCGCCTGCGCGAGTGGCGCGATGTGCATTCGCAATTGCTGACGATCGTGCGCGAGCAGGGCTGGCGCCTGAACGAGGCGCCTGCGACCAACGAGCAATTGCACACGGCCCTGCTGGTCGGTTTGCTCGGCAACGTCGGCTTCAAGTCGGAAGAGGAGCCGCACTACCTGGGCGCACGCGGCATCAAGTTTCATATCTGGCCGGGTTCGCATCTGGTAAAAAAAGCCGGCAAATGGATCATGGCGGCCGAGCTGGTCGATACCACGCGGCTCTATGCGCGCTGTATCGCGCAAATTCAGCCGGAATGGCTGGAGCGCGTCGGCGGCCATTTGCTGAAAAAATCCTACGGAGAGCCGCGCTGGGAAAAACGCACCGCGCAAGTGTCAGCGTACGAGCGTGCCACCTTGTACGGCCTGGTGGTGTACAGCCAGCGCCGCATCAATTACGGCCTGATCAATCCAAAAGAAGCACGCGAAATATTCATTCGAGATGCATTGGTCGGCGGCGATTTCGATACGCGGGCGCCGTTCTTCGCCTACAACCAGAAGCTGATCCGCGAAATCGAAAATCTGGAACACAAGTCGCGCCGCCTCGATGTCCTGGTCGATGAAGAATTGATTGCCGCGTTCTATGACAAGGTGATTCCGGCCGATATTTGCAACGGTATTTCGTTTGAAAAATGGCACAAGGATGCGACCGCCAAAAATCCGAAGCTGCTCTACCTGAACCGTGACGACTTGATGCGGCACGAGGCTGCCGGCGTCACCACCGATCTGTTTCCGAAACAGATGATGGCAGCCGGTGTCGCGATGCTGTTGTCGTATCACTTCGAGCCCGGCGCGCCGCGCGACGGCGTGACCTTGACCGTGCCGCTGTATGCGTTGAATCAGGTCTCGGCCGACCGCTGCGAATGGCTGGTGCCCGGCATGCTGAAGGAAAAAGTCCATCTGCTGCTGAAATCCCTGCCGCAAAAAATGCGTCGTCATTGCGTGCCGCTGCCGGATTATGCGGCCGGATTGTGCGATCGCATTCATGAACGCAATACATTCGGCAAAGGCAATTTGCTGGATGCGGTGATTGCCGATATTCGCGATCAAACCGGCATTGCGGCCAAGACCACCGATTTCAAGCTGGAGACCTTGCCGGCACATCACTTCATGAATTTCAAAGTGATCGATGAACATGGACGGCAACTGGATATGGGCCGCAATCTGGCCAGTCTGCAAGCAGAGTTCGGCGGACAGGCGCGCGAGAGTTTTCAGAAGCTGGCGGAGAACACCTCGATGGTCTCAAGCGAAGTGGCATCCGCGGAGCAGCGTCTTTCCGGCCAAGGCCGGCAACCGGCGGCATCCGGCACACCAGGCAAAGCCGCGAATGCCGCGCAACACGAAAACCTGACCGCATGGACGTTCGGCGAACTGCCGGAACTGCTCGAAATCCAGCAGGGAAAACAGACGCTGATCGGCTTCCCGGCATTGGTCGACAAGACCACGCATTGCAACCTCGAAGTGTTCGACGATCCCGCTGAAGCCGCGCGTATCCACCGCAACGGCATGCGCCGCCTGATCGCGTTGCAACTGAAAGAACAACTCAAATATCTCGAAAAGAATATCCCCGGCTTGCAGCAAATGGGCATGCAATTCATGGCGCTCGGTTCGCAGGAAGAGCTGCGCGACCAATTGATTCAGGCTGGTCTGGATCGCGCCTGTCTGCAAGAACCGTTGCCGAAGAACGCTGCCGAGTTTGACGCCCGCAAGGATGAAGGCAAATCGCGCCTCGGCCTGCTGGTCAATGAAATCGCGCGCCTGGCGGCGCAAATCATCGCTGAATACTATACGTTGCCGAAGAAGCTGCAGGCAATCAAGGCGCACGCACAGGCGGCTGCCGACATTCAGTTGCAGCTACAGGCGTTGATCGGCAAGCGCTTCGTCGTTGAAAACGATTATGGGCAGTTGACGCATTTCCCGCGCTACCTGAAAGCGATCAATGTGCGGCTGGAAAAGCTGCGCGCCGACCCGGCGCGCGATACGCGCTTGATGGCTGAATGGGCGCAGGTCGCGACGCCTTGGCAGCGTGCGCTGAAGGATCGCCAGAAGAACATTGACCCGAAGATGACGGAATTCCGCTGGCTGCTGGAGGAACTGCGCGTGTCCTTGTTTGCGCAGGAGTTACGCACACCGATGCCGGTATCGGTCAAGCGGCTGCAGAAGGTGTGGGAGTCGATGCAGCGTTGAGTCTGAATCTGCCGCCAAAGGTTTTGGCATGAATCTGAAAACCATGATGCCTTTGGAAGATGCAGGCAGACATTCAAATCTGCGGCGGTGTTCAGCTCCCTCTCCCGCAGGCGGGAGAGGGTTGGGGGTGGAGCAGGGGTTTCGGGCAGCATGCTGCCCGCCTGCGGAACGGCAGGGGCTTGCAAGCCCCTGCGCGCCCTGCAAGGGAGGGCGTTTGTCAAGGCCGCTTTTCTTGCGATCACCCTCATCCCCAACCCTTCTCCCGCCAGCGGGAGAAGGGAGTCGAGCGTGCCCGCAAACTTGTGGATAGACCTCAGCCCGCAGGAGGAAGAAGGCGCTTTCCAATGCTCTTTGCAAAGATGTGTAGATACCCATGCCACTTCCAGGACGCTTTTTTCCCGACATTTTTTGGTCTGATGGCCCGATTTTGTGGCGGGGAGGGCGTCGATTTCACGTAAAATCCGCAGGCTGATCCGTGAAACGGGTTACGGGGTGCGTTGGTACAGAATTCGCAGGGCCCTGCGCTTTACAATGTGGTCACCTAATCAAGAGAAAATAATGTCTATCAAATCCGACAAGTGGATTCGCCGCATGGCGCAGGAAACCGGCATGATCGAGCCGTTCGAACCTGGTCAAGTGCGCCATCAGGATGGCCACAAGATTGTCAGCTACGGCACCTCGTCCTATGGCTACGATATCCGCTGTGCCGATGAATTCAAGATTTTTACCAACATCAATTCCACCATCGTCGACCCGAAGAATTTCGATGAAAAATCGTTTGTCGATTTCAAAGGCGATGTCTGCATTATTCCGCCCAATTCCTTCGCACTGGCGCGCACGATGGAGTACTTTCGCATTCCGCGCAGCGTACTGACGATTTGCCTGGGAAAATCGACCTACGCGCGTTGCGGCATCATCGTCAACGTCACGCCGTTCGAGCCGGAGTGGGAAGGTTACGTGACACTGGAATTTTCCAACACCACACCGTTGCCTGCCAAAATTTACGCGGGCGAGGGGTGCGCGCAGGTGCTGTTCTTTGAAAGCGACGAGATATGCGAAACGTCGTACAAGGATCGCGGCGGAAAATACCAGGGACAGTGCGGCGTGACGTTGCCCAAGACCTGAAGGTCGTTTACCCCATCCCCCCTTGCAGGACGCACACAGGCTTGCAAGCCTGTGCCGTTCCGCAAGCAGGCGACATGTCGCCTGAAACCCTTGCTCCACCCCTAGCCCTCCCCTTGAAAGGGAGGGAACACGTAGGCTCTCCGTCGCCTAAGTTACTGGCTTCTGTGTATGCGCCATCGAGTGGAGCAGGGCCTGTCAGGACTTCCTGGATGTGATGAAAAAAACTGTTCTGGCCTTGAACCCATATTCGGCCATTGCGTTGATCCTCGCAATCATCTTGCATGGGCTGCTGATTGCCGGGTTTCTTGCAACATCCTCCCCAATTGCTGCCTCTTCAGCAACCCGGCATAAGGGCGCCCACCTGATACAAGTGGGTGTGCGCTCTGTTCCGGCGCCTATCGTAATTCAACCCACAGTAATTCAACCCACAACTCAACCCGCCGCAACGCGCACTGAACACGCGCAAAAGCCGACGCCTACCCCAGCTCCAGTCGAGCAGAAGACTGAACAGCCTCCGCCCGAAAGCGCGACACAAGAGGCCCTCGCACCACCGCCGGCCGCAGCAACCGGAAGCGAAGTCGTTTCGCCCTTTGCACCGATCATTGCGCAGCCACTTGGACGTGGTAGCTGGCGCACCTCAAGGCCACCACCGCCTGGCATTGATCCAGCAGAATTGCAACGGCAACAGATGCGGCTGCAACTACGCACAATGCTGATGGATCGGCTGGGGAACTGGGTGGCTTGGCAGACACAACAGCACACCGAAGTGAGCTGCCTGATCCGGCTTGACTTGGCTACTCAGCAAGCCACACTCTCCTGCATTCCGGCAGCGAAAGAAACGGAAGTATGGTCAGTGCTGAATGGATTGGTGCGGGCGGGCGCAGCAGATAGTGACGACCCACTTTGCTTGCGTTTTGGTGCAGCGCAATTGACCACGATCAACTGCAACGTTACCCCATAAAAAAACAGGCGGGATCAGCCGCCTGTTTTGCACTCGCTAGAACTGTCAGGGATTACTGCAGAACACCTTGAATCACCGCAGGCTTGCTAGTTGTCAGTTCAGGCTGCGAACCAATTTTGGTGAATGGATTCACATCCCATGCACTCACGTCTGGCAATGCCAAGGCGCTGGCAGTTGACAGGCTCAACGTCGGGCAGGCAGTAGCACCGGTACCGCTCAATTTGCCCAGCCGCATTTCCCGCTCCAGGAACTTGGTGTAATAAGTACTGCTACCCTCGGCGACTGTGGAGCCATCCTTGATGTCGAACGCAGGCACCCAGCGTACGCCTGGACCGCATGCAACCGACTGATTGTTGTCCGGGTTGACGCAGGAGCCAGGAATCCCTTGCAGCTCGCCAAATCCGCTGAATTGCAACTGCAAGGTTGAACCGGCAAACTTGGTCACATCGGTAGCCCGGATATTGTTGCTTGTCACTGCAAAAGCGAGATTTTTCGGTGGATCGAAACTGATCGGTCCCGCACTATTGGCGGCGCCGAAATATTGATTCCATTGGTTCGGCCCGGTTTCCCACTGATACGACGTGCTCGCCTGATTAGCCAGCCATGGACAATAGTTAGTACCACCAGGATCGGCAGCACCCGCGGTATTGCACTTGATGCTCTCAAGAGCCGCAGAATCACCGGCGTCAATCAGATAACCCGACTGCAAGCCGCCCGGGAAGGACGACATCTGGGTAGAGGTTGCCGATGAATAATCGATGGCGGTACCTCCCTGTTTGAGCATGCCGTCATAGCTATAACTGATTGCATTGCCAATAACAACCGGGCCCCAGTTCTGTGACGAAGGAATTGTTTGCGGGCTGCCGCCGCCCCAGGTTTGCGCAGTAATATCGGCCCATGGTGCGAGCGGAGTGGTATTTGCATAAGTTGCCGGACAGCCGTTGACGCACACCAGTTGCGACGGTGCGCCTGCCGAACCTGGCGCCACCGTATTCCGGATTCGGTAATACAGCGGCGTGGTGCCAGTGAAGTTACCGCTGGCTGGCACACTGATCACGCCATCGCCTGACGGCGAATAAATCCATAGCGAATTTGCACCTTGGGCACTGAATTCACTGGCGGTCAGCGTCACCGGCGAGCTAAGCGGCACTGGAGAGCAGCCATTCTGGCCGCAATTCATCTTGCCAACCGCCTGCAGATCGGTGCCATTCCATTGCAGGGTATAGTTGGTGCAAGGAGAATCGCCGGCCTGCGGCAGGTTCGTCGTTTGCTGACACGCCGCATAATTCAATGAAGAATTCTTGAAGTCATCAAGCTTGGCGGTCATACGCGTGAATTTCCACAATTTCCCGCCTTTTTTCGTGACGCTCAATGTCTCGTCATTCCCGGAAACATGACGACTCAGGGTTCCGGTAACGCCGACATCGGCCATTGCCGAAGGCGGCAGAGACAGCCCCCAGAAACTCCAGAAACCATAATCCGTGTTGCCATTATGTGCAAATTTCACCGGGAAGCCGGGATTGCTCATGTTCAGGCGACTGCCATCCTGCTTATACACGCCATAGCGCCAAGTTGAAAACTCGTCCTGATTCTGATCGCGTGAAAAACAGGCATCGACTGTCCCGTCATTGCGCCGAAAATTGCTCGGGTTGTAAGCAAATTCATACGTGTAGCTGCCGTTATCGTCGCCTTGGATTTTACCGGCACCATTGTCGCCATTCGCGTCGCTCTGCTGCAGCCTGAGCCTGGTTTCATTCGGAGAGCCGCCATGGCTTTCCGTCTCGTAAAATGTCAAACCCGTCGCATCGGACTTCAGCGTGCCCTTCATGTCGCAGGTTGATGCACCCGGCTGTGTACCGCAGAAATACATTTTGAACAGGCCATTCGGATTGGCGGCCGATTTGCCGGCGGTTGCCTCAAGGTACACGTAAATCAACGACTTGCTGGTATTGCCCTGATCCTCTTCTTCATCGGTAATCCATGCCTTCATCACCAGCGGATCTGCACTCGTCGACTGGGTCGAATCGACGACTGCCGACATGTACTTGGCTGTATTTGCTTCTCCGGCATTGGTGGTGGAGGCATTGCCGGCATCGGACTGTCCCTTGCATTTGCCCTGATCGACCAGCGCCAGGTAGGGCCCCGTGTTGACCATCAGATCCGGTTTCATGTTGCCCATGATGCACATGATCATGTTGACCGTGCTGATGCGGTCGCCTACCCGGTCCTGCACCCAAGTATTCTGAGTGTCGTTAACATAGGCGCCGCTAGTTGGGGCCGTTTGGGCAATGGCAGCGCCGATCGTGCTACAGGCTAGCGCCAGCGTGGTCGGCAATATTTTTTTCATTTTCATTGCGTGTACCCTTACTTGGATTTATTTGGAAGAAACGACTTGGACTTGGGTGGGTAATTGGATGGTCGACTCACTTAATGTGGTAGTGGGGGCAGAGCCGCCACCGCCACCACCGCATCAAGACAGGATTAAGGTGCTGGCGCATAACATTGCTGCAGATAACTTCAACATCAACTGTCTGAAATTCATCAATTACTCCTCGTAAAAGTTTCGTTCAAAGTTTGCCAAGACCAGTACATTTAGTTTCCTTGCGGATACATTTTTGATCGTAAATTATTTTGCATCGGATCGCAAACGTAATTTTTCCAAGATTGACGTACAAAATAGCCAAAATGGAACAACGAGAGTGGCTGTCATCTGGAAAGTCAGATTTGTTGCGACTGGCAGCAGCCGTTCTATAGGAAGGACCGGCGGGGATGTAATTAAAGCAACATGTCATTCATCCCTCTCGCATGTGTCCGCAGGTGTTAATTAATCGATGGGATTGCACCTTGGCAACGGTCCTCTGTAGCGCAGTCGACTGATGGGCAGGCTGTGCAACTCGGCCGCCAGCCCAGCGAAACCGCACCTTGGCTCGCCCGTGCGCACGGCTTCCACTGCGGCATTGAGCGCCGGGATATTGCTTGGCCGGACGCGTATTCAAACACTTAGTAAATCTCAATGACTCAGCAAAACAATGTCGTTATTCTTTTCGCAAGTGCCTCCTGTTTCGTACTGATTGATAAGCTTTTTGCGAACTGAATCGTACGAAGTTGTGGGGGCGCTCGTATTTTGTATCGCGGAAATTGTCCTATCCCAAACCCAAGGTATTACTAGCGTTGGAGACTTCAATGCATGAGCCAAAGAAATTCCGAAGTGGAAAATTTTCCATCTCCTTGTTGATGCAACGGTTACGATGGCCCTCTGCGCTTCGCGTCACCGATCAGCCTCCAAGCGCCGAGGGTGGTAGTTCCGTCCGTTATCTCGCATCCATTCGCTCTTTTGCCGAAAAACATCGCATCGTCCTTACGACGATGGTCTTCGTCGCCATGCTGGGGGTCACATTCAGCCTCGGCACACAGGCGGTCAAAGCGCAAGTACCCGCTGCCGGAACGAAAGGTGCGCCACCACCGGCTTCGCTCAAGAGCGTTCCTGTTCCAGGCCTCTCCGCATCAGAGCTCGACGACCTCGTGACAGACAAGAAGGCGGCAATTCAACTGGGCAAGGCGCTCTTTTGGGACATGCGCGTGGGCAGCGACAACAAAACCGCCTGCGCGACTTGCCATTTTCATGCCGGCGCTGACAATCGCATCAAGAACCAACTCAATCCGGGGCTACTGGCAGACGATAAGACGTTCCAGTTAGGGGGGCCGAACTACACCTTGAAGTCGAGCGATTTTCCTTTGACCCGGCATGCTGACGTGAACGATGCTGCGACGATGACAGATGACAAAAATGAGGTGGTATCGTCGCAAGGCGTGTTTACGAACAGCTTTGTCAGTGTTTCCCGGACCGGGGAGGCGGACACTTGTACTGCAGTCTCCGATGCCGTTTTCCATGGCGGCTCTGGATTCAATGTCCTTGGCACCAACACGCGACGGGTGGAGCCGCGCAATGCGCCGACAGTGTTTAACGCTGTCTTCAACTTCCGCAATTTTTGGGACGGACGGGCAAACAACGTGTTTAACGGGGGCGATCCGTTCGGTCTGAGGAACCCGGAAAAGCTTGTCTGGAAAGTAGAGAATGGCGTGCTCCAACAAGTCAAGTTTTCCCTGCAATTCGCGCCCCTCGCCTCGCTGGCTTCCGGCCCGCCGCTGAGCGAAAATGAAATGAGCTGCCGCGACCGCACGTTCGCGGCGCTCGCGAAAAAGCTGATCGGCCTGACCCCTTTGGCGAACCAGACCATCGCTCCGGACGACAGCGTACTCGGTTTAGGGGCAGTTAGTGGGTCTACGTATGGCGCCCTGATTCAACGTGCGTTCCGGCCCGCTTACTGGAGTGCATCGTCGGTGCTTAATCTGGTCGCTGCAGATGCCCTGAAATTCAAGGATATGGACTTGGAGCTGAGCCGCCACTCGCGCAACCTCGGTAGAAGCGGAACGCGCGATCAGGTAAATCAAATAGAAGCCAATTTTGCGCTCTTCTTTGGCGTCGCGTTGCAGCTTTATCAGGCAACGCTGGTTGCCGACGACACGCCGTACGATCGCTATGCCGAGGGCCAGACGAACGCGCTCAACGCGCAGCAGTTGAGGGGGCTTGCAATCTTCAGAGGGCAGGGTGAATGCATCCACTGTCACGTCGGCGCTGAACTCACCAGCGCGTCGTTCAGTAACGTGACCACCGATGTACGGCTCGATCAAAGACTCGGGGACAACAATGCGGTCTTCCGTTACGACAATGGCTTCTTCAATACAGGTGTGCGGCCGACGGCGGATGATCCCGGCGTCGGTGGCGTCGATCCGTTCGGCAATCCGCTCTCCGAAACCCGCATGGCGCAAACGGGTAAAACTGCTTTGCTGGGCAGCGGGTTTAATGAAGCCGCCATCGACTCTTCGGCACTGACCGCAGTCGACGGCGCGTTCAAGACGCCGGGGCTGCGCAACGTGGAATTTACCGGCCCCTACTTTCACAACGGCGGGAAAGCGACGCTGATGCAGGTGG
>Ga0170475_118733292_pt1 | contig 10635 bp, 5 predicted proteins | sample Soicark_Litter_5_FD_111474 | JGI IMG/M metagenome (GOLD analysis project Ga0170475, IMG submission 111474) | Avena fatua rhizosphere microbial communities from Hopland, California, USA. Combined Assembly of 48 SPs | reverse complement strand
GCCACGAACGGCGAGCCGTCCGACCAGAAGCAGCTTACCCCGGCGGCCTCGGCCACCGCCGCCGCTGCGGCCAGATTGGTGATTCCACCGTCAGGTCCGGCCTGGACCGCCACCCATCCGGTCCAGGGAATGCCGCGGTCCGGCTGCCAGTCGGCCGGGTCCGCCCCAAAGCCGGCCAATGCGTCCTGCCACGCATCCAGACGGAAGTCCGGCTCCAGAACCCGACGCGCCAGCGCCTCTGCGCAATTGAACCAGGAGGCGGCGGGCGTGGATGCGCCGGCTTTGACGCACAGCGCGAGGCACAGCGGGAACAGTCGCCCTGCCGCATCCGTGCTCGGCATCAGGATTCCCCGAACCGCCGCTGAACCGGCGGCTCCGGCCGGCAGCGCGAAGCGCCAGACTGGTGCCATGGCGAACGCATCTTCGAAGGCCGGGCCGATACGGTTGCGGGCATCGGCCATGCCACGCACCAGCCACGCATGCCAGGGTACCGTGAATTCCGTGGGCAAACGCCATGAAATGAATTCGGCCAATGCCGGCAGCTTGCCGAAAGCCCCGATACTGTTCATAGCGCCTCCGGACAACTGAAGCCGCGCAGCAGGGTCGGGTCGAACGGATTCTTCACGCTGCCTGCGTGCAGCGAAAACCGTGCCTCGTGATTGCCGGTCTGCAGAACCACCTCGAACTGGTCCGGTTGGCCGCTGGGCGTTATCTGGCCTTTGCGCAACATGCGGAACAGCGCCCATGGACCGTCCTCCACCGCCATCGCAGGCGTCCCGCCGTCCACCCGCGCGAAGGACAGCCGGACCTGACCCGCCTTCGGGCCGGGCCAAGTGAAGGCGACCGACTGTGCCGGCCCGTGGTCATAGGTCAGTTCCTGCCCATCGACGGACAGGAACAGGCTCCTCGCCGAGGAATCGAGGCCACGGGGGGTCAGCACGAACGAACCGCCCGCCTTGCCGGTCGGGAACAGGGCGTCGGTGATGCCGCTGGCACGGACCAGCCTGCCAAGTGCCGCCTGGGACAGACCGATCCCCCGCGCATCGCGCCAAGGCCGCCGGGACATATCCAAGTATGGGGCCAAGCGCTGCTTGACGAACCCGTCGATCAGGCCTCCGGGGGCGAACAAACGCGTCATGTCCTCCAGGTTGGCATCGGTGTCGCTGTTCGGGTCGAACGGGAAGCGGTTGTTCAGAGCGGTGCGGCAGAACGGCAGAACCTCGCTGCGCCACGCCGCATTCAGCTCTCGGGTGACCGTGTTCCCGAGCAACGAGCCGGTGGAGGCGGCGACGCCGCTCAGCATGCCGTCCAGCGGCGGCGGCAGAAGCTTGGCTGCCTGGGCCAACTGCGCCCCGGCGTCGGTGCCCTGACCGCGCAGTGCCTCCTCCGGGTTCGCGGCCCGCGCCGCGTCGGCCAGCCGCGCGTGCAGGTCGCCCAGTCTTGCGACGGCCTGCTGCAGGGGCGCCTGCCCGGAGCCATCCCCCTCCGCCGCTTTCCTCAAGTAGGCGAAATGGTCTTCCACCGGTTTGCCCGGTACCGCCGCCGGCGCTGAATCGCCATGCTGCCTCTTGACCAGTACCCCCAACTTGCCCAGCTTCCGGCCGATCTTCTTGGCTGCCACCTCCGCGGCGACATCGCTTGCGCTTTTCTCCTCCTCCTTCTGTGGCGGCTCGGTCAGCTTGGTTTCCCGGATCACCGCCTCGGTCATCATCATCAACGGCGAACTGGTGCCCGAAAGCGCCCGCACGACTTCCACCGCCTGATTCAACGACCCGCCGACCGGCGCCACCGTGACATCCCTCAGCAGCCCCTCCCAGGAAGCGATGGCGTCGTCGTAGTAAAGCCGCAGCATATCCTGCTTGAGCCGCTCGATCTCGGCATTGCCGGGGTTCGGATTGCCTCGGCCGCTCAGTACCCACAATTCAGCCCAGGCGCTGCGGGCACCTTCGTCCAGCAGAGGAAGGAACAGCTCATGGAAGCCCTGGTAGGTGTAGATCGCCGGAATCTCGGTATCCAGCGGCAGGCCGGAGCGGCGGACCAGGGCGGTCTGAGCATTGGGGCCGGCATAATCGGTGAGACGCCAGCCGGGCAGATCGGTCACATCCGGATTGTCGACGACCGCGTCATAGGCGCGCTTGGCCAGCGGGATGCGGGCCAGCACCGCCCGCGCGTCGGCCTGAAGGGTGGCGTCCAGCACCGGCCGCGTGTCCACGGTCGGCAGCAGTCTGGCCAGGGCCTCGGTGTGGCGGGCCGCCGACGGAGCCAGATCCGCCCGATGATTTTCCGTGTCCACGGTGAACCACGCTTGGATCTGCGCCGGGTCGACAGGGGCGATGCCCCCCAGCATCAGGTAGGTCTTCAGCCCTTCGATCACATAGTCGGGCTGATCCAAATGCTGGCGCAGGCTGCGCTCGGAAGACAGCACCAGCCGGGGCAGCAGCAGGTCGTTGAGAGCATTCCGATAGCCCGGCTCGACGCGGGCCAGGGTGCTTTCCCGCTGGGACAGGCCGAACCCCATGCGCCAGCCGTTCGGGGTCTTCAGCCCGTCCTCGATAGCCACTATTCCGTCGAGCAGCGGCAGCACCTGGGTGTAATCGGCGTCTTCCGGGGTCAGCCGCGATTTGGCCAGCGGCCCCGCCTTCGCGCTCCAAGCCATGATGTCCGCTTCCAGCGCATCGTACTGCTCGCGGTTGCCGACATAGCTCAGGGTCCAGGCGGCCGTTATCAGTACGGTCACGGCGGCGACCGAGGCCAGCGCCGCCCAGCGGACCATATGTTCCCGTCGCTCGCGGACGGGGTCGCGGCAGACCAGACTGGCCTCGCCGAATACCACGTCCTTCAACATGCGGGTCAGGAAGAAGGACCGGTCGCCGATGGCCTGAGCCGAAGGGCCGGTGGAGGCGATGGCGAACCGGGCCGAGATATCGGCCACCAGCCGGTCGATGGGCGTACCCACCTGGGTCGCGCTGGTGAAGTACACGCCGCGCAGCCATCCGCCCGTTTCATAGGCGCTGGACCGGAAGCACCGTTCGACGAAGCGGACCACGTCCTCGCCCAACTGTGCGAAGTGGGCAGGGAAGGCGAAGATTTCCGCCCGTCGCGCCAGATCGCCCTCCGCCGCCAGCCGCTCCGGCACCACCTTGTCCAGGCGGGCGGTCAACGCCGACAGGGCGTTGCGCATCGTCGCCATGTCGGGCGCGTCGGCGGTTCCGAGCTGGTGGGGGAAGGTGACGCCCCAGACCTGCTCGCGTCCGGCGTCGTCCAGGTCGCGGAAGAAGGTCGAGAATCCTGCGACCAGATCGGTCTTGCTTACCATCAGGTAGACCGGCAGGCGCAGGCCCAGGTGGGATTCCAGCTCCTCCAGCCGGGCGCGCATCTGAACCGCGAGGTCCATGTCGGCGCCGGTCCCGGCCAGCGCGTCGGTCGGGATGGCAACGATGACGCCGTTCAGGGGCTGGCGCGGGCGGTGCTTGCGCAGCAGGTCGAGAAAGCCGAGCCAAGCCGTCCGGTCCACGGTGCGGTCGACGTCCTGGCTGACGTAACGGCCGGCGGTGTCGATCAGGACCGCCTCTTCCGTGAAGAACCAGTCGCAATAGCGGGTGCCGCCGGCCCCGCGCAGCTCCTGGACGTCTCCCAGGGGAAAACGCAGGCCCGACTGGGCCAGCGCCGTGGTCTTGCCCGACATCGTCGGTCCGATCATCACGTACCAGGGCAGTTCATAGAGCCAGCGCCGCCTGTCGCCACGCCCGACGCGGCTGCGGCGCAGGCGCACCAGGGCCTCCTGGAATCGCCGCGCCAGTTCGCCGACTTCCGCTTGGCCGGGGTCGGGTTGGGCCGCGGGGGCCGTCAGGTCGCTCACCAGCTTCGCGTTGGCCCGGCGCCGCCGGGCCTGGACGGCCAGATTGGCGCCCGCCCAGACCAGGAGAATGACCAGGATGACCAGCAGCCGGGCAATGTCCCCGGCCAAGGGCCGCCAATCGCCGAACCCGATCAGGGCGCCGAAGTACCAGACCAGCAGACTGAGGATCAGCGCGCCAAGCAGGGTCAGGAACCACTGGCTGCCGACCACGGCGAGAACAGGCTTGAACGAACGCACGGGTCGCCTCCCCCTATTTCAGCAGCACGATTTCGACACGCCGGTTGGTGGCCTGCCCCTCGGGGCCGGTGTTCGGAACCAGGGGCTTGGTATCCGCCCGTCCGGAGACATCCAGCCGGCTCGCGTCGTCCAGCGCACCCGCCAGCACCGACGCGACCGACTTCGCCCGCGCGGCGGACAGTTCCCAATTGCTTGGGAACCGGGCGGTATGGATCGGCACATTGTCGGTGTGCCCCTGTACCAGGATGGTCCCCGGCACTGTCGCCAGCTCACGGCCCAGGCAGGTCAGCCCCGGCACGACGGACCCGTTCACACCGGCTTGGCCGGATTCGAACAAGCCGGTGTTGGGCAGCCGCACCAGGATCTTTTCCAGGTCTTCCATGACCCGGTTGTCAGTCGCGGTCCCTGAGTCCGGAAGGCAAGCGCGCAGCCGGTCGGCCATCGGCGTGGCCACGATGGGCGGCGTGACCACGATGGGCGGAGTGACCACGACGGGCGGCACCGCCGCCGGGACCGGCCGCTCGATCCGGACCGGCCCGACCGGCGGCAAGGAGGCGATCAGGGTGTCGATTCGCTCGCCGCGGCTGCTGAGGCTGAAGGCGAAAACACCGTAGATCACGCCCAGGAGGCCCAGTGCGGCAGCGCCGGTGACCCACAGGGGGGCACGCCGCGACAGCGGGACATGGGCGGCCCCGAAACCTTTCCACTGGGGCGACAGCTCGGCGTCGCGGCCACCGTTCAGCCGGGACAGCAGGCGTCCCAACTCGTCGCGGAGCCGTTCCAGGTCGGCGGCGCCACCCTGCGGCATGCGGTAGCGGCCTTCGAACCCCAGGGCCAGACAGGCGGCCATCAACTCCAGCATGTCGCGGTTAGTTTCCGGTGCCTGCCTGGTCTGGTCCAGAATGGTGAAGAACCGCTCCCCGGCCGTGACATCGTGGTGGATCGTGCCGGCAAGGCTGCGCGACTGCCACGTTCCATGGGCGCCCCATGGAGTGTTCAGCACCGTATCGTCGATCAGTGCGCACAGACAGTAATGCGCCAGCGTCACCTGACGCCTATCCAGCCCCCTGGCATGACAGGCCTCGGCGAACCGGGTCAGTTCCCGCTCCACCTGATCGCGCAAGGCGTCGGGATCGGTCGGCGGCAGGCGGCCGCGGAGCAGCGGCGCTAGCGCCAGGATTCCGAAGCCCAACTCCACGAACGGGCCATGCCAAGGTGTGCCGGTGGGCAGGGTCGACGGTTTTCCGGGCGGTTTTCCGGGCGGTGCCCGCACTGCGGGCGGCGGCCGCTCGGGACCACGGCCACCGGGCTGGATACGCATGATTCGCGTTCGGTCTCGGTCTTCAAGGCCGAAAGGGTCCTCAGTCGTCATGGCGCTCTCCCGAACCAGATTCTTCGTTACCCCGGATCACCCCAAGATCGCCCAGCACTCCATCTCCATGCCGTCGCGCAGGTCCCCTGTCACGTGCAGGGCCAAACCGGCCGACTTTGACAGCCGCCGCCAACATTCGTTCTGCCGGTCAAGCTCGAAGTAGACCATGTTCCGGCGCACCGGAATCTCCCGAGGCGGGGTCGCCAGCGGGCGGATCGGGATACCGGGGATTGCCGAAGTCACTAAGGTTTGCAATTCTTCGGCCGGACCTACCGCGATCTGATGGGGCAGGCGCTGGCGTATCTGTTCCGCCGCTACCGGGGCCTGGACGGCGACGATGAAGGTTGCCCGGTCGAACAGGGTACGATCCTGCACCTCCGCCGCGCGCACCCCATTCTGGAAGAGCCGCAATGGGATCTGGGTGACCGGGCGGTTGGGACGGGCGAGGTCCAGCAGAATCTGGCGCACCCGCGTAAACAGGGGGATGAAGCACGGTCCCGGCTCACCATGCCGATAGGGCTCCAGTTCCGGCATCACCTCGGCTTCGGCGCTGAAGCTGCAGGCTTCGCCCAGCAGTTCCGCCAGCCAGCGGTAGAAGTCTTCGGGGTGAAGGGTTCGCTGCTGCGCCAAGTGCCTCGCCGCCGCCAGATAGCGGTTGGAGAGCTGCAGAATCAGGAAGTCGGCGATGTCGCTGGCGCCCCCCGGCCGCTTGCCGGTAACGAAGGCAGCCCGCTCCAAGGCGATGCTGTTCAGCTTGCCCGCCAACTCGTCAAGGAACGAGCAGAGCCAGGGCGATGCCCCGATCCTCAGGCATGGCGGCACGAAATCCGGATCGAGCGCCAGCCCGCCATCGGCCTCAGCCGTACGCACGCGGGCGACCGCGACAGCCGTGCATGCGTCCCGCTTGGCCTCATCGTTGAGCAGCCGGAAGGCGGGCAGGGCGATCTGGATGGGTGCGGTCTCCTGGGCGGGCGCCACGGTATCCCGCACCTCCGCATCGCGGGCCAGGTAGCGCGCACCCGACCCCGGCTGGTCCGGCAGGTCGATCTCGCCGGCGCCCTCCGACTGGACCGGCAAGGCCAGCCACACCATCGTCTGGGCCTTGGCCGAAGCCACCTGCAACGGTGCCGGCGCGGGCGCCTCGTCCGGGATCGAAAAGGGCGTGCCGTCGGGCAGGATACCCCTGCAGCGCCGAAGGGCGACCTTGCCCTGGGCAAGCAGTCCCGGATCGATCTCCAGCTCCGAGATGCCCCAGCCGTTGGTGCGCAGACCGGCCAGCGTCGCGCGGACCTGCTGCTCGCTCCAGCGGTCCTGCTGCTGGAAGTGCTGGGTCCTGAGGAACATCCCCTCGGTCCAGACAACGCGCGCAGAGCGACTCATGACCCGCTCCCCGTCATGGTGATCCCATCAGGCATCAGGGCCGCCGTCACTGGCGTGACCTTCTCGCGGGGGATCGGTATCCATGCCCGCCATCGGGTGGCGTTGATGTCGCGGTAGGCGCCGACCACCGCCAGATACCGCGCTTCGGGCTCCATATCGATCGACAGGCGCACCTGCTCGCCCGGTGCCACGACCATCTGATCATGCCCCAGCAGGTCGGTGCCGAACGTCTGTTGCAGCGAACTACCGTCGAGCGCAAAGAAGTCGCTGCGTAACAGGGCATCGGTGCTGGAAAGGCGCAGCACGCGCACCCGCAGCGGCTTGGCGGTGCCGCCGGTATCGGCGTTGACGCCCGCCGAGGCGGTCAGGGTCAGGTCGGCCACGGTCGGCGGCGGCGACTTGCCGGCGCAGGCTCCGAGAATGGTCGTGGAGAGCGCAAGGCCGGTGATGAGGGCAAGGCGGCTCCGTCGGTTCATGCGTTCGGTCCCCCGGCCTTCGATCCCCCGGTGTTCGGTCTCCCGGCTGCCGCCCCGCGCCCTCCCTCCCTGTTGGAATAGGCATCCTTGAAGGCAGCCCCCTGATCGCCCAGGAACCGGCGCCGCGCCTGGCGGGCGATTTCGACGTAGCGCTCCTGATAGATCTCCCACAGCTTGGCCTTGCGCCCGCCCTGGAGCAGCAGCGACATGGCGCCGATCGACTGGAGCCGCGCCTCCAGCTTTGCCGGGTCGAAGGTGGCGAGAAGTTCGTCCACCGCGGCCTCCAGACCCTTCAGCATGCCCAACTCATGGGCGACCAGATCCTGGAACGCCATGTCGACCGCATCCAGCGGGGACAGGTAGCCGACGCCCCTGCGCTTGAGCAGGCACAGCACCACCTCGGCATCTTCGGCGCTGAACTTGATGGGATTGTTGCCGCTGGCCCCCAGCAGGGTGCGCTTCAGCTCCGCCTCCATCTTGACCCGGTCGCGTGCGACGAGCAGTTCACGGAGCCCGATGGCCATGTGGGCGAACACGGCGCCCGCCTGCTCCAACGTCTCTTCCGCCGCATTCTCGTTCACCAAGTTCCCCGCCAAGGCGTCGGCCGGCAGGTCCGCGCCGCGCAGGAACGCAGCCAGCATGCGTTGCCCATCGGTACCCTGCCGCGGCCCCTCGCCGGCTGAGGCTATGGGCGGCGGCTCGGGTCTGGTCGGCGGCCAAGCCTCGTTGATGGCAATGTCCGTCCGTGGCGGAGGCTCCACCCGGTCACGATTTCCCCGCTCAGGTGATGGCAGCTCCACAGTGCCCAGCAGCTTGGCCAGAACATCATCGGGCGATTGCGGCTGCGGTTCACCACCAAGTTGCGCCGGTGCCGGGTCGGGCGCGATCTGGCCGAACAGTTTGCCCAACTCCTCGAGGCCCGGAAGCTTTTCGTCTTCCAGCCGAGCGACCGGCTCCGGCTGCAGCGCGGATGTCAAGGTATAGCGGCCAATATCCAGCACGTCGCCATTCGCCAGACGCGTGGCTTCAAGCTTCGGCAGGCGTCGGCCGTTGAGCCAAGTACCGTTGGTGCTGTCGAGGTCGGTTACGGTGAAGCCGTCGGCCACCACCTCCAGCACGCAGTGGTGGCGTGACACGGTCGGCTCCGGATCGGTGTCGGGCAGCACCCAGTTGTTGTCGTCGGCACGGCCGAGGGTGAGCCGCCCCGTGGCGAGGCTGCGCTGCACTCCGATCCCGCCGCATGAAAGGATGAGCGTGGTCATCTGTGGCTCCCGCTAATCGAAGGCATAGCTGAAGTCTCCATTCTCCACGCCGACATGGACATGGGCGAGCGGTTGCTGCGCCCGCATGCGCTGGAGGATTTCCCGGCTGATCGCCGGCAGGAGGCTTCCGGTGAGGATCGCGTCCACCATGCGGCCGCCGCTCTCCGCCTCGGTGCATCGGGACAGGACATGCTCCACCACGCCGTCGTCGTAGCTGAACTGAACCCACCGGTCGGCGGCGATGCGCTTGCCGATGCGGTCCAACTGCAGCCGAATGATCGAGCGCAGGATGTCATCGCCGAGCGGATAGTACGGAACCGCCACGAGACGCCCCAGGAAGGCGGACGGAAATACCCGGAGCAGCCTGTCCCGCAACGCATGGGAGATTTCGTCGGGCGACGGTGGATCGGCCCGGCCGGCGCACATTCCCATGATCAGATCCGACCCCACATTGGAGGTCATCAGCACCAGGGTGTTGCGGAAATCGATGCGCCGGCCTTCGCCATCCTCCATGACGCCCTTATCGAACACCTGAAAGAACAGTTCGTGGACGTCGGGGTGAGCCTTCTCGATCTCGTCCAGCAGCACCACGCTGTAGGGCTTGCGCCGTACCGCCTCCGTCAGGCGTCCGCCCTCGCCATACCCCACATAGCCCGGCGGTGCCCCCTTGAGGGTCGAGATGGTGTGGGCCTCCTGGAACTCGGACATGTTGATCGAGACGACGTGGTCCTCGCCGCCATAGAGGATTTCAGCCAACGCCAGCGCCGTTTCGGTCTTGCCCACGCCCGATGGGCCGACCAGCAGGAACACGCCCAGCGGCTTGCGAGGGTCCTCCAATCGCGCGCGCGCATTCAAGATGCGCGTACCGATCTTTTCAAGGGCGTGGTCCTGGCCGACCACGCGGCGGCGCAAGGTTTCGGTCAGGTTCAGCACCGAATCGAGTTCGTCGCTCAGCATGCGGCCCACCGGGATGCCGGTCCAGCTCTCGACAATGACGGCGACCGCCTGGGCATCCACCTGCGGCAGCACCAAGGGCGCGTCCTGCTGGAGTTCCGCCAGCCGCGCCTGCAGACTTCGCAGTTCCTCCAGCACCGCAGCGGCATTGGCATCCACACCGGCATCGGCATCCGCATCGGGGCCTATGTCCCGCCTCAGAGTCTCCCGCAGGGTGAGAATGCGGCCGACCAGTCCGTTTTCAGTGGCAAGGCGTTCCTCCAGAGCGGTCAAGGCCTGACGCTGCCCGTCCAGCTCCGTTGCCAGAGCCTTTTCCCGCGTCTCGTCGGTTCGCCCGACGCGCCGCTCGCGCGCGAGGCCCGCCAACTCCGCCTCCAGGTCGGCGATCCGGCGGCGGGCGTCCTCTACGGCTGCCGGCGTGGCATGCTGGCTCATGGCGACCCGAGCGCAGGCCGTATCCAACACGCTCACCGCCTTATCCGGCAACTGGCGGCCCTGGATGTAACGCCGGGACAGCCGTACCGAGGCAACCACCGCCTCATCCAGCAGATCGACCTTGTGGTGCGCGGCCAGGACAGCGGCCACGCCGCGCAGCATGTGAACTGCCGCGTCCTCCTCCGGCTCGTCCACTTGGATGACCTGGAAGCGCCGGGTCAATGCCGGGTCCTTCTCGATGTGCCGCTTGTATTCGGCCCAGGTGGTAGCCGCGATGGTGCGCAGCGTGCCGCGGGCAAGCGCCGGCTTCAGGAGGTTGGCGGCATCGCCGGTACCGGCGGCGCCACCGGCGCCGATCAGGGTATGAGCCTCATCGATGAACAGGACGATGGGCTTGGGCGAGCGCTGGACCTCTTGGATGACTTGGCGCAGCCGGTTCTCGAATTCGCCGCGCACTGACGCCCCGGCCTGCATGGCGGCCAAGTCCAGCCCCAACAGGCGGACGTCATGCAGTGGCGGGGGTACATCGCTGGCCGCGATGCGCAGGGCAAGCCCCTCCACCAGCGCCGTCTTCCCGACGCCCGCTTCGCCGACCACGATCGGGTTGTTCTGGCGGCGGCGCATCAGCACATCGATGACCTCGCGCACCTCCCGGTCCCG
>Ga0170475_109589932_pt1 | contig 10640 bp, 1 predicted proteins | sample Soicark_Litter_5_FD_111474 | JGI IMG/M metagenome (GOLD analysis project Ga0170475, IMG submission 111474) | Avena fatua rhizosphere microbial communities from Hopland, California, USA. Combined Assembly of 48 SPs | reverse complement strand
GATCACAAACGCCGACAGGCCAAGCATCCAAAGCGACCGCCGGCGAAAGACCAGAGCAGCGGGGGCCAGTACCACCAGCGGAATAGCAAACACCCAGTTAGGCCCAAAAAGCGTAAGCGTCGCCAGCCACCATTGATCGCCCGCAAAACGCAGCACCAGCCACAGCGCGATCATCGCGAGGGCATAAATCCAGCAGAGAATCCCCACGACATGCGCGTGCGGCGGAATCTGATCGGACTCTTGGGAATAGGCCCGTCCGCTTGTTCTTCAGGCGGACGGGCGTGTGAATCGGATGCGATGGGCATGGGTGGAAGAAATCCTTGCCCGGCATTCTAAATGGCGATTCGTAATTGCTGCAACTGGACAACAAGCCCATCAGGTTTTACGCGTTCCAGACCGGATCTTTAGCGCTGGTGATCGTGGATACCAACGTATTGGAAAAGAGGCCGGCCAGATTCGAAGAGCCGCCGGTTTTCGGTTGGCTGATCGGACGAGCCGCGAAGACCGGACGCTGGGCCATCTGAGGCTTTGCAGCCTTCTTCGTCTTGATGGGTGCCAAAGCGACAGGCGACTTCACGGAGAACGGGATGGCATGCAGAGCCTGCGGAGCTTCTTCGCCATCGTTGTCGATCGCCGCCAGATCACTGGAGGTGAGATCGCGCCGAGCCTCGCCGGTACCCAGTTCGGGGTACATGACCGAGCCGGCGTCGTTGCTGTGGCCAAGGCCAAGAGCATGGCCCATCTCGTGGGTCACCACGGTCTGGAAATCGAATTGGTTGGCTTCGATACCAGAGGCGTTGGCATCCACGTAGTAATTCCAGCCGTTGATGATGGTGATGTTGCCGCCGGTTTGGGTTACGCCGAGCACGCCCTGATCCAATCCGCCGATCACGCTGGTGTCGGAGAGGTGGATGTGAATATCGGCGGAAGCGACCAGATCGGCCGGGGCCTCGGCGAGCAAAACGCCAAAGCGTGCCGCTGAAGTGTTGAGGTTGGCGATGGCATCGTCAATGCGGGCCTGCTCGGCGGGGGCCAGATCGCCCGAAAGGCCATCGACGGCAACGAGGTAAGTGCCGGCATAGAGGTGGCCAATCGAATCGGTCATGACCGCCCCGCCAGTGCCCGAGGAGATCAGCGCCATGCCGATGCCGATATCGCCCAGGTTGTTGATCGCGTTAAACACGTCGCTGGTTTCGGTGATCAACGTCGTATTGCCGTTATTCAGCACACCCTTGATGGCGTACTTGTTCGCCAGGAGTGTCAGTTGAGAAATACTCTGAGTAGCGCCGGCGGAACTAGTGATGCCAAAGGCAGCCCAATCGGCCTGCGGCACGGTATAGGTGGCCGCGCCAGCCCCGGTGTTGGAAAGGGTAAAGCCGTATTTGGTCGCCAGCGCACGGCTGGTAGCGCCGGTATTGAGCGAATTGGTGGTGGTGAAGACGGCAAACGCGGTGGCCAGTATTTGGGCATAGCTCTTTTGGCCCGAGACGCCAAAGATGGTCAGGAAGTAGTTGGCGACGTCGGTGTTGGAGCGCCCGGTGAGGTTGGTGCCGATCGTGGAGTTTACGTTCCAGCCGGGGGCGTTCTTGCCAAACAGATTCGGCATGTTGGTCGCGAGCAAGTTTGCAAGCGTCAGGCCGCTGGAGGTGGTGCCAAAGCTCTTGATCAGACTTTGACCGTTGGCGTTGTGCCAGAAGCCGATTGTTGCAGTCAGGCCGTGGAAGATGCCCAGCTCGCCGAAATTGTAGTTGACGGCGTCGTTGTTGCAGCCAGGCAGGACGATGTTGGTCACCTTGCCGTCAGTGTCGCAGGAGTCGATCCCGGTGGTGACACCGTTAAGCGTTCCTGGCGTGTCGCTGCCAATGACAAAGCCGGCAGGTGGAGTGGTCTGCACTGTGTAGCCGGCTGAATTGCTGGGAAGGAGGTTGATGAATGAGAACAGGCCGCTGGAAGATGTCGTCTGCGGGATGCTGACGGGGTTTCCAAGATAATCGGTGCCGGTAAGCGTAACGGTGGCGCCTGCGATACCCGTGTCGCCGGTGTCGACCATGGCGTTGTCGTTGTTGTCGAGGAAGATCATTCCGCTGATCGAGCCATAATCGATCTCGGCGAAGTTATTACCGGTAGAGGTGGTTCCAGTCGGTGCCAGCGTTACGGTATAGCTTGGAGCGATGACGACCGTGCCATGGCTGAGTTCGACGACGTCGCCGGAGGAGGGCGTAGTCACTTTAACCGTGTAGGTGCCTGGCGCAACGCCAGTGAAGCTGTAATTGCCGGACGAATCGGTCGTCTTGGTGGCGACCAAAGTCGTGCCGTTGTAGAGACTGACAACGGTGCCAGGTTCGGCAGCCTCGCCAGTGTCCCTGATGCCATTGAGATTATTGTCGCAGTAGACGTTGCCGCTGATCGAGCTGAGGGCGGCGCTGGCGACTTCGGGTTCATCGCCGAAGTTATCGGATGCCGAAGCATTGTTGGCGTCGCCGCTGTAAACGGCGATCCACTGATACGTGCCGGCGACGGTGGGCAGGTATCCGCCGGGATTGGTTCCCGCGGCCGTCGTGTAAGTGCCATTGCCGTTGACGGTGACCACGTCGCTGTAGACGTTGTTGCTGTCGGTGGCGTTTGGCGTGACGCCTGGTGCGAAGAGGTAGAAGGTGATCGTGCCGGTGGCATTGACACCCGCGGCCAGAGCGGCTGTATCGGTAAGTTTAACGCCGCTGCCCAGCGTAACTGCGCTGCCGGGGATGGTGTTGATCGTCGTGGTGGCGTTGCCGACGGTCTGCGGTTCAGAACCGAACGGGCTGGTGATGCTTTGGTTGTTTGCATCGCCGCTGTAGATGGCGACCCACTGGTAAGTTCCGCTGACGGTGGGGACATAGCCGCTTGAGTTGCTGGCGACGCTATAGGTGCCGTTGCCGTTGACGGTCACGACATCGGTGTAGACGGCGCTGCTCAGGGGCGTGCTGGCGGTCGAGCCTGGGGCCATGAGGTAGAACGTGACGGTGCCGGTCGGGTTCAATCCACCGCTGATCGTGGCGGAGTCGATGAGCTTCATGCCGGTCAGCGTCAGCGTTGTGCCGGTGCCGGGGATGTCGCCCAGCGAGTTGATGCCATTGGTGACATTATTGAACTGCGAGGTCTTGGTCTGATCGCCAGCGAAGAAGAGACCCGTGGACGCGCTAAAGTTTGCATCAACAATCTGAAGAACCTGCATGACGCTCAGCGAAGAACCGTTGCTGACGCCGAAGGCCACGCCGTTGCTGCCAATGTTGAAGCTGCCCGCGCCCGAGGTCGTAACGACAAAGCCGAACTGAGCAGCCAGACCATTATTCAGAAGCGACTGCCCGCCGAGCGAGGTGGTGTCTGCATAGAGACCCAGCGCGTTGGCAAAGGCCTGAACGTAGGTGTTCTTGGTGACACCGCTGGGAGTCCAGAGATTGAGATAGACCTGGGCGACCTGCGCGTTGGTCAGGCCGGCAAGACTTGTTCCCGTGTAAGGATTGGAAGCGCCAAAGAGATGCGGGAAGCTCGTGGCGAGCCAGTTGCCCAGGAGCGTGGAGGTGGAACTGCCGTTGAAGCTCTTGATGACGGCCTGGCCGTTCTGGTTATGCCAGAAACCAATGGTCGCAAATTCGCCGGGGATGACGGCGGGGATGCCGGTGATGATACCGACGGTGGTGGTGATGCCGGGAGCGAATTGCTTGTAATAGCCAAAATCGATGGTCAGATCGCTGCTGCCGCCGGGGAGAGCGGCGGGAGTGGTGCCGCTGGGGCTGACGTTGGAATCGACGGCGCGGTTGGTTCCGGCCAGAGTGGGCGAAACAAAATAGCCAGCCAGCGCTCCGCCGGTGGCGAAGTTGCTCGCATCGACGGTGACAGTATAAGTGCCAGGCGCTTCGGTGAAGAGGTAGCCGCCATTGCCGGATGTCGTGGCATGATCGGTTACAGCCACGCCCGCGCCGTTAGTGCCGGTGAGGGTAAGCGTGACGCCGTTAATGCCGGCTTCGCCGCTGTCTTGAATGCCGTTGGCGTTAGTGTCGGTCCAGACGAAGTCGCCAATTGTCACTGGCTTATAGAAGCCAAAGTCAACAGTGAGATCGCTGGATGCGCCGGGGAGCGTGCCGGGAGTGGTGCTTGAGGGATTGGTGTTGCTATCGGTGGCGGTGGTGCCTTTGCCGGTGGCAGTCGGAGTGTAACCAGCCGGTGGCGTTACGGTGACGGTATAAGTGCCCGGTGGTTCGGTAAAGAGATATTGGCCAGCGGCACCAGTGGTCGTGGTTTGGGTGACGCTTGCGCCAGCGCCAGTCGTGCCAGTGAGCGTCAAAGTAACGCCGGGAATACCTGCTTCGCCTGAGTCCTGAACGCCGTTGCCGTTGGTGTCATTCCAAACAAAATCGCCGATGGTGACGGGTTTGTAGAAACCAAAGTCGATCGTCTGATCAGTGCCGCCGCTTGGCAGAGTGCCTGGCGTCGTGCCGCTGGGAGTTGGGTTGCTGTCGGTTGCAGTGGTGCCTTTTCCGGTGACGGTCGGCGTGTAACCAGCGGGTGCAGTTACCGCGACGCTGTAAGTGCCGGGCGGTTCGGTAAATTGATAGAGGCCATTTGCATCGGTCGTAGTGGTCTGGGAAACGCTCTGGCCCGAGCCGGTTGTGCCAATGAGGGTCAGCGTAACGCCGGGAATACCGGGTTCGCCAGCGTCTTGCACGCCGTTGCCATTGGCATCATTCCAGACGAAGTTGCCGATGGTTACTGGCTGGTAGAAGCCGAAGTCGATGGTGAGATCGCTTGAGCCGCCTGGCAAAGTGCCCGGTGTCGTACCAGAAGGAGTCGGATTGCTGTCGGTGGCGGTCGTGCCCTTGCCGCTTGCTGTCGGGGTGTAGCCAGCGGGCGTAGTCACGGCGACGGTGTAGGTGCCAGGGGGTTCGGTAAAGAGATAATGGCCCGAGGCATCGGTGGTGGTGGTCTGAGAGACGCCGACCCCCGCGCCGGTGGTACCGGTGAGCGTCAGAGTCACGCCCGGGATGCCGGCTTCGCCGCCGTCCTGGACGCCGTTGCCGTTGGTGTCATTCCAAACAAAATCGCCGATGGTGACGGGTTTATAGAAGCCAAAGTCAATTGTCTGATCGGTGCCGCCCGAGGGCAATGTGCCTGGCGTGGTGCCGGAGGGGCTTGGATTACTGTCGATGGCTGTGGTTCCCTGTCCCGTGACAGTGGGAACGTAGCCCGATGGAGCGGTCACCGCCACGGTGTAAGTGCCAGGCGGTTCGGTGAATTGGTAGAGGCCATTGGCGTCGGTCGTGGTGGTTTGGGTGACGCTCTGGCCGGAGCAGGTGGTGCCAGTGAGGGTCAGGGTGACGCCGGGGATGCCTGGCTCGCCAGTGTCTTGCACGCCATTGCCGTTTGAGTCGTTCCAGACGAAGTTGCCGATAGTGACGGGCTTGTAGAAACCAAAGTCAATCGTCAGATCACTGCCGCCGCCTGGGAGGAGGAACGTGCCGGGCGTAGTAGCGGAGGGATTAGGATTGCTGTCCGTCGCCGTCGTCCCCTGGCCGGTGGCTGTGGCGGTGTAGCCGGTTAGCGCCCCTGCGCCGGAGAAGTTGGCCGTATCAACAGTCACGGTGTAGGTGCCGGGGTTTTCGGTAAATAGGTATGCGCCGTTGCCCGCCGTGGTCCGATGGTCGGTCACCGGATTGCCGAGGAAATCGGTGCCGGTGAGAGTGAGCGTGACGCCATTGATGCCGGGTTCGCCTGCATCCTGGACGCCGTTGGCGTTGGTGTCCACCCAGACGAAATCGCCGATAGTTATCGGTGAATAAGCGTAGTAATGATCGGGGTTGGTGTCGGTCGGCGGGGTTGTGCCCGGGATCGTATGGCCGTTGTTGTCTACGGGCGTGCCGATGACCGAGCCGACGTTGCCATACTGGCCGGCGACAGCGATACCGGTGTGCGTTAGAGACGCCGACGCGCCCGGAGCCAGCGAAGCGACGGTGCCAACGGTGAAATCATCGGCGGTGTTGCCCGGTGTGCCGTTGTCATCGGTTACGACGACGTTGGCCAACGTGACATTGCCGGTATTGGTGACGTTGTAAGTCCAAGTCACGGTTGAGCCGACTGGGACCAATGGGCCGGTGCCGGTGTCGTTGTTGGTGCCATTAGTGAGCTTGACGAGAGCGATGCTAGGCGTGGCGCCGAAATAGTTGTCGGGATTGGTTGCGGTTTGCGTTGACGCGCCGGGTATCGGATTGCCACTGGTATCGCTGGGCGTGCCGGTAACGGTTCCGATGTTGCTGTACTGTCCTACGATCGCCGTGCCGCTGGCGGTGAAGACCCAGGTTTCGCCAATTTCGAGCAGGCTATCGTGATTGGAGTCGCCGACGTTAAAGCCGCCGGAAAGGACCGGCGCGGGGTTTACGCCCGCGATGTTGTCGGTCACGTTCACATTGCTCAGGGGCACATTGCCGGTCGTGGTGACGTTGTAGGTCCAGGTGACCGGGCTGCCAGCTTGAACGTACAGGCCTGGAGCCGTGTCATTGTTTGAGCCGTTGGTCAGCTTGACGATGTTGATGTTGGTGGTGTAAGCGAAGTAATGATCGGGATTGGTATCGGTCGGTGGGGTTGTGCCCGGGATCGTATGGCCGTTGTTGTCTACGGGCGTGCCGATGACCGAGCCGACGTTGCCATACTGGCCAAGTAGCGCGATGCCGGAATGGTTGAGCGAGGCTGATCCGCCTGGTGCCAGTGAGGCAATGGTGCCGACGGTGAAATCGTCGGCGGTATTGCCCGGCGTGCCGTTGTCGTCCGTGACGACTACATTGACCAGGGTCACATTGCCGGTATTGGTGACGTTGTAGGTCCACGTGACGGTGCTGCCGGCGGGAACGAGAGGGCCGGTGCCCGTATCGTTGTTGGTGCCGTTGGTCAGTTTGACCAGGGCGATCGAGGGCGTAGCGCCGAAGTAGTGATCGGGGTTGGTGTCGGTTTGCGTAGTAGCGCCGGGAATGACGCCGCCGGTGGGCGTAACGGGCGTTCCGGTGACAGTACCGACGTTGCCATATTGGCCGGCGACGGCGATACCGCTTGCGGTGAAGACCCAGGTTTCGCCGGATTCCAGCAGATTATCGTGGTTGGTGTCGCCGGTGTTGAAGCCGCCGGAGAGTGAGGGGGTCGGATTCACGCCAGCGACATTATCTGTCACCGCGACGTTTCCGAGAGGCACGTTGCCGGTGGTGGTGACATTGTAGGTCCAAGTCACGGTGCTGCCGACGGGAACGAATGGGCCGGTGCCCGTGTCATTATCGGTGCCGTTGGTCAGCTTGATGATATGGACATCGGTGGTGTAGGCAAAGTAATGATCGGGATTGGTATCGGTTGGCGGAGTCGTGCCTGGGATGGGATTGCCGTTTTTATCTACTGGCGTGCCCGTGACCGTGCCGACATTGCCGTATTGGCCAGCGACGGCGGTGCCCTGGTGGGTCAGACTGGCGCTGCCGCCGATGGGTAAAGAGGGGATAACGCCGACGATGAAATCGTCGCCTGTATTGCCCGGCGTGCCATTGTCGTCGGTGACGACCACGTTGCTTAGGGCCACGTTGCCGGTATTGGTGACGTTATATGTCCAAGTGACGGTCGAGCCGACGGGGACGAAAGGCCCGGTCGTCGCATCATTATCCGTGCTGTTAGTGAGTTTGACGATATGGATGGCCGGTGCTACTGCAAAGAACCCAAAGTCAATCGTTTGATCGCTGCCGCCGCTTGGCAAGGTGAGGGGAGTGGTGCCTGAGGGAGTCGTGTTGCTGTCCGTGGCCGGTGTGCCCTGGCCGGTCAGCGTGGGAAGATAGCCGGCAGGCGTGGTCACCGAGACGGTGTAAGTGCCGGGGGGTTCGGTGAATTGATACAGGCCATTGGCGTCTGTTGTGGTGGTTTGTGTGACGCTTGCGCCGGATCCGGTGGTGCCGGTGAGGGTCAGCGTGACGCCAGGAATTCCGGGTTCACCCGGATTCTGAATGCCATTGCCGTTGAGGTCATTCCAGACGAAGTTACCGATGGTGACGGGATTATAATAGCCAAAGTCGATGGTGAGATCGCTGCCGCCGCCGGGAAGCGGGAAGGTTAGAGGCGTGGTGCCCGAGGGATTGGGATTGGAATCGCGCGCGGGGTTGCCGCCTTGCAGCGTGGGAGAGGCGATGTATCCCGCCAACGCCCCTGCGCCGGTGAAGTTGGAGGCATCGACCGTCACGGTGTAGGTGCCGGGATTTTCGATAAAGGTGTAGGCGCCAATGCCTGTGGTGGTGGCGGTTTCGGTGACAACATTACCCTGGAAATCGGTGCCGGTGAGGGTGAGGGTCACGTCCTGGATGCCCGGTTCGCCGCTGTCCTGGATGCCGTTGGCGTTGCTGTCCAACCAGACAAAATCGCCGATGGTGACAGGAAGATAGCCGTAATAATGATCGGGGTTCTGATCGGTCACGTGGATCGTCGGGATGAAGAAATCATCGCCGGTGGCGGTGCCGACATTTCCATATTGCCCCGCCGTAGCGACGCCGCTGGCGGTATAGACCCACATTTCGCCGACGTCGAGCCGATTATCGGCATTGGTATCGCCAACGTTAAATCCGCCAGAAAGAGTTGGCGTAGGATTCACACCAGCGATGCTATCGGTCACGTTCACATTGACCAGCGGAACATTTCCGGGGTTGGTCACATTGTAAGTCCAGGTCACTGGCGAACCGACGGAAATGTACGGCCCGGTTGGCGAGTCGTTTTCGGTATCGTTGGTGAGCTTGTCGATCTTGATCTTGGGGAGATCGCCGAAGTAATGATCGGGGTTGTTAGAGGTGACGGTCTGGCCGTTGGTGTTGGGAATCGTACCGGTGACGGTGCCCACATTTCGATACTGGCCGGCAATGGCAATTCCGGTGGCTCGATAGGTCCAAGTTTCAGTCAGGTCAAGGATGCTGTTATTGTTGGAATCGCCACCAACATATACGGGGGTGACACCGAAGTGATCGTCGGTCACATTGATGTTGGTCAACGGGACGCTTCCCGTATTTGTCACGACGTAATCCCAAGTGACTGTGCTTCCAACGGGAACGTGAGGACCAGTTGGACTGTCGTTGTCGGTTCCATTGGTCAGCTTGACGAGATGAATCGCGGCTGCGGGGGGAGTGTTAACTGGGGTTAGTGGCGCAATCGTTGCTTTTGGCACATTTAATATGAAGCCCGAACCGAAACCGCTCGCCGGATAAGTGTCGCCAACAGCCTTATCTCCGGCATCAAGCGTCATACCAATATCTTTTCCCGCAAAATAGCGGGAATAAAGCAGACCCCCCGTCGCCTCGAAGCGAAAATCAAAATGGCCCATTGAATGGCCTGCTGAACTATCCGTAAAGTTAGATCCAAATGCCTTAATCTTTCCAGTGAGCAAAACGCCGTCGTAGGTGCTTACGCCCAGTTGTGTCGTCACATGGCCTTGGATAATGAGGTTGTCCCCGGCGGGGTCAACTGGAACACCGCCGGTCAATAATCCCCCCCGTGGATCGCTGATCGTGGGATCCGAGATGACGGTAATTTTCAGAAGCGAAGCATTACTTCCAGTGGCATCTGCAGTTATTGGGTCAGTGACTAGCGCGGGACCGGAGGGACCAAACGCAATACCCTCAACCAAAGACAAATCCTGAGCATTTAGCGTAAAAGTTGTGGATTGATATTGAACCTGACCGCCCCCACCCACCAAAACTTGGGGAAAATCACCCGTCAGGTTGACTCCCAGGAGCGTTAAGAGTCTGCGATCTTCAAGCAATTCACAGGCGATGGCATTGCTTGCTTTTGAGATCGTTCGAATTCGCTTGTTTTTTGTCGAGAAACGCAAATTTTGCGAGCGCACTGCCATAATCCATTCCTGTCAGAAATAGGTACACAAACTCAGCGCGGCCCCTAGCGGGGCCGACGCCTTCTCCAGAATTTTCAGTATTGCACTGAATTTACACAGTTCGTCGGGAGAACAACTTGCGACGAAGCGACCCTAAAGTTCCAAGTGCGATTAGACCCGCCGTTGCCGTCGTGGGAAGAGGAGCAGAAGGAGGTGCTTGCGGGAAAAGAACATTTACGATTCCGCCACTGAAATCGCCTCCACCAATTGCCAAAAAATCCATACTCAGATCCATCCTCAACTGAATTGAATTGGAAAAATCAATCGCCAATTCGCCATGTGCGCCAACCGAGGAAATTTGGCTTGTTCCAGATGGATTCAAAGTTGAGGTGAAAAGGGTATCGGGAGAGAAGGGGGAACCTTGTACATGGAGAGCGAGCGAGGCCGCATTAATTAACGAAGGTGTCGAAAGGGTGGAATCGAAATTCGTGAGATGGGCAGTGAGGGTAAAACTATTCCCAATGGTAAGAGTGGTGCCAGGGCCTCCTCCAACAAGCGAAGGGGTATAGCTAGCGCCGGCCGCATTGGCGGTAAGATCAAAACCGCCCCCTGAGCTAGGCGTGACGAAGATAGATACACTCGCAATGCTGACGTCCACTGTATCTGCAAATACGCTCTGGCAAGTTGACAACAAAAGCAAAAGACAACCGACCGCCACTTTTATTGGATTTAAAACGCGCACTATTCTTCTCCTCCGAACATAGAGTATGGG
>Ga0170475_129740646_pt1 | contig 10641 bp, 8 predicted proteins | sample Soicark_Litter_5_FD_111474 | JGI IMG/M metagenome (GOLD analysis project Ga0170475, IMG submission 111474) | Avena fatua rhizosphere microbial communities from Hopland, California, USA. Combined Assembly of 48 SPs | reverse complement strand
GTGACCCTGGAGATCGAGCTGATTACCCCGGTCGCGATGGAAAAGGGTCTGCGCTTCGCTATCCGCGAAGGCGGACGCACCGTCGGCGCCGGTACCATCACCGAGATCGTGCAGTAAGAGTTTCGGTAGAGCGGGCCGTCGGGCCCATGTCGGTAGCAGAATTCGGGAGGGGCTTTAGCCCTGGTGGCGACCTCCCAAGCGATTCACGGTTTGATTGTGGCGTAGCCAAGCTGGTAAGGCACCGCACTGTTAATGCGGCTACCGTAGGTTCGAATCCTACCGCCACAGCCAGATGTAGCTCGGCTGGAACTTCAGCCGATTCCCGGGCATCGACCCGGGCAAGGCTTTGCAGAAGGTCTGCAAAGTAAACTTTAAGGAGTAGCAATGCCCCGCGAAATTTGTCAGCTGCAGTGCACCGAGTGCAAAGATAAGAACTACTCAACAACCAAGAATCGCAAGACGACCACAGAGCGTCTTGAGTTCAGCAAGTTCTGCAGGAAGTGCCGCAAGCACACTCCGCACAAAGAAGTGAAGTAGGCGTTATTCGCGGGCATTGGAGCCCGCAAGCGCCGTCCTGAGCGCGAAGCGCGAAGGATCTGATGCGGCACGGAGCAGGGAGATACAGGGGCGTAAGCTCAACGGCTAAACTGTCGGTCTCCAAAACCGAACTTGGGGGTTCGAATCCCTCCGCCCCTGCCATCGTTTCCCGGGAAACTGGGATTGCGAGCGGCCGCAAGTAGCAAAGTACGAAGTTTGTCGCGACAGGCTGTGGTCGGAATGGGCTCGGCAAGTCGGTCATGAAGGACCTGAAATGGCGAAAGCAGCATTGGCAACTAGGGCAGACTCGAATCTAGCCGGCCGCATTAAGAGTTGGCCGCAGCAGATCAAGAGTTTTTATAACGACGTGCGCACCGAGATGAAGAAGGTGACCACGCCGTCGATGAAGGAAGTTCGGGCGACCACCGCGGTCGTCATCGTTACCGTTTTCATCTTCGGCGTTTACTTCGCTGCCGTGGACGGAATCATCGGACACACGCTCGACGCACTGTTCCGGTATTTTTCGAATCGTTAGGTATCCGCTCGTCGCTTGAGAGAGCGCCATAAAGGCGATCCCGGGCGAGGACGAATGAGAAGGTATGGAAGAGATCAATAACAATCACGACGACCAGGATTCTACGAAGGAACAGGCTGCAGCTCAGCCACCCGTCGATGGATCCACCCCGGCTCCTGCTGAGCCGCCCAAGAACCCGAACATGAAGTGGTACATCATCCACACGTATTCTGGGTTCGAGCGGAAGGTGCGGGAATCCTGGAGTCGCGCATTCATGCCTTCGGTCTGGAAGAAAAGATCGGCAAGGTTCTGATTCCAACGGAAGCAGTCACCGAAGTTCGCGGTGGGAAGAAGTACACGACCGAGCGCATGTTCTATCCCGGCTACGTGCTGGTGGAAATGGACATGGACGATCACGTGTGGCACGTCGTCAAATCGACACCGCGCGTTACCGGCTTCGTCGGTACTGGTCAGCAACCGACTCCGCTCTCCGACGAAGAAGTGAACCAGATCGTCTACCGCGTCGCTGAAGGCAAGGAAAAGCCGAAGCTCAAGGTCAAGTACGAGAAGAATGAATCGGTACGAATCACCGATGGCCCGTTCGCAACCTTTACCGGCGTAGTCGACGAAGTCAACGAAGACCGCGAGACTTTGAAAGTCATGGTCACCATCTTCGGACGTTCGACTCCGGTCGAGTTGGAGTTCGGCCAGGTAGAAAAGATTCTGAGTTAAGGGTGCCCCATCCTAGCCTCTGTTGCTAGGTTGGGGTAGTTCGAATCTAGCGGACTAGATAACCCACCCTGGCAAAGGAAGCCAGGATGGGGCACAAAGAGTACAAACGGTTCTCAAACCACCCGGGCCGAAAATCCTAGACCCGGGGCCAAGTCGAAAGACGAGGCAGGGACCGAAAATGAAAGGTAAATGAAGCGATGGCAAAGAAGGTTACAGGTTCCGTAAAGCTCCAGATCGAAGCTGGCAAGGCCACTCCGGCACCTCCGGTCGGTCCCGCCCTCGGTCAGGCACAGATCAACATCATGGAGTTCTGCAAGCAGTTCAACGCGAAAACGCAGAACAAGGAATTGGCTGGTCTCATCATCCCGGTTGTGATCACGGTCTACAGCGACCGTTCGTTCACCTTCATTACCAAGACGCCTCCCGCCGCAATTCTTCTGAAGCGCGCTGCTGGTGTGGCGAAGGGCTCCGGAACGCCGAACAAGGACAAGGTCGGCACCGTCACCGAAAAGCAGGTGACCGAGATCGCCAAGCAGAAATTGCCCGACCTCAACGCCGCGTCGCTGGAAACAGCGATCAAGAGCGTGAAGGGCACCGCCCGTTCGATGGGCATTGAAGTAGTTGGATAAGTTTTGCAGTTAGGTCGAAAACCACGGCGTGATGGCTTCAAATTCACGCGGTGGGAGACAGGAGTGCACATGGCACAAAAAGCAGGAAAGAATATTGAGAAGGCGCGTAAGGCCGTGGAAGCTCGTCCTTACGTCCTGCAGGACGCGGTAGCGCTTCTGCAGAAAGTTAAGTTCGCTAAGTTCGACGAAACCGTGGAAGTCACACTCCGCCTCGGCGTCGATCCTAAGCATGCCGACCAGATGGTGCGCGGAACCGTGGTTCTGCCGCACGGACTGGGCAAGTCGAAGAAGGTCCTGGTCATCGCCTCCGGTGACAAGATTCGCGAAGCCGAAGCGGCTGGCGCGGATTTTGTCGGTGGTGAAGACATGGTCGACAAGATCCAGAAAGAGAACTGGACCGATTACGATGCCGTCGTCGCTACCCCGGACATGATGCGTTCGGTCGGTAAGCTCGGCAAGGTACTTGGACCTCGCGGTCTTATGCCGAATCCGAAGACCGGCACCGTCACCCTCGACATTGCCAAGGCAGTCTCGGAAGTAAAGGCCGGTAAGGTCGAATTCCGAACTGACAAGACGGCACTCGTTCACGTTCCGGTTGGGAAGATCTCCTTCACCGCCGACAAGCTCGTGGACAACGCGAACACCGTCATCGGCAGCGTGATCAAGGCGAAGCCGGCCGTAGCCAAGGGCAAGTACATCAAGGCCTGCTACATCAGCTCGACGATGGGCCCTGGCATCTCGATCGACACTTCGGCCCAGGAAGCCGCCTCGAAAGCGTAAGGCTGCGTAAATAGATTCCGCAGCCGAGCGGCTGCAACAAAGGATTCGGACATGGCTGTCACGAAAGCTAAAAAGATCGAACAGGTAGAACAGCTCTCCAGCGAGCTGAAGGGCGTCAATAGCGGTATCGTTGCCGAATTCGGCAAATTGACGGTGGAAATGGATTTCGAGCTGCGCAAGGCGGTACGCGGCGCAGGCGGTAAGTATCGCGTGGTCAAGAATACCCTCGCGGAGCGCGCCGTTCAGGGCACTCCGTTCGAAGCATCGGTAAAAGACCTCGCCGGCCGCACCTCGATCGCATACACCAAGGGCGACATCGTCGCTCTCGCCAAGGCACTTACCAAGTACGCCAAAGACAACCCGGAACTTACGTTCAAGTCCGGCGTAGTCGACGGTCGCGTCATCGAGGCTAAAGAGATCAACGCGCTGGCGAGTCTGCCTTCCAAGGAAGAGCTCTACAGCAAGCTGTTGTTCCTGTTGAACGCCCCGGCACAGCGCCTGGCTACGGTCATGAGCACGGTCGGTCGCAACCTCGCGGTTGTGGTCAACCAGGGCGTACAGGAAAAGAAGTTCAAGGAAGCAGAGTAGACGCTATCCGCTCGATAGTAGACGCTAGAGCGATATGACTAGCGTCCAGAGTCTAGCGTCCGGTGTCGGTTCTTTTAAAAGTTCGGATTGGCGAAAGCCGGTCCAAAGATTTCCGTTATCCGTTTGTGGGACATGCTTCGTCTGTTGCGACTGTCTGGCGCGACGGCAGAGGGTTCGGTCTTCGACCGGAGCGGGTTTAAGCAACGCAGGGATTGCGTGGCGGCCACTCGCAGGCTTCGAGCATAAGTTCTGGCGGTAACGAAATCGCAATACACACAACGAATAACGAATTCGAATTGGAGAATGAAAATGGCGGATCTGCAGCAGTTGGAAGAACAGATTGTTGGCTTGTCGCTCCTCGAAGCGGCTGAACTGGTAAAGAAGTTGGAAGAGCGTCTTGGCGTATCGGCTGCCGCCGCTGCCCCGGTGATGGTTGCCGGTGCTGCTGGTGGTGGAGCCGCTGCAGCTGCTCCGGCTGAAGAGAAGACGGAGTTCACCGTCGTTCTCACCAGCGCTGGCGCAAACAAGATCAACGTGATCAAGGCTGTCCGTGAAGTCACCAGCCTCGGCTTGAAGGAAGCCAAGGACCTGGTCGATGGCGCCCCCAAGACTGTGAAGGAAGGCATCTCGAAGGACGAAGCTGCGACCATCCAGAAGAAGTTCCAGGAAGCCGGAGCGACTGTCGAGGTGAAGTAAGCCGAGTTCGCAGGGCGTCCGAGCCCTGCGCGGCTATCCCGAGCGGCAATCTGTGCCACGAGGGATCTTTGAATCGGATTGATGCTGGCGCGAATCTAACAAATACGTGGATTTGCGCCAGCAGATCCAGTTTTCGCTCCGCAAGGAGCACCCCTGCTACCGGATTTGGCGGTGCGGTTAGCGGGAAGGCCCTTCAAACCGAAGAATCTACCGTTTCGAAGGTTGAAGGAGCCGCGAAGTGGCTGTGACGTTGGTGGACGTTACAGAACTTTGCTGCCGCCTGGGAAGCGAGCGATCCTCACATCGCCGGATCGCGGAATTTCCTGGCAGGTAGGCGCAGTCTCTAGGTCCTAACCGAGTGGTGGGACACCGGAATCTGCGTGGTGGATGTATCAGTGGCGGGCAGCCTGCTCGACAGGCTGGGAACAGGCCAAGCGTAAACTGGCGCGGGAAGACACAATCGAAATCGCTCTCCTGTCAACAAGGAGAGGTCTAAGGACGCATTGAACGGCGCCCACGGGGAATTCTGTCCCTGATGGGCGTATCCGTGTTTTTGCTCCGTTGCGAGATGTTCCGGGATGCGGAACCCGCGCAGGAGCTGGGCGTTCAGCAGGTTTCGCGCCAGCAGCACTATTTTCGTGCCCTTCCCTCATCGCGAAGCGATAGGGCGGGGCGGTACGGCAAAAGCGACGCCAACGAGCGGCGCGGCCGGCGAGCCCGGAAGGGGCTCACGGCACAACTCAGGAGTTCTACTAATGGCTGAAAAGAAAATACCCTTCCGCAAGCGACTCGACTTCTCGAAGATCCCGGCAACGATTCAGATCCCGAATCTGATCGAAGTGCAGAAGCGTTCCTACGATCGCTTCCTGCAGATGGACCACTTGCCGAGTGAGCGCGATGATGCCGGTCTGCAGGCGGTATTCCAGTCGGTGTTCCCGATCTCCGATTTCCGGGGCGTAGCCCAGTTGGAGTTCGTCGATTATGCGATCGGGAACTGGGAGTGCAAATGCGGTCACCTCAAGAGACTGCATCACCTGCGCACCACTTGTAAGAACTGCGGCGCAACCGTAGTCACCGACCCTTTCCATCCCGGCGAAGTGCTTTGCACCAAGTGCGGCACTTACAACGCCAATACTCCCGACTTCTGCACTAAGTGCGGTGACCCGGTCGGTATGCAACTGAAGTACGACGTGGCCGAGTGCGAAGAGCGCGGCATGACCTATAGCGCTCCGCTCAAGGTGACGATGCGCCTCTCCGTGTTCGAAAAGGACGCTGAGACCGGCGCGAAGCATCTGCGCGACATGAAGGAACAGGAAGTCTTCTTCGGGGATATCCCGCTGATGACCAACAACGGCACCTTCATCGTCAACGGCACCGAGCGCGTCATCGTCAGCCAGTTGCACCGTTCGCCTGGCGTGTTCTTTGAAACCGCCAACAACCGTACCTATTTCCTCGGCAAGATCATTCCGTACCGCGGTTCGTGGGTCGAGTTCGAATACGACCAGAAGAACATCCTGTACGTTCGCATCGATCGCAAGCGTAAGTTCCTCGGCACCATCTTCCTGCGCGCCCTCGGCCTCCGTACGGATGAGGAAATCCTTCGCACGTTCTACACCGTGGACCGCATCGCTCTCCGTGACCAGAAGTTGTATTGGACCCTGGAGCCCGGCGTCGAGCGTCCGACAAACCTGCTTGGACTCAAGCTCTCGCACCGCGTGACCAAGGGCAGCGAAGAAATCGCGCATGCCGGCCGCAAGGTAACGGCTTCGGTCCTCAAGGAAATCCAGAAGGCCAAGGTTAGCGAGATCGAAGTTGAACTCGGCGACCTCGAAGGTGCCTACACGGTTTCCGACGTTGTCGATACCAACACCGGCGAAATTCTGCTGGAAGCCAACACGGAGATCACCGCCGACAAGCTGTCGAAGTTCCTCGATGCCGGCGTTACCGAGATCCAGGTCTTCTTCCCCGAGCGTGACGACGTAGGCACGGTCATCAGCCAGACGCTGCGCCGCGATTCCGTCAAGACTCCGCAGGAAGCCCTGATCGAGATCTACCGCAAGCTGCGTCCTGGTGATCCGCCGACGTTGGACACCGCGACCGCGTTGTTCCACGGCATGTTCTTCGATCCTCGTAAGTACGACTTCTCGGCTGTGGGCCGCTTGAAATTCAACATCAAGCTGTTCGATAACGCCGATGCAACCGATCGCAAGATCCGTACCCTCGAGCCCGAAGACTTCTACCAGACGATTCGGTACCTGTTGAAACTGCGCAAGAACATCGGCGCGGTCGACGATATCGATCACCTCGGCAACCGCCGCGTTCGCGCGGTCGGCGAGTTGATGGAGAACCAGTTCCGCATCGGCCTCGTCCGTATGGAACGCGCCATCAAGGAAAAGATGAGCGTGTACCAGGAGATGTCGACAGCCATGCCGCACGACTTGGTTAACGCCAAGCCGGTCATGGCAGCGATCCGCGAATTTTTCGGATCGTCGCAGCTGTCGCAGTTCATGGATCAGACCAACCCGCTGTCGGAGATCACCCACAAGCGCCGCCTGTCGGCACTTGGACCGGGCGGCCTGTCTCGTGAGCGCGCCGGATTCGAAGTCCGCGACGTTCACCCGACGCACTACGGTCGTATCTGCCCGATTGAAACGCCGGAAGGTCCGAACATCGGACTGATCTCGTCGTTGAGCTGCTATGCGCGCATCAACGACTACGGCTTCATCGAGTCGCCCTACCGCAAGGTCAAGGGTGGACGCGTGCTCGATTACGTCAGCGTCGTCAACTCCGGTGACAGCGACTTCAAAGTCGGTGAGCACCTGGAAAAGGCCGAGGTCTTGAAGGCCAACGACGACCTCCGCAATCGTCGCAAGAAGCCGATCGAGTGGGAGCCGTTCTCGTTCTACCTGTCCGCTTGGGAAGAAGATAAGTACGTCATCGCCCAGGCGAACGCGGAACTCGATGAGAAGGGCCGCATCGTCGCCGAACTGGTCAACGCCCGTAAGGCCGGCAACTTTGTGCTGGTCAGCCGTGACGAGATCGACTACATCGACGTCAGCCCGAAGCAGCTCGTTTCGGTGGCTGCCTCGCTGGTGCCGTTCCTCGAACACGACGACGCAAACCGCGCGTTGATGGGCGCCAACATGCAACGCCAGTCGGTACCGCTCCTCCGCGCCGAAGCCCCCATAGTGGGCACCGGCATGGAAGGCGTCACCGCTCGCGACTCCGGTGCTGTCGTACTGGCACGCCGCAACGGCATTGTCGATTCGGTCGACTCCGAGCGCATCATCGTGCGCGTCGAAGGCGAACATCATCCGACACAGCTGTCGCGTGAAGTCGGTAGCGACATCTACCAGCTCACGAAGTTCAAGCGCTCCAACCAGAACACCTGTATCAACCAGAAGCCGGTCGTCAAGAAGGGCCAGCGCGTGGTTAAGGGGCAGGTGATCGGCGACGGTCCTTGCACCGACAACGGCGAACTGGCACTCGGACGGAACGTGCTCGTGGCCTTCATGCCATGGCGCGGTTACAACTTCGAAGACGCCATCCTGGTTTCGGAAAAGCTGGTGAAAGAGGATTACTACACCAGCGTTCACATCGAGGAATTCGAAATCGAATCCCGCGATACGAAGCTCGGACCGGAAGAAGTCACGCGTGACATTCCGAACATCAGCGAAAGCGCCCTGCGCGATCTCGACGAAAGCGGAGTCATCCGCATAGGCGCGACCGTAAAGGCCGGCTCCATCCTGGTCGGAAAGGTCACCCCGAAGGGCGAAACCCAGCTCACTCCTGAAGAGAAGCTGCTTCGCGCCATCTTCGGCGAAAAGGCCGGCGACGTTCGCGACGCCTCTCTCTACTGCCCGCCGGGCATCGAGGGAACCATCGTTGACGTGAAGATCTTCTCGCGCAAGGGTCAGGAAAAGGACGAACGCGCCAAGCTGATCGAAGCCGAGCAGGTCGCACGGTTGGAAAAGAACCTTTCGGATGAAATCCGAATTCTTACCGACGAGCGCCTCAAGCGTTTGGAAGGACTGTTGGGTGGCAAGGAAGTGCAGGCTGACCTGCATGACGAGCGCACCAACAAGCGCCTTCTGACCAAGGGCACCGTCCTCGATCGCGAGATGATCGAGCGGATTTCGACCCGTAATCTCAAGCGCATCAAGTACAACGACAAGGACCCGCGGGTGAACGAGCAGATCGACGAGATCGAGGAAATGACCTCGCGTCAGATCGATGTTCTGCGCAAGATCGTCCGCGAAAAGATCGAAAAGCTGCAGAAGGGCGACGAACTGCCACCGGGCGTTATCAAGCTGGTGAAGGTTTACATCGCCATGAAGCGCAAGCTGAGCGTCGGCGACAAAATGGCCGGCCGCCACGGTAACAAGGGTGTGATCGCTCGCATTCTGCCGGAAGAGGATATGCCGTACCTCGAAGACGGAACGCCGATGGAGATCGTACTCAACCCCCTGGGCGTGCCAAGCCGTATGAACGTCGGCCAGATCCTGGAAACGCACCTCGGCTGGGCCGGTCGCGAACTCGGTAAGAAAGTCACCGAGCTTCTCGCCGAGAACAGCAAGGCCGATCACATTCGTCGCGAGATCAAGGGCATGTTCAAAGACACAGCCTTTGTCGATGAACTGCTCGATGTCGACGACGAAACCATGCTGAAGATCGCAGACGGTCTGAAAGAAGGCGCGTTCTTTGCATCGCCAGTGTTCGACGGTTCGAAAGAAGCCGAGATCAAGTCATTGCTCGATCAGTCCGGCCTGCCCACTTCGGGCAAGACTGCACTGTATGACGGCATGACGGGTGAGAAATTCGAACAGCCGGTCACGGTTGGATATATCTACATGCTCAAGCTGTCGCACTTGGTCGACGACAAGATTCACGCTCGTTCGATCGGTCCGTACTCGCTCATCACCCAGCAGCCGCTGGGCGGCAAAGCGCAGTTCGGCGGACAGCGCTTCGGCGAAATGGAAGTGTGGGCCTTGGAAGCATATGGCGCCGCTTACATCCTGCAGGAGCTGCTGACGGCAAAGTCGGACGACGTCTATGGCCGAACCAAGATTTACGAGGCCATCGTCAAGGGCGAAGCGGCAATCGAGCCGGGCGTCCCAGAGTCGTTCAACGTGCTCATCCGCGAATTGCAGTCACTCTGCCTCGATGTCGAATTGATCAAGGCAAAGGAGCGTGCACTGCCGGAGCCACAGACTCCGCTGGCAGCGGACTAAACGTAGCCATTAACCGGTAGCCGGTAATCCGGCTACCGGGTTGGCGATGCGCAAGTTTTGGAATTAGCCCCGTCGTGAATCGTTCCGAAGCATGACGGAGGGAAATTGAGTCAGGCCCCAGTGATCAGAGCTTACGGGCTACTAGCTACTGGCTACTGACTACCGTTCGGAACCGCCATGCGGCCGCGAGAGACCGCAAACCTGGAGGCCCTCACAGCCATCCAGGGAGGAGGCAAATTTGTACCGCTCGAGCCCATTTGATCTCGGCAACAACATTACGGATTTCGACGCGATCCGGATCAGTGTAGCCTCGCCGGAAAAGATCCGCAGCTGGTCGCATGGTGAAGTGACCAAGCCGGAAACCATCAACTACCGCACGTTCAAGCCCGAACGCGATGGCTTGTTCTGCGCCCGCATCTTCGGTCCCGTTACGGACTGGGAATGCCTTTGCGGGAAATACAAGCGCATGAAGCACCGCGGCGTGATCTGCGACAAGTGCGGCGTTGAAGTCACACTGTCCAAGGTTCGCCGTGAACGGCTCGGCCACATCGAGCTGGCATCGCCGTGTTCGCACGTTTGGTTCTTTAAGGGTCTGCCCAGCCGTATCGGACACATCCTCGACATCTCGCTCCGCGACCTCGAGTCCGTTCTTTACTTCGAAGCCTATGTCGTCGTAGAGCCCGGCGAAGCTCCGGTCAAGGAACGCGAGATCATCAAGGAAGAATCCAAGTATCGCGAACTCGACCAGGCACACCGTGCTTCTGGCTTCAAAGCCATGATGGGCGCGGAAGCCATCAAGGAATTGCTCAAGCGTGTTGACGTCGACACCCAGGCGGTTGAATTGCGCGAGAAGATGCGCAACGAGACCTCACTGCAGAAGCGACTCAAGTACGCCAAGCGTCTGAAGGTGGTCGAAGCGTTCCGCAAATCCGGC
>Ga0170475_120096511_pt1 | contig 10641 bp, 7 predicted proteins | sample Soicark_Litter_5_FD_111474 | JGI IMG/M metagenome (GOLD analysis project Ga0170475, IMG submission 111474) | Avena fatua rhizosphere microbial communities from Hopland, California, USA. Combined Assembly of 48 SPs | reverse complement strand
GCCTCACTGCCCGGGATGGCGCACACCTCCATTATCGGACGTGAATTCAATTGGCCGACGATCAACCTGGGGTTCTCGGGCAACGGAAGGATGGAACCAGAGTTGGCGGATCTATTGGCTGAGCTTGAGCCCGCAATTTACGTGCTGGATTGTGTTCCGAATATGACGCGCGACTTGGTGGCGGAGCGCGTGGAACCTTTTGTAAAACGGCTGAGGCAGGCGCGTCCGAAGGTGCCGATCGTCCTTGTTGAAGATCGGACGTATGCGAACGCGTTCTTCGCGCCTTCTGTGCAGAAGCGACAGCAGGAAATGCGGGCGGCGTATCATGCGGCCTACGAAAATCTGCGCAAGGGCGGCGTGCGGGATCTCTATTACGTCGAGGGCGAGAAATTGCTCGGCGATGATGGCGAAGGAACGGTTGATGCGTCGCATCCCACCGATCTTGGCTTCATGCGACAGGCGAAGGTGATCGGGGACGTGCTGAAGCCGCTATTGCGCAAGCAAGCGAGGTGAAAGATCAAACCGTTCGACTTTTTTGGGCGGCGTAATTAAGTTAACGCCCGATGATTATCGCACCGTCGCTGCTGGCGGCGAACTTTGCGCGGCTGCAACGCGATGTGGAGCGCGTGCAAGCTGCCGGCGCCGAGTGGCTTCACCTGGACATCATGGACGGCCATTTCGTGCCGAATATTTCCTTTGGTCCAGCAGTCGTGAAAACCGTGCGACCGTTCACGCGTGCGTTTTTTGACGTGCACCTCATGTGCTCGAAGCCGGAGATCCTGCTCGAGCCGTTTGCCAAGGCAGGCGCCGACCAGATTAATGTCCACGTGGAGTTGGGAGAACAGGTGAGCTCGTTGATGTGGAGAATCCGTTCACTTGGTAAGAAGGTTGGCCTGGCGATCAATCCGCCGACGTCGATCCAACATGTTTTTCCCTACCTTGAGAAGATCGACGAGTTGCTGATAATGACGGTCAACCCGGGTTTCGGCGGACAATCATTCATCCACGAAACAGTCCCGAAAATTCAGCAGGTGTTTGAATGGCGCCGGCAGCGTAAATTAAAGTTCAATATCGGGGTGGACGGCGGAATCGATTATACGACGGCTGCGGAGTGCGCACACGCGGGCGCCGATGCATTTATCAGCGGCACGGCGCTGTTCTCTCAGAGAAGCCTTGGCGCCGCGGTAAAAAAGATGAAAAAAATCGTCGAAAAGGCTGGTGCGAGACACGTCCCCATAGGCACGGAGGTCGTAGCGGCCTACAAATTTTAGAGAAGACATACAATGGCACAGATTAAGTTCGGGACGGATGGATGGCGCGCGGTTATCGCCGAGGATTTCAATTTCTCAAACGTCGAAAAAGTAGCGCAGGCAACAGCGGACTACTGGAGGGCGAATCCGGTGGCGGGCACCACTGCTAAGGTGGTGGTGGGTTATGACCGCCGCTTTCTGTCGAACGAATTTGCGCGACGCACCGCCGAGGTGCTGGCGGGGAACGAATTCGACGTGGTGCTTACGCCTGAACCGACGCCCACTCCCTCAGTATCGTTTGCGGTGAAAAAGATGGGGGCAATTGGCGGGGTGATGATCACGGCCAGCCACAACCCGCCGATGTTTAACGGTTTCAAATTGAAATCGGATTACGGCGGGTCGGCGGAGTCGTCGACGTGCCAGGCGATCGAAGGATATCTGGATCGCAGCACCGTCAGAGCTGCGACCGGCGTTGGAAAAGGCACTCGCGTTGCCCTCAAAGATATTCGGCCGGCGCATTACGCGGCGTTGAAGAAGCTCGTCGATTTCAAACTCATTGCGCGCTCCAAACTGAAGTTTGCGCATGAAGCTCTTTTCGGAGTCGGGGCGGGATGCTTTGAACAAATACTAGGGGGCACGACTTGCCGGGTGACGACGCTGAATGGCAAGCACGACGTCTTATTCGGCGGAATCAATCCCGAGCCGATCGAAAAGAATTATGGCCGCAGCGCTGCGTATTTGAAGAAGCATCCGCATGATATCTGCCTTGTTACGGATGGCGACGCGGACCGGGTCGGCGGCATGGATGGACGCGGTAATTACTTAAGCACGCACCAGCTCATCTGCTTATTGCTGCGGCACCTGCGGGTTAACCGAAATGGGCAGGGCAGGGTTGTGAAGGCGCTCACGACCACTTCCATGGTCGACAAAATGTGCGCGAAGCTCGGGCTGGAAATGGTCGAGACCGGCGTAGGGTTCAAATACATCGCGGCCGAAATGGTCAAAGGCGGGGTGTTGCTGGGCGCGGAAGAAAGTGGTGGCATCAGTTTTCCGGGGCACATCCCTGAACGCGATGGCATCGCAGCGGGATTAATGCTTTTGGAAATGCTGGCCACAGAAAAGATCTCGGTAAACAAGATGCTGGCCGGTTTGGAGAAAGAGTTTGGCCCGCATAAATACGGCCGCATCGACACGCATTTTCCTCTGGAGAAGCGCGGGGCTTTGATGGAGTTCCTGAAGGCGAATCCGCCCGTGAAACTGCTAAAGTCCCCGATGGCGGATGTGAAATCCTATGACGGGGTTAAATACGTAGCACAGGATTCTTCATGGCTCATGCTGCGGGGCTCTGGCACGGAACCGATCCTGCGCATCTATGCGGAAGGCAAGTCAGACCCGGACGTGCAAAAGCTGCTGAAACTCGGTGTCGCGCTTACGAAAGAGGTCTAGCTAATCGTCCTCTTGGGTGAAGTGGACGGCCCATGTCGGATAAGGGGCTTCCGGCCCCTTCATCGCGTGCCACAGAATTCGATTCAGCAAATCCTCTGGACACTTGTCTGCCTCCGCGAGGTTTAGCTTCGCTGACAGCTCGGAGTTGCGACGCAGCAATCGATTGGAAATCTTCTTGGTCTCCGGGTTCATCTCGTTCAACGCCACGTTATTTGGCACCGCTTCAAAAGGCCGGAAATCGGGTGTCTCAGTGAAACAATCGAACATCGGGGTAGCCGTTGCATCCAATTGGTTCATCGGAGGCAGGCCTAGCATCAGCTCCATGGTCCGGAGCAAACTGGTCTGGTTGTATTGGGTGCCAATCACGGCGTGGCGCTTCGTGTAGGGACTCACGACATAGCAGGTCGTTCGATACCCGCTCACATGATCCCAGCCGGCCTGGGGGTCGTCTTCAATCGCGAAAAGACAGGTATCCTTCCAGAACTTACTACGCGAAAGCGCTTCGATGATGCGGCCCATGGCGAGGTCGTTATCGGCCACCATCGCCGCTGGGGTTGGGCAACCGGCCCGAGTGCCGCTCGTATGATCATTCGGCAGACAAATGATCGTGAGGGCGGGGAACTTGTCCTCCTGCTCGAACCGGTGCAGGTCTTTGATAAAATTGTCAGCGCGGAAGATGTCTGGGATGTTGAGCGCCCACCCGACGGTGTTGGTGACGAGGTAAGGCCGAACGGACTCGATCCCGGGACGGCAGGTGTATTCGATCTCGCCGCGCTGCTCGATGACATCCCGGTAGTAGTCCGTAAAAGTTGGTCCTCGCGATTTCGTGCGATCTTTCCAATGGGCCTCAGTGATGGCGAGTTCGCCGTAATCACGAAACGTCTTCCCATGCGCGAGTGCGTTATCCCAGATGAACCCACCCGCCGAATACGCCAGGGCGTCCACGCCGCCATCCGTCATCCCATGCACATAGCTGCGGGGGAAACCGGCGAACGAGCGCTCGAGATATTCGTTGGCCATGGCGCTATCGGCCCATTGATGGCCATCGGCGCTGCAAATGCCTGAGCAGTAGGTGTTGTCGAGCAGCACGAATTCCCTCGCGACTTTGTGGAGGTTTGGGGTGACGCGCTTTCCGAAAACGCAGAGCGAGGGATCACCGTTTCCCTCACTCATGTCGCCAAGGACCTGATCGTAAGTGCGGTTTTCCTTGATGATGTAAACTACATGATTAAAAACCGCGGGTTCGTCCACGCGCTCAGGCACGGGTCGAGCTTGCTGATCCTTTCGCGGAGGCAGCGCGGCCTGCTCCAGAAGGGGGTAGCGCATATTTTGTTGCCCGATTGCGCTGAATCTTTCGAGATCGCGCTTCGAGGGGACGTGGACTAATGACAATGAGCCGAAAGATTGGTGAGAGTTATACTCCACCTTTTCGCCGGGCTTATAACGTTTGGTTGAGCCGATGCCTTTGATGTTTGCGACGCAGATTTGATTGCGCCCCGCATCAAATGCGATAGCGCCCGGGAACCATCCGACGGGAATCAACCCAACGTGCTTTGATTTTCCAGGGTCGAAAGCAAATACAGCGACGGCGTTTTGTGTTCCGTTGCACACGAACAGGTTTTTGCCAGACGCATCAAATCCCAACGCGCTGGGTTGTGCGCCAAACAAATCGCCAGGGTTTACTCGGGCGGAGATTGTCTCGACAATTTTGTCCGTCTTTATGTCAATCACGGAGAGCGTATCGGCACCGGAGTTCGCAACGACAAGCCATTTGCCGTTTGGGCTAACGGCCATCCCGGAAGCATGAACTCCGGTCATGATCGTTACTGTTTCCTTTTCGCTACCGTCGCGCAGGTTGATGACGGAGACGCAACCTTCGTTCGCAATGTAGCGCACGGGATCCACACGAACCAAAGTTCCGCGACCCGCAGGCCCCGTGACATCGCGAGAACCAGGCCGGCGGCCGCCCCGGCAACTCACGTATGCTTTTCCCCCGCTAATAATAACATCGTGCGGTGCAACGCCCACGTCCCACGTGCGCTTTACCTTGCCTGTGTGTGCGTCGATTTCGGCGAGTTGATTGCCCAGGTTCAGTGCGACGTAGAGCAGTTTTCCGTCACGGGATACCGCGAGGCCCGCGGGGATTTCGGACTTCCGCCGCTCGGTATCAGCCGTGGGTAGAGGGATCGTAAATGAGGCTTTGACCTTTCCCTTGTGTACGGAGAAAACCTTTATGTTGCCGCGGACGTTGGCGAGATAAATGTGGGTGCCGTCTGGCGAAAAAGTAAGGCCGGTGAAGCTGAGTTGGGCTTCTGCGTCCGGATGCAGGTTTTCCTTCGAAACGGAGTCGGGAGGCGGTTCGCGCTCTTTGCTGGCGGGCATCGACACTCGTTGGAGCACCTCTCCATTCACTGGGTTTAGCACCACCAGTTCATGGGTCTTTCCCGAAGTGACCAGCAATTTGCCGTCGGGGCTCAGCGCAATTGCCTGAGGTCGCATGCCTGGCAATTCCACATGAATTCCTGCTGGAGTGACAATTTGATTCGCGGGAGTGTAGTAAGTGTTCGTGTCGATCTGACCGACTTTGTCGCGCGTAACGAAGCTAGCGGCACTTAAACGCTCAGGCGGGTGGGCCAAGGCGAGCACGAGAATGAATAACCGGCAAAGTGCTGTGCCGGACAGCGACCCACAGAATCTACGAACAAACATCGGGTGCAGAATTCACGGAAACCGCCCGCAGGAAAAGTTTTTTCGCTTTTGTCCAGACAACCTGGGCCTAAGCTGAGCGAGTGAATTCAGTGGCATTGGTAACGGGCGGCTCGCGCGGCATCGGCAAAGGCATCGTGCTAGAGTTGGCCAGCCTCGGATGGGACCTCGTTATCAATTACAATCAGAACGCTGAAGCGGCTGAAGTAACCAGTGCCGCCGCTCGGCAGTTTGCTTCGAGCGAAGGCAAAGCTATCAGAACGGAAACGTGTCGCGCGGATGTGTCGCAATCCAAGGACCGCGAAGCTCTGGTCGATTTTGCGCGCACGAAGTTCGGCCGCGTGGACCTGCTGGTTAACAATGCCGGCGTAGCCCCAAACGTTCGCGCTGACCTGCTCGAGGCGGATGAAGCGAGTTTCGACAGATTAATCAACATCAACGTCAAAGGACCCTATTTTCTCACTCAAAAAATCGCGCGCTGGATGATCGAGCAATCGAAAGCCGGAGCTTACAACCGCCGCGAGCAACCCAAGATCGTTACAGTTTCATCCGTGAGCGCGTATACCGCTTCCACGAACCGTGGAGATTACTGCATTTCCAAGGCGGCGCTTTCAATGCTTACTCCGTTATACGCAAGTCGGTTGGCCGAATACGGGATCAACGTTTACGAAATTCGCCCCGGTGTGATTGCTACCGATATGACGGGGCCCGTGAAGGAAAAATATGACAAGCTGATTTCGGAGGGACTTACCCCTATCGCGCGGTGGGGCGAACCGGCGGATGTTGGGCGTGCAGTCGCCGCGATTGCGCAAAATCTTTTGCCCTTCAGTACCGGCGAGGTTCTTAATGTAGACGGGGGATTCCATCTGCGGCGGCTGTGAAAGTATGCTGCATCGGAAAGTAGGGGACGGAGTCGTCATCATCACACAACCTGCGCATGCGTGGGTCTCCGGGCAATTAGCTCAGCAGTGGGGAAATGAACGCTTTGAGCCGGCAACGGAGGAAGTCCGCTTTGCCACCGAGCAGCACGACGTAGGTTTTTTAGAGTGGGAACAAGCTCCAACCCTTAACCAGGAAACCGGCTTGCCTCATAAGTTCACCGAGATGCCGACCCCGATGCACCTGGAAATTTGGCGCAAAGGAATCAATGAAGTTTTGCGTTTCAGCCGTTATGCCGCGCTACTTGTCTCTAAGCACTTCAATGTTCTCGCCCACAGGCATGACACGGGCGAGCCGCCTTGTGCTGAAGGCATTGTGCAGAAGTTCATTCGCGAACAGGAGACTCTTCAGCAAGCGATTCTGAATTCTTTGCGAAAATCCGGACACAACAATCTGCCGACGGACGCGATGATCGAGCGAGATTACAAAGCACTCGCCATCTGGGACTGGATCTCTCTCTTGATACTCATTAACGAAGAATCGAGCGCGCCTATTCCTGACGTGCCGAGTGGCAACGGGCGCAGGGAGCTACGACTGACGCGCTTGGAAGCAGAAGGTTTGCGCTACGGCTTGACACCATGGCCTTTTCACGATGGCACCGCCCGGGTGATGTGTGAAGGCAAGCTATTGAAGGACAGATTTTCTATGGAAGCAGAAATGCGCCAGGCGCTTCATTCCGCCGAAATCATTTCAATCCCGATTCAGTTCCAGCCGGGTTAGGCTGGCGGCGAATCATCGTCGTCCGGCATGTGCATGAGCGTTTTGCCTTCTGTGCGCACGCCAGTCCCGCCACGAAACTTCATCAGCCCATAAAAGGCAAAGAAGATTAGGGCCAGGAGAATCAGGGCCGGTATAAGCCAGATGTGTAACATACCTTACAGCCAAGGCTAACATACTGGCCGGTCCGCGCAATGGGTATACGCCTTTACTCGCCCCGCAGGAGGGACTCTATCCGAAGCGCCTGCAACTGGAGAGAGGAGTGCAACTCAGTCGCGAAGGCCGGCGAGTCCCATTAGCCGCGCAGTGCCCGTGTATGCTTCCTCCACCCAGGAAACAATTTTCTTTGGGTCGGGCGGATACTCCAATTCGATCGACACTACAGCGTCGCGCATTTCGAGTTCCTTGATGGCCTGCAAGTAAGGCGCAAACTTTACCACCCCACGCCCGGGCGGCAGATCGCCATGCACCTGGCCATCGCAATCACTCAAATGGACATGAATTGCTTTGTCCTTCAGCTTGCGTAATTCGTGTGGCCCGGTGTCCGAGAGCACGAGGTGGCTTATGTCAATGTTCGCCCGGATGCGTCGATGCCCGCACTCATCCACAAACTTCGCCATCGCTTCGACGCTGTTGAGAAGGCTAAGGCGGAAGGGTTCGAGTTCGAGGGCGATATCCATCTTCTTCTTTTCCGCGTAGTCGCCAATGCGCCGACAGGATTCGAGCGCCCATTGCCATTGCGCGGCGGGGGGTATGACCTCGCGCTGCCACATGTATTCGCCGAGCACGAGCAGAACGTTCTTCGCGCTCCATTCGCGGGCCACATCGATAAATTTTTTTGTGCGTTCGACGTGAAATTCCCGGACTGGATCCGCGAAGTCGGCTATTCCCAGCGCGCAAACCGGCAGCGAAATTATTGGGAGCCCAAGCTTCTCGCACGTCTTCGCCACAAGCGCAACTTCCTTGCGCGAGATTCCCATGGCCTCGGTGTGAATGTCCACACAATCGAAACCGATGCGGCTGATGTGCTTAAGGCCAACTTCAGTAGGCAGACCAGCTTGCACGAATGCGCTGTTGATAATTCCTAGCTTCATAGGGGGTGTATTTGTTAATCGAAGGTTCGCCGACGATTAGATTTCTTTGCTGAATGATGCGCTTTGGCTTGCAGGATGCGTTCCTTCGCGCCGCGACTGCGTTTGCGCCGCTGCCGTCGCAATTTTTCGATCTGCGCGCGCTCAGCGGCCGCAGCATTTTTGCGCACCGCCTCAATTTTGTTTAATAACAAGTCGCGCGCGAGCAAACGGTTGAGTCCCTGCTGCCGGGTCGATTGACACTTTACCTGGATTCCAGTGGGGCGGTGTAACAGCATCACGCAAGTGGAGGTCTTGTTTACGTTTTGACCGCCGTGCCCGCCGGAACGGACGAAGCTCTCCTCGATGTCGCCTTCCTTGATCCCGAGCGCCGCCATCCGCGCGGCTTGCTGCGAAGCCTTATCATTATTCAGGGGGACGGCTGACATGTGGCGGCGAAGCTAAAACGTCCGCCAGTTCGGCGCAACCGATTTCATCGATGTGTCCTTCGGAGCGCCGGTGTCCGCACCGGCAGAAACGCTCAACAGAAATCCGGCTGCTCGGAAGTCCGAACGCGTGGTTCCTAGCCCAGTTTCTGCGCGTGGGGACACGCGCGATCCGCAATCAGGGCGGCCGCACCCACGGCGCGAGCACGATGAACTCGATGATATCGGCCACTCCCTGGACGTTCAGGTTTTGCTCCAATCCATCGGGCATCAGAGACCAGGGTTGGGCCTGCAACCGGTCGATGTTCGTTCTTGGAATTACAACCGTTCGTCCGCCGGGCTCAACCACCGTGACGCAGGCCTCATTCTCGTTCCGCAGCACGCCCATGTAAACGTCGCCTTCCTTCGAGATGACGACTGCTGTGTTGTGATGCGGCGCTATCTCGGCGCTCGGCTGCAAAATCGCACTTAGAATCGCCTCTCTTCCCATGGTGCGGCGGGAGACCAAATCGGGTCCAACCTGGTTGCCAATCCCACTGAGATGGTGACAACTCGCGCACCTTTGAGCGAACAAAGCTCGGCCGCGGTTGGCATCGCCGGGCAGGGTAGCGGCTCGGGCATACTGTCGAAGGACTTCCTGCCGGAACGGTTGATAAGGGCCAAGCAACTTCACGGCGCGTTGGCTGACCGAAGGGTCAAGGAAGGTGCGCAGCAAATTGAGTTGCGCGGTGTTGAAATCCGCAACGGTGAGTAGACCGGATTCCAATGACCCCAGCGCCTCGTGCAGACGAAAGCCGCGTCGCAGCATTGCCGCCGCGATGTTCTGCCTTTGCGCGAGCGACAGGACCCCCGGCTGGGAGAGCGGGCCGTAAAATACATCCGGCGTATCGGTCGTCCCCAGCGTTGCTACAGTCGCCGCCAGCACATTGGATGGTTGCTGGCTGGCCAAAATCACTTGGGACAGGTCGTCGATCCCGGTGACTGGATTGGGGCTGACAGCGCGGCACTCGATGGCCGCGACTCGCAGGTCAGCGGGCGTGGCGTCGTTCAGCGTGACACCGACCGCTTCAGTATAGATCCGTTCCAACCGAATTTTAGGATCGATAAGACCTAGTGAACTCCCGCCCTGGCGCAGGCCCGCTCCGAATCCACCGCAAAGCGTAAAAGCAGTGCGGAGGTCGAGTCGGGAGTTTTGGAGGTAGTCCAGCAGCGTCATGGCTTCGTCTTCATGACCTTGCACGCCGATCATAGTGGCCATGTCCTTTAAAACTGCGAAGCTCTGCACGTCATTGCGCGACGCTGGATTGTTTGCCAGCGCAGTTAGTACCCGCGTTCCGCCGGACGCGAGTGAACTCATCACTGCGAATCGCACCCACGCGTTTCCTGGATCTGCGTTTAGCAACGCGATCAACACGTCCGTTCGCTCCGGCCGGTCGATGTTTCCAACCGACAACGCCAGTTGATAACGCACGAGCAGCGAACGGTCCGACGGCATACTCTTCAACTGTGTCCAAACCATGTCACTAAGCGCCCGAGTTCTTGTCGAGGCTTCGCAAAGCCGGACGGCAGCCGCTCTCACGAGTTCGTCACTGTCACGTAAGCCTCGCAGCAACACGGCATCGGTCAAAGCCTTCTGAGTGCCCAGGGCGTATAACGCATGGTATCTCGCCCGCGCGATCTGTGAGTGCTGCACTACATTCGTCAGCAAAGAACGAGCGACGGGATCCTGCCGTTCGTAGAGCAACCGCGCCGCAGTTTCGCGGTGCCATCCATTTGCCGAAGACAGCGCTACCACCAGGTCCTTCGTCGCGGCTTTGCTCATTTGCGGCGCAGCTTTGGACTGCTTAAAAGTGTCGGGGACAATCCTCAGTATCCTGCCGCTATCCTTCCCGCTCTGAAAGTCCGCCACGTAAATTGCGCCTTCCGCGCTATTAATAACCTGAACCGGATTGAAGTTGCCGTCGCGGCTCGCCAAAAATTCTCGGTCCCGCTCATCAGGCGGCCGTTCCCCAATCACTTCTACTCCCACCGTGCGAAGCACCGCGCGGCGGATCGCGTGCTGTGAAG
>Ga0170475_114769882_pt1 | contig 10641 bp, 2 predicted proteins | sample Soicark_Litter_5_FD_111474 | JGI IMG/M metagenome (GOLD analysis project Ga0170475, IMG submission 111474) | Avena fatua rhizosphere microbial communities from Hopland, California, USA. Combined Assembly of 48 SPs | reverse complement strand
CTCATCAGTTTTTTTTATTTTTGCTTTTGGTTTCAATAAACCATACCATTTTACCGAACTATCTTTTTTATCTTATCGTTTTGGTTACATTTAAATTAATCAATACGAATTTATACTTATAATAAAAAATGTGCTCCTGTTCTCCCTTTAGGAAGATTCTACGCTGCTAGAGAGCTCGACAGCGTCCTGTTGAGGACCACTGGAAGAGCCCGATAATTCTTCACTGTCGCTTTGTACTCCTCCAAACTGTGTTCCTCCCATTCCCTCCAATAGAATATCATCGTTGGTAACGACGCTACCATATTCTTCGCCTGTTCGTTTCTTGTTCTTCACAAAGTAATAGATACCGCAGCCAATGAGCACTGCAACGATGACGACGACCAAGAGGATACCGACGGTCTTAGCGATTCCATGTTCTTCTTCGCAGAGGCTTCCAGTGAATCCAGGTGCACATTTGTCGCAAGCGGTACCTTCCCAGTGAGGATCACACTTGCAAACAGCGTTGTCGCAGGTTCCGTGAACACAGCTCGGGCATTTGCTGGGCGTACAGGTAGGGTAGTTCTCGAAACCGGCACTACATTTTTCGCAGGTGAGCCCAGTATACTTAGCAGAGATACAAGTACAAGTGATGCTTGTACCATCCAAACCAGGGGTGCAAGAACCTAAGGGCTCGCAATGACCCTCAGTGGAGGTAGGACCACAGTTGCAAGAATCTGGTTTGCAACCAGAAAATCTGACGCACACGCCATTTTCGACGTGGAACCCGTTTTCGCAAAGCAAGCAAGTAGGTCCCTCGCGGTGGCTACCTGGGTTGCAAATACATTTCTTTGTTTTATCGTTGTAGGTTCCGAAACCGTTACACTTGGTGTCAACTTGAGCGGTTTTGTAGTCGTGCGTGGTTTTTAATACAACAGCTTGTCCTGCAGCGTTGAACAAAACTTTGTCCTCGAGTTTAAGATGGTAATTTTCGCCAGGAAGGAGATCCTTGGCACCGAAGGTAAAAGTCCATCGGAGGTAATCGTCAGGGTTCAAGTTATCCTCTGGTTCACGAGCATCGGCGGGGTAAATCTTGTTATGCGTGGGCAAGCTCTCATCTTCGAGGTAGATGATCTTGGTCATCTTTGTTCGAGTATCTTTGACACGGTTGTCGACCTTTCTCAAGGTGCCTTCGGGAGTCTTGAAAAACAAACTCTCGGAGAATCTCAACTCCAAGAAAAAGTCGCGCTCAGCATTGAGGCCTTCGCCGCGACTGGGCTCGACATACCTGACGAAAGGTGAGGTCACGGCGTCGCGTCCGGAAAGCTGAACGATCAGCTCATAAGGGAAGCAGAAGGTTTGCGAAGGGGTTGGAGTGACTGGGACTCTGTCAAGTTCGATGGTCAAGCGGTAGTCGGTGGAGTAGGTGTCCAAGGTGATAGACATGGTTTGACTGGCTGAGAAGCCATTTTCAGCAAGAGGACTCCACATTCCTTCCTGGTAAAGGTTCCATCTCGAACCAGATTGGTAGTAGAGTTTAATTACGAATATGCCAGACAGAGGCGAGTAGGAGAAAGACACGTCCAAGTCGGTGTTCTTGCTAATTTGAATATCCATAGCATAAATAAAGGTGTCGTTTACAGAGTTTGCTTGAATATCGGCATAGGTAAAGTGAGAATCTATTTCGTAGACGGAATTTATCAAGTTCTTGGGGGGCAGTTCGTGTTTTCCGTTACATGAGTTAGTGAGGAAACGCTCGACATTGCTGAGAGGAGCTAGATCGAAACCGAAACCGAACTGTACACAGCTAACCCAGTGATTCGGTTCGTACGTAATCTTGAGGTCATATTGAGTCAATCCAGTGATAGGGAACAACTTGAAGAGCACCACCTGTTGTTGCCATGAACGGTACTCAGTATAAGGAACAACAGAGGTCGCGCTACCCGACTTAGCGAGTTGGAGGTGGAGATCAGTGTAGGTGTCTTGAGTGGCGAACATGCTCACAATGCTAGGTGTAGAAATAGAGAATGTGCTGACGAGCTCGGTACCATCGCCATTCATTAGGAACCTGTCAGACCACAAATGCAAAAGTCCATCATCAACAGGTCCACCGTAAGGTTGACTTCCTCCAGTGGGAGTCATGAAATCCCAAGGGAATATGTCGGAAGAACTGCAGTCTACGCGATCGGTAGTCGAATCGGCGGCAGAAATGGAAATGCGGATTTGGAATTCTGAGCAAGGGGGAGTGTAGGAAGCACCAGCAGGCCAAGCAACAGGGTTGACAATGAGAAGTTGGTAGGAACCAGGGGCAATAAATGCCTGAAGATCGTTCGAGTTGAAATCATTGATACCATTGTGTACTCCGTGAGAATCACCAGTCAACTGTAATTGATAGCCTCCAACCAGGAGCTCAGAGTAAATCTGAGCAGAGAAAATAGTGTCTTTTTCCACCTCGAAGGGGATACTAAACATGGTGCCTTTGGTGGTAGCTTGAGCGGTTGTCAAACGTGCGTGCATCTCACGGTAGTGATAGTAACCATCAGTAGCTCGGACAGTGATGGTAGGAGGGACCCAAGCACTTGCAGAGTGAGCACAGACCTTGGCGAGATTGGTTTGGAAGGCGTCGAAGGGAGTGACCGAAATATGAATGTTGGCGAGAATGATGGTTCCGAACAAGGCAGGAGAGGAATGGGTTGGGTAGAAGCTGATGTAGTGGCTACCAACCGGGAGAACTGCGAGAATATCAGAAGACTTTGGTTCGGTGGAGGCTAAGTTAGCCGTGAAGGGAGGAGATGAGGTTTGTCCACCATCGATGACCACATGAATGAGAGAAGTCTTCCTGATATCCATGAAAACTTCCTTGGCAATATTCAGATCGGAAGCGTGAACAAGGAAGCCGCTCTCGTGTAGTTTCAACTCGTCGGAGTAGAGAAGGTAAGGAAGAAGGTTGAGAGAGCTTGTGAGCCAACCGTTATCCTGCATCTCGACCTGAACAACGTTCTGTTTAGGAACATCAACGAACAGGAAGAAGGAAAAGTCAGAGCAAGCAAGAGCATCAACATCATTGGTAGTCGCTTCGTAGATAGTAATCTGGTAATTTCCCGCAGGGTTATCTCTTCTCACTAAAACATTGCGAGCATACTCGTTTTCTCCATACTGAACAAAGTTATCGCCTTCTCCGGAGAAAGAAAGAACCAAGTCACCAACAATGAAGCTGTAGCCAAGTTCGATGTGGATATCGAAGTCGGTACTGAAATGGACGTTGTAGGTTACAAGAGGATGTTGGTAGTCATTGTGAGCGATTTGTTGGTAGTAGCCTGCATAGTCTTTGACGTATGGTAAGCTGGCTTTGTCCAAAGAAGAAGGTACGGAGGGGAAAAGCGATTCTCGGCCTTTAGAATCCAAACAGTGAGGAGAGCGAGAAGGAAGATGATCCCAAGGAGACAGAGCGATCTCCATGTGGAAGGTGGAGCACTTCAACTCTGCAAGCTCCCAATTCCAGAAGGTAATCTCGAAGACGTAGGAACCAGCATCCAAGGTGATCACAAAGCTCTCTTCGCTAAACCCGTTGAAGCCGGAAGCAAGTGGAGAGTTCGTAGAAATGATCTTACCCTCTGCATCTGCTGCGAAAATTGCAATGTCGATATCGATAGTATGTTCTTCTACATAAGCACGGAACAACGAGCGTTCCTCCACGGTGAGGAAGGTATGGTGAACATGAGTGATGTGTCCTGTCACGTTTCTGGGAACGAGCCAGTTATCGCTATGAATCTTCATGGACCTGTCGAATCCTGCATAACGTAACAAGTTAAAGTTGGTTGGGAATTCCAAAACTTCCAGTACATCTTCATCTTCGCAGTGCTCGGTGCGTCTCCACTCATCGGCTTCACGAATAGACAAGGTGAAGGAGTAAGGAGAACAAGAAGCAAGAGGAAGGTCGGGAGAATCGTATTGGGTAAGACGAAGGATGTATGAACCGGGTTCAAGCTCGAGTACCAGTCGATTAAAGTTGAAACCGACGGAATCACTGAAAAAGGTGACGTTTTTGCTATTGGACACAGAAATGACTTCAGCACGAATATTACTAGAGATAAAGTAGGACCCAACGATGGCTTCGAACAAAACAGTGTCAGCTACCTGGAAATGCCATGCGAAGATCTCATCGCCTGTGGAGGGGAAAGCGTAGAAGACTCTCTCTTTCTTATCTCCATCGAGGCCGTCGTACAAGAAGGGCAAAGTTCCACTACCGTAGACAGGACGCGAGGGTAGGGAAGGTAGAGTGGCAATGTGGCCCGAAGGACAGTTGAAGTGCGACAAACCCTCAACTACCTCAACTCTTGGCATGAGAACAAACTCCAAATCGAGCGAAGGACAGAAACGAAGGAGGAGAGATACTCGAAGGTAAAAGCCACTTTGTACTCTCCAGCTACGAGATTTGGAGTGTACACCTCGCCCGCGGTGTCGGAGAGGACTAAACGCCAATCTTGGCCTACTTTTCGAGATACTTGATATTCAAAGTAGATCTCCGAGGTCACGTCGATTCTCAAGACGGAGAGTTCGGTAGCAGTGAAGGTAAAGCTAGAAGACCACTCTTCGACAAGGAAGCGATCGATGAGACGAACAAGACCTGGCTTATCGGCCAAAGACGGAGCGTTGAAATCAGCGGGGAGAGCAGGATGAGGACAGGAGAAGATGTCTTCCTCTTTTGTTATCCAGTCAGTGTTGAAGTTCAAGGTGAACGGGGTACAAGGAACATAAGACGAATTCAATCCTACAGGAAGATACAAGACAAGTCGATAGCTTCCTTCTTGCACATAGTGTCTCAAGTGGTGTCTGTTAAATCCGTTGAATCCAAAGACAGCTGAAATTTTTTCATCATCGGATGCGATATCGGTTCTCTCTAAGCGACAAGCGACATCACCAGTCATGAATTTGTAGGCGAGGTTGAGATTGAATACGAGAACGTTGTTACCGTTCTCAGGAACAGTAAAGTCGACGCTCCAAAAGTCATAGGAGAGGCCTTTAGGGTCATCGAGGCTAGTAGTGGTGGGAGGAAGAACGTAGAAGACAGTCTCGTCTTCTCCCCATTTGGTGGAGTCCTTTGAAATCGTTTTAAGGTCAACAATAGGCAAGACGCTTGCTCTGGGACACTTGCTCCTGAAGGCATCTACTTCTGCTTTGAATTCAGTAACAGGAGCAATCGCCAACTCAAAGTTGAAAGAGTGGCAATCGCCAACCAATTTTTGGAAGCTCAAGAACTGGAAGAGGAGAACATAAGTTCCTGCAGGAAGCTTTCGGAAGATAGTTTCCTCTTCGTTGAACGAGATCGCATAGGCAATGAGTTGTAAGTTGCCGTCTTGTCCCTTCAAGCTCAACCAAAAATCGATATCAATTTCGTGAGGCTCAGCGTAAACCCTGAGGTAACTCTCCTTAGTAAGGGTGAACTCCAACTTGTGCTCATTGTGCACGGTATCGATGAAGTAGTCTCCTTGAAAGTGAGTTCGGTCGTCGAATTCGAGGAAAGCAACGGAGTCCAAAGAGGTCGGCAAAAGGGGAATGCTACAGTGATTGGATCTTCCTGAGCCTTCTTTCTCGCAGTTACCCTCTTCGTTCTTAGTGTAACCTCTATGACAAACATTACAGAATCCGTGTTCATCGCTTTCGTAACCTTCTTGGCAAGCACAAGAAGGGTAACCTCCATCGTCATTACAGGTACCGTGAGGACCGCAGTGATCTTTGGTGCATTCAATGTCTTTGACGCAAATAGTGTTGGACCTGTGGTAACCAACCTCACAAAGAGTACACAAAGGACCGCCATATGGAAAAGCGCACTCGCAACGAGTGTGAGTGTTGTTCTCATCGGTTACACAAGTACCGTGTTCACCGCAGAAGCAAGAGAAGGTCGAGTAGGTGTGTGTTTCGGTGTACTCGCGCAATACTGCACCAGTAGTATCACGAAGAAGAGAAGAAGTTATGTTCAAGTTGTAGGTATGACCAGCAGTGAGAGGGTAAAAGAGGAGAGTGATCACTTCGTCTTTCGAATCCATAACGTAAGAAGAAGGTGCGACAACCGCAGTGGGGGTAGCCGTAATATCCCAAAGAATGAAAAGATTATGGGTTCTTATCCAGCTTAGAGATAAAGCAGTGGTATCCAAAGGTGCGCTAAAGGTAATCTCAACTACCAAACCAGCATCGGCAGGGATATCGGCTCCCTCTGGAGGAAGCACGTGCTGGATGTGGAACGTCTCGGAAGTACCCAGAGCATCCATACCGAGCAAGAAAGAGAACTTGTCACACATGCCACGAGTACGAGGATGTTGATCTAAGTCATAAAGCTTCTCTACGATAACGAGGGAGTGAGGTCCGGGGGACAGTTCAGCCTCAAGCCAACTCTCAAAGTCCACGAAGTAATCCTCAGTACCCGGAGACATCTCAGGAGAGGAGTTGGCGATGATAGTCTTATTTTCGCCAGCCGTCAAGTACATGGACATATCGGACAACACAAAATCGAAGCCAATCACAGCAAAGAAGAAATAATTGCCAGAGGAAGGAACGGTGAAGCTGATCTCATACTCGACGAGTTCGTAGAGGAAGAATGACTTCTTGTTGGCGTTAATGAATTCTCCCGTGAAAACGTTCATCTCGCGTTCTAAGGTGATCGAAGATTCTCTTATGGCAAAGGAAGAGGCAGGAAGAGGAGGAGAGGGAAGAGGATCGGGACACAAAAGTCTATCAGCAATTGATTTGTTGGTTTCAATGGCTAATTCGAAATGGAAGAACTGACAGTCTTTCAACTTGAGCTCGTACACGAACAAGTCTAGTACGTAAGGTTCATCTTGAGGAGTAAGGAAGATGATATGGCTTTCCACGCTTTCAGAACCAGCAGATGCGGAAACCAATTCCTCCTTCTCTTTATTCCTCCAAATCAAAAAGTCGATATCATTCTCCTCTTCGGACTCGTACTTAGCCCAGACACGGAGAAAACTGGGTTCCTTGATGCGGAAGGCGATGTCTGAGTGCGAGCGATACTCGGGGAAAATAAAATTCATGCCAGAAATGCGGATTGTTCCGTCCCTGGCTTGAGGTCCACCATAATGTTGACTGCCACCGTAATAAGTGAAAAGATCTTGAGGCAAGGTATCAGCATCGTCGCAATAATCGTCAGGGTGCCCAGGGGTTAAAATGTAGGAAAGCGAGAAGGAGGTACAGAACTCAGGGACGGTCGAATTGGCATAAGAAAATTCGTCATCGAGGGTGATATTGTAGTCACCAGGGAACAACAAGTGATCGAAGAAAGCTACGTCCTCGCCAATCCAAGCAGGGATGACTTTGTCTTTTCCAGCAGAAGCATAAGGACTGACGATATTCTGGCCCGTCACGGTGAAAAAGAGATGACCGGTGAAGAAAGTGTAAGTCAGAACCGCTTTGAAAACGCTAGTCTCAGTTACTTTAAAGGTAGCAGTGGTGTGGAAAGGCGCCGCGGCAGTCCTGTGGAAATCTGCGGTGACCCAAGAGCCTTTTTGAAAGGGACCGAGTTCAGGAGTAGGTACTCCTTCGCACAGATGATCATTTTGTTTCAATGCCAAGTGCTTGTTCACGTAATCTTCAGTGACGACACCGATCTCAGCAGGGAAGTAGTTGCATCTTTCATCATCAGGGAAGAAATAATACTTGAAGACAACACGGTATTTGCCAGCTTTGAGCCTAACAAAAAGGTTCTCTTCTTGATGGAAAGAAGTACCACGAGCAAGAGTTTGAGGATCAGCCTCGTCATCTACGTTCTGAATGTAAATGTCTACATCAAAAAGGTCCAAAGCAGGGACGAAAGCACGAAAGAAACTGGCTTCTGTAACCTTGAAAACTACCATGTTTTGATTCCCGGATTGTCGGAAATATCTTGCTTCGTGGACAGTATAGTCATTAAGAGGGTGGATGGCAGGTGCCGCGTTCCAGGAATAAGGAAGACCAAGGAAGGGACAAACTTCCTCCTGCTCTTCTACATATATTTCGATTTGATTGGAAGCGTGAGGAGCAGCACCAATAGATAGAGTAAACAGGGAACAATGATGTAACTCTGCTTGTTCGAGAGCCTCGGGCTCGAAAAGCTCCAAGATATAATGCCCTGCGGCCAACTGAACTGGCTCAATCTCGTTCTTGTTGTATCGATTTTGTCCCAGTGCTATGAGCTCGCCGTTCTCATTAAGGAGACGAACAGAGAGATCGCTCCACACGAAATCGTAATATACGACAGCACGGAAGTAGATGATATCAGTCATGCCTTCTCCGCTGGAGATAATCACGGGGATCTTGATGGTTAAGGGGGAGGCAGATTGTTCGAACGCGTAATCCTCCACGGAAGTAAATTCGTACACTAGGGAATGGATTCCAATAGGATCATCGGGAGATGGGAGATGAACGGTACAAGAAGGAGTAGACCCACCATCGTCGAAAATAGGGGCAACTTCGAATTCTAAGTTCCATTCAACGCATTCAGGTAGAAGAGAAAAGTCAGCAACGAAATTAGCGCGGAATTCGTAGTTCTTTCCAGCTTGCAAAACGTAGGAAATTTTCTCTTCACCCTCTTCTTTTACTTCGTGTTCCACAGCCAAGCCGTTTTCCAAAAGAGAAAAGTCGATATCGATATCGTGACCATTCATAACGCGAGACTCAGTGTAAGCACGCAAGAGAGACTTTTGACGTACGGTGAAGGAGAAGGAATCCTTGCTGTCGAAGGGACTTTGAGGGGCGGGGACGATAAATATATCTTGGAAGTGGATGCGGTTTGAGGAGCCAAAGTAACGAGGACCTGACATGGTAGTAGCTCTCGGTAAAGTCTTTCCTCCAGCACAACCACTAGTCAATTCTGCTGTCAGAGCGGTAATGCTCATTTCGAAGCTGAAGTACGCGCACGGGGCAAGGAGCGAGACATCACCTTTAGCAGCAACAGCACCGCTCAAAACCAACGTGTAGTTGCGACCAGATTCCAAGAGATGGTATAAAGAACCGCCATCCAAGTAATTGAAGGCACGAGAGGTGCTGTTCTTGTTGTGATCGGTAGATCGAATGAAGAGGGTCAGACCAGACAAAAAGTGGGACTCCAGTTCAGCTCTGAGAATCATACCAGGGTGACTAGCTGCAACAGAGATGGGAACCGAGAGAATAACATCTGTGTGTCTTTGAACGGTGTCGTTCCATTTGTAGTGATACTCTTGGTGAGGCAGCAAAAAGGTCTCAGCCAAATTGACCAAACTCTTTGAAATAACGGGTTTCGATTCCGATGACATTGTTTGACAGTAGTCAAAAGCGTAATAAGGTGTATGAGGAAGGATCAATATTTCCAAGAGGAAAGTCTCGCAAAAGAGGGCGTCGTAGCGACCGTAGAACTTGAGGGTCAAAACGTACTCTACGTTTGCTTGTCCAGTGGCCAAGATGGACTCCTCTTGCTCGGAGGTCTTGAAAGTACGAGAAATTTGTTTTCCATCTCGAACAGCCAAAATTAGATCAATATCAACACGATGACTTTCGATCCAGACACGGAAAGCAAAATCAGAAGGAACAGTGAAAGATATAGTTTGAACTGGTCTAGTGAGATCCAACAGGGTTTCTTCTCTGTAGTGAAGGTAACCAGTTGCATCGATCAAACCCGGTACGTTAAGAGAAGGAGGAGGAAGCAGTTGAGGACAAGAGATGAAACTCTCTTCTCCGTGCAACTGACGAATGAAAAGTTTTAAGGAAAAGGGAATGTTGGTGATGCTCCCGACCCTCCTGTCTGGGAGCTCGTATAACCAAATAGAGTAGTTACCAGCGCTTAATTTTGTTTGTATAGTGTAATAATTTTCGACAAGGCTGGTTCCTCGTTTGCACTGTGCTTCCTCATCCTCAGCAAATTCACAAGGTGGATAAGCGGAATCGCCACCGTCTACGTCGGCATCTACAAGCAAGCGAAGATTGCCGGAGGATAAAAAGCTGTATCCCAAAGTGGCTTCGAGATCATAGAGTGGATTTGTACCAGGTTTTGGAACTAACTCAATGGACCAGTGTGCAAGATACACAGGTGCGAAACCAATGTGGGAAGTATCTATTTTTACGTTGAAAAGCTCGCTGTTTTGGTCCTCCGTAGAATCGTAGGCATAAGAAGAACCGTGTGCAAGAATATAATTAATGCTTGAGGAAGTCAAAGGAGGGACGAAGGTATCGGTATATTTTGGAAGTTTGGCAATTCTTGCATTGAGAGATGTCACTGGGGATATGGCAATTTCCATCTCCAAAGACTCGCAAGACCAATTTTCACCCTCAGGTTCAAAGAAAGGAGAAAAAAGAATCTTGTAAGATCCAGCTGGCAACTCGTCGGCCAACATCTCTTCACCCCACACAGACATTGACAAATCAACTAGACCGGACGAGGAGTCATAAAGTTTGACATCCATGTCCACAAGTTCATGTTCAGCAAGGTAAAATCTGAAAAAAAGAGGGAACTGTGACAGCGAAGGTGATTTCAGATTCCTCCCCTAAGGGAGCTCTGAATTCACCATGAATGTGAACTTCCCCATTGTTTAGAGTTAGGGATTTTGGTAAAGGTATTTCCTCTTGGCAACGCTTAGCATCACTAGCCAAGAGGAGCAACGCCCAAAGTACGAACACGCTCACCATGCGCATTCGCATCGG
>Ga0170475_103278988_pt1 | contig 10651 bp, 8 predicted proteins | sample Soicark_Litter_5_FD_111474 | JGI IMG/M metagenome (GOLD analysis project Ga0170475, IMG submission 111474) | Avena fatua rhizosphere microbial communities from Hopland, California, USA. Combined Assembly of 48 SPs | reverse complement strand
GCCACCAGCAGTGCCGCCGCTCGCCGTTTTCCGGGGATGAGCCAGTTCATGAAATTGGCAGCGGACCGGCCGACATCCACGATTCGATCGACCAGCGCTCCCTTCTGCTGGCGAAAGGCAGGCGGAAAGTCCATGCCGCCATTCATGGGTCCGATCACGACGGGCGCACCCAACTCGTAAAGCAAGGAAGGCTCTTTGGGCGACACCGGCATGGGCTGGTGCACGATCGAAATTCCAAGGCTGCGGATGGCACGACGTGCGATGCTGCGCTGTGTCAGCTGCGTCACGATGCGCAGCAGATAGCCGGTCGAGAAATGAGCCAGTCGCGTCGGCAACAAGCGCCCGGCGCGCCAGAGCCCGCGATGAATCCAGGTGTCCTCGATGTAGATGATGTGGTCCGTATCGCCCGGATAGGCCTTTTGCAGCTCATCGCGAACACGTGCATGCGTGACGAGCCACACGGGAATGTTTCGCGAACGCAGGACACGGTAGTAGTGCAGCGGCAATGCCGCCTCTCCACCGAAGCGGGCCGATGCGTGTTCGGCGACGATCATGACGCGCAGTGGCGATTCAGTCATTGGGGGTGAGGTCGATTGTCAAGAAACGGCTCGCGACCAAGGCAGCAGACGATCTGCCGTCACCAGATTGCGGGCGAATCGCTTTTCGACCAGATGAAAGACAAGCATCGCGACGAGCAATGACGCCAGCAATGCCATCACGCGTGTGGCGATGAAATAGACCGCCCCTTTTGTAGACACGAAGGTGGACACGAGGAGACAGACAATGGTGATGACGGCGTAGTGCGTGAGGAAGATGGAGTACGAACGCTCTCCGAGCCACACGAGCTTGTCGTTGGACAATGTCCGCGAAGCGCGGGTCCACTGGTCGATGGCCGAGCCGACAACACCGAAATACACAAGACCCCATCCCACATGAACGTTCAGTGCATCAACCATGCCACTGCAACCGACGATGAACAGGCCGAGGATGGCGGCGGATCGGCGCAGCACCTTGGGAGCTTCTGAAGTGGCGAGAAAGACACCAGCTGCAAAGCTGGACAGGTAGGTCACGAACGGCCTGATCCCTGGGAGGGCCAAGGGGCCGGCGGCCCAACTGCCGGGATACACGAGAAGCGCCCCGACGATCGAAGCGGCAAAAAAACAGCGCACGGCCAATTTGGCGTTCTTTGTGGAGGCAATCAATATCACGATGGCGGGCGCGCACACGTAGAACATGAGTTCAACAGTGAGGCTCCACCATGCAAAGTTGTGCGCCCGATTGCCGAAGTACATGATGCCGGATTGTTTGATCCAGTCCATCAAGTCGAAAACGGGCAATGCGGAAACCTGGGTCCACCAAGTCGGGTAGGTCCATACCAGCCACACCGACAGCCCCGACAGCAACCACGCCACGAAAAAAGGCGGGTACAGACGAACGATCCGCCGCCAACAATAGTGCGCGATATCCATGCGCCGTCCGTCGCGAAGGTAGGGCCGCAGCAGCACCACGCCGCTCAAGACAAAGAAAAGCTCCACCCCTGATGCAGTCAAGCTTCCCAGGATGTGCCCCACCCACGTGTAGCCATTCTTGACGAGGGTCTGCGCAAAACTCGAGACGCCCAGATGGTGAAAAACCACCAGGCCGACCGCCAACGCTCGAAGACCATCGAGCGAGTGCAAGCGCGCGACACTGCCACTTCTGTCGGTTATCCCGATAGCCGTCACTGCTGAATTCGACGTCAGCATGGCACGCTCCCCTTGGCCAAAGCGCCGGGCGCGATGCCTGGGTCCAACATGTACTCGGCACAGGCATTTCGAAGGCAACGCCGCCCAGCGGGATGAATGCTCAAGCACGACCACGGTCGACCTTCTCGGACAAGGTGAAGCCAGAGAAGGCTCAAGAGCCCGATCAGGGCTGGGTCAGCGTGGCTCAGGTTCCGAAGGTCCAGTGTCAGCCGACGCCGATCAACGGCTGCCTCGGCAAGCACAGATCTCAAGGGCGCGATATCGTTTGCCGTCCAGGCACCGGAAAGCGTCAACTTCATCGAGTCGACACCTTTTGTGAAGTTGCAGGTGGCCTGTTCGCGGCGCGTCGAGCGTGCGAAGCACCGCACAAAAACTTGCGGGACGACTCGCGTCAGCAGCAATCGGCCAAACACCATCGCATCGTTCGCGTAGCGGCGCCAGAGTGCTGGCTCTTCCTTGATGCGCCAAAGCCACTCGAAGCCAATGCGCCCCATCCATGAGGGTGATCGACGCACCGTGCCGGCGACGAAGTTGACCACCGCGCCGAGGTGGCTCACGACCGGGGTGTGCAAGCGGTCGAGATTCCGTTCGATCCAGGCCTGCCCCTTTTGCGCACCCAGCGACACGACGAGAAAGTCCGCCGCGCTGGCGTTGATGCGGGCGATGCGATCTGCGCCGCTCATGTCTTCGATGGATCCGAAGCCAGGCGCATCAAAGCCGACGCAGCGCAATCCTTGGGAACGTGCATTGAGTTGCTCACACGCACGAGCAGCCACGCCGTCCGGACCGCCGAAGAAAAACACCTTGATCGGCGTCGCCGTGCGTTCGCGCAAGCGCTCGAACAAGGTCGATCCTGCGACGCGCTCAGGCATAGGAATGCCCAGCAGCTTGGCCACCCAGATCAGGGGCATGCCATCGGCGATATTCAAGTCGCTGTGAAGTACGGAGTCGCGGAACTGCGAGTTGCTCTGCGCCGCGATGGCGAAGTTCAGGTTGGGCGTCGACAGAAAGCATCGATTGCCGGATGCCGCCGCCGCGCGGACCTTTGCCACCGCACCGTCCATGTCGATGGCATCGAAGGGCAACCCGAGAATGCAATGGACATCACGACTGAAGTCCGGAGCCAACGCCCTTCTCCCGATAGATTTCCTGCGTGGCGCGCTTTTTTCCGACCAACAGTGAGCGCCATTGATAGTGGCGCACGAAGCGGCGGAAGGCCTCGTCGTCGTAGCGCGGCTTGCGCTGGAGCGCCGCCTTGATCCAGCCCCACAACATCATGCTGCTGCCGATCAGGGCCGGCTTCTCGCCGATGCGATTCACGGCGCTGGCGAGCATATACAGGAAGCCAGTGCCCATGAAATACTGGCCGAAGCCATGTCGCATGCGGCCGGTGAGAATTCCGGTCTGACTCGATCCCATCGGCCGCAGGTGCACGAAGCGCAGCTCGGGCTCGTCCCAGCTGCATGCCACCCAGCCCATCATGCGGCAGCGGTGGCAGTCGATGCCATCCCACATGACTTCGCGCACGAAACCGCCTATGGCCTTGAAGCGGTCGACCCGGTAGAACTTCGTCATGCCCAGCGAGGTTTCGTCTCCATGGTTCTCGGCCACGAGTTCACTGCCTTGGCGCACATAGGCTTTGCCGCTGCAAGTTGCAATGAGCTTGTTCGCTTCCATACGCTGCATCAGGATTTCGAAGTAGCGCGGCGGGAGGTTCAAGTCGAGATCTAGCTTGCAGAGGTAATCGTAGTCGTCGGGATCAATCGATTCATAGCCTTCATAAAAAGCTTCGATCACTCCTGGACCGACAGCACGGCGACCGCGATCCTTGCGCGTGACGATCGTGATCCAGTCGTACTTGGCTTGGTATTGCGCAAGGACGCGTGGGGTGTCATCGGTAGAGCCGTCGTCAACGATGACCCAGCGTGTGGGGCGCACCGTCTGGGCGATGACGGTGTCAAGCGTCTGCCGCATGTACTCGGCTTCGTTGCGACAAGGAGAAATCAGGACGTAGCGCTTGCTCATGGGATCAGATTCATTTCCGCTCAAGGGCTAGAGCTTGTGGCCAGGGAACCGAGTTTGTTTAAAGGCCTGCACGGCCGCATTGGCGATGCGGCCGAGCCACTACAACACCTCGGAGCGCCTCAGCCTGGGGAGGCGACGGGGCCAAGCCCGCTCAGCCGCTTTCGATCGGTGGCCGACAGTGCCCTGAGCAGCTCCGCCACGAAGGCATCGTGAAGACCATAGGCCCGGGACGACTGGGGATCGGGCGATGAAACGCGGAACAAAAGACCGTCTGGGATCTGCCCGGTCAGGCCAAGGCGCACCTCCACAATGCGGCGCTCGAGATTGCTCTTGACCGCCTCATCGCCCATGGTGAACCAGTAGGTCACTGGTTCCTTGTAGCGCCCGCGACTGGTGTCTAGACGGCGAGCATCAATGCTGCCAAATGGTGTTTTCACAGGCGAGTCGAATTTTTCGTTGAGTTCGAAGCCCTGTGCGGGATAGCAGATTTCTGGCTTGTGAGCGGCGAGGTCTCCGCGCTGATCGTCGCCGTAGGCAATGGACAGCATGATGCGGTAGCCGGCGCTGTTGATGTAGGTGCGCGACAGCACTTGGCTATAGAGCTTGTCGAGGAGCTGCTGCGTCTGCGGATTGACCACCTGCGCAGTTTCGGCCGGAAGCTCGCGCCAGTCGCCGAATTGCCGCGGCACCACGGTTTCAAGCACGTAGCGCGGACGCCCCCCGTTGTTCGCCTTGGCCGATGGCCGGATCGCAAAGCCGCCGATGGCTGTCAGTGCCATCAATCCGGTGAGGACTATCGATCTGCGAACCATTCCCATCGTGCGAGCCTCTACAGAGAAGTGGGATTGTATGTTCGCCCTGCAGCGGAGCAGCCCCATGACTTCGGGGGGCTGCGGCAGCGAACTCCGTGAGCAAAGTCGAAATCAGCATCGGAAAATCGGCCCGGAAACGGCGATCGTTTTCGATGTACCAGGCGCGGGCCGCGGCACCGATACGTTCGCGACGGTCGGGCGACCAGCTCAGGACATCGGCAACCGCTTGTTCCAATGCTGGCAGGAGCACCTTGTAGCGATGACCAAGGCGAAAGGGCTCTCCATCACCGGCTTTCACGACCACGCCGCGCTCAGGCGTCACCAACTCGTTCATCGGAGGAGCGTCCGTGGTGATGACGATGGCGCCAAGACTCATGCCCTCCACCAAGGACTGGCCGTAGCCCTCTACTTCGCTCGGAAGGACGTAAAGCGCATGCTCGCGCTGCAATGAAAGAATGGCTTCGTCAGACAGGCGCTCACTGACGTAGCGCACGTTCGGCAAGGTCGGTGCATACAGCACCGAGCCGGTATCGGGGACCCGCTGCACAACCGTGAGTTCGGTCCATTCGGGATGTCGCGCCCAGGCGTCGATGACTTGCCGAGTGCCCTTGTGCTCACTGCGCCCAGCAACGTGCAGCGCGCGCAAGGGAGTACGAGTGGCCGCCAATGATTCATGCCCGCGGTCTTCTGCAGTGAATCCGATCCACCGAGTGTCCTTGCCAAGCTCCTGGAAAGCGCGTTGTGCATCGGCCGTCTTGCACAGGACGAGATCAATGCCACTCAAATGCAGGCGGTGATCTTCGAGGAACCATTCCGGGTTCGGGATGAGCACGTTCCGATTCGCAAAAGGAAACCACCCCGGGTGCACTCGCTCGAGAAACAGGTTGATGTCATAGCGCGGAAGAAACCGGCCCAGAGCCTCGAGTTTCGCGAGCCGGGTCAGCCACTTGGCGGGTCGCACACCTCGGAACCAGTCGGCTTCGAAACCGGCGTCTTGTAGCAGGCCTTGCAGTAGCCGGGCGTCCACGCTCAGCCCGGCCCCGTTGTCCAGGCCAATGATGTTGACCCGCAATGGCCGTGGTCGCCTGATGCCCGGTTGTTTCGCTTTCGAGATAGAGGGTCGATTCGCCATAAGCCCCGTTTCGCTGCCTTGGACTGCAGACATCGCGCCGCAGTAGACCACAAGGCATGTAAGGAGCCGTGAAGCTCTGCTGCATCCACCAACAAGCCAGCCCCTGCGCGTCAGCCTTGTAACGACGAGCAGCGCCGGGCCGATCACATCACGGCCGAAAGGGAGAAATTTGGATTGATTTCTACGTGAAAACCCTTGGTCCGGTAAATGCGACAGCGTCCCGCCCCAGTGGGGGCATTAGTGAGCCCCAATCGCCCTGGGTTCAATCGACAGCCATCGCCAGCCTTTCAGACCGCGCCAGCTATTCGATATTTCCCAAGACCCGCAAATAGTTACACATTGTGGATTCCGTTTACAGATGCGCGAACAAGCCAATCGACCAGCTTCCGAAAACCTGTATGCCCCCGGCGCAGCGCGCTTCAACTCCGGTTGGACAACGTCGGGAGCAATGTTCGAGCGACTTCAACGCCCCTGCGTCACACCGACCCCGTCGGTTCCTTCGCTCTCCGTACCGCGAGCCTGCCGGCTTCCGTGCCAGTGCTTGTGAATCTTTTTGATTAATGGAGCGATACATGAGAACCTTCCTGGGCCGGGCAGCTTTTGCCCCCGTTTCGATCAGCCTTTGCATCTCCCTTGCCGCATTGTTGAGTGCGTGCGGTGGTGGCAGTGCTGACTCCGTGAGCACGGCTCAAAGCACGGACGATGGTGTTGCAAGTGCAAACCTGGCGCGCCTGGGCAGCGCCCCGATCAATCAGATTGCTCCAATGCCGGCAGGCGTGACGCCGCCCAAGACCACCCTGCCCGCGCCGACGCCCGACCCAGTCTCGCCGACTGGAACGATGTCGGTTGAATGGGTGACCCCGACCACCAGCGCAGACGGCCTGAAAATGGCAGACTTGGCCGGATATCGCATCTATTACGGAACAGCAAGCGGTACGTACACGAATACGATCAACGTGCCAAGCCCGAGCACACTGAGCTACACGATCAGTGGCTTGCCTTCGAACACATACTTCGTTGTGGTCAAGGCTTACGACACATCGGACAACGAGAGCAGCCCTTCCGTGGAAGTGAACAAGGCTATCCGCTAGGGACCGCGTCGCTGATCTGTCCCGCAAGACAGATCGAACATCATCGATGTCTCCGTCAGGGAATGCTGGCGAATTGAGGTTAGATTCCGCAAGGCCCGGGAGGTCGGTGTCGAGTGGATTCCAGATTGGAGCAAACGAAATGAAAACGATTTTGAAAACCGGTTTGGCCGCAGTGGCCATTGCCTTGAGCGCATCGGCGTCGGCAACGGTCTATTACGTCTCGGATTGCCAGGCTGGCGCGGCCGCTGGTTGCGTGCCCGGCAACGACGCCAACGCCGGAACGAGCATCGATGCCCCGTGGCGAACCATTGCCAAGGCGCAGACCGTCATCGAAGCGCTGAAAGGTGGCGACGAAATGCGCTTTGCACGCGGCGCGGCTTTCACCAACGCGAAGCTGAAGATCTTTAATCCGAACAGCCGCGCAGCGACACCGTTGATTTTCGACAGCTATAAGCCAACCTGGGGAGCAGGCACGCAAAAGCCAATCTTCATGGCTCCGACGGGCACGAACGCGCTCCAGTTCGAAGACTCGGGCAATGCCGACCACGATGAGGGCTACGTCATTCGCAACCTCGATTTGCGCGGTTCGGGCAGCAGCACCGGCATCTTCATCTACAACGATGCTGACTACATCACGCTCGACAGTCTGGACGTCAGCAATTTCTCCGTTGGCGTCAATTGCTCTGAATCCAATCCGCCTGCCAACGCCGCAAGCAATGCGCGCAATGAATACATCACGCTTCGCAACTCCAACATCAGCAATAACATTGACATTGGCTATCTGGGTGGCTGCTACAACGTCCTGATCGAGAACAATCGCTTCGACAACAACGGCTTCAATCCCGGGGCTCTGCTGAACCGAAACCACAACATCTACATCAGTTCCGAAGGTGAAAATGTCGTCATTCGCGGCAACAAGTCGACACGCAGCGCAGTAGGAGCGGGCCTTTGCCAGGGCGTGCCGATCGTGGTGCACGGCGTGCAAAAGGGCCTCGTGATCGAGAACAATTACATCGATGAATCCACTGGCGCACACCCGGGCTGCTACGGTATTCAAGTCGCAACCGGCTACGGCAGCGTGGCTGAATCCTTTCGTGGCGCCATCATTCGAGGCAACAAGGTCATCAACGTAGGGGGCATCGGCATCGCAGTGGGGTCATGCCCGGATTGCGTCATCGAGAACAATTTCATCGTCCGGGAAGCTCCTGGCATTTTCATCGGCATCGCGATGCCGGATGGCACACCCACAGGTGGCGATGCGCTCGACACCAACCTGACTGTCCGCAACAACTCGATCTATGCCGCGTCCCCTGCCTATGGCAGCGCCGGCATCCGCGTAGAGACCTACGGGGCCACTCACAAAGTGGTATCGAACCTGATCTATTTCGGAGCCGGAGCTTCCAACTCGACATGCTTCAGCACCAAAGGTCTGACACTCGCAGGCTTCACGGCATTCGACAACAACCTCTGCTACACCGCCGGTTCCGGAACGTACAGCACGGGCTACGCGACCCTTGCCGCAGCACAAGCAGCAGGCTTCGACAAGAATGGCTCGAACAAGGATCCGATGCTTCAGGCCATCCCATCTCTTGCGAACGGCTACGCGATGAAGGCCAAGGACGGCTCGCCATTGCTCCAGGCCGGAAATGCGGTCTACAGCGTGATTTCGGGCGTTGTGAACATCGGCGCGTATGACAGGACGCCTCCATCGCCCCCCCCGAGCGTGACCATCAAATAAGCTCCACAATAGCGCAGCCTACGACGCGACGTCCCTTGATCGGGGCGTCGCGTTTTTCATTGGTAGAAGCAATTGCCCAGGCACTCGAAAGACACATGACCGGCTACGAGCGCAAGACTTTTTCCTTGCTGCTCCTGCAAAGCAGGGCGATGTCATCAGCCACCGCCCGAATACCCCCCACTTAACTCTCCTGAGTGGATCGATTGGAAAAGTATTCGATTACCGCCTGCGCCAACGCGTTTGTCGAGTCGATGTACAACGACGGCACCAAGGCGCACTGCCTTTGCATTCCGATTGGAATCTCCGTGCAGCCCAGGATAATGATGTCCGCCCCGCGATCCAACAACCGCTGCGCCGCGGCTTCGAAGGCTATCTCAGCTTTGTCGATGATGTTGGCCTTCACGAAGGCGATGCCGGGAGAGACAAAATCGGCGAATTCCTGCTCCCTCGGAGCAAGAACCTCGTAACCGATCTCACTCAATGCTCTTGCATAAATGCCGGTTCGATGGGTTCCCAGGGTCGACATGACGCCCACACGCCTGGCCGATGGATTCTTCTTGCTCACGCAGGCCACGCTCGCCCGCGCAATGTGAAGCACGGTAACGCTGGACTCGGCCTCGACCTCATCGAACCAGTGATGAGCACTGTTGCACGGGATGCAGATCGCCCGTGCACCAGCGTCACTCAGAAATCTGACGCCTTCGAGCAACTTCGGCAGAGGTGACAAGCCCGCACCGATGATGTTGTCCGTGCGATCCGGCGTCGAGCAGTCGCCATAAAGCAGGATGGGAATGTGTTCCTGATCGCAGGTGGCCGCCGATTCCTGAGCGAGCTTCCTGAGAAAATCGGCGGTGGCCAGCGGCCCCATTCCTCCAAGCACGCCCAGAAAGTCCTTCATGCCGCCACTCCGACACGCGCTGCGGCGTCTTGCTGCGGCCCGATGGCGCCGTAGTAGAGCTCGTAGAGTTTGAACATCAACCAGCCGCATCCGCCGAAGAACAGGCCCAGCGGAATCAGCAGAGCTGGCGAACCTGGCACTCCGAAATGGACCAGCAGCGCTTTGGCCCGAAGAACCATGTTGTGGAAGACGAATACGACCAAGGATATCTGCCCGAGCACGCTCAAGAGGTTGATGCTCACCCTGACCGGTGCGACGTAGCGTTCGTAGTTCGACAAGGCGACGCTGATCAAGGACGCCGCAAGCAGCAAAGTTCCGCCGTAGAAGATCCACTTCCACAAAGGCATTCGCGCGGCGTCGTGCAGCGCCCAGAAACTGCCGGTATCCATGTACACAGAAATCAGCCCCACGATCGTCACCGCGCATCCGGACAGCAGGAGGCGACGCGTCAAGTCGGCCAGCGGCTGCTTGCCCAAGGACCATTGATAGAGGTAGTACCCAGCCGCCAAGCCCGAAAATGCGCCCACGGACATGTTGAAGTAGTTGAACTTGGCCACCAGCATCAGACGGCAAAGCTGGACAAAACCCACTTGCTCATGGCTCAGAAAAAGCCATTGCGCCGTTTGATAAAGCACATAGGTGGCGACCAACATCACGCTCATGGTCCGGTAGATGTGCTTGCGGTTCAACGCGATGACCTTGAACCACAGCGGGGCCGTGGCGAGTGCGAGCAGGTAATACAGCAGTGCACTATAGAAACTGGCGAAGAAGGTCGTGGAGTCGAACGGATCGCCGCTCATCATCAGCATGCTGATGTCAAGGGCCGCACGGATCATCACGCCGATGGCAACCAGCCCCACGCCCTGGCGCAAGCCCCGCTTGGACTGCGCTGGATCGGTGAGATACATCGGCAGATAGATATAGCCCAGGCTCAGGCCAAACAGCATTGCGAATCCCGGCGTGGCCACGTTGAACAATGGCATCAGCACTTCCACCGTCCCGTGCAAAGAGTCGGGCAGGCGATTGAGCAACCCGTCGATCCAGTGTCCGGCCACAAGAATGATGACCAGGATGCCGCGCAGGACGTTGACCAGGAGATTGGTCTTCACTTTCGGAGGCATCCGCACCCCCTCCAGCGACGGAGCATTCCCGTCCGCCATGTCCGATATCTGACGAATCGACCAGCCCTGAAAGATGCCACGGGCAAAAG
>Ga0170475_116220979_pt1 | contig 10652 bp, 7 predicted proteins | sample Soicark_Litter_5_FD_111474 | JGI IMG/M metagenome (GOLD analysis project Ga0170475, IMG submission 111474) | Avena fatua rhizosphere microbial communities from Hopland, California, USA. Combined Assembly of 48 SPs | reverse complement strand
CGCTGTGGTCCGAGACCGAACAGGGCAGCAAAGACGCGGTGATCTATCGTCTCTCGCAAGCGCCAGACGCCGTGCCGCAGCTGGCGACACGCGTCAGTGAGCTCGGACGGGGCGAGCCTTGGAACGCGCCCGTGGTGGTGTACGACCCGGGGCTTAACGCCGTTCACGTTTATGTGGGCGTGCACGACGCAGACGTCATGGGTGGCGCGCTCTGGCACGCGACGTTCGACCCGGCGTTCCAGTCCCTGGCCAAACAGGTGCCGGTGAGTGGTGGCTATCTCGAACCCATGAACGCAAAGGAGCCAGGGCACTTGCCTTCCGGAGGGATCGTTCGCGGCGCCGCCGTGGTGACCTGGCTCAACCATGACGGAAACGTCAGCCTCGACACGCCCTCGGACTCCCCGGACTTTGCGACGGTCGCGCCGTTTGCACCCTCGGCAGGTCCGGCGTCCGCCGTGGGGCTGATCAGCACGAGCACGCAATGGCCCGCGGTCGTCTACGCTGTGCCGGATAAAGGCGTTTACATCCAAGCGCTCGGCGGCAACGGCGTCCTCGCTTCCGAATGTCAGTCGGGGGCGGGCGTCTATGGGGGACTGGTGCGCGCCCCCACTCTGCAGTCGGGTCGCTGGTTCACCGCCTGGACGAAGGTGGGGACCGACTTTGTCACGACCGAGAGTCAAATCGGCTATTGCCGCGCCTCCACCTGCTCGTTCTCCGCCGATTGTGCGAGCGACCCGCCGGGGAACAACGAGCGCAACATCGCCATGGCCACCACGCATTTCGACGCGGACGCCAAGGGCACCATCTATTACGTCGAGGTGACGCCGCGCCTGCGCGCTGCGGGTACCGAGGCCGTGGTCGAGGCGCACGCGAGGCGAATCGACTTCGATGCCAACAGCTCGGTTCCGGTCGGCATGACCACCACGCTCGCCAGCCAAACCTTGACCGCCGACGGCGAACGAACTCCGGACGAAGGTGCGGTCGCCATAATTGGCCGTGAAACGGCGGTTGCTTGGATAGAGCCGACCGGAGCCGGCAAGAGCCAGGTGCGGCTGCAGCGCTATGCCCTCTGTGTTTCGCCGTGAATCACCGGCATTTGCCCGGGCTGGTTGCGAAAGGCGCGGGCGAGTCGGGCGGTTCCGGAGTCCCACGTCGAGTTTTCTGGCGTTGCGCCGCTCGGCTCTTGACGAAAGGCGAGGGTTCCTTCATAAGACCGCGCTCCGGAGAGCCCGCCGGTCTGATCGGGAGTTTTTGCTCCCAGCCACAGCAAAGCCGTGGCTGACCGCCAGGTTGGGAACGGCCCCAACGCTCAGGGTCTCGCGGTCTAGCCGTCGTCAAGCCTTTCGGGAGTCCCCATGTCCAAAATGAAAACCAACCGCGCCGCTGCCAAGCGCTTTCGCGTGACCGGAAGCGGCAAAATCCGTCGTCCGAAGGGCGGTGCGCAGCACGGTTTCATCGGCAAATCCCGCAAGCGCCGCCGTCGCCTGCGCGATAACGATATCGTTGCCCAGGGCACGGAACGGCGCATCAAGATCCTTCTGCCGTACGGCTGATTAGAGGAGCATCCGCATGTCTCGCGTCAAAAGAGGTCCCAGTCCCCGCCGCCGCCACAAGCGCGTGCTCGAGCAAACCGAAGGGTTTTGGGGAGGCCGCAAGAATCACTATCGCCAGGCGATGCGCGTGCTGTGGAAGTCGTGGCAATACGCCTACGCCGGCCGCAAGCTGCGCAAGCGTGACTTCCGTCGCCTGTGGATCACCCGTATCAACGCTGCTTGCCGGGTGAACGGCGTGAGCTACTCGCGCTTCATGTCCTCGCTGAAGAAGGCGGGCCTGGAGCTCGACCGCAAGGTGCTCGCGGAGATGGCCGTGAACGACGCGGTGGCGTTTCAGTCGTTGACTCAACTGGCCAACCAGGCCGGTTGAGCGCTCGTAGACGGAGCAGACGGCTGACGACGTCGTCTGGTTACTGAGTTCGCTGGTGCCGAGGGTCGAAAATCCTCGGCGCCGCCGTCGTAACCGATCCGTGGCCGTACTTTCCGCGCGTCCAGGCAGCAGAAGCTCGAATCTTCGACTGGCAACCTGTCGCGCCCCGTTTCCCGAGGCTCACTGTGTGCCGGTCAAGTCCCGAGCTCGCAACGGTTGCGTAGCAGTCCTGCAATGTCGCGGACGCTTGACGAACGTTTTACCAGGACCGAAGTTGTGAGAGGTTAACGCATCTCGCCGCTCGCAGAACGGGACAGTCGAGGCAAGGCTAGGGTATTTTCACAATCCCCTAACACGGCGGAACATTTGAGCCGTTCTATTGTTGAAGACACTGTGTCGGCCGCGGCTGGCCAGCACGGGTAATATCCCACGATTTGCGCTCTTTCTGTCGCGGTTTTTGAGCAATTTGGTCGCAGCTATCAACAGAGTTTCCGATGACCCTCCGTTCTTCGTCCGCATCCAACCCTGTCGTTCGCCGGGCATCTCCTCGTAAGGCGGAGGATTCTTCGCCCCGCGCTGCAGAGGCTCCGAAGGCCGGCAAGCGCGAGGCGCGTTCCTTGCAAGCTACTGAGTTGGAGGATGCGATCGTGAACGTCTCTGCTGCAAGCAAAGCCCCCGCGAAAAAGGCCACTCGCCCTGCCGCTGCCGAAGCGTCGCGTCCGCGCGCCACCGAGGCAGAGCCTCTTAGCCAACCGCAAGGTATGCGCAAGGAGGAAGAAGAGTTCTCTGACGAGGCGGCTGAGCCGACCGGGCGTGCTGGGGGTGCGGAACCCACAGCCGCCGCTGAATCGGAGGACTACCTCGAATCCGAGCTCAGCACCATGAGCACGGAAACTCCCGCAGGTAGTAGCGACATCGACAGCGCGACCGACTCCACCCTGTCGCGCTATTTCCGCGACATGGCCACCCATCAGGTGATGGGCCCGGACGAGGAGCTGCAGGCTGCCCAGGCCGTGGAAACGGCCGAGGTGAACCTGTGGACGGCGCTGCTCGCTTACGTCCCCGTTGCCGAGCTCGTCCTCGACAATCTCGAGAAGGACGTCGCGACCATGAATCCGCCCGAGGAGCGGCCGGATATCGCTCAGGTCGCGGAGCTGCGCCGCTTGTGCAAGTTGCACAAGAAGCAGCGCTCGAAGTTTCACGCGGATCAGCAGCGTGAATGGAACGAGTTGTGTGAGTCGCTTGCGCGCGCGGTGCGCCTGCCGGATTCGGATCGTTTGTGGATGGGCTCGGCGATTCGCATCGCCCGCCAGGCCATGGACGAAACGAGCGAGGACGAGCCGATGCGCGTCGCGGTCCCCGAGACTCCTGCTTACCGGCGGTTCGTCGACCGCGTGCGTCAGGCGGATTCGTCTCAGCGCGACGCCAAGAACCGCTTCGTCAAAGCCAACCTGCGTTTGGTCGTCAGCATCGCGCGCCGCTACAACCGCGGACGTCTGCCGCTGATCGATCTGATTCAGGAAGGCAACATCGGCTTGATGAAGGCGGTGGAGCGTTTCGATCACACGCGTGGCTACCGCTTCTCGACGTATGCCTCGTGGTGGATTCGTCACGCCATCAGCCGCGCGCTCGCGGACAAGGGTCGTGCGGTGCGCATTCCTGTGCACATGCTCGACACTTACAACCGCGTGTCGCGCGCCACGCAGACCATCATCGCTCGCACCGGTCGTGAACCCACGATTGAGGAGCTCGAAAAAGAGACCGGCGTTCCGCGCGACAAGCTCGACAAGGTCAAGGACCTGTACGCGGACACGCCGTTCTCGCTCGATCGCCCGGTCGGCGACGAAGACGGCCGTCGCTTCATCGACTTCCTGGTCGAAGAAAACGCGCTCTCGCCTTACGACTCGCTCGCCAACCAGAAGTGGGCGGAAGAAGTGCAGCGCTTGCTCGGCACCCTGACGCCGATCGAGTCACGCATCATCCGCTGGCGCTTCGGCCTCGACAACGAGGACGAGCTCACGCTCAAGGAAATTGGCGACAAGTACAACCTCTCCCGCGAGCGCATCCGCCAGCTCCAGGAGCAAGCGATCGGGAAGATCCGCAAGCAGATGCGGGAATTCTGAATCGAGCGCGAGCGCGCATGAAAAGGGAAGGGCGTCCTGTGAAGGGCGCCCTTTCGCATTTCAACCTTGGAGCGCGCTCAGCTCATTGATCGACGATACAGTGTCGCGTCCAGGCGCGTGGGCGCTTCAGCAGGTTAGCTGCCCGCGCGGACGGTTAAGTATTTCCGCATGGTTTCGCGCGTTTGCCGCCCAGCGTGAGGACGAGCCATGACGCGCAGCACCGTCGTTCCGACATTGTTGACGCATCCTCACGCAGCGCGAATGCGCGCAAAGGTGGCGCATTGACACATATTGCTGAATGATCTCGGGCTCTTGATCGTGTTTCGGCAGTAAGCAATTTACATTTGGGAACAGGCGGCGCATAAGGGCGCGCGTCAGAGCAGAAGAGACTTCTTCCGCGCGCACGGAACCGGCAAGCGGCGGAGGCGCGAACGTGATTGCCTCCGCGTGCCGCTGGAAAGTGCGCGTTGAGTGTCCCATCAGCGTGTGCCCTCTCGGCTCCATTCAGCTTCGATCCATCCGGCGATTGCCGCAGTGCGGCAGTGTCACCGCCGCCGGCTACCGAGCTGGAGGAAAACCGCGGGTTCTTCGCTGACTGCCGATCGCAGTCCGCCATCTCGAGCCGTTTGGGGCCGGCGCCCCGAACGCCCACCGAACCGGTCCTGAGCAATGAAATTATTCGTGTTTCCTCGCTGGGCCAATAAGACCCGTCAGCTAGCCGGCATCGCCCTCGGGGTCACGCCCCTGTACCTCATCGGTTTGGTTTGGTACGGCGCCTCGCCCAAAACGACGGACGTCGGCTACATGCCGAAGCAGCCCGTTCCGTACAGCCATGCGCTTCACGCCGGGCAGCTCGGCATCGATTGCCGCTACTGCCACAACACCGTGGAGAAGGCGGCCGTGGCAGCGATCCCGCCGGCTGCAACGTGCATGAACTGCCACTCGAAGATCCACACCAAGAGCCCGGCGCTCGAGCCCATTCGCGAGAGCTACGAGACCGGCAAGCCGGTGGCTTGGGTGAAGGTTCACGATCTGCCCGACTACGCGTACTTCAATCATAGCGCGCACGTCGTTCGCGGCGTCGGCTGCGTGAGTTGTCACGACCGAGTGGATCAGATGCAAGAGGTGTATCAGGCGAAGCCGCTCAGCATGGGCTGGTGCCTCGATTGTCATCGCAATCCCGATCCAAACCTGCGACCACCCTCCGAGGTCACGAACATGGGCTGGACGGCCCCCGGTGACCCCGCCGAGTTCGGCAAAACGCTCCGCGAGACCAACCACATCGCTCCCCCGACGGACTGCTCGACATGTCATCGCTGAAGAAGTTCAGGCCCCGTTACTGGCGCAGCTTCGCCGAACTCGAGAACACTCCCGAGTTTCGTGAATTCGTGGAGCGAGAGTTCGCGGCTCCCTCGAAGAAGCTCCGCCCAACTCACCCGAACGCCGACGCTTCATGGAGCTGATGGGCGCCTCACTCGCGCTCGCTGGTGTCACCGGCTGCCGTTGGCAGGAGGACCATTTACTGCCTGAGAGCCGCCGCGCCGAAGGCTTGGTTCCTGGCGTTCCGCGCAAGTTCGCGACCGCGATGGAGATCGCGGGACAGGCGAGCCCGCTGCACGTCACGAGCTACGACGGCCGCCCAACCAAGGTCCAGGGTAACTCCGCCCATCCCGAGTGCCTGGGCGGTGCCTTTCCCTATCAGCAAGGCAGCGTGCTCGGGCTGTACGATCCAGATCGCAGCGACACGGCGCGCCAGGGCGGAAAGCCCGTGTCGCTCGCGGCATTCAGTGCGTTCGCCAAGGAGCACTTCGCCGCGGCGCGTGCCAAGGGCGGTGCCGGGCTCTACGTACTCAGCGAGAAGAGCTCCTCTCCGACGCTGGGCGCCTTGCGTCGCCAACTACTTGCGACGATGCCGCAGGCCAAGTGGATCACCTACGAGCCAACGGCGACGGACAACGTGCGCGCCGGCAGCGTGCTCGCGTTCGGTGCGCCGTACCGCACGCACCTCCGCTTCGAGGCCGCTCGCGTGATCCTGTCGCTCGACGCCGACTTCATCGGACCGAACTTTCCGGAAGGGCTACTCAACGCGCGCGCCTTCGCCAAGACGCGCGTGCCGGAAAAGGAGATGAGCCGGCTGTACGTGATCGAGAATACGTACAGCCATGCCGGCGCGCTCGCGGATCATCGCCTGGCGCTGCGCTCCGAGTTGATCAAGGCGGTCGCCGCGTATCTCGACGCCGAGATCAGCAAGCACGTGCAGATTCTGCCCCAGTTCGGCGCGGCCCAGACGCCGCCGAACGCACCGTTCCTGGCCGACGCGGGCGTGCAGAAGTTCTTGAACGCGGTGGTGAAGGATCTGCTCGCGAACATCGGGCACTCGATCATCGTGGCAGGTCCGACGCAGCCGCCCGAGGTGCACGCGCTCGTGCATCGTTTGAATGCGGCGCTGGCCAACACCGCGCAGAGCACCGTCTTCTACACCAAGGACGAGGACGCCGAGGTGGTCGACGTTCAGGGCCTGAAAGCTCTGGTCTCGAACGCCGCTGCGATCGAGACGCTGCTGATCCTGGGCGGCAACCCCGCGTACACCACGCCCTCGGACGTCGCTTTCGCCGACGCGCTGAGCAAGGCGAAGACCAGCATTCACCTGAGCTTGTACAACGACGAGACCTCTCAGCTCGCGTCGTGGCACGTGCCGCAGGCGCATTACCTGGAGAGCTGGGGTGACGTGCGCAGTCACACCGGGCTCGTCACGGTGGTGCAGCCGCTGATTGCGCCGCTCTACAATGGCCTCACGGCGATCGAGCTGGTCGCGATGGCACTCGGCGACGAGAAGCCGGATGGCAAAGCGTTGGTGCGCAAGACGCACGAGCTGCTCGCGAGCGATCGCACCTTCCGACGCGCGCTCAACGACGGCTTCATCTCCGGCTCGCAGGCGCGCTTCGAGCTGGCAACGCTCAAGGCGAGCGCTCCGCTGCAGTTCAACGAGCGCGAGCTCGGCCAAGGGCGGCTCGGCAACGGCTCGTATCAGCTGAGCTTCATCGCCGACCCCAAGGTTCATGACGGCCGCTACTCCAACAACGGCTGGCTGCAGGAACTCCCGAGCTCGTTCACCAAGGTGGGTTGGGACAACGCGGTGCTGATGCCGATCGGCATCGCCCAAGAGCTCAATCACACCGACGGCTACCTCGTTACGCTGACACTCGGCGGTAAGAGCATCACTTTGCCGGGTGTGATCGTGCCGGGTCAAGCCGAGGGCAGCTTGGTGGTGGCGCTCGGTTACGGCCGGACGCACGCCGGCAAAGTCGGTGGCTCCGCAGCGGATGACATCGCGCCGGTCGGTGCCAACGCTTACTTGCTACGTACCTCGGAGGCCCCGTTCATCGCCGCCGGCGCATCAATCGCCTCGGCAGGTGAGGGCCCGCGCCTGGCGATCAGCCAGGATTTGTGGGGCATCGACAAGCTCGGTCGCGACGGCATTCAGGAGCGCGTGGGCGAGCTCGTGCGTGAGGGCGGTATCGAGGAGTACCGCAAGAATCCGCACTTCGTGCAGGAAAAGGTCGAGACCAAGCCGCTGCTCAGCCTGTGGGTCCCGCCGGTGTCCTACGAGGGACACAAGTGGGGCATGAGCATCGACCTCAACAAGTGCATCGGCTGCAGCGCTTGCGTGACCGCGTGCCAGGCAGAGAACAACATCCCGGTGGTCGGTCGCAAACCGATGTCGATGGGTCGCGAGATGCTGTGGCTGCGCGTCGATCGCTACTACAGCGGCGAGCCCGAGACCGCGGGCCTCGTCTTCCAGCCGGTCCCCTGCCAGCAGTGCGAAAACGCGCCCTGCGAGCAGGTTTGCCCGGTAGGCGCCACCATGCACTCGCGCGAAGGCCTGAACGACATGGTCTACAACCGCTGCATCGGCACGCGCTACTGCTCGAACAACTGCCCGTACAAGGTCCGGCGCTTCAACTACTTCAACTACAACCTCGACGTGATCGGCATCACGCCCTTCACGCCGACCGACGATCCGAAGATGAAGGTGAAGTCGATGCAGTTCAATCCAGAGGTCACGGTCAGAAGCCGCGGCGTCATGGAGAAGTGCACCTTCTGCGTGCAGCGCATCCAAAACACCAAGATTCGGGCGAAGAACGAGAAGCGTCCGATTGCGGACGGCGAGATCAAGACCGCTTGCCAGCAAACCTGCCCGACCGAGGCCATCGTGTTCGGCGACTTGAACGACCAAAAGAGCGAGGTCGCGCGGCTGCACAAGCTCCCGCGCAGTTATGCCCTGCTCGGTGAGCTCAACAATCATCCGCGCGTGCAGTATCTGGCGCGCATCCAGAACCCGAATCCGGAGCTTGTCTGATGGCTCTCCTGAGCAACATCACGAACGAGAACCCGTTCACCGGCGCGCCCATCGGTGACAACCCGTTCGCCAAGATCACCGACAACGTCGCCCGCGTCGCCGAGGCATCGCGGCCGCCGCGCGCCTGGTACATCGCGTTCGGCATCGCGCTGTCTCTGATGACGGCCTTCTTCGGGTCGCTCGGTCTCGCGGCTTGGTACGGTATCGGCGTCTGGGGCAACATGATGCCCGTCGCCTGGGGCTTCCCGATCGTGAACTTCGTGTTCTGGATCGGTATCGGCCACGCCGGCACGCTGATCAGCGCGATCTTGTTCCTGCTTCGTCAGAACTGGCGCACCGCGATCAATCGCTTCGCCGAGGCGATGACGATCTTCGCGGTCGTCTGCGCCGGCATCTTCCCGGGCGTGCACATCGGCCGTCCGTGGATGCCGTACTACATGTTTCCGATTCCCAATCAGATGAACATGTGGCCGCAGTTCAGGAGCCCGCTCGAGTGGGACATCTTCGCGGTCGGCACCTACGCGACCACGTCGATCCTGTTCTGGTACATGGGCATGATCCCGGACTTCGCGACCTTCCGCGATCGTTCGAAGACGACCATCCGTCGCCTGATGTACGGCTTGGTCGCGATGGGCTGGCGCGGCTCTTCGCGTCAGTGGCACCGCTACGAGCGCGCCTACCTGATCCTGGCCGCGCTGGCCACGCCCCTGGTGCTCTCCGTGCACTCGGTCGTCAGCTTCGACTTCGCTACGGCCCAGATCCCCGGCTGGCATACGACGATCTTCCCGCCCTACTTCGTCGCGGGCGCCATCTTCGGCGGTTTCGCGATGGTGGTGACCTTGGCCGTGCCAGCGCGCCAGTTCTTTGGCTTGAAGCGCATCATCACCATCGATCACCTCGAGTTGATGAACAAGGTGCTGATCGCGACGGGCCTGCTCGTTGGCTACGCCTACGGCATGGAGTTCTTCATCGCGTGGTACAGCGGCAGCAAGTACGAAGGCTTCACGTTCGTCAATCGCGCCTTCGGTCCCTACGCCTGGGCCTATTGGACGATGATCACGTGCAACGTGCTCTCGCCGCAGCTGCACTGGTTCCGCAAGATTCGCAGGAATCCATGGGCCACACTGCTGATCGGCATGGTGATCAACGTCGGTATGTGGTTCGAGCGCTTCGTCATCATCTGCACCTCGCTCGCCCGTGACTTCCTGCCGTCGAGCTGGGGCTACTTCATCCCGACGCCGGTGGACTTAATGACCTTGGGCGGCAGCTTCGGCTTGTTCTTCACGCTGTTCCTGCTGTTCTGTCGCTACCTGCCGATGGTGGCGATCTCGGAAGTGAAGGCCTTCCACCCGAGCATGCTGTCGCACGGGCATGGCTACGCGCACGGTGACGACGGCGATCACGGTCCGGGTCACGAGCACAAGCAGGTCGAAATGGCCTCGGCTACTTCCTCTTGAGATTTCGGGAATCACGATGAGCGACGAGCAAGAAATCGCGAAGCCGTCTTCACAGAGCGAGGCCCCGTTGCACGGCCTGCTCGCCGAGTACGACTCGCCGTGGGCGCTGATCGAAGCGGCCAAAAAGGTGCGCGACGCCGGCTTCTCCCGCTGGGACACCTACGCACCGTTCCCGGTGCACGGCATCGACCCGGCCATGGGCATCCGCGCAACGGTGCTGCCCTGGATCGTGCTGTGCGCGGGCCTGACGGGTCTGGCGACGGCCATCTGGTTGCAATGGTGGACCAACGCGGTCGACTATCCGTGGCTGGTCAGCGGCAAGCCGTTCTGGAGCATTCCGGCGAACGTGCCGATCATGTTCGAGCTGACCGTGTTGTTCAGCGTCATCACGACGCTGGTCGGCATGTTGCTGCTGAACGGACTGCCGCAGCCGTCGCACCCGCTCGATTTGAAGGAGCGGTTCGCCCGCTCGACCGATGACAAGTTCTTCTTGTTGATCGAGGCGCGCGATCCCAAGTTCGACCCGAAGAAGACGCACACGCTGCTCGAGGGCACGCAGCCTGCCGTGCTCGACGAGGTGCGCGAAGATCGCACCACCGCGAGTGAGCTGCCGAAGATCTTCGTTTACGGCATGCTGATCCTGACGGCAGCGGCCGCGGTGCCGTTCGCGCTGGCTGCGAAGTCGCGTTACACGAAGTCGCGCGACCCGCGTATTCACCTGATCGGCGACATGGATTGGCAGCCGAAGTACAAGGCGCAGCGACAGAACCCGTTCTTCGCTGACACGCG
>Ga0170475_111852720_pt1 | contig 10652 bp, 10 predicted proteins | sample Soicark_Litter_5_FD_111474 | JGI IMG/M metagenome (GOLD analysis project Ga0170475, IMG submission 111474) | Avena fatua rhizosphere microbial communities from Hopland, California, USA. Combined Assembly of 48 SPs | reverse complement strand
CGCCGACGTCGTCAGCTATCTGGTGTCTTTGAAGGGCAAGGTCAATTGATGATTCTTCGGCGCGCGATCGCTTTCGGTTCGACGGCCGTCGTGCTTGGGAGCGTTTTGGCGGTTCTCGCTGGCGTGCTGCACGCACAGCAGGTGACCTTCGAGCGCATTCAGCATCCGGAAAAAGAGCCGCAGAACTGGCTGAGTTATTCAGAGAACCTGTTCAACCAGCGTTTCAGTCCGCTGACGCAGATCGCTCCCGCCAACGCCAAGAACCTCGAACTGCAATGGGTGTGGCAGCAAGTCGTTGGAAAAATTCGAAGCGACGGCTCTCGTCGTCGACGGCGTGCTCTACACGCTGCAGGGACCGCCAGTGCAGGGCGTCTACGAGATTGTCGCGCTCGACGCGGCCACCGGCCGGCCGTTCTGGACCGTCGAGTACAAGCCGCTGCTCGAAGCGCGTCCGTGCTGCGGTCGTGTGAGCCGCGGGCTGGCGATTCTCGGCGATACCTTATACATGGGGACGATCGACGCGCATCTCGTCGCGATCGACGCGAAGACCGGCAAGATCGTGTGGGACCACACGATCGAAAAAGTCGGCGACAAAGCGACGGAGAAGTACGCCATCACGCACGCGCCGGTCGTCGTGAAAGACAAGATCGTCGTCGGGATCGCGGGCGGCGATCTCGGCGTGCGCGGATTCATTTGTGCGTTCGACGCGAAGACGGGGAAGGAACTCTGGCGCACGTACACCGTTCCGGCGAAAGGCGAGCCGGGCAACGAAACGTGGTCTGGAGATTCGTGGAAGACGGGCGGCGCCGGCGTGTGGAACAGCGGCGCGTACGATCCGGAAACGAATCTCGTGTTCTTCGGCACCGGCAACCCGGCTCCCGATTGGGACGGCCGTGAGCGCCTTGGCGACAATTTATATAGCGATAGCGTGCTGGCGCTCGACGTCGACACCGGCAGGTTGAAGTGGTACTACCAGTTCACGCCCCACGACGAAGTCGACTACGACTCGACGCAAGTGCCTGTGTTGGCGGACGTCCAGTGGCAGGGCAAGGCGCGCAAGGTGATGTTGTGGGCGAACCGCAATGGCCTCGCGTACGTGCTCGATCGCGTCACCGGCGAATTTCTCCTCGGTAAGCCGTTTGTGAAGGTCAACTGGATGGACGGCTTCGATCCGAAGGGCCGACCGATTCGCGTGCCCGGGCAGATTCCGACGCCGCAGGGCTCCTTGATTATGCCGACCGTTCTCGGCGCGACCAATTGGGCACCGCCCTCTTACAGCCCGCATACGGGTCTCTTCTACGTAGCCGGCTGGGAGAATACCGGAACCGTCGCGGTTGAAGGTGGACGTCCTCGTGCCGCTGGCATCCCGAACGGCACGCCTATGGGGCAGGCGACGCTGACGCCGAATCTGAAAAAAGAAGAGGAAGGCTACGGCGTCATCCGCGCGCTCGATCCGCACGGACTGACGAAGAAGTGGGAGTTCAAGATGAACGACATCACCTGGGCCGGCGTGCTGACGACGGCATCCGATGTGTTGTTCAGCGGCGGCAAGGAAGGGTACTTCCTCGCACTCGATGCGCGTAACGGCGATCTTCTCTGGAAGATTGCGCTTGGCGGACAGATCAACAGCGGCCCGATGACGTACTCAGTCAACGGCAAGCAATACGTCACGGTCGCCGCCGGCAGCTCGCTCTTCGCATTTGCGGTCAAGTAAGCGCAGGCCTTCGGGCCTCGGACATGTGGCGCAGGTCCTTCGGCCTGCCTTGGAGGTTTCAATGGAACGCAAGAAGGCATCCGACTACCCGCAGGAACTTCTCGATCTGTTTCACGAGTATCAACATGGCGAGATCGACCGGCGCGCCTTTCTGGATCACGCGAAGAAGTTCGCCGTCGGCGGCCTGACGGCCATGGCAATCTTCGAGAGCCTGCGGCCGAACTACGCGTGGGCCGAGCAGATCAAGAAAGACGACGCGCGTATCAAAGCCAGCTACGAAGTCGTGCAGTCGCCGGATGGCAACGGCACGATCAAGGGCTATTTCGCGCGGCCGGCAAATCTGACCGGCAAGGTTCCGGCGGTGCTCGTCATCCACGAGAATCGCGGATTGAACCCGTACGTCGAAGATGTGGCGCGCCGCTTCGCGGTCGCCAATTTCATTGCATACGCTCCCGACGGTTTGACGTCGGTCGGTGGTTTCCCTGGCAACGATGAGGAGGGCGCCGTCAAATTCCGTCAGGTGAACGGTCCAAAGATGACGGAGGACTTCGTCGCCTCCGCGAAATGGCTGAAAGCGCGTCCTGAGAGCAACGGCAAGCTGGGCGCGATCGGCTTCTGCTTCGGCGGCGGCATCGTCAACCAGCTGGCCGTGCGTCTGGGATCCGATCTGAACGCCGGCGCGCCGTTTTATGGACGGCAGCCCAGCGCGGAAGACACTGCGAAGATCAAGGCTCCGCTCATGCTGCACTATGCGGATGCGTCGATCGACACAGGTGTCGGCGGCGGCATCGCGCCTTTCGAAGCGGCGCTCAAGGCGAACGGGAAAACGTACGAGAAGTTCGAATATACGGGCGCGCAGCACGGGTTCCACAATGACACGACGCCCAGATACGACGAGAAAGCGGCGACGCTCGCGTGGCAGCGGACTCTGGACTTCTTCAACAAGAATCTTCGCTGATGATCGCTGAACTTCTCCTCATGGCTACCGCACAGGCGCCGCCGCGGTCGGCCGCCTGTGCGGCAATGAAAAACTTCAAGCTGCCGGGCGTGACGCTCGAGGTGACCAAAGCTGAATGGAGCGCGGCTGGCTCGTCGCCTCCGCAGGCCGGCCCTAGAGGCGCCGGTCCGGCGTCCACCCTCAAGCTGCCGGCGTATTGCCGAGTCGACGGCGTCATCGATCGCCGCACAGGCGCGGACGGCAAGCCGTATGGCATCGGCTTCGCCATCGCGCTGCCCGACGAGTGGAACGGACGGTTTCTGCAGCAGGGAGGCGGCGGGTTGAACGGCAACGTCGCATTCCCCCTCGGTGCACAAGCCGCAGGTACCACGCCCGCGCTCCTTCGCGGATTCGCGATCGTCACGACCGATACGGGACACACCGCGAGCGGCTTCGACGCGAGCTTCATGCGCGAGCAGCAGGCACAACTCGATTTCGCGTATCAGGCCGTTGGCCGGGTCGCCGGGCTCGCAAAGCAGATCGTCGCGCAGTACTACGGTAAGGCCGCGGACCATTCGTACTTCGCCGGCTGCTCCACCGGCGGACGCGAAGCGATGCTGATGGCCGAGCGCCATCCGACGTACTTCGACGGCATCGTGGCCGGCGCGCCGGCGATGCGGACGAACTTTTCGGGGATCGGCGACGAGTGTCGCCGTTGCGCTGAACCAGGTTGCGCCGAAGGACGCGGACGGCCGTCCGGTGACGCGGCAGGCGCTTTCCGACAGCGACAAAAAGACGGTCATCGACGGCATTCTGAATCAGTGTGATGCCGCAGACGGCATGAAGGACGGCATCGTGTTCAACACACGGTGCAAGTTCGATCCGAAACTGCTGGTCTGCAAAGGTGCGAAAACGGACGGCTGCCTGTCGTCAGCGCAAGCCGCAGCGCTTGATAAAGCGTTTGGCGGCCCGAAGGATTCGAAAGGGCGCCAGGTCTATCCCGGTTTCCCATTCGACACCGGCATCGCCGCCACGCAGGGCATTCCGGGACATCTGAACGGCGGACTGAATCCCGTCGGGCCGCCGTTTGCGGCCATGACGATGGACGTGGATGCGCGCGCCGCGGCCGCGCTCTCGGCCGGCGACATGCTGACGATGACGTCGGCGTGGACGAACCTGAACACGTTCTCCGCTCACGGCGGAAAGCTGCTCTTCTACCACGGCGTCAGCGATCCGTGGTTCTCGGCAAACGACACCATCGATTACTACGAGCGGATGACAGCGGCAAACGGAGGCGCGGCGCAGGTCACGAACTGGAGCCGGCTCTATCTGGCGCCAGGCATGGGCCATTGCCAGGGCGGCGCGGCAACGCTCGACACGTTCGACTTGCTAGGCGCGGTCGTGGACTGGGTGGAGAAGGGCACAGCTCCGGATGGTGTTGTCGCAACCGGGCGTGCGTTCCCTGGCAGAAGCCGTCCGATGTGCGCGTACCCAAAGCACGCGCACTACAAAGGCTCCGGCGATATGGAAGACGCAAAAAACTTCGAATGTCGCGAATGAGGCAGTGATGAGATCTTCGATCGGACTCGCGGCGACTGTGTTGGCATCGCTCGTCTCAGTGTCCGCGCAGCAGCGGGCGAGCGTCACGGCGCCCGCATTCGAAATCGATCCGTTCTGGCCGAAGCCACTCCCGAATCACTGGGTGATCGGATCGACGATTGGCGTTTCGGTGGATGTGCAGGACCACGTCTGGATCATCCATCGTCCCCAGTCAGTGGACGAAAATTTCAAGGCTGCCGATCTGAAGCTTGGTGTGTGCTGCAAAGTTGCGCCGCCGGTGCTCGAGTTCGATCAGGAAGGCAATCTTGTCGGTTCGTGGGGCGGTCCTGGCGCCGGCTACGAATGGCCCGTCAGCAATCACGGAATCACCGCTGATTCGAAAGGGAACGTCTGGATCGGTGGGAACGACAACACAGACACACAAATTCTGAAATTTACGAGGACGGGAAAGTTTGTGCTGCAGATCGGCAAGCACGGCGTTCACAACGGCAGCAACGACACCGAGAACTTCTGGCGCGCGGCGAAGTTGTTCGAGGATCCAGAAGCGAACGAGGTGTACATCGCAGATGGGTATGGCAATCGGCGCGTCATCGTCATGGACCGCGAGACCGGCAGGTACAAACGGCACTGGGGCGCGTACGGCGCGAAGCCGGACGATGGCGCGAGCAATGCGTACGTGCAAGGAGGCGCGCCGGCGAAACAGTTCAATACCGTCCACTGTGCGAATCCCTCGAAAGACGGATTCGTCTACGTCTGCGATCGTGTCAATGATCGCGTCCAGGTGTTTCGCAAGGACGGCACCTTCGTGAAAGAGGCGTTCTTCGACACCGACACGCTGCGCTCAGGATCCGTGTGGGACATGACCTTCTCGCGCGATCCACAGCAGACGTACATCTACATGGCCAACGGCGTTAACGAGACGATTCATGTCGTGCTTCGCAGCACGCTCGAAGTACTCACGTCATTCGGCGACGGCGGCCGGCAGCCCGGACAGTTTTATGGCGTGCACAACCTCGACACCGATTCGAAGGGGAATCTCTACGCGACGGAAACCTACAACGGTGCACGCGTGCAGCGGTTTCTTTTCAAGGGGCTGAAGCCGGTCGCGAAGAAAGATCAGGGAGTTGTATGGCCGCCAAAACGTTAGCGATTGTCGCCGCCGCGTCGGTCGTCGTCGTTGCAGCGGCCCAGGGACGAATCAACCCGACGGATCCGCAGCCGACATGCCGCATGTGTCCCGGGTACTACATTCCGATAACCGAGCTGCAGTCGTACACGAAGAAAGCGATCGACGAGAACCTGCTCGACCAGCAGGTGCGCGACATCGAAATCGGCAAAGCCCACGTCGGCATCGGCATGGTCCATCGCAAGAAACTCGTCGCGGCGGCGAAAGATTCCGTCGCCGAGCACGATCAGGTGAGCGAGGTCTATCACATCGTCGACGGCGCGGCGACACTCGTGCTCGGGCCTGACATCGCAAATCGTCAGCGTCGCCCGTCGACACTACGGACCGTTGTAGAATTCAACGGCCCCGGCAACAACGGATCAGAAATCAGAAACGGCACAACGTATCAGTTGAAGCCCGGCGACGTGGTGGTGATCCCGGCGGGCACAGGACATCTGTTCACGAGGATCGACGACCACATCGACTATCTGATGGTGCGCATCGATCCGGATAAGGTCACCCCGCTTAAGGACGAAGCTGCATCTAAGGGTTATCTGTCGAAGCCTGCGACTAGAGAGCCGTAGCCCATCTGCAAAACTCGCGCGCTGTTTCAGTTCGGATACGATTTCTAATCACATCTGATAAGAGATAGTTTGTCCTCCCGTTGCATAACAGCAATGTGACAACATTGCCATTTCAGTTTGCCGCCCGGACAGAATTCAGTGAATCAGAGCAGCCACACGATCAATCCTCGGAACCCCTCATCGCGGAAGTCGCTGCGAACAACACAGGCCTGAGACATGTGATGGTTCGGCTTCGCGTCATCCTGGCTGCCCTGTTCGGCGTGCTGGTGCTGGCGCTCGTCGTCTTCATCTATGGTTCTGATCTCGACCGAGTGCCGCCGCATCTCGCGCACGACGAAGTGGTGATCGAAGTAAACGCGCGGAACATCGCAAAGACCGGCAGTGACGTCGACGGCAAGACCGTTCCTACGTTGTTCGGCGACTCGGCATTCGGTATGCCCGGCGGAGAGCCGCTGACGATCTACTGGACTGCGTTCGTCATCAAGACTTTGTGGCAGGATGAATTTGCCATACGTCGAGCGAGCGTGCTGATCGGCCTGTTGAATCTCGCGCTGATGTTCGTCGTCGCGCGCCGGTATTTCGACAGCCGCGTCGGGGGCGCCATTGCTGCCGTCCTTCTTGCAATCACGCCCGTACATTTCTTTTACAGTCGAATCGGCGTCGAGGTCATCTATCTGCTTCCGTTCGTCCTCGGCTGGCTTCTGCTGCTGACTATCGACGGAGAGTTGATGGCGCGAACGCGCATTTGGCCGATTGCCGCGGCTGGATTTGTGCTGGGCCTATCGCTCTACGCGTACAAAAGCGCGTTGATATTGGCGCCGACGTACATCGGCGTCACGGTCGTACTGATCGCGTGGCGTGCGTTCGCATCGGGACTTCCCGCCAAGCGAATTGCGTTGATCGTGGCCGCAGCCGTCGGCGGGTTCGCTCTGGCCGTCACCCCGTATGCGATCGATGTCATGGGCCACGCAGATCGAATTGCCCGGTTTTCGCGTGCGTATAGAGTTGGCGATCCGAAGCTCACGTTCCTTCAGAACCTACATGACTTCCTCCGCTATCAGAGCGTCGGCAATCGTCTTGGCATCTATTTCGACAGCTTCAACCCGGTCCACTTGTTCTTCTTCGGTGCCGGAGGCTGGACGGACTCCACGCGTCAAGCCGGACTGTTCGTCGTCGGCGTAGCGATTCCCATTGCAGTCGGCATCTATGCGTCGCTTGGCCCGGCGCGTTCGTTCTCGCGATCGATTGTCGTGGCGGGCTTTCTGCTCGCTCCCGTTTCAAACGTGGTCTTGAACGAAGTGACGTTGCGCCGGATGATTCCGATGGCAGTGTTCGGTGTGCTCCTGGCAACCGAAGGGTGGCGGTTCATCAACGCTCGATGGCGGATGGGATCTGTAATCGCCGCCACGCTCGCGATGGTCACGCTCGTGCATTTCAACTCGTACTACCAGGACTATCTCGTCAATTACCCGCTGAACAGCTACGGCGCCTGGGAGCTCAACATCGGCGAGGCGCTTCAACGTCTTGCTGAGCGACACGAGCAGCGCGGTGGAAACGAGCGCCCGCTGATCTTCGTCAGGAATCAGTTCCTGAACGACTACGCGCGGTTGTATCTGCCGGAGTCCGACTTGATTCAACGCGCCGATCACCGATGGCTGTCGCACGGGTTACCAAAGACGACAGAAAACGCGCGACTGGTGCTGCGTCAACTCCTGCTCGACGAGGATGTGTCGGATGCATGTCCGTCATGGCGCGTCAGCGCGATCGTTCGCGAGCCTCATGGAGCTCCGAGTTTTGTGATCTGCGAACGTTGATGACCTTACGAGTGCTTTGTGCCGGTGTGGCGTTCTCCGTTGCTCTCGCTGCAGTGACCTTGCACGCGCAATGGCTGAATTCACCGACCGAGGGCGCTCCGCGCACTGCCGACGGCAAGATCAACATGACGGGCGCCGCGCCGACGCTCGATGGAAAGCCGGATCTGTCCGGAGTGTGGCAAGTGCAGGCGGAGCCGCGCGCGCCGGGCGGGTTGTTCGGCCTTGGGGAGTCGCCGAATTCGAGGTACTTCCGAGACGTCCTGTCGGACTTTCCCGCTGATGCGCGGCCCCTCACTCCCGTCGGCGCCGAACTGCTGCGGCGGCACAGCGAGGCCGGGGTGTTCAACCCGACGTTGAACTGTCTTCCCGACGGCGTGCCGCACGGCGACCTGCTGCCGGAGCCGTTCAAGATCATTCATTCGCGCGGCGTCATCGTGATGCTGTACGAGGTCGAGACGACGTTCCGTCAAATCTTCCTCGACGGCCGCAGGGTGCCTGTCGATGCGTCGCCCACCTGGCAGGGCTATTCAGTCGGACGGTGGGACGGTGACACGCTCGTGATTGACACCGCCGGCTTCAATGATCGCGGCTGGTTGGATGCCCGCGGCACCGGTCACAGCGAGGACATGCGCGTGGAGGAACGATTCCGAAGGCGCGATTACGGTCATCTCGACCTGACGATTACGATTGTCGACCCGAAGATCTTCACGCGTCCCGTCACGTTCAGCGTCGTCGAACAGCTGCTGCCCGACACGGATGTCTTCGAGCATTACTGTCTGGAGAATGAACGAGACGATCGCCACCTCCCGGGCAGAGGCCGGTAAAACAGCCGGCGTCGGCGCCGGCTGATCTTGATTTATCGCTTCACCGCGTTTGCATACACTTCGATAGCGCCTACATCGGACCATCCGCCAGGTCCGTGGCCGCTGCCCGGCATCAGGTCGACGAATCCAATCTCATCAACCTTGCTCAGATCCGGATCCTTCACGAAGTTGCCCTTCGTCACTACTTTGTCGATGTCGAGCACGAGCCAGCGCAGCTCCGAGAAGTTGATCTCGCTGGTGCGCCAATCGGTGATGCTGCCGTCGCCCTTGTCGCCGACCAACCAGCGTCCATCTGCGAGCTTCACGATGGGATGCACCTGATGCAGCCCGGACATCTTCGTGGTCCAGCGGATGCGCGCCATGCCAGTGAGATCGGCCATGCTGCTTTTGTCGCGGAGCGCGACGGCACACGGCGTCGAGCACATGCCGGTCCAGAGGTGAGTCGGGTTGTTGTCGTCGCCCTTTGCGCCGGTCAGCAGGACTTCCTTGCCGGTCGGGCCGTACAACTTCAATTCCAGATTGGGATTGGTGACCGACTCCGGGCCGGTCGGATGTTCGCCGCCTTTTTCCGTCTGGCCCCACTCTTCGCGGAACAACAATCCCGGCCGGCGAGCCGGTCCGCCCCCGCGTCCGCGTCCTTCCGCAGGAGCTTGTGCGAGGGCGACGGCCGCCGCGCCGAGAATCGTGAGTGAGGTCGCTACAACGAGCGCGCGCCGCATGACAGTCCTCCCGTCGGGGAAGCGCGACGCCCGTTGCGTCAGAGCTTCCAGCCGAACATGATTGAAACCTCCGGATAATACTTGAACGGCTTCAAGTCGTTCTGCAGTTTTACGCGCTCCGATTCGATGTCCTGAGCCGCGCCCGGCAGGCTCGAAATTGACGAACAGATGGTGCCGTTCAGGCAAGCGCTGCCGCCGAAAGGGAGCGCGAACTGCGGCGAGCCCTGGAAAACTACGCCAAGGTCGGTCGCCAGACTCCAATGCCGGGCGCTGCGCGGCAGCAGGTTGCCGAAGCCGACCCCGACGGTGGGCGCGAATTTGTTCAGCGTGAGCGCCGCGCTTCCTCGCAGTGGATCGGTCGTGCTGCTGACGTAGCGGACGCCATTCAGCGTGAAGCTCTGACCAGCGGTTGCAGAGGCGGTCGCGGTGATGTTGTTGTCGTTGTACAGAAGCAGGCCTGGCGTGATGCGAAACCCGCCGAACGCGAACACGTCGAGCTTCGCTTCGACCGAACGTAGTTGCAGGGCGCCGTTGTAGGTGACGCCGTGCTCGTTGAGCGAGTCTTTGTAGTTGAACGTGTTTACGCCGCCCCGCACATTGATTCTCGAGGTGAGCGCGGTGCCGACCTGAAACCCGATGCCGAGCGTGCCGACTTTCACGCCGATACCGAGTCGCGGCAAAGCATTCGGCAGCGGACGTGGACGGAACTGGCCAACACCTTCTTCTGCAGCCGGCGTGACGACTGGTGTCGAACCCAGGTCGAACGCACGAGCCTGCAGCATTTGTAAGGTTTGCCCGGACGTTGTGTGCGAATACGCGACCACGAGAACCGACGCGCACAACAATGCACGAAACCGAAACATCGCAGACCTCCAGAACTTGGGGAGTGCTCCGCGTGTTATCGGGTGCTGCGCCGGAGGACTGCAGGGAAGGGCGCTGGACTACTTCCCCACCATGTGCGGGGTCGAGCGTTCGTTCTCCGCGCAGATGAACTCGATCAGTTCGCCGTCCGGCACGATGCGCTGCGTCAAGCGAACGGTGAACGGCGCGGTGTAGGCCTTCGGATCGTCAATGGTGACATCAATACGAAGGGTTCCGTAATTCAGACGCGTGTAACGCTCCGTCATCGTTGCCTGATCGGTCAGCGGCGATCCGTTGATGTCGAGCCATCCATCGTCACGGAAGTTATTCGTCAGGATGACGAGGGTGTCACCCTCCCAGTGCGCCGTAGAGTAGCCGTACCACCACGGCTGAACGTCGCCGATCTTGGGCAGCGGACGTCCGTCGAGAAAGATTTGACGGACGCCGGCATTGCCCTCGTACAAGACGATCATT
>Ga0170475_107972684_pt1 | contig 10652 bp, 10 predicted proteins | sample Soicark_Litter_5_FD_111474 | JGI IMG/M metagenome (GOLD analysis project Ga0170475, IMG submission 111474) | Avena fatua rhizosphere microbial communities from Hopland, California, USA. Combined Assembly of 48 SPs | reverse complement strand
TCCTGATTGAAGATGTTGATGGTCGGTGGCGACACCTGGTGGCGGATCGCCAATACGGTCAACACCGACTCGAGGCCGCCGGCGCCGCCCAGCAGATGGCCAGTCATCGATTTGGTCGAGTTCACGACCAGCTTCTTCGCGGACTCGCCGAAGGTCCGCTTGATCCCTCGCACCTCAGCCAGGTCGCCCAGCGGCGTCGAGGTGCCGTGCGCGTTCACATAGTCGATCTGGTCGGGGTTGAGGCCAGCGTAGCCCAGCGCCGCTTCGATACAACGGCTGGCGCCGCTGCCGTCTTCGGCCGGCGTCGTGATGTGGTGGGCATCGGCACTCATGCCGAAACCGACCAGTTCGGCGTAGATCGTGGCGTTGCGTGCCTTGGCGTGTTCATATTCTTCAAGCACCAGCTCACCGGCGCCCTCGCCCAACACGAAGCCGTCGCGGTCACGGTCCCACGGACGCGAGGCGGTTGCCGGGTCTTCGTTGCGTGAAGATAGCGCGCGCGCCGCAGCGAAACCGCCCAGGCCCAACGGCGACAATGTCGATTCCGCGCCACCGGCGATCATGACATCGGCATCGCCGTATTCAATCACGCGCCCGGCCATGCCGATGCAGTGCAGGCCAGTGGTGCAGGCGGTCACGATGGCTAGATTCGGCCCGCGCAACCCAAACTTGATCGAAAGGTCGCCCGAGATCATGTTGATGATGGACGCCGGAACGAAAAATGGCGAGATGCGGCGTGGACCGCGCTCGTCATACTCCGCCTTGGTCGCCTCGATCAACGGCAGCCCGCCGATGCCCGAACCAATCGCCACGCCAATGCGATCAGCGTTCTCATCGCTAACGACCAGTCCCGAATCCTGCAATGCCTGAATGTCAGCCCCCATGCCGTAATGGATAAACGCATCCATATGCCGACTTTCCTTGGCCGACAAGTAGTCCTCGATGTTGAAGTTCTTCACTTCTCCAGCGAAGCGCGTCGAAAACGCTCCTGCGTCGAACTTGGTAATGTTAGCAATGCCTGACTTTCCCGCCAGTGCCGCGCTCCATGTTTCAGCAACGCTATTGCCGATAGGGGAAACGCAACCCAGGCCGGTAACGACGACACGGCGTTTGCGTGAATGACTCAAACGGTTCTCCCGGAAAACTAGAAGCGCTTAGGCCTTGACGTGCGCCATAGCGTACTCAATCGCCTGTTTGACGGTGGTGATTTTCTCAGCCTGTTCGTCAGGAATTTCCATTTCGAACTCGTCTTCCAGCGCCATCACCAATTCAACAGTGTCCAGGGAATCTGCGCCGAGGTCATCAACGAATGAGGATTCGATCTTGATGTCTGCTTCTGCAACACCTAGTTGCTCAGCGACGATTTTCTTAACGCGTTGTTCGATATCCGACATGTTATGGCTCCATTAGGTATGTGATTCGGAAAGTGCGCGCATTTTATCAGGTTTACGCGTTGAAAAACTACTTTCAACATCTGCCGGCAAATCCAATGAATCCCCATCTAAGAGATGAGATCTCCCGGCAACGGCACAGCCTCCGCCTGCGCCGTTCCCAGGAATTAACTCATGTACATGCCGCCGTTCACATGCAGCGTGGTGCCAGTGATGTAGGCCGCCTGCGGGCTGGCCAGGAAGGCCACCGCGTGCGCGACGTCTTCGGGATCCCCCAAGCGCCCGAGCGGGATCTGAGTCAGCAGCGACGCGATGTAGTCTTCGCCCGCAGCCTTGGTCATGTCGGTATCGATAAAGCCTGGCGCCACACAGTTGACGGTAATGTTGCGGCTGCCGATTTCGCGCGCCAGCGCCCGGCTCATGCCGGCCACCCCCGCCTTGGCGGCCGCGTAGTTCATCTGGCCCGGGTTGCCGGCCTCGCCGACGATCGAGGTAATGTTGATGATGCGTCCCTGCTTCGCTTTCAGCATCCCGCGCAGGACCGCGCGCGACAAGCGCCCGACAGCGGTCAGGTTGGTGGCGATCACGCTGTCCCACTCCTCGTCCTTCATGCGCATGGCCAGCTGATCCTGGGTGATGCCGGCGTTGTTGACCAGGATCGACAGGCCGTCGAAGGTCTTTTGCACTTCTTCGACGACGGCGAGGCAACGCGCCGCGTCAGTCACGTCGAGCACGAGCCCCTTGCCACCGAACTCGGCCAGGTAAGCGCTGATGGCTTCGGCCCCGGCGTCGCTGGTGGCGGTGCCGACCACTTTCGCGCCCAGGCGCGCCAGTTCGAGGGCGATGGCACGGCCAATGCCGCGCGAGGCGCCTGTGACGAGGGCGACTTGATTATCCAGATTCATTGATGACCTCTTGTTAAACGACGTTCACGATACTACAGCAGGGCTTTACGCCCCTTTGAGCGCACTCAAAACGCGCTCGAGAGATGCCTGGTCGAGCAATGCATCGCCGGCCAGCACCGGGTCGATGCGCTTGGCCATGCCAATCAGCACTTTGCTGGGAGCGCACTCGATCACGTGCGTGACGCCGTCGGCAGCCATCTTCTGCATCGTCTCGACCCAGCGCACCGGACCGGCGGCCTGGCGCACCAGTGCATCCTTGATCGCAGCGGGATCGTGCAGGATAGCGACGTCGACGTTGTTGATCAAGTCAATCTGCGGAGCACCGAATTCGATGCTCGCCATATAGGCTTGCAAGCGATCCGAAGCGCTCTTCAACAGCGACGAGTGGAACGGCGCCGACACGGCCAGTTTCATGGCCCGCTTGGCGCCCTTGGCCTTGGCCAGCGCGCAGGCGCGTTCGACGGCGTCGGCGTTGCCGGCGATAACGATCTGGGTCGGCTCGTTGAAGTTGACGGCCTCGACCACCTCGCCGGCCGCCGCCGCGGCGCAGATTTCGCGCACGGCATCGGCCTGCAGTCCGAGCACCACGGCCATGCCGCCTTGCCCAACCGGAACCGCGTCCTGCATCGACTGAGCGCGAAAGCGCACCAGCGGCACCGCATCCTTGAACTGGATCACACCGGCAGCCACCAGAGCCGAATATTCTCCCAGACTGTGGCCGGCCACGAGGGCCGGCGCGGGGCCGCCGGCGGCGATCCAGGCGCGGTAGACGGCAACCGAGGCGGTCAGCATGACCGGCTGCGTGTTCGCGGTCAGGTCCAGCTCTTCCTTCGGACCTTCGGCGATCAGGCGGCCGATGTCCATGCCGAGCGCGTCGGATGCTTCCCGCACGGTTTGTTCAACGACCGGGTTACCTGCAAAGCCATTGAGCATGCCGACTGCTTGCGCGCCCTGGCCTGTGAACAGGAATGCAAATTTGCTCATCTAATCAGTTTCCGATGTCTTCTTATTATTGCACCGCTAGGTTCTTACATGCGCACGAGGATCGCGCCCCAGGTAAAGCCGCCGCCAACGCCTTCCATCAGCACATTCTCGCCCGCCTTGATGCGTCCATCGCGCACGGCGAGGTCGAGCGCCAGCGGGATCGAGGCGGCCGAAGTGTTGCCGTGCTGGTCGACCGTGACGACCATCTTTTCCAGCGGCAGGTTCAGCTTTTTGGCGGTGCCCGCCATGATGCGGATGTTGGCCTGGTGCGGCACCAGCCAGTCGACGTCGGCCGCCGTCATCCTGGCGTGGTCGAGCACCTCGTTGGCGACCTGTTCGAGCGACGCGACAGCCAGCTTGAACACGGCCGGGCCGTCCATGTACAGGAAGCCGCTGCCGGACACCGCGCCGCCGGCCAGGTTGCCAGGGATCGCCAGGATGCCGGAATGGCTGCCGTCGGCGTGCAGCTTGGCGGCGAGGATACCCGGTTCTTCCGAGGCGGTCAGCACCACGGCGCCGGCGCCGTCGCCGAACAGGACGCAAGTGGCGCGGTCTTCGAAATTGAGGATGCGCGAGAACACTTCGGCGCCGATCACCAGCACCGTCTTGTGCGCGCCGGACTTGATGAAGGCATTGGCCGTCGACATCGCGTAGACGAAGCCGCTGCAGACGGCTTGGACGTCGAAGGCGGCGCTGTTATTGTGCATGCCCAGCTTACGCTGGACAATGCAGGCGGTGCTCGGAAAGCTGCCGTGGAAGTCGGGCGTCGAGCTGGGACGATCACCAGGTCGATCTCGGCCGGGGTCTTGCCCGCCATCGCCAGCGCATTCTTCGCCGCTTCGACCGCGAGATCGGACGACATCTCCTCCGGCGCCGCGTAATGGCGCGCCGTGATGCCGCTGCGCGAGACGATCCACTCGTCGGACGTCTCGACACCCTTTTGCGCCAGTTGCGCAGCCAGTTCGTCATTGGTCAGGCGCCGCCGCGGCAAGTAACTGCCGGTACCGATAATTTTGCTGTACACAGTCATCGCTTCACCTGCTTCATGATTGAGCCTGGCGCTCGGGGTCGGGGGTATTGGGCATTAATTCGGCGATCAGCGCCGACAATTGATCTAGAACATTATATTTCGCCGCATCGAAAGAACGCCGGACCGCCCATTCAAAGGCGTAGGCATTCGCGCCGCCATGACTCTTGAACACCAGCCCTTTCAGACCGAGCAGGCTGGCGCCGTTATAGCGTTCCGGAGAGAGCCTCTTGAGCGCGCCGCGCGCGAGGAGCGCGCCCATCATCGTGAGCGCGTTTTGCTTGAACACGGACCGGACGAAGCGCGACAGACCTTCGATCGCCTTGAGCGTGACGTTGCCGACGAAACCGTCGCAGACGACGACGTCGGTCGTGCCCTTGAAAATGTCATTACCTTCGACATTGCCGTAAAAATTCAATGCGCCGCGTTCATGGTCGGCGCGCAGCAACAGGCTGGTGGCCTTGACCACCTCGTTGCCCTTGATCTCCTCGGTGCCGACGTTGAGCAAGCCTATCGACGGGCGCGGCACGCCTTCCATCGCAGAGAATAGTACCGAGCCCATGATCGCGAACTGATGCAGGTGATGCGGTCCGCAGTCGACGTTCGCGCCGAGGTCGAGCATGTAGGTCGGACCATTCTTCTGGTTCGGCAAGATCGAGCAGATTGCCGGGCGATCGACGCCTGCCATCGTCTTGAGCACGTAGCGCGAGACGGCCATCAGCGCACCGGTATTACCGGCCGAAACGCAGGCATGAGCGCGCCCATCCTTGACCAGCCCGATCGCCACGCGCATCGATGAATCTTTCTTGCGGCGCAGCGCCACTTCGACCGGATCGTCCATCTCCACCACTTCGGAGGCGTGCATCACGGACAGGCGTGGCAGCCGTTCGGCATGGTGCTTCTTGAGTTCGGCACGCAATACGTCCTCGACACCGACGAGGATCAGTTCAGCTTCAGGTTGCCTTTTTACAAAAGAAATGGCTGCCGGGATTGTCACCGAGGGCCCGTGGTCGCCGCCCATGCAGTCAATGGAAATTTTAATTGTCATTTGTCGGGTTCGTACCGCAGCTTACACAGCGAGGGCGGCAGGATGGAAACGCGGCGTACCAAGGCCGGGCGCAATCCGCGCAGTTCAAAATGACGGTGTGCAAGATTGATTTGCAGCCGAAGACAAAAAAAGCGGCGCTACGCAGAAAACATACGTCGCACCGCCTTTATCAGTACAAAAAACAAGACGTCGATTACTCGTCGTTCTTGGTCTTCAGCACTTTGCGGCCACGGTAGAAACCGTTCGGGCTGATGTGATGACGCAGGTGCGTCTCACCCGTGGTCGGCTCGACAGCCAGATTCGGCGCGACGAGGAAATCGTGCGAACGATGCATGCCGCGCTTGGATGGGGATTTCTTATTCTGCTGAACTGCCATGATGACTCCTAATACATAAGTTCTAAAATTCTAACACATTCGAATTGCAAATACATGCGCATCGAGTATCCCATTGGCAATCTCTCGGAATGCCGACATGTTTTAACGCTGCCCTACATCACTACCTACTGCCATACTCGACTACTGCACGCGTTTGACACGTTCTTTGACGCACTACTGGTACTACGGTACTGCTTATTCTGATTTCAGGTTCTTAAGGCCGGCAAACGGCGATACCTTTTCCGCTTTAAAGGCATCCACCAGACTGGCATCTGGACATACTTCATGTTTCGGCGCCTGCGGCAGGGCCAGCAGCGCTTCGTCTTCCAGCAGGTCGCGGATGTCGCAGGTATGGCTGCCGACGATCACGTCGATGCTGTCGTCGTCGAGGATTTCCTCGATCTGGTCGGCTTCCTCGTCGTCCTTGCCCAGCACCAGCACGGTGGACGAGCCGATCTCATAGCCATACGGCGCCAAGCAACGTTGGCACACGAGCTGCACGACGCCGGCGACCGACAGGGTCATCGACGGATAGCCTTGCGCCGTCAGCCCGCCCTGAATCGACCAGGTGATTTCACCGGACAGGTCGGCGCAGTCGGCGGCCAGCCGGTTCATTTCAGCGACGGGCGTCGCGCCTTCGCGGCGGCCGCTATTCCGACAAAATTCGAAGGCGTCGATGACGAAAGCGCTCATTTGGAAAAATTTCCCCGGAAAACCTGCGATAATAACAGGCTTCTCCCCGACCAGTCAAAAACTTGACGCAGCTTTTGGGGAAGCGTGGGGGACGCCCTCCCGCCCCTCCGGCAGCGAACGGATTTGCTTGCCAAGAGCTACTATCTATCTGTTTTACCTATACATATTGCCCTTCGACCGCCATGATACCAAGTTCCGCGCCACCACGCCTGATCCTCGCCTCGGGTTCGGCCTACCGCCGCGAGCTGCTCGGCCGACTGCTGCTGCCGTTCGAGGTGATCGTGCCGGCCATTGACGAAACGCCGCGGCCTGGCGAGGCGCCGCAAGACACCGCGCTGCGCCTGGCGCGCGAGAAGGCGGCGGCCGTGGCCGCCGGCGCACCCGGCGCCCTCGTGATCGGATCGGACCAGGTGGCCACGCTCGACGGCGAGCAGATCGGCAAGCCGGGCGGCCATGCGCACGCCCTGGCCCAGCTGCAAAAAATGCGGGGACGGCGCGTCGTGTTCCACACTGCCCTGTGCCTGTGGGATGGCCGCACGCCCGATGCGGCGGCCACCCAGTTGGAGAACGTACAGACCTTCGTCACCTTCCGCGACCTGCCCGACGCCGAGCTCGACGCTTACCTGCGCATCGAGCAACCCTACGATTGCGCCGGCAGCGCCAAGAACGAGGGGCTGGGCATCGCCCTCCTTGAACGCATCGATGCAACCGACCCGACAGCTCTCACCGGCTTGCCGCTCATCACCCTGACGAGCATGCTGCGCCGCGCCGGGGTAGCGTTCTTCGCCTCCTGACCTCCACTTGGCTATCCGCACCATGCCTGGCACCCTCTACCTGATTCCGAACACCCTTGGCCCGCTCGAAGCCGCTCCCGGCGCGCTGTCCTCAATCCTGCCGGCGCAGGTCCAGGCTCTTACCGCGCGTCTCGACTGCTTCGTGGCCGAGCACGCCAAAACGGCGCGCGCCTTCCTGAAGCTGGTGGCGGCCGACCAGCCGCTGGTACGCCCGCTGCAGGAAATCGAGATTGCCGAGCTGAACGTGAACACCCCGGCGCAGGCGCTGGGCCCGCTGCTCGCGCCATTGCTGGCCGGGCGGGATTGTGGCCTGCTGTCGGAAGCGGGCGTGCCGGCGGTGGCCGATCCGGGCGCGGACCTGGTACGGCTGGCGCACCAGCACGGGATCGCGGTACGCCCGCTGGTGGGCCCGTCGTCGCTGCTGCTGGCCCTGATGGCAAGCGGCCTGAACGGCCAGAGCTTCGCCTTCAATGGCTATCTGCCGACCGAGGCGGCGCAGCGCGCCAAGCGCATCCGCGAACTGGAGCAGCGCTCGCGCGCCGAAAAGCAGACCCAGTTGCTGATCGAAACGCCGTACCGCAACGGCGCGATGCTCGAAGCGCTGGCGACGAACTGCCAGCCAGGCACGCTGGTATGCGTGGCGACCGACCTGACCCTGGCCACGGAATCGGTATGCACGCTTGCCGCGGCCAAATGGAAGGCACGGCTGGCGGCCGGCAAGGCGCCGGATTTTCACAAGAAGCCGAGCGTGTTCCTGTTCCTCGCCCGGTAGCTGGGCGCCTCGCCCATCTGCCGCAACCGTTCAATAGACCTGGTGAGCCAATTCGCTTACCCAGTCAAATGCCGTCAACTCGATTTCGCACATCTGCGCGACCGTCATCTCCAGCTTTTTCAAAGCCGCCGCCAGTTCCTTACCACACGTTGCCTCTTCGATCAGCTCGACCACCTGCAACATGACGCCGAACTCGCCCGCGCGCTCGACAAGCGCGGTGCGCACGTCGTCGGTCACTTCGACGTTCTTGAGGATCTCAGGCATCGGCAGCGAGAACAGCGCATCGGCCAGCGACATGATGCCGACCGTGAACGCGCGGTCGGCGCTGACCGCGTCGCCCGGATACATATGCAGGCTCATCAGCTCTAGCAGCTTGCCGCGCGTGGTCGCCAGCTGCAGCAGCGGCGAACTGAATTCGACCGGCGCGCCGCTTGCGCCGTAGAGCAGGATTTGCAGCCAGCGGCGCAGTTGGCGCCGCCCGAGCCTGGCCAGCGCTTCGGCCAGCGACTCGATGGGCGCGCCAGCCTTGGCCGCGCGGCTATTGACCAGCCGCAGCAGGTTCAGACTGATCGGCACATCGCGCTTGACCGCCAGTTCGATGGCCTGATCGTCCGCGTTTGAATGGATCAGTTCCAGCAGGTGCAGGATCGTCATTTCCGACGGCGCGATCTTACGGCCGGACAGGATCGCCGGACGCGCGAAATAATAGCCCTGAAAATACTCGAAGCCCAGCTCCAGGCACAGCTCGAATTCCTCCAGCGTTTCGACCTTCTCGGCCAGCAGTTTCTTGCGGACGCCACGCAGCGACAAGGCCAGCCGCGTCAACCCATCGCGGCCAACGCCCTGCAGGTCGACCTTGACCACGTCAACCAGCTCAACGAGCTTCTCGACCTCGGCCGAATGCTCCACCACATCGTCGAGCGCAAACTGGAAGCCGAGCTCCTTGAGCTCGACCACGCGCGCCAACAACTGCTCGGTCGGCTTGACGGTTTCGAGGATTTCGAGGATAACCTTGTGTGGAGGCAGAAAACGCACGAAGTCGCTCATCAGGACGACTTCGTCGACATTTACAAAGGCAAGCTGTTCGCCGACAACCTGCTCCATGCCCAGCTGCGACGCATGGAAGATCACGGCGGCCGTGGCCGCGGCATCGTCGATCAGCCTGGCGTCGTCATGCTCTCCCGCGGCGCGAAACAACAGCTCGAAGGCGACCAGCCCTGGTCGCGCCCGAGGATCGGCTGGCGCGCAAGGAAAAATTCGTTGGACGGCAGGGACGTTACTGCCGTTGCATCGGCATGCATGTGAAACTCCCGGAACAAATACGTGCCGGACATGCCGGCAGGGTGTCGCGCGGACTGCACGCACCCATACCGACTATACTACATATTTCGCCGCTATTTACATTTCGACATCGCCGAACGCTCAAGATCGGCGGCCGCCATTGCGGGGACCGGTCGTGCGCGACGCCGCGGGACGGCGCTCCGCTTTGGCGCCGGGCGCGGCGACGCCAAGCGTCGCGCTACCCGCGCGGATGACGCCGGCCGGCCCCTGGCCCGGCAGACGCAGACTGCCGCCGCCCGAGAGCGGACTCGCCTTGCGCGCATTTCCGACCGGCACGCGCGGGCCGTCCAAGGTTGCCGCGCGCGGCGCCGCAGCCCCGGTCACCCGCGTGTCGCGCGCGATCGTGAAGGTCGCGCCGCGGTCCTTGCCCAGCACTTGCACCAGGTAGGGCAGCACCTCGCGCAACAGCGGTTCGAGCGTGTATGGCGGATTGAGGATGATCATGCCGCTGCTGTGCAAACCGAAACCGTCCGGCCCCGGCGCCGAGACGGTGAGTGTGACGTTGAGCCATTCCTTGGCCGGCAGGCGCTTGAGCTTATAGGCGAACTGGCGCGACTCCATACGCTGCAGAACCGGATACCAGACCGCATACATGCCGCTCGGGAAGCGCGTGAGCGCCTCATCGAGCGCTTCCTTGACCTTGCGGTAGTCGTCCTTCACTTCGTACGGCGGATCGATCAGCACCAAGGCGCGGCGCGACGGCGGCGGCAACAGCGCCTTGAGACCATGGAAACCGTCGCCGCGCTCGATCATCACGCGGCGGCCGCGCGCGCGCACGCCCTGCTCGGCCTTGTGCGCCTCGGCCTTGCGAAAATTCTCGGCGAGGATCTTGCTGTCGGCCGGATGCAGTTCAAACAGGCGCAAGCGGTCCTGCTCGCGCGTCATGCGGTCAGCCACGTAGGGCGAGCCCGGGTAGTAACGCATCTTGCCGCTCGGGTTCATGGCCCTGACCAGGTCCAGGTAGGGGGCCAGCGCCGGCGGCACGTCCTTGCGTTCCCACAATAGCCCAATGCCCGTGTCGAATTCGGCGTTCTTGGTGGCTTGGGTGCTGTCGAGCGCATACACGCCGGCACCGGAATGGGTGTCGATGTAGGTGTAGGCGGTGTCCTTCTGGTTCATGTACAGGTGCAGTTGCACTTGGACGAAGTGCTTGAGGACATCGGCATGATTACCCGCATGAAAAGCGTGGCGGTAACTTAACATAACGAGGAGGTTCCAAAAAGAAAGTTGCGGCGCCGGGACGTCCCCGGGAATAACAGACATTATCCACCACAACACCCCGAGCCGGAAATTTGGGCGCGGCGCGGCTTGAGAAACCTCG
>Ga0170475_115061351_pt1 | contig 10654 bp, 9 predicted proteins | sample Soicark_Litter_5_FD_111474 | JGI IMG/M metagenome (GOLD analysis project Ga0170475, IMG submission 111474) | Avena fatua rhizosphere microbial communities from Hopland, California, USA. Combined Assembly of 48 SPs | reverse complement strand
TCGCAGCATTCGTGGGGCTGGCCGAGAAGGGGCCGGTCAACCAGCCCACGCTGGTGTCGAACTGGACCCAGTTCTCCGAGCGGTTCGGCGACTTCGTCGACGGGTCGTACCTCGCCCACTCGGTCTACGGGTACTTCCTCAACGGCGGCGGCAACTGCTTCGTCGTACGCATCGGGGCCAACGGCTCCAACGGCAGCTCGAACGGCAAGCCCAAGGCCAAGGAACTGACCGCGGCTCCGGAGGCCATGATCGGCGGGCTCAAGGTGCGGGCCATCGGCCGACAGGCCGCGTCCAAGCCGGTCACGGTGGCCGTCGAGGATCCCGGCGGTGACTCACCGCCCGACGACGAGTTCAAGCTGGTCGTCAAGGTCGACGGCAAGCCGAGCGAGACCTACGACAACGTCACAACCAAGAAGGCAGACAACAACGTCGCCACCAAGGTCAACGCCGCCTCGAAGCTGATCAACATCGAGGAGGTCGCGCACGGCAGTGCCCTCATGCGACCCGACAAGGGCACGGTCGACCTCCTCGCCCCAGAACCGGAGCCCGAGCCACCATCGACGGAGAACCTCAACGCCGACGACTATGTGGGCGATGCAGCCGACCGCACCGGTTTCAGCGGGCTCGAGGCGGTCGACGAGGTGACCATGGTGGCCGTACCCGACCTCGTCGCCGCCTTCGAGCAGGGCGCCATCGACCTGGAGACGATGAAGGCCGTCCAGCTCGGAATGATCGCGCACTGCGAGCTGATGGGTGACCGGGTTGCGATCCTCGATACTCCGCCGAACCTCAACGCCCAGCAGGTCAAGGACTGGCGTGTCAATGAGACCGGGTACGACTCCAAGTTCGCGACGGCTTACTGGCCGTGGCTCAAGGTGTTCGACCCCGCGTCGGGTACCAACCGGTTCGTACCGCCGTCCGGCTACATGGCCGGCATCTGGGCGCGCAATGACGACACCCGCGGCGTGCACAAGGCACCCGCGAACGAGGTGGTGCGCGGCGCCATCACGCTGCAGACCCAGATCACCAAGGCCGAGCACGACCTGCTCAACCCGATCGGCCTCAACTGTGTGCGTAGCTTCCCCGGCCGCGGTGTACGCGTCTGGGGAGCACGGACACTGTCCAGTGACCCGTCGTGGCGCTACTTGAATGTCCGCCGGCTCTTCAACTACCTCGAGGAATCGACATTGCTCGGAACCCAGTGGGTCGTTTTCGAGCCGAACGACGACCAGCTGTGGGCGCGCATCCGTCGGACGATCAGCGCCTTCCTGATCAACGAGTGGCGGAAGGGCGCGCTGTTCGGTACGACGGCCGATGAGGCTTTCTATGTTAAATGTGACCGCGAGACAAACCCGGCCGAGGGGATCGACGCCGGCCAGGTCGTCTGCCAGATCGGTGTCGCACCCGTGAAGCCGGCCGAGTTCGTGATCTTCCAGCTGTCCCAATTCTCCGGCGGCACCAGCCTCGTCAACGAGTAGATACAGAAGACCTAGGAGCACACCCATGGGACTAGCCGACGCACTCGACTCCTCAGCCGCCAACGCATTTCGTGTAAAGATCGACGGGATCGAGATCCCGAAGGTCACCGAGGTCAGCGGCCTCACCAACGAGGTCGACAAGATCGAGCTCAAGCAGCAGACCTCGGACGGAAAGTACGTCGTACGCCAGCTGATCGGCCGCCCCAAGCCCGGGGCGCTCGTCGTAACGCGCGGCCTCACCGACAGCAAGACGATCACCGACTGGCTGAAGACCGTGATGGAGGGCGACGTAGCGGGCGCCCGCAAGACGGCGTCGGTGGAGCTGCTCGACTACACCGGCCAGACCATCAAGACCTACAACTACATCAACTGCTGGGTGCAGAAGGTCGAGGTCAACGCCCTCAAGGCCGGCGCTGCCGAGCAAGCGACCGAGAAGTTCACGGTCTGCTACGACGAAGCGACCGTCAGCTGATGCAGCGCACCCGAGCCTCCGCGCTTCTCGACGTCGAGCCCGGAACGCAGCCGGCCCCGGAACCGAGGCTGCGTACGGAGTTCGACTTCGAACTGCCGCGCGGGTACGTCGACGCCGACAGCGTCGTGCACCGGCACGGCACGATGCGGCTGGCCACCGCCCGCGACGAGCTCCTGCCGCTGTACGACGCCCGGGTGCAGGAGAACGCGGCGTTCACGACTGTCGTCCTCCTAGGTCGGGTCATCACCAATCTCGGCACGCTCCCGGCGATCACGTCCCAGGTGGTCGAGAATATGTTCGCCTCGGACGTCGCTTTCCTGCAGGACTTCTACCGACGAATCAACGCCGAGGGGCACACCCGTGTCGCCGTGACCTGCCCGGAGTGCAGCCATCGCCTCACTGTCGACGTCTCCGGCGGTCGCCTGGGGGAATCGTGACGTACGCACCCAACCGAATCTACGAGGAGGTCGCGTACGTCGCCTACCACTTCCATTGGCCGCTCGACGACATCCTCGACATGGAACACTCGCAGCGACTGCGCTTCGTCAGCGAGATCGCGTCGATCAACACGCGGCTGTCGCAGGACCACGGGGACCGGTGAACCGTGCGCTGGCCATGGCACCGGGAGCACCGCACGACGACGACCCCACCGCCCGAACAGACGCCGCCGTCCGTGCCTCCGATGGGCTGGACGTTCCTGCCACCGCTCCAGCGAACGCTCGCCGACCCGACCCTCGTGAGCCAGCCGCACGACTTCCCGCGCATGCTGCCGACCTGGCGGGACCCGTCGTTCGCCAGCCACCAGCTCACCCATGTCGTCTCCGCGACCGCGCCGAGCGGCGTCTTCGATGGCGACGGCTCGGGGAGGCCCCAGTCCCGCCACGAGCCGACGGACCTCACGCTGCTCATGCCGGTGACGCGTCCTGCCGTGCAGCGCGCCGTCGCCACCCTCTCCGTCCCGTCCGTGCCGACCATCCCAGCACCGCCACGGTCGTTGATGCGTACGTCGCCCGAGTCGACGCCCCTGCTGCAGTTGGCCGCCCTTGAACCGTCGGAGCTCCCAGACGACACGACCACCCGGACGCCGGAGGAGATATCGGCCTCCAGCCACCCAGAACCCGTCGAACCGCTCACCGAGGGCGCGCCGGAACCTTGGGGCCTTCCCTCGGCGTCGCTCAGCGAAGCGGCCAGTCCCGCCCAGGACTCGCCCACCGTTCCTGAACGGTGGGCGATCGCGGGTGCGGACGGGGAGCCTGGCCTCACGACCGACCGTAACGACCCTGCCCCGTCGTCGACGCGCGCAGTCCAGCGGACCGCTGCGCCCGCCGGTCCGCAACGGTACGGTCTCGGCGCCCCCCTGCGTTCGATGCCGAACCACTCCGTCGAACCAATCGCACGGTCGGAGCTCGAGTCGAACAAGGGGTCATGCGAGCCGACCACACAGCGGGCATGGGAGGACCAGGGGCTGACCATCACGTCGGCCCGCGTCAGCGGGTCGATCCCCTCGCCCCGACCGGAGGGGGACGCCGTCATTCCATCGAGGGCGACGGTCCAGCGACACGGTTGCCACGATCATGCGGCTGGGGATGTTGCGCCGAAAGAGCAGAGCAACGTGCCGATCGAGGTGCAGACCGGCGTCACGCCCCGGCCGCCGTCGGCACCGATACCGCCGGCTATGTCGCTGGCTCACGATCGCAGGGACGTGTCGGCGGATGACAGCCCGGTTCTCGCTGACGCTGAACGCGGGACCACGTCGTCGGACGCGACGCCGATCGACTCCAGGTCGATCGACTCCACGCCGATCGACCTGACCGTGCAGCGACACGCCAACCAGGAGCATGCGGCGGGAGATGTTGCGCCGAACGAGCAGTCCAATGCGCCTGTCGAGGTGCAGACCGGCGTCACACCTGAGCCGCCGCTGGCACCCACGCCGCCGGCGATGCCGTTGGCTCATGACGGCCACGGGGCGTCGGCGGACGACAGCAGGGTCCGCCCTGACGCCGCACGCACGACCACGCCGCCGGACGTGGCGCCCGTCGACGAGACGCCGGTGGACAGGAGACCGATCGCCACGACGCCGATCGAGCCGGCTGTAGCCGACCCTGGCCCCGCGCAGTCGAAGCCCCAGGACGAGTCGAACGAGCCGACCGTCGCCAGATCGCTCGACGCTGGCACGGCCGTCGAGGCGCCGACGTTGCCTGGAGAGAACGTGGCGAGCCTTCAGGAGCGGCCGCGCGAGACGTCAGGAACCGCCGGCTCGCCCGCGCCGGCAATACCCTTGACGCTCGCCCGCGGCATCGAGGGTGACGTAACTTCGACCGTGCCGCCTGACGGTCCAGGCGCATCGACAGTCCCACCGGTGACACGTCCGATTCTCGGTGTGCAGCGGTCGGCCCCCGCCGCGGCCGTCCCGACGCCGGCCGCGCGTACCCCCGTGCGCGCGGCCGGCACGGCCCAGCGATCCCTCGCATGCGAGGCTTCGAGCAACATCGCTCGGACAACGACAGCCAACGGCCGGAGCATCGCGTCGGCGGTCCCACCCCCCGTTGCCACCCGGCCGACCATCCCGACGCTCGCCCGGGCTGGCGTCATCGAGCGGTCAGCAGGGACTCAGGCCTTCCCGGTAGGTGCGGCGGTCGACTGCGCCACCGTCCAAGGTGGTCACGGGGCCACGGGTACATCGACCGGCGGACTCACCGCCGTATCGCCCGTCGTGTCACGCGCCGCCGAGTCGGTACGCGAAGCCGGCGCGGCACACATGGTCAGGGCGCCGATCGCCGATAGCCGATCACCGCTTGAAGACCTGGCGACCACGGCGCCAGCCATCGTTCGGCCAACCGCGACGGTCAGGTCCCACACCAGCAGGCCCACCGCGGGCACGCTCATCGCCGATCTTCCGCTCGCCCGTGCGTCGGACAGTCACACCACTGCTCGGGCGTCGGCCGACTCCCCGAGTGCTCCGGCCCGGGAGGCGACGTTCGAGCCGACCGTTCCGGTGACCGTGTCCCGTGCCATGCAGACCATGCAGGCTGGAGCTACCGAGGTGCCAATCCAGAACGCGGAGTCCGTCCAGGCGCCGACGACCGCCCCGCCGCACGCCCCGGCAGGAGGCGGCGCGGCCGGCACGGGGTCCTCACCTGAGGACGTCGAGGCCCTGGCCCAGAAGCTGATGGGTCCGATGATGCGGCGGATCCGCGCCGAGATGTTGCAGGACCGCGAGCGCCGCGGCCTGCGCACGGACCGTCGGAGGTAGGGATGCTCGCCGATGTCGACACCGCCGTCAGCGTCCGGTACCTCGTGAAGCTCGACGACCAGGAGCTCGGATCCTTCAGCAGCTGCGAGGGGCTCGGCTGCGAGGTGGTCATGGAGACTCGCGAGGAGGGGGGCAACAACTCGCTCGTGTGGCAGCTGCCGACGCGGTTGAAGTACCCCAACATCAAGCTGACCCGCCCGCTCGGCAAGGACACCGAGAAGATCGCTAAGTGGATCGCCAGCATGGCGACCGGCTACCAGCGCAGGACCGGCACCATCCAGGCCATGCGCGCCGACGGCAAGGTCATCGCCCAGTGGGGCCTGCTCGACGTCGTACCGGTCCGGTGGACCGGACCCGCGCTCAATGCTGACCAACCGAAGGTCGTCACCGAGACCATCGAGATCGCCCACCACGGGTTCCTTCCGACCAGCGGGACGGGCTAGGAGCGACCATGTCATCGAGTCCCGTCGGCTTCTACGCCGCAGGTGGCGGCTCCCCCGCAACGCCGGGGTCCCGCCCCAAGCTGGAGCACGCCTACCTCCAGCTCTACGAACCCAGCAAGGACGGCTCGTTGTCGAAGCCCGGTGCGCCGATGGAGCGAATCGACTTCCAGTTCAACCCGAAGGAGCTCACTCTTGCGAAGTCGGCGAGCTGGGCCCGACAGAACGCGAAGGGGAACAAGAAGAGCAGCCCGCCGCAGTACAACGGCCCCCAGCCCTCGAAGCTCACCCTCGAGATGTTCTTCGACGCCTCGGACAAGCAGGACAGCAGCGTCGTCAAGACGGTGGAGAAGCTCTTCACCTGCTGCGTGCCGACCACGACGTCGCACCAGCAGAAGAAGGAGTCCCCGCCCTGGGTGATGTTCCGGTGGGGGGGCCTGACCGGCTTCCTCGCCTACATCAGCGCGGTGCAGGCGAAGTACTCGCTTTTCACCTGCAGCGGCCTGCCGATCCGGGCCACGGTGTCAGTCACGTTGGAGGAGCTCGCCGGTGAGGCGCCGAAGCAGAACCCGACGTCCGGTGGGTTGGTGCCGCACCGCGTGCACGAACTGGTCGCCGGTGACACCCTCGCCGGGATCGCGTACGTCGAGTACGGCAACCCGAACCTCTGGCGCGCGGTCGCCGAGCTCAACCGGATCGACGACCCGATGCGGCTGCGGCCCGGGCAGCGGCTGATGCTGCCCACCGTCGAGACGCTGGCGACGAACGGTCAGCTCCAGGCCGATGCCCGCCGACGGGAGGCCGTCGATGCCGCTCGGTGAGGAGCACGGCAGCACCCTGGTCGTCGAGGTCAACGGCGGGCAGCTGCCGGCTGACGTGATGGCGACACTGGTGCACGGGTACGTCGACGACAGCAGCAACGTGCCCGACATGTTCGTCCTCCGGTTCACCGACGAGCAGGCGACCGTCCTGAGCAAGGGCGGGTTCACGATCGGCGCACCGGTCCGGCTGCTCGTGCAGACCACGGGACCTGGCGGCCCGGAGCTGCTGCTGACCGGCGAGGTCACCACGCTCGAGACCGAGGTGTCCGGCCACGGCCTGCACACCGTGGTCCGTGGCCTCGACAAGTCGCACCGGCTGTTCCGCGGACGTCGCGTCGAGGCGTACGTGCAGAGCACGGGCTCCGACATCGCCCGCAAGGTCGCCCAGCGCGCCGGGCTGTCGGCCGGCAAGATCGACGGCGGTGGGCCGGTCCTCAAGCACGTCACCCAGGACGGCGTCACCGACTGGGAGTTCTTGCGCCGCCTGGCGTTCGAGAACGGGTGCAACGTCGCGGTCGTCGACGGCAAGCTCGACTTCGCCCGGCCCACCCCGGCCAGCGAGGCGCCGAGCGGCAGCCAGGGCTCCCGTGAGGATCCGCTCGTCCTCGAGCGTGGTGTCAACCTCACCGCTCTCCGGGCCACGGTGACCAGCGCGGACCAGGTGGCGGAGGTGGAGGTCCGCGGCTGGGACATGAGTACGAAGGACAAGGTGGTTGCGATCGCACCGGCCGCAACGGTCAGCGCCAAGCTGCCGGAGACCGACCCGGTTGCCCTGGCGAAGAAGTTCAGCAGTCCGCGTTTCATCACACCGTTCACGACCTTCGACCAGCAGAAGCAGGTCGACGCTGCTGCGAAGTCGCTCTCCGAGCACCTCGCCGGCGGGTTCGCCGAGCTCGAGGGAACCGTGCGCGGCAACCCAAAGATGCGGTCCGGCAAGGCGGTCGCCCTGGTCAACGTCGGGAAGCCGTTCGAGGGCAGGTACACCCTCAGCGGGACGCGCCACGAGTTCAGCCCTGACCAGGGCTACCAGACGTCCTTCGTGGTCAGCAACGAGTCCGAGCGTTCGCTCTACGGCCTGGCCGCGGGTGCGTATGGCGTGCCCGACGCACCGTTGAGCGGCGTCGTTAGCGCGATCGTCACCGACGTGAAGGACCCCGACAAGCTCGGCCGGGTCAAGGTGAAGTTCCCGGTGCTGTCGGACACCTACGAGTCGTGGTGGGCGCGCGTCGTGCAGCTCGGGGCCGGCGCCAAGCGAGGCACCGTCTGGCTCCCGGAGATCAACGACGAGGTGCTGGTCGCGTTCAGCCAGGACAGCATGCAGCAGCCGTTCGTCATCGGCGGGCTGTTCAACGGCAAGGACAAGCCGGACAAGTCCTGGGACGACCACGTCGGCGCCACTGACGGCAAGGTGAACCGCCGCGCGATGGTGTCCCGCACGGGGATGCTCGTGGAGTTCCTCGAGTCGCCGCAGGGCGAGCAGGTCAACGTCAGCACCAACAACGGCTCCCAACGGATCAGCCTGGTGCAGAAGAACCAGGCCGCGATCCAGGTGATCTCGGAGGGGCCGGTCGAGGTCACCGCCAAGAAGGACATCACCGTGTCGACGGCCAACGGAAACGTGTCGATCAAGGGCATGAAGGTCGCCATCGAGGCCAGTCAGGACCTCGAGCTCAACGGCATGAACGTCAAGGTCACCGGCAAGGCGAGTGTCGACACCAAGGCGCCGACGGTCAAGGTCGCCGGTGACGCGACGGCCGAGGTCTCCGGGGGCGCCATCACCACCATCAAGGGCGGCCTCGTCCGCATCAACTGACGACCACGACCCGAGGAGACAGACAGTGCCACCCGCAGCCCGCGTCGGCGACATGACCGCGCACCCGGGAGTCATCACCGGCCCCGGCGTCGCGACGGTGCTGATCGGTGGCATGCCGGCGGCCGTCGTGGGCGACCTGCACACCTGCTCCTTCCCGCCCCCGGCCGTGCACCCGCCGACCCCACTCGTCCCGCCGGGATGCCCCAGCGTGCTGATCGCCGGACGTCCCGCGGCCCGCGTCGGGGACATGTCCGGATGCGGTGCGCCGATCCTGCCGCCCGGCGCTCTCACCGTGATGATCGGAGGCTGAGCATGGCCCACGAGTTCGTCGGAGCGGGCTGGGCCTTCCCGGTGCGCACGGATGCCACGGGACGCATCGGACTGGTCACGGGTGTCCGCGAGATCGAGGAGAGTATCCGGCTCATCCTCGCCACCGCGCCGGGGGAACGCCCGATGCGCCCGGAGTTCGGGTGCGCGGTGCACGACTACGTGTTCGCGCCGGCCGACGCGTCCACGGCCGGGGACATCGCGTACGCCGTACGAGTCGCGCTCGACCGTTGGGAGCCGCGGATCGAGCTCGAGGACGTCACCGTCCGGTTCGACGCGGTCGATAACGGCACGTTGTACGTCGACGTGGAGTACGCCGTGCTCGGCACGAACGACCCGCGCAACCTGGTGTTCCCGTTCTACCTGATCCCGAGGCACGACGAGGCAGGTTTCTGATGACGCTCCCGGCTCCCCATCTCGACGACCGCAGGTTTCAGGACCTCGTCGACGACGCCAAGCGCATGGTCCAGCAGCGCTGCCCTGAATGGACCGACCACAACGTGTCGGACCCCGGCGTGACGCTGATCGAGACCTTCGCGTTCATGGTCGACGAGCTGTTGTACCGGCTCAACCGGGTGCCCGACCGGCTTTACGTCACCTATCTCGACCTCCTCGGTGTCACCCTCCACCCGCCTACGTCGGCGATGGCGGACCTGACGTTCTGGCTCTCCGGACCGCAGGACGAGCCGGTCACCGTTCCCGAGGGCATCGAGGCGTCAACGCTGCGGACGGAGGACGACGACGCCGTCGTCTTCGCGACGACCCGCGAGCTCGTCGTACCCCCTCGCGGGCTCGCGCACGTCATGACCCAGCAGGCGGACACCGCGGGCCCTCTCCTACGACGCGAGGAGCTTCTGTCCGGCGCGGAGTTCCCGTGCTTCGGCGCCCCGCCACGCATCGATGACGTCATGATGGTCGGCCTCGACGAGCCGGCGCCGTCGTGCACCGTGGCGCTGCGGTTCGACTGCGACGTGCAGGGCGTCGGCGTGGACCCCAAGGTGCCGCCGCTCGTCTGGGAAGCGTGGGACGGTTCCGGCTGGGCGAGCTGTGAGGTGGAGTACGACGAGACCGGCGGACTGAACCGTGCCGGCGACATCGTCCTGCACGTGCCCCCGAGCCACCAGGCGTCGGTCGTCAACCGGCTCCGTGCCGGCTGGCTGCGCTGCCGCGTCGTCGAGGCCGTCGAGGGCTATCCCTTCTACAGCGCGTCCCCCACGATGAAAAGCGCCTCAGCGTTCACGATCGGCGGCACGGTCCCCGGCGTGCACGCGGAGACGGTGCTCGACGAGATCCTCGGGCTGTCCGAGGGGGTTGCCGGCCAAACCTTCCCGCTCGAGCACGGACCGGTCGTCGGGGGCGGTCCGCCGTTCGTCGTCGAGGTCGCCGGTGGTGCCGGGTGGCAGACCTGGACCGAGGTCGACACGTTCGCCGGCTGCGACGACGAGGACCGGGTCTTCCGGTTGGACCGGTCCAGCGGCGAAGTGCAGTTCGGTCCGGCCGTACGCGAGCCGGATGGGTCGTTAACCGTCTACGGCGCCGTCCCGTCCAAGGGTGTGCCGATCAGGGTGCCTCGCTACCGCACCGGCGGGGGCCCACGAGGCAACGTCGCCGCGCGTGCGATCTCGGTGCTGCGCAACACCATCCCGCTCGTCAGTCGAGTCGAGAACCGACGCGCGGCCACCGGTGGTGTCGCAGCGGAGACCGTCGACCAGGCCAAGGTGCGCGGTCCGCTGGCTTTGCGGACTCGGGACCGCGCCGTCACTGTCGAGGACTACGAGCAGCTCGCCCGCCGAGCCGCCCCTGGGATCTCGCGCGTGCGGTGCGTGCCCGCGTCGGGTCCCGGGGACGCCGGCACCGTGCGTGTGCTCGTGGTGCCCTCGGCCGCGGTCGACGACCGCGGGCGGCTGCGCTTCGAGGATCTCGTTCCCTCACCTCACATGTTGGAGTCGGTGAACGACTACATCGAGCCCCGCCGCACGGTCGGTGCCCGGGTCGCCGTCGAACCGCCGTTCTACCAGGGCGTCACGGTCGTCGCGAAGCTGATCGCCAG
>Ga0170475_104281328_pt1 | contig 10654 bp, 7 predicted proteins | sample Soicark_Litter_5_FD_111474 | JGI IMG/M metagenome (GOLD analysis project Ga0170475, IMG submission 111474) | Avena fatua rhizosphere microbial communities from Hopland, California, USA. Combined Assembly of 48 SPs | reverse complement strand
GGCATGCTGGCGAGCAACCTGCTACAGCAGAACGGCAACGAGGGCCTGGTCGTCGGTGGCATCATCCTAGTTATCGCGGGCCCGTTGATCGCGGTGGTGGCGCTCTGGCTGGCGTTTACCGCTTTTCGCTGTCATGAGCGGGGTGTTTGGCAGCGGACACTACTGGGACAAAAAACGCTGCGGTTTGCCGACGTCGGCGGATTTCAATTTTCGGCGGTGCGCCACTATCATCATGGCGCCTATACAGGCACACAGCTCACGATGCGTTTTCGCCCGCTCGCGGCTGACCGCGGACGAGCGATTCGCTACCTGACGCGCATTAAAGGCGACGACGACGATCTCGACAGCCTGCGCGATTCGGTCAGCCGCATCATTGCCGCCCGCATGGCCGAGCAGCTGAGCGCCGGCCAGGCGGTGCGCTGGACCGCGAAGCTGGAATTCACGCCCGAAGGCATTCGTTACCGGCCCAGCGGTCTGTTTGGACGCAAGGAGCCGCAGCTTTTGGCTTTAAGCGATTATGGCGGCTACGATTTGAAGCAGGGCATGTTTTATCTTTTCGCGCGCGGACAGAAGAAAGCCGTTGCCACCGAGCAGGCCGCGGCGGAAAATTTTTATCCGGGATTCTTCTTGCTGCTAACGGTGTGTCACGCGGAGACGGCTGAAGCTGATGGTCAGCTAGCGACCAACGACCAGGCTTAGCCATTCGCGGGCGTTTGTTAACGACTGCGGCGTGGTCGCACGCGCACCATGGTGGCGCGGGGAACGTCAGCAAAGCGGTCGCCTACTCTGCTGACAGCGCGGAAAATGCCGTTTAAACGGCTCAGAGCGTTTTCCCTTTGCGGTTTTCGCGGGGGCACGCGGCGGCATTTGTTTTGCATTCTCTTACGCGGTAATGTTGTCGCTGCAGCCAAGTCTCGGAGCTTATACTAACGGCGTTGTGCTCTTTGGCCGCTGTTTCGTCCCGCGTGCAGCCAGGAGACGTGTCGCAAATGTCCACGATTTACGATCATGCCGGCGCACTGAAGCGCATGGGAAACGATGAAGAGCTTTTCCACGAAATGGTGGGATTGCTCAAAGCGGACGCGCCCCCACTTATCGTGACGGCGCAAAGCGCCTCGCGCGCCGGTGATGCGATGCAGTTGCAGCGAGCAGCGCACACGCTCAAGGGCCTCGCCTCGAATTTCGGTGGTCAGCGAGCAGTCGCAGCCGCGGCAGAGCTCGAGGGCCTGGCGAAAAATCGCCAATCGATGGGCGTGCCCGCCGCCCTGACGGAGCTAGAAGAAGCGTTCGACGAGCTGATTGGCGCATTTGCCCCCACCGCAGAAATGAGCCGCACCCACTGAGGTCCGTGGTCGGTGGTTTGATTGCGGCTCGCTAGGTTGCACCCTTGGACTTGGCCGAACGAGGGATGATAGGTTGGTGATATGGGTGAAGCGGAGCTAACAAAGCTGAACGAGGCGCTCTCGGCGGAGATCGCCGAGCGAAAGCGCGCCGAGCACGCGCTGCGTGAATCGGATCGCCGCAAGGATGAGTTTTTGGCGACACTGGCTCATGAGCTGCGCAACCCGCTTGCGCCGCTCACCGCGGCGCTGCATTTGATCCGGGCGGAGCCCGAGAACACCGAGCAAGTCGAGCAGCTGGCCGGCATGATGCAGCAGCAGCTCGACCAGCTCGTCCGACTCATTGATGATTTGGTCGATGTCTCGCGGATCACCGGCGGCAAGCTGCGCCTGCGCTGCGAACCGACGCGAGTGGCGGAATTTATCGATGCGGCCGTCGCTCAGAGTCGCCCGCTCATCGACGCCGCGCGGCACACTTTCCATGTTTCGCTGCCTAATGATTCGATTGTGGTCAGCGGCGATAAAGTTCGCCTGGCGCAAGTGATTAGCAACCTACTGATCAACGCGGCCAAGTACACGCCGCCGGGCGGGCGCATTGATTTGACCGTCCGCCGCGAAGCCAAAGAAGTGCTGATCTCGGTGCGCGACACGGGCATCGGCATTCCGCGCGACATGCAAGCGCGGATCTTCGATCGCTTTACGCAGGTCGATGCCTCGACGACCCGCGCGCACGGCGGGTTGGGTCTGGGGCTAACCATTGTGAAGACGCTTGTCGAAATGCATGGCGGATCGATCGCCGCCAATAGCGAAGGCCCGGGCTCTGGCAGCGAGTTTCTCGTGCGATTGCCGATCGCCGAGCCGGCGATGCAAGCAGCCGAGACCACCGCGCCGCCGCCAAGCGCGCAGGACGCGCTGCCGCGCTTTAAGGTGCTGCTCGTAGACGACAATCAATCGGCGGTACACATGATGAGCCGACTGCTATCCAAGCTGGGGCAGGAGGTACACGTGGCCGACAGCGGCATGGCGGCGCTTGATCACCTGTCACACATGCTGCCGGACGTTGTCATCTCCGACGTCGCCATGCCCGGCATGTCGGGCCACGATCTGGCGCGGCACATTCGCAGCCTCGATCTGCCGCGGCAGCCGTTCTTGGTCGCAGTCACCGGCTATGGCCAGGAATCGGATCGGCAAGCCGCATTGGCCGCCGGCTTTGACAAGCATCTCACGAAGCCGGTCGGTGTGGCGACGCTCGAGCAGTTGCTGCGAGACCGCGGAACTGAGGTCGGAAGTCCGAGATTAGAAGTCGGAAATCAGAATCCGACGAGCACGACCGAGCCTCTGAGCGTCTGACGTCCGACTTCTGGCTGCTGAACTCGGACTTCTGGCTGCCGACCTCGGACGTCTGACCTCGAAACAAAAAACCCGCGACAGCGCTACGGAGCACTATCGCGGGCCAGGTGTTTTCGCTTATTGAGCGTGCTTACCGGTTCAGCGGCTTCACGCGCTTCTGAATGTCGGTCTCAAGAACGCGGAACACGGCCTCATGACGCTGAACGGAAAGCGACAGGGCGTGCAACAGGCGCTTGGCCGTGTAGTAGTTCACGATGCAGCGCTGCGTGACAGAAATGGGGTTCTTCGGCATTCCGACCGGCTGCGGATTCAGACCGAAGTCGATGATCAGCTCTTCCGGCGAGCCGGTCACGCGGCAAAAGTTCGCATACGACGCGGTGACGTGCGTATCGTCCACCTCGACCTGCATCGGCGGCTGCGGTTGCGCGGCCGGCGCAGCGGCTTGGGTCTCTTCGGCAGCGGCTTCCGCTTCACGTTCTTTCGCCATCTCAGTTTCTCCTTGTGCCACGCGGCGCTGTTCGCGAGCGGCGAGTTGCCGGCGGCTGTTTAAGAATAGGAACGATCTACTAGGCAAACATAGCTTCCGCCGGACAAACGTGCCCGGCCGGATTGTTCGGGTTTTGACGACGTTTCAAATCAATCCGTTCCACAATCGTTGAACATAGGCGACGGCGCGAGCAAAGCCTGCGCCTTCGGCTACGGGTTAAACAAACGCATATCTCGACTGGCAATTACAGGTCAAAGTGGAATGTTTTGGCCACATACCGACTGGCGCGACGGAAAATCGTCTGCCAGCCGGTGTATATACGAGCCTGGCCCTGCATGCCGGCTTCCAACTCTCCTGCCACATCGCTGAGCGGCGCACGAGCCTGATACGACGTATTGAGTGGCCGCATCTGGCCGGTGGCATCGGGCTTGGTCTCTAAGCGGCCTTGATGCTGCGTGGACATGCCTTGGGGCACGACCTTGACTTCCGTGCTAGCGATTTCTTCGACGTGCGTTTCAAACGGCTTGCCGGTGTATGCTTCCAGCAGCACGCGGACCTTCTGGCCCTCGCGCACGAGGTCGATGTACGCCTGGTCAATGATCAGCACGGCATCCATCTGCTTCGGATCGCCGATCTGACAGATTAGATCGGTTGGCGTGAGCAACGCGCCGACGTTTCGTTCGTCGAACGGCGTCCCTTGCCATGTAGGGAGCTTGCCTTGCGGCTTGCTCATTTTGTCCACGCGGCTGGGCGGCGGAATGATTGTGCCGGTGGCCGGCGCGACGATCGCGAGCTTCTCGAGCTCACGTTTCTTCTCTTCCCATTGACGCTTCGTAGATTCACGGACCTCGCGGGCCACGTCGAGCTGATCGACGGCGCCCGGATCGGTGAACCGTTGATCGTTGAGCACCTGACACGTCTCTTCGGCCGTACGATACTTGCTTTCCAGGTCAAGCACCTGCAGCTTCAGGTCAGCGTTGTAAAGGTCCATGATCTTCTGGCCCGCTTCGACGTGCTGGCCTGGCTTCACGTAGGCCACGTCAGTGATGCCCGAGACGGACGAATAGACTTGGTGCGCGCCGCGCGGCTGCGTCTCGAAAGTGCATTTCACCGAAAACGGCAGCGGCACCACAAACACAAACAGCGCGGCCGCCGCGATGACGCCGATGGTCGCTGCGAATCGCTCTTTCTTCATTTTGTTCATACTCCCCGGCGTCCAGAAAAACTTGGCCAGACCCCAAATTGGCTGAGCCACGAGCCCCACAAAGCCCGCCAGCGCCATGATCTGGCCGATGATCTTCAGCCCGTACGGCTCGAAGACTCGATTCAGGAAAAAGACGATCGAAAACACGACCAGCCAGCGATAGATCACCGCCGCGATTGTGTACGCCGCAAACGCCCACTGGTTGTCGTGCGGCAGGAACGGATTCTCCTGCTGCTCGATGCCGAGGCAGAGCCAGACGAAAAACCGCTTGGTGATTTCGGTCGATTTCTGCCGCAGATTCGGAATCTCGAGGATGTCCATCAAGATGTAGTAGCCGTCGAAGCGCAACAGCGGATTGCCGTTGAACATGATGGTGCTCACCGAGCAGATGAACATCGTGCTCAGGCAAATCGAGTTGAGCAGCCCGGGCTGACTGAACCACCACAAGTACGTCGCGCAGGATGCCAGGAACAGCTCGACATACATACCCGCCGCGCCGATCGCCGCGCGATGCCATTTGTTGGGCAGCATCCAGGAATCAGAAACATTGCAATACAGGGCCGGCGTAAACACGAGCATCATCGCGCCTAGCTCGTGACATTCTCCGCCAAAGTGTTTACACGACAGGCCGTGCCCGAATTCGTGCAGCACCTTGACCGTGGCCATGGTGATGCCGAGATAAAACCAGTTCTTCGCGCCGAAGAACGTGTGAAACGCCGGCAGCTTGCGGTGGAACTCTTCGAAGTTGACCGCCACAAGCGTCAATGCCGTTAGCGCCAGACAAAGGACGAAAATCACCGTCGGCCAGCGGAAAAACCAGCCGGTGTATTTGTAGAGCCAGTTCAAAAACCGCTCAGGATCGACGCCGCGGAACCGCAGGGCAAAGACGTTCGACAGCTTGCCCATCAGCTCGCGGAATTTTTTGTCGTCGCGGCGCTTGACGAGCTGCTTGCCCTGCCCCGTCACTTCGCTGATCACCAGGCCGCTGCGGTGCAGCATGCCGACGAACTGCAACAGATCGTGAAACGTGATCTTTTGCGGCGTGAATTGCGTCTCGAATTCTTCTTTGATTTCGTCCAGGCTGCTGCGGCCGTCGAGCATGCACAGGATTGCAAACTCTTCGTCGTGGAAGCGGAAGTAGTTCAGGCCGACTGGCTCTTTCACGACCCAGAACGTGCGGCCGTGGTACCGATGCCGGCGCGCGTTCAGATCGGGTCGCATCCGTAACGTCAACGGACGCGATGTCGCGCTAATCAGGCTTTCGGCTAAGGTGGCCATACGCTAAACGAGCGGAAGGAACACTAATCGACGCTAATCTTCTCTAATGAAGATCTGATTCTTCTGACATCAGCGCAGATAAGTGCAGATTAGTGTCCTTCTCTCCCCTTTAGAACTCCCGCGATTTCTTCTTGGTGTTCGCCTTGTCGTCGCCCGTGACCGGCTTGAACGCTTGCGTCTTGCCGGCGGCGGCTGGCTTCGTCGGTGTGAGGTCGATTGTCATCGTGGCGACGGTGCCCGGCTGCAGCTTCCACGAAACTTGGCCGGTCGCCGGGTCGGTGATTTTATCGTTGTCAACCTCGGCCCATACGCGGAACTGCCGCGTGCTGCCGACGCCTTCGATGTAGGGACTGGCAAAACCGATCACGCCATCGACGGAGCTCTTTTTGCCGCCGAGGCCCTCAACGGTGATCTTGACCTTCTTGCCGATGACTTCGCCGGGCAAAGCTGCGTCGTCGCCGCTGGCGAACACGAAGCCCTTCACGCGAACTTTATCGAGCCCGACGATGTGCATGATCGGCTCGCCCACCGTGACCCAGTCGCCCGGCTTCTTCATAATCTCGACGACTTCGCCCTTGAACGGCGCTTTGACCTGCCGCAGGTCGAGCTCGATGCTGGCCGCTTCGTACTGGGCGTACTTCGCGTTGGCGTTCAGCGCGGAGATGTGCTTTTCGTTGACCGCCTGCTTCTTCTGGGCGTGCGACTTTTCGAGATTGAACTTGTCCTTGCGGATTTGGCTTTCGCTGACAGCCGCTCGATTCGTCCGCTGGATGTCGAGGTTCATCTGATATTCCTGCTCCGAAACCTTGATAGCGGCCTCGGCGACTTCCAACTCGGCTTCGTTCTCGGACCGTGCCTTCTCCGCCAGGTACTCGGCTTCGGTGATCTTTTGCTTGGCTAACGTGGCGCGATTATCGATCTGCGCGACCAGCTCGTCTTTCTCGACGCTCGAACCTTCCTCAACCGGGTGTGGACCCATCAGCATGCCGGCCTCGGTCGCCGGCACTTTGGTGTCTTTGAACAGCGTGATCAGCGCCCGCTCGACCGTCAGCATGCGTGAGGACGGGGCGCTGGGCGCAACGACGCTGGAAGTCGGCGTCGTCTTGGTCGAGGCTGCGTCTTTGCCGCTGGTCGTCGTTTTGCTCGACGTGGAATCCTTGCTGACGTCCTTGGCCGGCGCGCTGGGCGACGGCTTGCTGGTCGAAGGTGAACTCGTCGAACCGGGCGTCGCGGGATTTGTTAGCGCTGGCCCGCTACTGGTGCTTTGACTCAGCGCATCGCTGGCGATCGCCACAAATCCGGCCAACAGCATCAGCAGTACGATTTTCTTAATCATGGCTTCGATCTTTCGAGCTTGTGTTTCGCTCTGTCGCTTGTCGTTCCGACGGTTCTCGTTCCCAGGCTCCCCCTGGGAACGGCCGAGCCCGAGGCTCCTGCGTCGGCGAGGCAGGAGCCTCGCGTTAGTGCGGTCCCAGGGGTGGAGCCTGGGACCGAGGAGCCTACAGTCCGAACCACGCTGCCTGCAGCCATTCGTAGGCTTCATGCAGCTTGGCCCACAACCACGGCGCGCGGCCGCAGTGGACGTTCGCCGTTACCGTCGCCCCCGGACGGGGATTGAGTAGCTTCTCATCCGGCTGCACGCGAATGCGGACCATGTTGCCGTGCTCTTCATCGGGCTCAGCCGTCGGATTGACCTGAATCACCTGGCCGTGATGCTTCACGCCCGGGTTGTACATGCTGATGAAATCGACCTTCAAATCGTTGTTGGAATCGGCGCTCTTCACGCGATCGCGATAGCGATGCAGGTGGCCGATGCGCCGCTCCGGCATCTTCAACTCAACTTCATAGTCGGTGTCAGCCGCGGCGATAGTCAGCAGGACCTGACCGGTCTCGACCGGACGATTCTGAAGCTGCTTCTTCACGTCCCAGGTGATGACCTGGCCGGCAATCGGGCTTTTGATCGTCAGTTTTTCGACGCGCTCCTTGATCAGCCGCAACTGCTCTTCGGCGTATTTGACCTGCGGCCGCAACTTGGCCTGATCGCCCTCCAAGCGAATCCGCTCGGCGTTGGTCAGCGGCTGGCTGGGGCTGGTGAGCTGGTTCATGACGGCCATGAATTGTTCATTGGCCGATTTGTATTGCCCCTCAATCTCTTGCTTCTTGATTTCGAGTTCCGGATTTCGCATGCGAGCAATCACATCGCCGGCCTGCACGCGATCGCCGTTATCGACCAGGATGTCGATCACTTCGCCCGGCATCGGCGCGAAAATCTCCTGCTTCTTCACTGGCTGCAGCGTGCCCTTGGCCTTCATGTCGAAGTTGGCCGGAATCACCAGACCCGCGAGAAGCAACACGAGCACGGTGGCCGTGATCATGATCGTCTTGGGCAGCGTGCGCGCCTCGACCACCCACCGCGATTTGCCGATCGTCCGCCAGACCGGCATCAGGAACAGGCTGTTGTGATCGATCGAGTTCGTCAGCGCGCGGGCACTGTGCTCATAAACAAGATCCAGCCGCGGCGCGAGAATATCGCGCGGAATATCGCTCTCGATCTGCTCGATGACCAGCGCGCCGATGATTTTGCCCGTGTGAGATAGCTCTTCGATGGCGACCTGCCCGCCGGTGCCCGGCGCGCTGGCATCGACCTGCTTCGGCTCGCGCAGCGGAATGACGGCTAGCGACTTGGTGTATGACTGGTCGACGTAATCTTCGATTGCTTCTTCAATCTGCGGCGGCAGGTCCTCGGTCGAACCGCCATACCACAGCGGCTCGCCCGATTTCACCACGCGCGTCGCCAGCTTGCCGAGCAGCGTGACGACGTTGCTGCGGGTGTCGATCGTGTCTTGGCCGCTAACCGCTTCGACCTGGCAAGCGCCGTGCTTAAGAATCGCGACCGTGACGCGGTCGCAGCCCAAGAGCCGTCGGCCCTCGTTGACGATCGTGTAGCACGTCTCGCGAACGTCGAGGCTTTCATGGACTTGCCGCGAGAATTGATCGGCTTGAGCCCACAACGAGCTGCGATCACCAAGGTCGCGGAGCTTGCGGTTCTTGAACCACTCGGCCGCCAGTTCGCACATCTGCTTGACGAACTGCAGATAGCCGCGCTGTGTGGCGGGCTGAGTATCGGCCCGCTGAAAGATTTCGAGAAGGCCTTCGACCTGATTGTCGTGACCCAGAGGATTGATCACCAACAACTGCCGCGTCGGATTGGCGCCCATCCGCTCGTCTTGAAAGCCCGACAGCGGCGGCACGAGCTGACCGTTGTTGCTGTGTACGACATAGTCGAGCAGGCGAAAGTGCTTTTGGGCTTCTTCCGATTCGGTTTCCAGCAGCTTGTCGCTGAGATTGATTTGATACGAGAGCTGCGGCTTTTTGCCTTCGCCCAAGACCCACACCGCCCCGCCGACCGCAGCCAGCGCCTGTACGACGCGTTGCAGAAACCCGGAGTAAAACTCCTCGGGACCAAGATCGCTCTTGGAAAGCTGAGCGATCTCGCTAACCAGGCCGCGAATCTGCTGCTTGGTTTTTTCGATCGTCTCGGCGCTGACCTGGGTTTGTCCGGATGCCATGAGCTTATCTGATCAATGAGAAGCAGGGTCGAGGAGACGCGCGAAACCGTTTTATATGTCTATGGCCCAGGGCGAGTTTTTCAACTCAGCGCAACACTGCCAGCAGTGTTACACGGCCGCACGGGCAATTACGGCCATGCGCGCCGAGTGCCGCACAACAGCGAATGCCGGGCCGGAAGTTCAATCTAAGGGTGACGTAAGTACCTTACAACCTTTTAGGTTAGAACGCCGGGCAAAAGCGGACAGGGCCGCGCGATACTGTAGTGGTGAGGAGGCTTTTAAGGCCCGACTGGGCCGTGTTCCGTGCATGATCCGTGCGCCGAATTGGCAGGATGGCCAAAGCAGCCCGCAAACCTGACGCAAAAGGTGTTCCTTTACCGCTGTCTGCGGTTCCGTCGAGTGCCGAAAGTGCGAGAAGCAGGAGTTTTGCGGCCCGTTCATTCGCCCCGAGCAGTACAGACGGCCGCCCGTGCGCCGATGAGCTTGTAGAGCTTGCAATTCGCTGCCCGCGGTTGCCGCTCGCCAGCGTTGCTTTCCAGCAGCAGACGTTGCCCCGCGACTACACGATGCCCCTCACGCCACAGCCACACTTAATAGACGCGGCGAGCAGCGGATTTGTTCCGGCGGCTCGCAGCTATGGCTGGCCCGTCGGGGGCTGGCTTGTCGGCGGCTGGCTTGTTGGCGGTTGTGCCGTAGCCGGCTGACCTGGTGCAACGGCAGCCGGGGACTGTCGTATGGCGAGCGCATTGCCCAGCGGCAAGAGACCTTCGGTCACGAAACTTTGCTGTGCGCCGATGAACTTCAGGCCCAAATCGGGGTCCACAAGAACTCGCTGAATGTCGGGATTGTTCAGTTGCGCAGTTGAAAGTTGCGCGAGATCGTTTTGGAAAGCCAGAGCAAATTGTTCGTCGCCGGGACGGGGCGGAAGCTTGCTGATCTCGGCCGTCAGTTCGCGCAGGCGAGCAATCATTTTTGCGATGTCTTGCACCGCTTTGTCGGCCGTTGCTTCGTCTTTCACGCTCGCATAGATCGCGCTGTAGCGCTTCACGATGCCGCTGGCCTCATTCAGAGCAGTCTGCAGCGGATCAGCTTTTGGCTTTTCGACCGGTGGCGGCGCGGGCTTTTCCACCACCACGGGTATCGGCGGTGGTGGTGGCGGCGGGCCCTTACCAACCGTTGTTGGCGTCGGAGCGCCACAGCCAGAAACGCCGACGATCATGGCGACCAGGAGCAAAAGCTGCAGGGCAGACGCTATCGTTCGATTCATCGTTCTCCCTCCTCCGCCTGCTGCATTCGCCGGGCGATCACTTCGGGATCGATCTTAATGATCTGATCCTCGGCCGTCGGCTCAGCCCGACGCGCGCCGCGCTCGTCGACCGGATGGCCGTGCAGCGTGAACTTCACGACATAAGCGCCGATCTGCAAG
>Ga0170475_109711568_pt1 | contig 10656 bp, 8 predicted proteins | sample Soicark_Litter_5_FD_111474 | JGI IMG/M metagenome (GOLD analysis project Ga0170475, IMG submission 111474) | Avena fatua rhizosphere microbial communities from Hopland, California, USA. Combined Assembly of 48 SPs | reverse complement strand
TGCAGGGTGACCCGGTCGCCCTTCTTTTCGGCTTCGTTCAGCGCTTTCACGACTGCGCCCTCGGGGCGTTCGTCGTCGACCGAGAACTCCCACGTCTCGTAGGGCATGCCGGGCATCGAGCCTTGAAGAATCATCTCGCCCGAGAGGTACTTGCAGTACGGAGGCCCCTTGATCGAAAGCTTGCGCACCACGCCGGTGCGGGTCCCGCGGGCGTAGCCTCGGAACCAGACGAACTGCAAGCCTCGCCAACCCATCCACAGCGCGAAAAGACCCAGCGGAACGAGGGTCAAGATGACTTTGGCTTTGCGCGGAAGGGCCATGGGTGGGAGCAGTCTAGCGCGCCGGGGGTGAAAGACTCGATCCCCCGTGGCCACAGCGGGCCGGAAGGGGTGCCGCGCACGGCAGCACCAGGCCTCGACGCGCCAGCACGCGCCCGCGCGCCCGTGAAAGGTTGATGGCGGCGGCCCGGTCGTATAAACACGCCCCTTCATGTCGACAGCCAGCCCGCGCTCGTCCACCAAATCCAAGGTCCGTCCGGCACGCCGGGTGGCCGTGACAGGCCTGGGGCTCATTACTCCTTGTGGCATGGGGGCCGAGGCGAGTTGGGCGGCCCTGCTCGCCGCTCAAAGCGGCATCCGACGCATCAGCACCGTCGACGTCAGCCAGATGCGCACGCAGATCGGCGGCGAGGCGCTGGACTTCGACGCGCGGCCTTACATGGAGGCCAAGGAAATGCGGCGCATGGATCGCTTCGAGCACATGGCAGTCGCCGCCGCCGACATGGCCATCCGCAACGCCGGCATCTCCTTCGCCCAGGAAAACGGCGAGCGGGTCGCGGTGATCATCGGCTCGGGGATTGGCGGCATCTTGAGCCTGGAAGAGTCGGTCCACACCCTGCGCGACCGCGGCCCCAGCAAGATCAGCCCGTATCTCATCTTGCAGATGTCCATGAACCTCGCCCCGGGCTTCGTCTCGATCCGCCACGGGCTGCGCGGGCCGAGCTTCTCCACCAGCTCGGCGTGCGCCACCGGCGCGCATGCCATCGGCGAGGCCATGCGCGGCATCGAGCGCGGCGACTACGACGTGGCGGTGGCCGGCGCGGCCGAGGCACCCGTCTCGCAAGTGGCGCTGGGCGGCTTCGCGGCCATGCGCGCCATGTCCACCCGCAACGACGATCCCGCCCGCGCGAGCCGGCCGTTCGACAAGGATCGCGACGGCTTCGTATTGGCGGAGGGCGCCGGCATCATGGTGCTGGAGTCCTGGGATCACGCCAAGGCGCGCGGTGCGAACATCTTGGCGGAGCTCGGTGGCTACGCGGCCACCTCGGACGCCTTTCACGCCACCTCGCCCGCGCCTGGGCACGCCGAGGGCCGGCGCTGCATGCAGCTCGCGCTGGCCGACGCCGAGCTCGAGCCCTCGAGCGTGGCCTACGTGAACGCGCACGCCACCTCGACCGAGGTGGGCGACGTGCTCGAGTGCGAGGCCATCGCAGGTGTCTTCGGGGCGCACGCCTCGAAGCTGCTGGTCTCTTCCACCAAGTCCGCCACGGGGCACATGCTGGGCGCCGCCGGAGCGGCCGAGGCGGTCATCTCTGTCTTGGCGCTGGTGAACGGCATCGCGCCGCCGACCCTCAACCTCGACAATCAAGATCCGCGCATCACGCTCAACTGCGTGCCCAAAGAGCCGCGCTCCTTCCAGGGCGAAGCGGTGCTCAGCAACGCCTTCGGCTTCGGCGGCACCAACGTGGCGCTCGTCTTTCGTCGCCCCGGCTAGGTTCGTGTCGTCGATCTTTCGTCTGAACGGTGTCGAGTTTCCCATCCTCCAGGCACGGCTGGAGCCGTTCTTCGACGACGATAGCGAGCCCAAGGATGAGCGCTTGGTTTGGCATCTGGCGATCCAGGCCAAAGGCAAGGCTCCGCTGATTGAGGGCGAGGGCGGCTGGGATTGGAATATCGGGCTGCAAAGCGATCCGGGCGAGTTGCTCAGGACCAAGCCCGGCGAGCTCAGCTCGTGGCTCGATCTGGCCGGCCGAGAAGGGGCGTGGGCCGAGCGTGAAGACGAACGGGGCGAGCCACACGCGCTGTTGGATCTTTTTGAGGCCACACCCATGTACGCGTGTCGCTGGCGTCTGGGGGCGTACCAGGACCGTCTTCAGCTGCATCTGGAAGCGAAGGTCGATCCCCAGCTGGGCGAGGGTTGGAGGGAAGGCCTTGATCTCGTGATCGAGACGCCGCTGGAGTTGGAGGCGATTCCTTTCGGAAAGCGGCGTGAGTCCGCGTGTCGGGCGCAGATCGAGAGGTTCGGCCTGAAGGACAGGTTCGAATTCCACTCAAAAGGCGGCGTCTCCCGACTTCATCTCGTGCAGACCAAGGTTGGGTGAGACTCGTGCACCGCTCTACTGAGGCGGCAGGGGCTGCACTAGCTTCAGCGAGCGCACCGCTTCGTTGAAGCGCACCTGGTTCTCGCGGATGCGCACGCCCAGCTCGATGAGGCGCTTGCTGACCTTGTCCAGCTTGGCGGCATCACCGGCCAGGCGCGCGGTGAGCTTGCTGCGTAGGTCACCCGCCGACGCAATCTTCTCCAGGGATTTGAGATTGGCGCGCGTCTCGTCATTGGCTTGCCGACGAGCCTCTTGCTCCTCCGAAAGCTTCTGCTGCTCGTCGGTGTCCGCTTTGAGCACCCCGCGAATGGTCCACGCCTCCTTGAGCTGCGCCGCCAACACGGCGTCGGCGCGCCCATCGCGCAGGTAGCCTCCCACCGCGTCCTCTGCCAAGGGATCGAGCCATTCCACTTGCCGGGTGATCTCCTGGCGCTCGTCCACCGCGATGTCGACGGTGGCACGCGGGCCGAGGGAGCTTGGCACCAGGGCGCTGCCCGTGCCGACGTTGTCCTCGGTGCCGGCCAGCGGGTGGTAAAGGCGCGCCCCGCCGATGCGCCCATGCTTGAGCAAGAGCTTCATGGTGCGGTCAGCGCCGTTCTTGGCACGGTACTTGGTCAAGGTGACGACGTCCCGCGCGATGGTCAGGGCGCCGCCCTCGATGTGAAAGAGGCGCGCGCCCTCCTCGCGGGTCTCGCGGCTCACGTCGATGCCTACCGCCCGCTCGAGCGCGAAGGGCACTGTGGCGGTCGCGCCTTCAGGCAGCGGATCGGCCATCCCCTGCCCCACGAACGCGCCCTCGGAAAAGATGGCCAGCGGCCCCTTCTCGAGCAGCCCGCCGGTCTTGTTCACGTAGCGCGCCACCCGGAAGGGATGCGAGGCCGAGTCAGGCACGCCGCCGTCGGGTGCATAGAGCGCAATGGCCTCGCCCGGGATCTCGCGATCGAGGAGCATGACCATGGTCGCGCTCTTGTCGGGGATGCTGACGGGATGGGGTAGGTCGTAGCGGGTGGCGCCCGCCTGGGTGGCGACCGCCGCCAACGCGGACAGGTTGCGAGCTCTGCCGCCGTAGGCCGGCTCCGCCGCGGCAAGCCCGCCAGATATGGCACCGCCCGCGTCCCTGATACTCATGGCCATGGACCGAGCCTGGGCTCCCCCCTTGGGCGCCGGTGCCGACATCTTCTTGTTGGCCGAGCGGCGACGGTCCTCGCGCGCGGTGGGCTTGTCCGCCACGTCCTCCATCACCTCTGGCTCCATGGGAGCCGGAGCCATGGCCATGGGGGGAGGAGGGGGCGCAGCGGCCTCGGCCATGCTGGTCTCCGCGTGGGGAACCACCGCAATGACGTCGCCGCCGTCCGTCACCTTGGGACGCGCGGGGATCACCGGCGTGGCCAGCGAGGCATCGAAGGCCAGCGGCGCCTCGGCCACCAAGGAGAGCGAGACGTCATTCCAATCCTCGCCCGAGAGGTTCTGCACGATGCCCCAGGTCTGCAGCTGGGCGCCTTCCTTGCCAATGACCAGCCGGTACGAGGGTCGCCACACGGGGCTCTCCGCGATGTACCCGACCTGCAAATCATGCTCTTTGCCATCGAGAGACATCACCACCGTGCGCAGCTTGCTGGGTGGCTCTTTGGGGGCATTGCCGGCCGCCATCGGCCCCGGCCCGGGAGCAGGAGACGGAAGCGGGATGGGAGAGGGACCTGGCCCCGACGCCTCGTCGTCTTTGACATCGAGTGGGAACGAAGCGGAGCGGACCGAGCTCCCGCCGCGCTCGAGCACGGCCAGCGTGGCCAGGAAATCGCCGATCTCGTCCTTGCGCACGCGAAATTGCACGCGGTCCGATTGGATGTGCCCGGCGCGCTCGAAGTAGCCCACGCCATTGCGGTAGATGACCACCTTGCGCAAAGACAGGCCGGGGGCCGACACGGCGGGCCCCGTGGCACACCCTGCGGCCAGCATGGACAATGACAGTGACGGCAACACCAGCGCCCACGCCAACCCCATCACGCGGCCATCGCTCCGGGAGGCACCCATTCTCGAGAGACGTTTCATGCGGGCGCGACGATGGGGCGAATGGGCGCCCCGGTCAAGGGGACAGGACGCCCTGGCGTCGCCGACTCGTCGTCGCGTCGCCACCGCGACGGGCCGCGTCCGCACACTAACTGCAGCCAGCGCTGGTCACACCGGGCAAGCAGACCTCGCAGGAGGCGTGGGTGGTGACGCCGCTCAGATGCACCGACGGATCGCGCTCGACCTTCATTTGCAAGCCGTCGGTGCACTTGTCACCGGTCACCAGGTGCCAGCACGGCAGGTTGTCGGGCTTGTCGATCCCATTGCAAAAGGGCAACTCGACCGGAACGCTCCCCTTCGTCTCGTCCTGCACGGAGCAATGAGGCGACCCGTCTGCCTTCTTCGCTACCTTCTGCTTCGTGCAAGGCGGGTTGAGGTGGGGGATGATGGCTTTGCCGATGGCCGACAACGGCCCCGTGTAGTCTGCGTTGCAGATGTCTGGCGCGAAGAGCCCATTCTCCTTCCCGAAGGCCGCCACCGCCTCGGCCAGGCGAATGCCGGGATCCGCGGACAGGCTTTCGCATACGTGCGCCAGCTCCGGGATCTTCACGGTGCCCGTTCCCGCATTAATGGAGGTGGATCGAATCGAAACGGGGAGCACGCTCTCGTCCGCGGCTCTCGTCGGAGAGGCGATGGCTGCCAGAAAGATCCGGTTCGAACCATTAGCTTTGACCTGTTTGAGGCGCGTCACGAAGTCGGAGACTCTCAGCAAGACGCCATCTTCTTTGGAATGGCAATTGGTCAAGGTAACGGGGCTGGCCGGCGTTTGGTGGGGCAACGGCTGATCGCAGGCAATGCCGAACTCCGTGCAACGGTAGTTCCAGAGCGCCCCTAGCTGATCGGCCGGGGTCATGTCGCGCGGATCGAAGAGGTTCGAATCAGGCGGCACGCTGCAATCGTCTTCATTGGTCAACATGACCACTGCCAGATAGGCGTCGTCACGCAGAAAGCCGCCTTGATCTTGCTCGAGCGCGGCCAGGGTGGAGCCGAATTGCGATTCGAAGCCGCAGCCGCCCTCGCCCAGCAAGGCAATGCAGGAAAACACGTCGGCGATGTTGCCGGAGCCGTAGTTGTTGACCCGCTCGCCTTTGTCGCCATAACTGTCGATGATGTAGGGACCGTCGGGGCCCAGGCATCCCACCGGCTTGACCCCCGTGTGATGAAAGGCCCCTTGGTCGCCGCCTGGCCGATTGCAGTGAGCGTCTGCAAGCGAGCTCGACCATCGCCCTGCCCCCATGTCCGACGAGATCACCGCGATGTGCAGGTCGGGGAGCTCCTGGGTAGTCGGATCGCGCAAGACATCCATGAACACGCGAAAGTTCGCGGCCATGGTGTTCTGCAGCTTCGACATGGAAGACGAGTTGTCCACCATGAACAGCAGATCGAGCTTGCGGTCGAGGTTCAGGCGTACCGTCTGTTGGTCCACCGCAACCACATCCGGCGTGGGCCGAGCCAGAGGTTGCGCGTCACAGGCCCAAGCGGCCCAGACCCCGACCGCCAACAGGGGCCAGCGCAGGGTACGGGCGGGCACCCGAGAGACGACACGCAGGACACGCGACCAGAACGACGCCGCCGACGCGGTGGACAGGGGAAGGGACATGGGGGACCTCCTTCTTTCCCCAGTCCGGCGCGGCCCTTCCCGCAGGTCAGGTATTTTCGCGCTGTCAGGCGAAGGTGGCGCGCGCCATCACGGCGTCTTCGATGCCGCGCAGCCAGTCCGCGAGCGCCGTCACATCAGCTTCGGTGCGGCGCTGCATCCAGGTCACGTGGTCGAGCACGCGGTCCTCCGCCAGCGAAGCCAGCGGGCAGGCCGGCGACTGCCAACCAGCCGGCAACAAGGTGGGTAGTGCCAGCTGCCGCTCGCTCAGGAACGCTTCCAGGCGCTTGGTGCGCTCTTTCAGGCAGGCGTCCAGATTGACCAGTGCTTCGTCGTAGACGGTGACCAGGGCCGCTTCCGGTGAGATCACGCGAGCCGCGGGTGAGGCAGCGGCGGCGTCGACCGCGGGCAACTCCGCCAGCCGGGCCACCGCCCGACCCCGGCGCACGTCGCGATAAAAGGCGCGCAGGGCCACCAGCGCCGCAATGAACGCCACGTTCTTGCGGGCGCGCGGGAGCGGGCTCTCCAGGCGCTGCCCGTCGAAGGGCACGTCGATGGCCTTGCCCGCATGGCCCACCAATCGCCGCTCGGGGACATCATTGCGGATCACTTGACCCGCCACGGTGACGGCGCCAAAGCCCACCTGGCGCGGTCCCACCATCCCCGCCGAGCCGCCCAGGAAGATGCGCGGCTCGCGCAAGGTCACGCCGCGGGGAACGTCGCCAATGAGCGACGCGGTGGCTTTGTCGCCGCGCTTGCCAAAGGGCGTGAAGTTGAAATGGATGAAGCCGCTGCCCACCTCGGCATGGTCATCGCGTGAGGTGCCGCCCATCATGAGCGCATCGCAAAAGTTGATGAGCGAGCCCATGGTCACGAAGCTCCCCAGGATCGTCTGCTTCAGCCCCACCGCATGCGCCGTGGACGCCTGCTCCTCCAGCAACGTCCCGTCGCGAAAATGCGCATTGGCTCCCGCGCGCGCCTCACGCAAGAGCACGCAATCCTCGCCGTAGCCGCTGTCGAAGCGTGACTTTTCCCCGAGCACCACGTTCTTCAAGACCGCCGGGCCCTCGGCGCCTACCTCGGCTCCGGCACTGACGAAGGTCCGCTTCCCCAGCAAGCGCGTGCCAGGGTGCAAGATGGCGCCCGCTTGCACGCGCGACAGACTGACGTGCTCGTCGACATAGATCTGCCGCGCATCCACCAGCACCACGCCCTTGTCGGCCAAGGCCCCCAGCCGCGCTTCCAGTTGGTTCGTCGTCATGCCTGAGAGATTACCGCAGCCCGCCCAACCTCACGCTGCCGTGAGGCGGCCCTCACCAGGGCACGAGCTCGACGCGGCGATTCTTGGCGCGCCCTTCCTCGAAGGCGTTGCTCGAGGCGGGGGCGCCAGCAAGGCCACGTAAACGTCGCCCTGGGGCCGCGTAAGTGAGCTTCATCGCGGCCCCCAATCCGCATTCGCTTCCGTGATAGCTTCGCCCACCATGGAAGCAAAGACTGTCGTGAAGCTTCTCCAGGGTGCAGTGCTCTTCTCGCTCTGCGCTGCGGGTACCGCTTTCGCCGAGGACATCGCCAAAGACATCAAGGGCAGCCACGATCACCCGCGCCTATCGCGATTCAAAGGCTCCACGATCCGCGAATACCGCGCGGCCGACTTCGGCCAGGCAGAGTTGCTACTGGCCCCTCCGAGCAAGAAGAAGACCCGCAACGTCGAAGGCAAGGTGACGTACATCGTGTACGACACTCCGGCCGGGCACGAGAGTCATGAGGTGTACCGCAGCTACAAGGCAGAGCTGGAGAAGGCGGGCTTCACCATCCTCTTCAGCTGCGCCACAGCGACGGAGTGCGGTGATTTCGATTTCCCCCTGTACTACCAGCCCTACATCGGTTTTCAGGGGAATGTCCGCACCGATTCCATTCGCTATCTGACGGCCGAGCGGCATGCGCCGGCAGGCGACACCTTCGTGTCGCTCTACGCCTATTTCCAAGCGCCTGACCAGAACCGAGCGGTGTTGACGGTCGTGGACGCGGCGCCCTTGAATGAAGGCATGGTCAAGGTCACCGCCGACGCGCTGGCGCGCGACATCACCAATGACGGTCGCGTCATTGTCCATGGCGTGTACTTCGATACCGACCGCGACACCCTGAAGGCGGAGTCCGACCCGGCCTTGAACGAGATGGCCAAGCTCCTCAGCGCTCATGCAGAGCTGAAGGTGTTCATCGTGGGCCACACCGACAACGCCGGCCAGAGCGCCCACAACCTCGAGTTGTCTCAGAGCCGCGCCGCCAGCGTGGTCAAGGCGCTGAGCTCGCGCTATCACGTCGACAGCAAGCGCATGGAGGCCAAGGGCGTCGGCTCTCTCGCGCCGGTCGCGAGCAACCACACCGAGGCTGGTCGCTCGCGTAACCGCAGGGTCGAATTGGTCGAGCGCTGAGCCGCGGAGGCCTGGTAAGTGAGCCCTGGCAAATGAGCGCCTGACAATGACGACCCAGCATCTGAAGCGATTCGCCTGGCTGTCTATTTCGGCGGCCATTGCGACCATCCTGCTGAAGGGAGTGGCCTGGTGGTTGACCGGCTCGGTCGGCCTGCTTTCGGATGCGCTCGAGTCCTTCGTCAACCTGGCGGGTGCGCTGATGGCGCTCGCCATGCTGTCTCTAGCAGGCACGCCAGCCGACGACCGCCACGCCCACGGTCACGGCAAAGCGGAGTATTTCTCCAGCGCCTTCGAAGGGTTCCTCATCCTGGCCGCCGCCTCGAGCATTGGCTACACCGCCGTCAACCGCTGGCTGCACCCGCAGGGGCTGCAGGATATCGGCATCGGGTTGCTGGGCTCGGTGGTCTCGTCGCTCATCAACTTCTTTGCGGCACGCCAACTGCTCAAAGCGGGACGCGAATTCAACTCAGTGACCCTGGAAGCCGACGCCAAACATCTGATGACCGACGTGTGGACTTCGGTCGGCGTCATCCTCGGGATCGGTCTCGTCTGGATCACCGGCTGGCTGTGGCTCGACCCGCTCATAGCCTTGCTGGTGGCATTGAACATCGTGTGGACCGGCTGGCAACTGCTGCATCGTTCCGCCTCCGGCCTGATGGACGAGGCCCTTCCCCCCAAGCAGCTCGAAGCCATCGCCAACGTGCTCGCCAACTACCGCAAGCAGGGCCTGGACTTCCATGCGCTGCGCACCCGCCAGGCAGGTAGACAGGCTTTCATCACCCTGCACGTGCTGGTCCCCGGACAATGGACGGTGCAGCGCGGGCACGATCTCGTGGAAGAGATCGAAGCCGACATTCGCGCCGTCGTGCCCTTCAGCCATCTGACCACGCACCTCGAGCCCATCGAAGATCCCTTGTCTCTCGTGGACGAGGGATTGGAGAGAAGAGAAGCAGGGACTCCGGGTCGCGGTTGAGCGCCCGGTGAACAGGAGTCAACTCCGGAGTCCCTCATGGCCATCGGCCGGGCGCGATCCTTACGGGCTGCTGGCGCCGCAGGGAATGGCCGAGGTTCCCAACGCCAGATCGTCGAGCCACACGTCGAAGTGATCGGGCGTCGGGCTGGCCTGGTAGAGCCACCAGCCGAACCAGATGTCATTGAAGGTCGGGAAGACGAAGTCGCCCGAGCCGGTGTGGTCTTTGGTGGAGACGGACAGATCCGGCTTGGGCTGGCCATCGATGCTGAGAGTGATGGCATTCTTGCTGGCGTCCATCTGCCATTGCACGCACACCCAGGCGGCCGATTTGGTCGGCGCGGAGGTCTTCCACTTGGTCCAATCGCCGGTCGGCCCGCCGTCGCTGCCCGCTCCCCAGAAGGAGCCATTGCTGGCGCTGATGAATTGCCCGCCGACGGCCCTCACTTTGGACGCATTGCCGGTTCCTGTCGCTTCCACCATGGTGAAGTGCGCGTAATCGGGCGCCGACGGGAAGGCGTCGACCCACATCCACATGCGCCCGTAGAAGCTGTTGGCGGGCGGCGCGAAGTTCTTCACGTGGATGAGGCCACGCCCATTGCCGACGGTATGAATGTGCAAAGCCTTGGTGCCGCGGCTGTGCATGTTGTCGATGGTCAGCGTGCCCGCGGTGGTGCCGGTCGAAACCTCATTGGTCCAGTGCGAGCTGCTGGCTGCGCCGGTGGCCAACGTTTCGAAGTCCTCGCAGAAGAGTAGCGAGCTGTCCTGGCAGCCCGCGCCCGATTGCCCGCCGTTGGCGCCGCCGTCGCCTTTGCCGCCCGTGGCGGCGCCGCCCTTGCCGCCTTGCCCGCCCTGGCCATTTCCACCGGTCGCGCTGCCACCGGTCGCGCTGCCTCCTGCGCCGCCGGTGGTGGAGCTGCCGCCGGTGCTCACTTGACCGCCTGCCCCGCCGGTGCCGTCGGTCGCTTTGCCGCCGGTCGGGCCCGCGCCCCCCGTTCCCATGCCGCCCGTCGCCTGACCGCCTGTCCCGCCGGTGCCGCTCTTGCTCGACGAACCGCAGTTGCTGCTACAGGCCACCACCAAGGCGAGCTGCCACGCCGTCAACGACAGACCTCGCAAAGCCAGGTGCCGCGAAGACAGACGTCGCAAAGACTGACGACAAGACTGGATGCTCATGCACGTGCCTCCTGAAATAGGGGATTGAGGGGGG
>Ga0170475_106598476_pt1 | contig 10656 bp, 4 predicted proteins | sample Soicark_Litter_5_FD_111474 | JGI IMG/M metagenome (GOLD analysis project Ga0170475, IMG submission 111474) | Avena fatua rhizosphere microbial communities from Hopland, California, USA. Combined Assembly of 48 SPs | reverse complement strand
GGACAATTGCGAAGCACAATCGAACAAGGCGCGACGGCTGTTGCATTTTCGCCGGGCGAGCAAATTGTGAAACTGTTCCCCCGCGACCTCATCGATTCGAAGGCGGGCCTGATCGAGTTTGCTGATTTCGCACCCGTAGCGGGAACTAAATTGGCCGAAGGTCTGGAGCCAATGGATCTTAAGTGGTGGGGACGAGAGAACGATTGGCGAGTCTTCATCGGAAGCCAGTCGCATCGGCTAAAGCCGGATGGTGAAGCACGGCTGTTATTGCGATATATCCCACCGCATTCGTATATCTCGGCCGATAAGGTGCCCGAGCAATATCGGACGGTCATGTTCGAGGTTCCGATCGGCAAAGGCAGACTGTGGGTTTGCGATTTAGATTTCGAACAGACGCTTGGGGTCGATCCTTTGGCACGCAAGTTCGCCGAGAATCTCTGTCGCGCCGCGGCAGATAAAGAATCCACGCTGCAGCTTCCAAAACTGTTGACACATGAAGAGTTGCTTGCGCGTCGAGCGAGTCATTAAGCTCACTTTCAGGCAAAACTTCTTATGTGTGGAATCGCAGGTTATGTCGGAAAACGGCAGGCCGCTCCAATTCTTCTGGAAGGCCTGCGGCGGATGGAATATCGCGGGTATGACAGCGCCGGCGTGGCGATACTCGAGGATCATCGGATCCAGATCCATAAGAAGCAGGGCAAGATTGATGAAGGGCTTGGCCGATTGCTCGAAGCGCAACCGTTAGCTGGCACGCTCGGGATTGGCCACACTCGCTGGGCAACGCACGGCCCTCCGTCAGACGAGAACTCGCATCCACACTTGGATCAAAGCGGCAAAATCGCTTTAGTCCATAACGGAGTAATTGAGAACTTTGAGACACTTAAGCGGCGCTTTCTCGAGCAGGGCCACACCTTCGCGTCGTCGACCGATACAGAAGTCCTGGCGCACTTGATTGGGGAGCATTACGCGCGTCTGGGCAAAGGAGCCGACGGCGTGCATCCGTTAGCGCAGGCAGTCCTCAATGCGATGCCTGAGATTATTGGAACCTATGGCCTGGCCGTCGTTTGCCGCGACTTTGCGGACGTAATGATCGGGGCCCGCCGGGGCTCGCCGTTGATCGTCGGGGTGGGTGATAGCGAAAATTTGCTGGCGAGCGATGCGTCGGCGATCGTCGCGCATACCCGCCAGGTTATTTACTTAAACGATTACGAGGTGGTCACGCTTACGAAGGATCAGTTCGACGTACAGACCATGGCTGGTCGAACGGCGTCGACAGTTCGAGTGAGTCAGCTCGATTTCACGCCCGAGGCGGCGGAAAAAGGGGAGTTCGCCCACTACATGCTCAAGGAAATTTTTGAGCAGCCGCGAACAGTAAGGAACGCTCTGCGCGGGCGGATCGATCTGGACAGCTCGATGGCTCGTTTCGGCGGGCTGAACATGTCCACGGCCGAACTGCGCGCGGTGGATCGGATAGTCATCGCGGCGTGTGGGACGAGCTGGCACGCGGGGCTCGTCGGCGAATACCTGTTAGAAGAGTTAGCGCACGTCCCGGTTGAGGTCGAGTATGCGAGCGAATTTCGATATCGGAATGCGCCGTTTGATAAACACACCTTGCTCATGGTCATTACGCAGTCCGGCGAGACGCTGGATACTCTCGAAAGCTTGCGCGAGACGAAACGGCGAGGGCACAAAGTGCTCGGCATTTGTAATGTCGTCGGCAGCACGATTGCACGCGAAGCCGACGGCGGCATTTATCTCCATGCAGGGCCGGAAATTGGTGTGGCTTCGACCAAGGCCTTCACATCGCAAGTCACGGCGTTGACGCTGCTCGCGCTATTCATGGGTCGTATTCGCATGCTGCCCAATACGGAAGGCGCGCGCCTGCTCCGGGCGCTTGAGGCTGTTCCGGCGCAACTCGAACAAGTCCTCAAGCAAGAGGCACGTATCCGTGAGATCGCGCTTAAATATAAAGACGCGAAATGTTTCCTTTTCCTGGGACGCCAATACAGTTTTCCGGTCGCTCTGGAAGGCGCGTTGAAACTGAAAGAGCTTTCTTATATCCCGGCGGAAGGCTACCCGGCGGCCGAGATGAAACATGGTCCCATCGCGTTGATCGATTCGGATACCCCCAGCGTATTCGTAGCTCCCGTCGATGCGCTCTACGATAAAACCCAAAGTAACATCGAAGAAGTAAAGGCGCGCAAAGGTCCGGTGATCGCTATTACGACGGAGGGAAATACTGAACTGGCCAAAAGGGTGAATGATATCATCTATGTGCCGGCTACGCTGGACTGCCTCACTCCCCTATTGACGGTGCTGCCTCTGCAATTGCTCGCTTACCATATCGCTGTCGCACGCGGCTGTGACGTGGACAAGCCGCGAAACCTGGCGAAAAGCGTTACGGTTGAGTAATCGTCGGGCTCTTGTCGCTACCGACGACTGAACTGCGGCGACTCAAGTAACTGAACCTCACGCGCGAAGAGCAACTGGACTGGACCGATAAGGCCAGACGGCTGCAAGGGCGAATCCTTTTTATACAACCGCCAGGAGGTGAAGGTGTGACGACCGGTTCGGCTGGGTTTATCTTCGTTAGCCCACTGCGGCCATTCCTTTAAGGTGCCGTTATCGTTGCGCGAGCTGTCTTCCGGCAGGAACTCATCGCCAATCATTCTATTCGACGTTCACGACCGTCACTTGCAAGTCGTTTCAAAGCGCGCCGATCTATTTGCAAAATACCGGACGGTTATCTGCACGAAGTGGTCGATGGTGAACTCGCGATGAGGACAAAGTGACCCGCGACAAAGTTTAGGACAAAGGATCCCAAGAGCCGTGCTGTGGGACTGGCGCCCGGTCTCTAACCACTGGGCTGTCCACCTGCCTTGCAGATTCTGTATGACGGGGTAATCCATGCCCTGTATGAGGGTGAGGCGTTCTCCACAGTGGCTAGACCACAGCAATATTATTGGCCTTTGCTTGCTTGTCGTCTCCATATTCCTGTGGCCTGGTTCCACGCCGGCCGTGGCCATCGCGAACTCCTGGATCAACCCGGCGAGCGGTCCCTGGGAGGTTCAGACAAACTGGTCGCTCGGTGTGCTGCCGGATCAAACGCAATCTGTCTATATCACGAACGCTGGGTGGAAAGCGGTCGCCATCAGTGGAAACACCTCGCAAAACTTCTCGAATTCCATGCACATCCAGGATCTGCAGATTGCCACACCGCCGGATTCGCGCAATGTGTTGTTATTGAATTTCGCCGGATTCCAGGTGCCGCTGCAAACCACGTTTCTCAGCGTCGCCTCCAACAGTGCCGTTATCGTCCAATCCTCGATGCTTTACGCCAGCAACATGAACCTGTACGGCACTTTCAGTCAGAGTGATTTTTCAGAAGTGAAAGTGGCCGGGCAAATCCAGATGGGCACGTTCGGGGGCGGAGGCGCTTATTATCTGACCAATGGGACCCTGAGCATTGGTGGCAACTATTTCATGGGAGGCTTCGGGCCAACCTCGACATTTATCCAATATGGCGGAGTGCATACTCTGGGCAGTCTCGGGCTCAACATCGAAGCAGAATATGACCTCTATGATGGCCAACTTACCGCGACGAATGGCCTGACCGTCGGCAGCGGGGATTACGCTGGTGGAGCCATCTTTCACCAATACGGCGGAAGTGTAAACGCGGACACTATCGTCGATGGCCATTACGTCCTGGATGGTGGCACCATTACGGGAAAGATGACCATGGCCTACGACCCGAGTGTGGGAGGCCAGCAGCGTGTGGACGCCTTCTTCCTGCAAAATGGCGGAACCATCTTTGCCTCTTCCATGGATCTCGGCCATCCAAATCGTTTTGGTGGCCGGGCTTTTTATACTCTCTCGAACGGAGTGGTGCAGGTGGCTTCGAACCTTTCGTTCAACGGCAGCCAGTTCTCGCAATATAACGGACAAGTCACAATCGTCTCCAATCTCGTCGTCCATAACACGGAGGGCGGTCTCGATGTAAACGATGCGCACTACTTGCTTGCGGGCGGGACGCTTTCGGCTGGGGGGCTAACCGCACAATCCGCAAGCTTTGGCCAATCGGGCGGCACCAATTTGATCGCCGGTGATATCAATATCATCGGAGTCCAACCTTCGAATAACCCGCAAACTGTCAGTTATACGTTGAGCGGCGGGTTTATGTCCGCGCGGAACCTGCTGGTGACAGCCGGTTACTATAGCGGCTTTCGTCAGACGGGCGGCTCAAATCAAATCACCGCGAAACTAACGCTGCAGGGGAACTCCCCTGGTGCCTTCGATTATACAATGGAGGGTGGCACCCTGAGCGTCAAAGACATCTACATCGCCGAGGGTGCTTTCTTCCAGCACACCAATGGAACCATTCTGCACTCTGGTCTGCTCACGCTGAGCCAGGGCGAGTGGCGGGCTGCTGCCGCGGCTCAATCTCTTGGGCCCCTGCAAGTCACTGTCGGAACTTCTAATAACAATTCGGGCATCAGTTTCCCCGACGGCGCCTCGACTTTGCGGCTGGCCAGCAGCAGCGCGCAGGCGTGGTCTCCGGGCGCAACTCTTTACATCACCAACTGGCATGGCTCGACGTCCGGCGGTGGCGCGAGCCAGCTTTATTTCGGAGCCAATGCCAGCGGCCTGACTGCGCAGCAACTCTCGCAAATCCGGTTTGTTATTTCCGGCAGGCTTTCACCAGCCACAATTCTGTCCACGGGCGAAGTCGTTCCAATCGGGGCACAACTCCAGGTTGCGCGCAATGGCAACACTATGACCCTCACCTGGCCGTCCGGCTGGTTCCTCCAATCGGCGACAAACATTACGGGCCCGTGGAATGATGTCTCGGGCTCTGCCAGTCCCTGGCCGGTAGCGATGACCAAGCCGCGCGAGTTCTTCCGTCTGCGCGAGTGAGCTTGCCGGGGGCCTCATAAACCTCAGTCGCCGACCGATTGGTTGTGGTTTCGGATCTGGTTTAAGCAATCTCGGCAGGAGATGAATTAGCCATTCGAAATACCTTGCATTCATCGTCTCCGCTGGTATAAAAAAATCAATTCAGCCGCAACTTCCTATGAAACTATCCTTCTCTTTTCGTGGGCATATTCTCCTTTCCGCTGTTTTGCTTGGCGGGATGGCAGTATCCGCTTCAGCCGCTACCTTCACGTGGACCAATTTTACTGGCAGCCCATTGCGGTGGGGCACGACTGCAAATTGGAGTCCCAATATCGCGAACGGCCCCAATGCAGATGGCGCGGTCGTAGATTTTCAAGTGGATGTGCCGCTTACCAGCACCATCGGTGTGTGCGGCAGCGCCGGTGGAAACCTGACGCCCCTGTTGACCACATTGAAGCTTGGCGACACCAATGGCAACCAGGGGCTGACTTTGGATAAAGGTGGAGCGGCTACCTCACGTCTGCACTTCACCAACTCGACCGGTAGCACCTTGATCGAGAAACGCGGAGATACTGCTGACACCATTGCGGTCGGGTCAGTCCGGCTCTTTAATACGAACCTGAATATTGTGTTCACGAACGGCACCGGCAGCGGTGTTTTGACGATCAATTGCGATTTCGCGCAACAATCCCCGTTCGTGTCACGACTCAACATCCGCGGCCCCGGGACGCTGTCGTTGCTCGTGAACAACACCCACTCAGGCGGCACAGTCATCAACCAAACGACCGTGCAATTTGGCGGCGACCAGCGTTTCGGCGTTCAACCGGGAAGTCTAGACCCTGCCAATATCACTTTCGGAAATAACGCAACGCTCCAGGCCACAGGCAATAACAACCTTACGGTCAATCGGGGCATCGTGCTCAAAGGGGGCGGCAATGCGACGTTCAAGACGGCGAGCGATATCACCCGGCTAACGATTGCCGGACCGATTTTCGGCGATGGTATCAGCCCGGCGACGCTGGTGGCCGCAGGACCGGGATCAATTATTCTCAGCAACGCGGCGGCAGCCTCCACTTACTCAGGGCCGACGCTCGTCACGGCGGGAACATTTTCATTACTGGCATCGAATTATACCGGGGGCGGGGCGTTTTCAGTTTCAAACAGCGCGGCACTGACCTTGAACGTCGCCAACAATACGAAACTGAACGCTTCGAACGTAACTCTGGGGAATGGCGGCAGTGTTACGTTGAATTTGGCTTACGGCGCCGTTGGCGGGGTGAACCCGTCCAATCCAGCGCTTAACGTGACTGGCACGTTCAGCCCAGCGGCTGGGAACATTGCTCTCAACCTGAGCGGAAGCGGATTTGTCCCCGGACAGTTTCCTCTGATTGATTACACCGGCGGTGTGCTGCCGAATATCAACAACTTTTCAATCGCCAGCTTGCCCGCGGGAGTTGTCGGCACCCTCATTCACAATATTGGCAACTCGTCGATCGACCTGAATATCAGTCTGGTCGTCAGTTCGGTGACGTGGTTCGGCTCGACCAACGATTTATGGGACACGACCACATTCAATTGGAACAATGGCGCGACGAATTACAACGACTACGGCCTGGTGGGTGACGCCGTCCTGTTTGACGACACGCTTGACGCCGTCAGCCTTCGCACAAACATCAATCTTACAACCTCGCTTCGTCCCGCACTCATCAGCGTCATAAATGATGCAAACGAATACAACTTTGGCGGTGCTGGAAAATTAACGGGCGCAGCCACGCTTACGAAGAGCGGCAGCCAGGCGCTGACCATCGGCATGGCAAACGATTATTCCGGCGGAAGCACGATTAGCGCAGGTCTTGTGCGCGTGGGAACTGATACGGCACTCGGCACCGGGAAAATCACATTTTCGGGTGGTGGTCTGTCGTCGTCGAGCACGGCAGCAAGAACGATCACGAACGGGCTTGTTTTCACCACTGCCGATCTCATTTTAAATCGGTTTGGCGACGCTGTGAACAACGGCAAGATAACACTGTCAGGCGTCATCGACTTTTCAAATGGAGGACGTGACTTCGCGTGCAGCAATGAGGTTGTGATCAGCGGAGTCCTGACCAATGGGGGGATCGATCAGAAACAGGGGGCGGGCTTGATGAGGCTCGAAGGGGTGACAGGCACGACGAGCAGTGGTGATTTTCAAGTGGATCAAGGAGGGTTTGTGATCAGTGGTGGAAATATCACTCGGCAGAGTGGCGCGGTTCGCATGGCGTGCGCCGAGCCAAACGGCACGGCTTACTTCGCGATCTCCAACGGTGCAGTTGTCACGTTCACGGCAATTGGAGCCAACTTCCGGCTCGCATCTACCAATACCCCCACGGCCAATAGTTCCGCTACCAACATCGCGGATATTGCCGGGACGGTGACATGGACAACGAACAATACTACCGGCGGGCAAGTTCGGATGGGCGGCCTCAGCGCATTTTCACAACTCAATTTGCTACCGGGCGGGCTGCTGCGGCCGTCTTCCATTGTGAATCACGGAGGTCTGTCTGAGATAAATCTCAACGGCGGCACGCTCGCACCCCTCGCTGACAATACAGCGTTCATGGAAGACCTTCCTTCGGTTTTGGTTCGCGGCGGCGGAGCGTTTATAGATACCGAAGGGAAGAATATCACTATCGGACAGGCATTGCTCAACGGCACGGGGGGTGGCGGCCTGACGAAAAACGGTTCGGGAACCCTCACTCTGACAGGCGCAAACACCTATACGGGAAACAGCGTGGTGAATGCAGGCACTTTGCGGCTCGGTCCCGCGCACGCGGGTTCAGGCACGATCACGGCTGCCAGCGGCGCAACAGCCGGTTTTCTCTCCGCTGGGTCTGGTCTTTCGGTCGCGGTCCCATCAGTGACAGCCGCCAGCGGCGCCAGCCTGCAATTTGACTTCACGGGTCAATCTGGAAATCCTGCCACGGTTGCTGCCGTCGTGAGCACGCTGACAGCCAATGGCAGCGTTGCCGTGAAGGTCTCTGCCAGCGGATTAACTGCCGGCACCATACCGTTGCTCAGTTACACGACTTTTGGGGGTGGCGGCTCTTTCACCGTTGGTCAGTTGCCCCAGGGCGTGATCGGAACGGTCACCAACACCACGGTCACCAAGAAGATCGAGCTTATTATCAGCAGCGTCACGCCGCTGCTCTGGACAGGCAACATCAACGGCAACTGGGATGTGAACAGCACGACAAATTGGAGCCTAAACGCCAACCCAACGGTCTTTTTCCAGGGCGATAGCGTGCGCCTCAACGACTCCGCAGCGTCAACAACCGTCGTCATTACCGAACCTGTCACTCCCGGTGGCGTGGTGATCAGTAACACTGCTCTCAGTTACACGGTGACGACAACCGGCGCCGGAAAACTCAGCGGCAGCACACCGATCCTCAAACAGGCACGAATACATTGACGATCAACGGCGCGCATGACTTCACCGGCAATTTCACCATCGCGGAAGGTAAAGTGGTAATCGGCACCGCGAGCGCGCTGGGCGGGACAACCAGCACGACCATCATCCAAAGCAATGGGACACTCGATGCGGCGGGTCAAGACTTGCGGACGCACAAATTCATCGTCTCCGGTTCCGGGTTGAATGGACAAGGTCTGATAGCGAGTTCCGTGCAGCTCCAGAATTGTTATCGGTTTGTCACGATGACAAACGACGCGAGTTTTGGCGGCATCAACGGCATCCAATGGGGTCTGCAATCACCGACGCCTGGCGACGGAGCCACAAACCTGAACGGGAACGGATTCAAACTGACCAAAGTCGGCAGCGGCGATTGTCTTTTGAAAGACCTTGGCGAAACCTACCTCGGAGATATCGATATCGTGCAGTCTGCTCTTTCGTTCCAACAATCAACAACGATGGGCGACCCGGTAAAGTCCTGCACGGTTTTCAGCAACGGTGTGCTGGCGTTTCGCGACATGGTGACGCCGTGGAACAAGATTGTCGTGATCAACGGCGGATACGTTCGTAACACCCAGTCCGGTCTGGGTGCGACCTTCCTGGGGCCGGTAACATTAAATGGCTCTGGCGAATTTTTTATCACCTCGGCTTCACCCCCCGGCCTGGATCTACAAGGGCCAGTCGGCGGGACAGGCAGCCTCATAAAATCCGATGTGGGCACGCTTGTTTTGTCCGCGATAAACACTTACAGCGGCAGCACAATCATCAGCAACGGTACGCTTCAACTCGCCGCTACTGGAGCGCTCGCCAGCTCCACGAATGTTTTTTTACGGAGCAGCAGCACCGTTTTCGATGTGTCGGCAGTCAGCGGTTTTACCCTGGGCGCGGCGCAAAAACTTTCCGGCCACGGCACCGTCGTTGGCAACGTCCAGGCTAATGGCACAGTTTCCCCGGGAAGCTCGGCCGGTCGGTTGTCCTTCAACAATGATCTCACCCTTGCGGGCACGACCGTGATGGAAGTAAGCAAAGATGGCGGTTTAACGAACGACAGCGTGAACGTCGCGGGCGCGCTCACCTACGGCGGCACGCTTCAGGTAACTGTAAGCGGCGCTACTCCTCTGGCGGTGAACGACACCTTCGATCTGTTCGATTGGGCCACGCGCTCCGGTAGCTTCAGCACTGTCTCGTTGCCGTCGGGATATCTTTGGGACACAACTCAGTTGGAAGTGAATGGGACGATTCGAGTTACGGCGGTTATCAACCCCACATTTGGGCAAGTGGTTGTTTCCGGCAATGATCTGGTCCTGAGCGGCTCGGGCGGACAGCCCGGAGGCCCATATCGGATTCTCGCCAGCACAAATGTGACTACGGCGCTAGCAAGTTGGATTCCAGTAGCGACCAATTCATTCGACCTCAGCGGAGCATTCACTATCGGACTCACCAACACAGTAAGCTCATTCCCCCAACGGTTCTTCCGATTGAGCGCACCGTAATTGGGAATCAAGCAGAAGCAGGAATTCATGGCGGTCGGATGAACGCCATTGAGGTTGGCGCGAGGAAGTGTAAATCTCACTGAGTGACACCTTTCCTTTTGCGGCAGATGCGTTCCCCGGGAATTCCAGGGGTGCGGCGATTGCTGATGTGGTTGATTTGCGCATCCGGTTGCCTGTGCAGAGCGATTGCGGCCGGACCAGACGAGACGGTGGAGTTGACGCGCGACCAGATTTTGGACCATATCCGCGGTGGCTGGACGGGAATGTTGATCGGCGGGATCGAGGGACTGGCCCACGAGTTTCGCTACACTCAACAGCCGCGCAATGAGCTGCCCGACTTTCCTTTGCTTCCCAACGGCGCGAGAACGGACGACGACAATGATTTTGAGTGGACGCACCTTTATTTCATGGATAAGGAAGGCGAGCTGAAAATTCCGTATCCGCGCCTGGTGGAAATCTGGAAAGCGAACATGAATAGCGGGATTTGGTGCGCCAACAAGCAGGCGCGGAAGTTGATGGACGAAGGAGTGATACCACCGGAGACAGCGAATCCGGCAAGCAACGCGTGGGCGGCGTTCAACCTCTCAGGACAATTTTGCGTTGAATCCTATGGCATGATTTCGCCGGGGATGGCGCAGGCCGCCGAAGAACTCGGCCTCCATTACGCCCGCGTGTCGGTTTCGGGAGAACCCTTGCAGGCCGCGCAGTTTTGGACGTCATTGATTAGTCTCGCCGGTGTCAGCGAGCGGCCGCTTGAAGAGTTGATGCGCGAAGCCCTACGGGCGGTGGATCCCGCCAGCGCGCAGGCAGAAGCTGTGGTCGAGG
>Ga0170475_116748461_pt1 | contig 10659 bp, 4 predicted proteins | sample Soicark_Litter_5_FD_111474 | JGI IMG/M metagenome (GOLD analysis project Ga0170475, IMG submission 111474) | Avena fatua rhizosphere microbial communities from Hopland, California, USA. Combined Assembly of 48 SPs | reverse complement strand
TGGAGCAGCGCGGCCGGTCTGACGCTGGGCCAGGTGAGAACCGCCGACAAGAGCAACGAGATTACCGCCATACCGGAACTGCTGGAGGCCCTGGACATTCGTGGCAGCACCATCACCATCGACGCCGTGGGATGCCAGCGCGACATTGCCGAGCAAATTATCCGGCGCGGCGCCGATTATGTGCTGAGTGTGAAGGACAACCAACCGAATCTGGCCGAGGCCATCAAGACTTGGTTTGACGCCGCCGACGCCGGTGCCCTGGACCGGCCATTCTGGCAGCACAGCGAGACGGACAAGGACCATGGCCGCATTGAAACCCGGCGCTGTGTGGTGACCAACGATGTCGCTTGGCTGCGCATGCAGGAGCAACACTGGCCCGGCTTGCAAAGCCTCGTCATGGTTGAATCGAGCCGCGAAGTCATCGGCCGTAACGGCACCGGCAAGCCATCCGTGGAACGCCGCTACTACATCAGCAGCCTGCCGGCCAAGCCAGTTGAACTCGGCAAGGCTGTGCGCGCCCACTGGGGCATTGAAAACAGCATGCACTGGATCCTCGACGTCGCTTTCCGCGAAGACGATTGCAGAATCCGCGTCGGCGACGCCGCACACAACTTCGCCATCCTCCGCCGGATCGCGCTGAATCTTCTCAAGAACGAGAAAACCTGCAAGCTCGGTGTCGCGGCCAAGCGCCTTAAAGCTGGCTGGGACGTCGCTTATCTGGCAAAGCTACTTGGCCTCCCAGCATGAGCCTCATGCGATTGCCCTGGCCGTTATGGGAGACGGTCATGCGAGTCATTGGTTTGGATGTATCATGATCGTTTGCCGAAGTGGCGTACTTGGAGAACAGGCTGGTCCGGGCTGGCGGACGCATCATGCTTCTGCATCCTGAACTGGCGCGTTTCGCGCTGAGCCTTGGGCAGGACGATCACGTCGTTCTCGAGGCAACCGGCAATACCGCTGCGATTGTTTCGGCTCCTGCGAAACGCTGGGCTACTTACAAACCACCCTTAATATCCGCTTTTTTGAAAAGGTGTATTCGCACCGTGCGACCTTTTCAGGCAACTTGATATCAACGATCTGTTCGTCGTCGTATTTGCATCGAAACGTGACGAATCTGCCAGCTTCATAAACGTAGGCCAGGTCCCAATATCCGTAACGTTTGCCAGCCACGTCAGGAATGAGCGAGGCCAGCTCCTCGGGAATGCCATCATACGGGCCGGCATATTTCAGAACGTGCTTCGGACGGACGGGGCACACCTCGCCAGCCGCGGCGCTGCAGCTTATCGCGACGCCGGCGCCAAGCACAATCAAGATTCGGAGAACCTTACTCGACGACATAGAAATTGTTCCCGTTGTTGGAGTGGCCGTGGGCACCCCATTGTAGAACTTCCAACTGCAGGTACACGTCGATCGCCATCGCATCCTCCATTCAGCGGTTTCGGATGAATGCATTGTCCTTCGGTAACAGTCGACGGGGTTGCGATTCGTCAATTTTTAATGCAGGTTATGAGGCAACGGCGATCAGAGACGCCATTACGCCGACAGTGAGTTCAATGCCCTGTTGGGGGGGCGAAAATCGGTAACAATTTGGGAATTGAACGCGTCCGCATCAGTGCACCGGACCGTCAGGCGCTGATGAACCGCTCCCGAAACGCTCGCCGGCCGAATCGCTCAGACCGAGCCACTTGTGCCGGCCTGAAGTGCGCCGCGCCTCGTTGTTGGCATTGACCATCTGATCGCATAGCTTGCGCTGACGCGCGACGAGAACTTCGTGTGGGAAGATTGGCATTGGTCGTTCATAAGTGCCGCCAATTTGAGCTGCAAGTTGGCATGTCGGCAAGACGCGGTGCGCGCAAGGGGCTTGGCGGGAACACGTCTGCAGCTGCCGGCTGTGGCGCGCTCTTTTTTACCCCTCCGGTTTTCCGTCATTCCCGCTTCGGGTACAATCGAGGATTGCCCAGCATTCTCGTCGCCCGCAGCCATGCATGAACTTCGCCGCAATCCCGTCCCCGCAGCCAACGCCGATTCCCCGGCGGCCGATTCCCCGGCGGCCGATTTCCCGGTAAGCGCACCTGCCAACGCGCCCAAGGTCGGTTTCGTTTCGCTCGGTTGCCCGAAGGCGCTGGTCGATTCCGAGCAGATCCTGACCCAGCTGCGAGCGGAAGGCTACGAGACGGCCAAGTCGTATGATGGCGCCGACCTCGTCATCGTCAACACCTGCGGCTTCATCGACGCCGCCGTGCAGGAATCGCTCGATGCTATCGGCGAGGCGCTGGCCGAGAACGGCAAGGTCATCGTCACGGGCTGCCTCGGGGCCAAAAAAGACGCGTCCGGCCAAGACATCGTCATGAAGGTGCATCCCAAAGTGTTGGCCGTCACCGGCCCGCACGCGGTCGCCGAAGTGATGAACTCGGTGCACACTCACCTGCCGAAACCGCACGAGCCGTTCTTCGACCTGGTGCCCGATCATGGCGTCAAACTCACGCCCAAGCATTACGCCTACCTGAAGATTTCGGAAGGCTGCAACCACCGCTGCAGCTTTTGCATCATTCCATCGATGCGCGGCGATCTCGTATCGCGCCCGATCGGTGAGCTGATGATCGAGGCGGAAAACCTGTTCAAGGCCGGCGTCAAGGAGCTGCTGGTCATCTCGCAGGACACGAGCGCCTATGGGGTGGATGTCAAATTCCGTTCCGGCTTTTGGAACGGCCGCCCCGTCAAGACCCACATGACGCAGCTGGTCGAAGCGCTGGCGCAACTGGCGAAACAGTACGGCGCCTGGGTGCGCCTGCATTACGTCTACCCGTATCCGCACGTGGACCAGGTCATCCCGCTGATGGGCAACGGCCACGTGCTGCCTTACCTCGATATCCCGCTCCAGCACGCCCACCCGGATGTCTTGAAGCGCATGAAGCGCCCGGCCAGCGGCGAAAAGAACCTCGACCGCATCCAGGCATGGCGCGCGATCAACCCGGAGCTGACGATCCGCTCGACCTTTATCGCCGGCTTTCCGGGCGAGACCGAGGCCGAATTCGACTACCTGCTCGACTTCCTGAAGGAGGCGCAGATCGACCGTCTCGGCTGTTTCGCCTATTCCCCGGTCGAAGGCGCGGCCGCCAACGCGTTGCCGGACCCTGTGCCGGAGGAAGTGCGCGAAGAACGCCGCGCCCGCGTCATGCTGCTGCAGGAAGAAATCTCGGCCAAGCGCCTGCAGGCCAAGGTCGGCAAGACCGTGCGCGTGCTGGTCGATGAAGTCAACACCCGCGAGGCGATTGGCCGCTCGGCGGCCGACGCGCCGGAAATCGACGGTGTGGTTCACATCAAGCGTTCGCTGGCGCCGGGCAAGAAGCTCGCGGTCGGCCAGTTCGCCGATGTGCTCGTGTCCAAGGCCGACGCGCACGACCTGTGGGCAACCGTTGCCTGATCTGCCTTTGAGAGCGCATAAATGAACAAGAAATCACCCCAGACTTCCTTGATCCACAGCGATTACAAGGCGCCGGAAGGATTTGACGCCTACCCGACGGCTATCCACCACGCTTCCACCGTCCTGTTCAAGAATGTGGCGGCGATGCGTTCGGGCGAGTGGAGGGAAAAGAACGCCTATACCTACGGCTTGCACGGCACGCCGACCACGTTCTCCCTCGAAGCGCGGCTGGCCGACATCGAGGGCGGCAATCACTGCCTGTTGGCGCCGTCGGGTCTGGCCGCGATCTCGATGATCGACTTTGCCCTGCTCAAGTCCGGCGACGACGTGCTTCTGCCGGACAACGCCTACCAGCCGAACCGCGAACTGGGCCGCTGGCTCGCGCGCGACTTTGGCATTAGCGCGCGTTACTACGATCCGCTGAGCGGCGCCGGTATCGCCAGCCTGATCCAGCCGAACACCAGGCTGATCTGGACCGAAGCACCTGGCTCGGTGTCGATGGAAGTGCCGGACCTGCCCGCGATCTGCAAGGCCGCGCACGAGAAAGGCGTACTGGTCGCGCTCGACAACACCTGGTCCGCGGGCTTGGCGCTGCGCGGCTTCGACCTGGGCGCGGACATCATCATGCAGGCGCTGACCAAATACCAGTCGGGCGGCGCGGACGTGCTGATGGGCGCCGTCGTCACGCGCGACCGTGCGATCAACGACCGGCTGGCGATGGCGCACATGCGCCTCGGTCTGGGCGTGAGCGCGGACGATGCCTACCTCGTGATGCGCGGCTTGCCGAGCTTGAAGCTGCGCTTCGACGCGCACGACGCCGGCGCGCGCAAGGTGGCCGCCTGGCTCAAGGCACGCCCGGAAATCGCGGCCGTGCTGCACCCGGCGTTTGCCGATTGCCCGGGACATGAGCACTGGCGGCGCGACTTCAGCGGCGCGGGCGGGCTGTTCTCGGTGCTGTTCGATGCGCGCTATACGGAAGAACAGACCGACCGCTTCGTCGACGCGCTCGAACTGTTCGGCCTCGGCTACAGCTGGGGCGGGCCAAACAGCTTGGTGATGCCGTACCGGATGCAGGCCATGCGCCAAAACTGGAAGGACGCCGGCATTCTGGTTCGCTTTAACATCGGCCTTGAAGACACCGGCGACCTGATCGCCGACCTCGCGCAGGCATTCGACAAGTTATGACCGCTTGCGCGGCGCGCGGTCAGGACGCCCGCCCGCAGAGCTTGCCCGCCCGGCCAGGTTGGCGCAGGCCGTAAGCGCGAGCTTTCCAAAAAAGCACAATACCCCTCCCAAAGCCACCTCCAAGGTGGCTTTTGCGTTTCCTTAATTTCCGCATGGCAACTATTGTGGTATATTGTTTCCGTAGGGAAATTTTCATTGCCTGTGTGAATAATGGGAGAGAGAAATGACAACCATAACTTCGTCCGTAACCACCACGCTGCCAGCCAATGTCGAGAACCTGACGCTGACTGGCACAGACCCGATCAACGGCACCGGCGATGCGTTGAACAATGTAATCGTTGGCAACTCCGCCGCCAACGTTCTTAACGGTGGCGCGAGCGCGGATACGCTGACCGGCGGCGCGGGGGATGACACCTACGTGGTGGACAATGCGGGCGATGTGGTTGTCGAGCTCGAGGGCGAAGGCACGGACACGATCCAGTCCAGCGTCAGCTACACGGCGCCGGACAACGTCGAGAACCTGACCCTGACCGGCACCGGCGGCATCAACGGTACCGGCAATGCGCTGGACAACGTCATCACCGGCAATGGTGGTAACAACACCTTGAGCGGACGGGATGGCAACGACACCCTCATCGGCAATGCGGGCAATGATATTTTGGATGGCGGCGCCGGCGCCGACAACATGCAGGGCGGAACCGGCAACGACACCTACGTGGTCGATGATGCCGGCGATATCGTTGCCGAGGGCGTCAATGCCGGCACCGATACGGTGAACTCGAGCACTTCCTATACCCTGACGGATAACGTCGAGAACCTAACGCTAACCGGCAGCGAGAATCTGGATGGCATCGGCAACGCGCTGAATAACGTTATTACCGGCAACGCCGGCAACAATACGATCAGCGCCGGGGCCGGCGCCGATTCGATCAGCGCCGGGGCCGGCGACGACATCGCCAATGGTGGCGACGGTAACGATATCCTGAACGGCGACGCCGGGAACGACCAGTTGTTCGGCGAGGCCGGCAACGACACGCTCAACGGCGGCGCGGGCGCCGACCGGATGGCGGGCGACACCGGCGACGACATCTACGTGGTTGACGACGTGGGGGATATCGTTACCGAAGGCATCGATGCCGGCAACGATACAACGCAATCGAGCATCACGTACACGCTGACCGACAACGTCGAGAACCTGACCCTGACCGGCACGGCGAACACGGACGGCACCGGCAACGTGCTCGACAACGTCATCAACGGCAGCGGCGGCGCCAACGTCCTGCACGGACTGGAAGGCGACGACCGGTTGAACGGCAATGCCGGGGACGACACCCTGTTCGGCGATGCGGGGAACGATATCCTCGACGGCGGCACAGGCGCCGACAAACTCAACGGTGGCGTCGGCGACGACACCTATGTCGTCGACAACGCCGGCGACCTGGTGGCCGAGAACGAGGGGGAGGGCGTTGACACGGTCCAGGCGAGCGTGAACTATACCTTGACCGGGAATGTCGAGAATTTGATCCTGACTGGCGGCGCCAACATCAATGGCAGCGGTAATGCGCTCGACAACACCATCAGCGGCAATAGCGGCAACAACGTGTTGAGCGGCCTGGACGGCAACGATACGCTGATCGGCAACGCGGGCAATGACACCCTGGATGGCGGCGCCGGCACCGACAACATGCAAGGCGGCATGGGCGACGACACCTACGTGATCGATGAAGCCGGCGACACCGTTATCGAGGCCGCCAATGCCGGCACCGACACGGTGAACTCGAGCATTTCTTATACTCTGCTGGCCGACTTCGAGAACCTGACCCTGACCGGCGCCGAAAACCTGGATGGCACCGGCAACGCGCTGAACAACATCATCACCGGCAACAGCGGCAACAATACGATCAGTGCCGGAGCGGGCGCCGATACGGTCCGCGCCGGCGCCGGCAGCGATATTGCCAGCGGTGGCGATGGCAACGACATCTTGAATGGCGAGGCCGGAGACGACCAACTGGCCGGCGATGCCGGCAACGACACCCTGAACGGCGGCCTGGGCGCCGACCAGATGGCAGGCGGCGTCGGCGACGACACCTACGTGGTCGATGATGTGGGCGACATCGTTACCGAAGAGGTCAACGCGGGCACGGATCTAGTGCAATCGAGCATCACGTACACACTGACCAGCAATGTCGAGAACCTGACGCTGACCGGCACGGACGACATCAACGGCACCGGCAATGCGCTCAGCAACATCATCAACGGCAACAGCGGCGCGAATGTCCTTGACGGCCTGGAAGGCAACGACACCCTCAACGGCAACACCGGTAATGACAGGCTGATCGGCGGCGAGGGCAATGACACGCTGAACGGCGACGTCGGCGACGATCAACTGTCGGGCGGCGCAGGCAATGACGCGCTGAACGGCGGCGCGGGCGCCGACGGCATGCAAGGCGGCGCCGGCGACGACACCTACGTGGTCGATAGTGCCGGCGACCTGGTGGCCGAGAACGAGGGCGAGGGCGTTGACACGGTCCAGGCGGGCGTCAACTATACCTTGACCGGGAATGTCGAGAATTTGACCCTGACCGGCACCGCCAACATCAATGGCAGCGGCAATGCGCTCGACAATGTCATCACCGGCAATAGCGGCAACAACGTGTTGAGCGGCCTGGACGGCAACGATACGCTGATCGGCAACGCGGGCAATGACACCCTGGATGGCGGCGTCGGCGCCGACAACATGCAAGGCGGCGCCGGCGACGACACCTACGTGGTCGATGAAGCCGGCGACACCGTTATCGAGGCCGCGAATGCCGGCACGGATACGGTGAACTCGGGCATTTCCTATACCTTGACGGCCAACGTCGAGAACCTGACGCTGACCGGCGCCGAGAACCTGGATGGCACCGGCAACGCACTGAACAACATCATCACCGGCAACAGCGGCAACAATACGGTCAGTGCCGGAGCGGGCGCCGATACGGTCCAAGCTGGCGCCGGCAACGACATTGCCAGCGGTGGCGATGGCAACGACGTCTTGAATGGCGAGGCCGGAGACGACCAACTGGCCGGCGATGCCGGCAACGACACCCTGAACGGCGGCCTGGGCGCCGACCAGATGGCAGGCGGCGCCGGCGACGACACCTACGTGGTCGATGATGTGGGCGACATCGTTACCGAAGATGTCAACGCGGGCACGGATTTGGTGCAATCGAGCATCACGTACACGCTAACCAGCAATGTCGAGAACCTGACGCTGACCGGCACAGCCGACATCAACGGCATCGGCAATGCGCTCAGCAACATCATCAACGGCAACAGCGGCTCGAATGTCCTGGACGGCCTGGAAGGCAACGATACCCTCAACGGCAACACCGGCAATGACAGGCTGATCGGCGGCGAGGGCAATGACACGCTGAACGGCGACGTCGGCGACGACCAACTGTCGGGCGGCGCAGGCAATGACGTGCTGAACGGTGGCGCGGGCGCCGACGGCATGCAAGGCGGCGCCGGCGACGACACCTACGTGGTCGATCATGCCGGCGACCTGGTGGCCGAGAACGAGGGCGAGGGCGTCGACACGGTCCAGGCGGGCATCAACTATACCTTGACCGGGAATGTCGAGAATTTGACCCTGACCGGCACCGCCAACATCAATGGCAGCGGCAATGCGCTCGACAACGTCATCACCGGCAATAGCGGCAACAACGTGTTGAGTGGCCTGGACGGCAACGATACGCTGATCGGCAACGCGGGCAATGACACCCTGGATGGCGGGGCCGGGGCCGACAACATGCAAGGCGGCGCCGGCGACGACACCTACGTGGTCGATCAGGCCGGCGACACCGTTACCGAGGCCGCCAATGCCGGCACCGATACGGTGAACTCGGGCATTTCCTATACGCTGACGGCCAATGTCGAGAACCTGACCCTGACCGGCACCCAGAACCTGGCTGGCACCGGCAACGCGCTGAACAACATCATCATCGGCAACAGCGGAGCCAATGTGCTCGATGGCGGCGCGGGCGTGGACACCCTGGCCGGTGGCGCGGGCGATGACACCTATATCGTTGACAATACCAGCGACGTGGTGACGGAGACGCTCGATAACGGCGTCGATACCGTGCAGGCCAGCGCCAGTTACACGTTGGCTGCCAACATCGAACGCCTCGTCTTGACGGGCACGGCGAATATCAATGGCACCGGCAACGCGGGTGACAATACCGTGACCGGCAACAGCGGCGCCAACACGCTCGATGGCGGCCTTGGTAACGACATGCTCGACGGTGGCGCGGGCAACGACACCTTGAACGGCGGCGACGGCAACGACTCTCTCGACGGTGGCGCCGGCGCCGACCTGATGCAAGGCGGGCGTGGCGACGATACCTACCTGGTCGACAACACTGCGGACTCGATCGTGGAAGCGGCCGGCAGCGGGATGGATACCGTTCATGCCAGCGTCAGTTATACCTTGAGCGCCAATGTGGAGAACCTTGTCTTGGACGGCGCCGGCAATGTCGATGGCACCGGCAACGCCTCCGACAACACGATCACCGGCACCAGCGGCGACAACCGGCTGACCGGCATGGATGGCGCCGACACGTTGAGGGGCGGCGCGGGCAACGATGTGCTCTTGGGCGGCGCCGGCGACGACACTTACCTGTTTGGCCGCGGCGATGGCGTGGACCGCATTATCGACGCGCAAGGCAGCGATACGCTGCGTGTCGGCAGCGGCTTGACCCTCGCCGATTTGAGCGTGAAACAGGATGGAGCGGACCTTGTGCTCACCGTGACCGGTACCGCCGACAGTGTGGCGCTGGTCAACTGGCTCGGCCAGGCGGAAGGCGTTGGCCGTATCGTCTTCGACGACGGCAGCAGGCTCGACAGAGCCGGCATCACGGCGCTGTTGAACAGCGCTCCGGCGAACAGCTCCCCGACGGCCGTGGGCGATAAGCTGACGGTGCACGAAGATGGCGGCCAGGTGGAGATTCCGGTTACTCAACTGCTGGCCAATGACAGCGACCCGGATTCGGGAGATGTGATAAGCGTGATTGCGGTAGGCAGCTCGGCGGTGGGCGCCGCGGTGACCCTGACCGGCGACGCGGTGCGGTACGACTTGGGCAATCGCTTCCAGGAGCTGGCACAGGGCGAGATTCTGAAGGATAGCTTCACTTACACCATCAGCGATAAGATGGGTAAAACCTCGACCGCTGTTGTCGATGTCGAGATCGTCGGCGTCAACGATGCGGCCGTCGCCGTGGCCGATGCCGCGTCCGCGACCGAGGATCAGGCGACTGCGGTAAGCGGCAACGTGCTGGCCAACGACACGGACGCCGATCGCGGGACCGTGTTGCAGGTTGCTGCGCCTGGCACGATTGCCGGCGTCTACGGCACCCTGACCATTGCAAGGGACGGCAGTTACACCTATAGCCTGAACAGTGCCGCGCCAAACGTCCAGGCACTGGCTCATGGCGAAGTCGTGACCGACAGCTTTTCGTATGTCGCCACCGACGGTATTGCGGGCGTTGCCTCCAGCCTGAACATCACGATCTCCGGCACGAATGACGCGCCGGTCGTCAACGTGGATACGTCACAGATGACGGAAGATGACCCTGCCGCTAGCGGCAATGTGCTTGCCAACGACCATGATGTCGATAGCGGCGCCTTGCTGCATGTGGCCGCGCCCGGCACCTATGTTGGCAGCTATGGCAGCTTGACCCTGTCGCAGGATGGCAGCTATACCTACACCCTGAACAATGCGGCTCCCGGCGTTCAGTCGCTGGCGCAAGGGCAGTCCGTGGTGGACAGCTTTACCTACGCGGCCACCGACGGCATCGTGGATGTGGCCTCCAGCCTGAATATCACGATCTCGGGCGTGAATGAGGCGCCGGTCGTCAACGCGGATACGGCGCAGGTGACGGAAGATGGCCTTGCCGCGAGCGGCAATGTGCTCGCCAACGACCATGATGCCGACAGCGGCACGCTGTTGCGGGTGGCCGCGCCCGGCACCTATGCCGGCAGCTATGGCAGCTTGACCCTGTCGCAGGACGGCA
>Ga0170475_114338047_pt1 | contig 10659 bp, 8 predicted proteins | sample Soicark_Litter_5_FD_111474 | JGI IMG/M metagenome (GOLD analysis project Ga0170475, IMG submission 111474) | Avena fatua rhizosphere microbial communities from Hopland, California, USA. Combined Assembly of 48 SPs | reverse complement strand
GTGGCGGGGCGCCGAAGACATAGCGGACGCCCAGGAGGATCGTGTGGTTGTAGTCGCTGCTTAGCTTGAAGTTGGAGGGTACCGTCACCGCCCCCCGGGTCACGGTCCCGCCGTAGTTGCGATCACCGACCAGGCCCATGAACCGGTAGTCCGCCGTCAGGGCTAGGCCGGACATAGAGCTAATTGGGAAAGCCGCGCCAAGGATCCCTTGATAGGCGAATCTGCCTTCGGTGTCCGTGCGCGCCGCGGCCGTGAACGGGACGAACCCAGGACCGATCCCGGAAGCATGCAGGTTCCGCTCCTGAACCCATTGGTAACCGGCACCGACACCAGCGTAAGGCTCGAAGTACGGCGTCATGCCGACAAAGTCATACAGCACGTTGAACATCGCACCGAATTTCTGCTCCTGCCCACCGTCCGCAGCGCCGCCGCCGCCGAAGTCGTTGTAGCGGTAGTTACCCTCGATCTCGGCGCGGAGACCATAGCTGAGGTGGTAGCCGAAGGCGACAGCGACGGCCGGACCGACACGGGTCTGCAGATGCCCGCCGACGCTAATCGGCGGAACGGTGACCGACGCATTCTCGTTCTGCATGATGTTCACACCAGCGCCGAGGCTGATGTAAGGGCCGCTGATGGGCTGGGCCTTCGCCGCGACCGGCAGCACCAGCATTGTGGCCGCCGCCAAAGCATAGCGGAAATTCATATGATCTCTCCTTAGTTCAACAGACCGGGCGATGCAGGTCCGAAACTTATCCACGGCCCGCCTTTTCGCTGCAACAACCATAGCGACGTATAATGGCCTTAGCGAGAGGGCACCGCTTCGATCAGGCCACACTGTTGCAGACTAGCCACATCCGATCGCGCCAACCCGGCGGAAGAGAGCAGGAGTCGAACCTGCCCAGGACCGCTCTGCAGCCCTAACCGGGTTTGAAGTCCGGCCGGCCCACCGGGACCGCTTCTCCTCCGTCAGACAGTATTCCCGGCTTGCGAAAGTTGGGCAATGAAGGCCGGCTCGTCGTCCCGTTCCAGGCAGCGGCAATCCAGCACCAGCTGCCCATGCGCAATCCGTCCAACCACCGGCCTGGGCAGGAAGCGGAGAGTTTTGGCTATATGATCCAGCGATTTACCGGCAATCGTTACCGCCGCAGATGGCAATACCTCCACCGGCAGCGCGCCCGATCCGATCTGGCTGCGGCAATCCTCGACGCCCACGTCATGATCCGGCCATCGCAGCGCGACGGCCGTGCGGATACGTTCCGCCGTCCCCCTGATATCGGTCACGGACCTGGCCAGCAGACGCAGGGCCGGCAGCCGCTCAGCCAGCCGCTCAGGGTCCAGATACAGCCGCAGCACCACCTCCAGCGCCGCCAGCCGACCCTTGTCCAGCCGCAAGGCCCGCTTCAGCGGGTTGCGGTTCACCCGGGATATCACATCCTTGTGACCGACGATCAGGCCAGCCTGCGGCCCCCCCAACAGCTTGTCGCCCGAGAAGGTGACGACGCTGGCCCCGGCAGCCAAAGCCTCGCGTGGCGTCGGCTCATGCGGCAAACCCCACTGGTCCAGATCCACCAGGCTGCCGCTGCCCAGATCCTCAATCAGCGCAACCCCTGCCTCGCGGGCAATCGCGCTCAGCACCTCGGTCGGTACAGCGCTGGTGAAGCCGACGATCGCATAGTTCGCCTGGTGCACCCGCATCAGCGCACCCGTCAGTGGCCCGATGGCATCGCGGTAGTCGCGTGCATGCGTGCGATTGGTGGTCCCGACCTCGCGCAGAATGGCACCCGATCGGCTCATGATGTCCGGCACCCGAAACGCACCGCCGATCTCGATCAGTTCCCCGCGCGACACCGGCACTTCCTTCCCAAGCGCAAGCGTATTCAACACCAGCATCACCGCAGCAGCGTTGTTGTTGACCACGGTCGCCGCCTCCGCCCCGGTCAGTTCGCACAGCAGGCTGCTGACATGATCGTCCCGCTCGCCGCGCTGACCGGTGGCCAGATCGAATTCCAGCGTGGTGGCACTGCGCAGTGCCTCGGCCGCCGCCTCCGCCGCCTCCGGTGGCAACGGAGACCGCCCAAGGTTGGTGTGCAGCACCGTTCCCGTCATGTTGAACACCGGACGCAGTGACCGGGCGAAGCGGACCGCCAGATGATCCGCCGCCTCATCGAGAATTGCCGCTGGCGCCGCCCCAAATGCCCGCGCCGCCCGCCGCCACGCCAGCACATCACGCAGCATGGCCGTGACCGCGCTGCGGCCGAACTGCGTCAGCAGCACCGCTGCCTCCGGCGCGCGCAGCAGCGAATCGACGGACGGCAGGGGACTCACGCGTTCGGTCATGGCCACGATATCGTAGGCGTGAGGCCAGCAGGAGCATAGCGGACCATGACAATTCCAGTGCTGAGAACGAACCGGCTGATGCTGCGCGGATTCCGCGCCGACGACTGGGACGCCTATGCCGCGCTCAACGCCGACCCTGCCGTGCGCGACTGGCTCGGTGGCACCATCCTGACGCGGGAGCAGGCATGGACACAGATGGAAACCTTCATGGGCCAATGGGCGCTGCGTGGCTACGGCGTGTTCGCGGCGGAGGTGGACGGAGCGCTGGCCGGGCGGGTCGGCATCCTCCATTTGCCGGAACGCCCGGAACCTGAACTGGCCTGGACCCTCGCCCCATCCTTCTGGGGCCGCGGCCTGGCGACGGAGGCCGCAGCCGAAGCCCGCCGCTGGGCCTTCGCCGAATTCGGCTGGGACCGCCTCGTCAGCTACATCCTGCCCACCAACCTGCGCTCCCGCCGGGTCGCCGAGAAACTGGGCGCTGTCGTTGAAGGGCGGATCGACCTGCGCGGCCACGCCACCGACGTCTGGGTCCATCCCACACCCGGACGCGGCGTCGTGGTTTGATGCAGATCCAGAATTGGGAATGACCCACGCTTCGATCCCGGTTTCCGGATCAGCGTCGATTCGTAGCCAGGGAATGTGCGGTCAGGACACGACCGTTGCTTTTACGCCATGGCCTGGCGTGTCCCGGCCACGGACGACTTCATCGTCAGCCCGGTCGCAATTCGCGGCGAGATCGAGACCAGCCCGGCCACGACACGTCAATCTCGACACAGCTGTGTGTCCCATGGGGTCAGGCCACTCCAGGAGATTGGCCCTTCCTGAAGTGGCCTCAACCCCACGACGCCATTGCGCCTTCAGTGCGAGTGCTGCCGCCGCAGGAATGCGGGGATCTCCAATCCTGTCTGCTCTCCGGCCGAGGCCGGCTGCACGGGCGCGGGCGCGGGCTGCGGCTGATACTCCTCCATCGCCGGCTCCCGCCGCACCGGTTGCGCGTGAACGACAGGCTCCACCGGCGCCATCGTCCGCCGCCGGAACGCCCCGGTCACCGCGTTGAACAGGCTGGGGCGGCCTGGATCCGCCATCAGCGGCACCGCCGCCTGCGGCGGGATCGCAGCCGGACGCTGCGCTTCGGCGAACAGATTGGCCTTCGCCGTCAAATTGGCCAGCGGTTCCGGCTGGGACCGAACCGCTGGCTGCGGCTGAACCGGCCGAGACTGCAGAACAGGCACCGATGCGGCCGGCTCCATCACCGCGACCGCCTCATGCTGGGGGGAGGCCTGCCGCAACAGCGTCGGCGGGGCTGCTGCCTGCACTGCATTCGGCATGAACGCGGGGGCACCCACAGCCTGGTTAGGATTGCCACGCGCCATGACAATCGGCTGCGGCGCCGGCGCCGCCCCGCCGCCAACCGCCACCAGCTTCGGCCGCGACTGTTCGGTCTGCTTGTATGAATCGATGCCGGTGGCGACCACCGATACCCGAATGCGCCCATCCAGCGTTTGATCCACCGCTGAACCGAAAATCACATTGGCTTCCTCGTCCACTTCCTCGCGGATGCGGTTGGCCGCCTGATCGACCTCGAACAGGGTCAGGTCTTCGCCGCCGGTGATGTTGATCAGCAGCCCACGCGCACCCGCCATGCTGGTATCTTCCAGCAAAGGATTGTTGATCGCCGCCTCCGCGGCACGGATAGCCCGATTCTCACCCTCGGCCTCGCCGGTGCCCATCATCGCCTTGCCCATTTCCGCCATGACGGTCCGGATATCGGCGAAATCGAGGTTCACCAGGCCGTGCACCATCATCAGGTCAGTGACGCCGCGCACGCCCATGTACAGAACCTGGTCGGCCATCTTGAACGCATCGCGCCAAGTCGTGCGCTCATTTGCCATCCGAAACAGATTCTGGTTCGGGATCACAATCAGCGTATCAACGTATTGTTGCAGTTCCTCAATGCCCTGATCAGCTGACCGTGCCCGCCGTACCCCCTCAAATCCAAACGGCTTAGTAACGACACCAACGGTAAGGATGTTACGCTCGCGCGCCATGCGGGCGATGACGGGGGCGGCCCCGGTACCGGTCCCGCCGCCCATGCCTGCGGTGATGAACACCATGTGCGCGCCATCGAGATGACGATACAGTTCATCCGCCGCCTCTTCCGCCGCCGCCTTGCCGATTTCCGGCTTCGCCCCCGCGCCAAGTCCCTGGGTGATGTGCGGCCCAAGCTGGATCCGCCGGTCCGCCCGGCTGTGCATCAGTTGCTGCGCATCGGTATTGGCAACCACAAACTCCACACCCTGCAGGTTCGCGGCGATCATGTTGTCGACGGCGTTGGTGCCGCCGCCGCCAACGCCGATAACCGTGATACGAGGCGAAAAATCAGTGTGGTGCATCTGTGGAATCGTCAGGTTAAGGGTCATATTTTCTTCTCCCCCGCGTTCACGGGACCGGCTGGTGGTTGCTGACTAGAACAAATCTTACGATTCGCGGCGACTTCAGACACGTTCCTTTAAAAAATTGACCAGCCGGCGGAACAATCCAACTGGCGCTTCCCCATCCAGGTTTATGTCCTGAAAAGCCCTTCCTTCGCCGGCCGCCCAGGACAGCAGGCCGGCAGCAGTGGAAAATGCCGGGCCGGAGGCAAGTTCCGGCAAACCACGCAGCGCCGCCGGACGGCCCAGCCGCACCTGGCGGCTCAGCATCCGCGCAGCCAACTCGCGCACACCCGGCAACTGACAGGCCCCACCCGTCAGCACCACGCGATTGCCCGCCGCTCGGCTCATGCCCGACGAATCAAGCCGATCCTTGATATATTCGAACGTTTCTTCGATGCGGGGGCGAATGATGTTCACCACCATGCTGCGCGGCACCTTCGCAAGCTGATGGTCTTCCTCCCCGACAAGCGGCACCGGCAACAATTCGCGCTCGTCGTCCGGACTAGATTCCACATTGCCAAACAACGTCTTCAATCGTTCCGCATGAACCAGCGTCGTGGACAAACCGATCGCCAGGTCCTTGGTGACGTGCAACCCGCCGATCGCAAGCTGGGCGGTGTGCATCATCTGCTTCTCGGCATAGACCGCCATGCTCGTGGTGCCGCCGCCCATGTCGATGATGGTGGCACCGAGTTCGCGTTCCTCCGGCACCAGACTGGATAATCCCGCCGCCAGCGGCGCCGACACCAGGTCCTCGATGTCCAGGTCGCATCGGGCGATGCAGGATTCCATGGTGCGCAATGCGGTCGCGGCGGCATCGATGACGTGCAGCCTTGCGTTCAGCGTCGTGCAGAACAGGCCACGCGGATCAACCACATGGTCGGTGGCGTCGACGGCAAAATTCAGCGGCAGCACGTGGATCGGTTCGCGTCCATCCACTTCTGCCCGTGCCCGTCCCTCGTTCAGCACGCCGCGCAGATCGCTCTCGGTCACCGCTCGTCCGCCAACCGGCCATTGCACGTTGAACAGTCGCGACTCCGGTTGCCCGCAGGTCAGGTTGACGGTCACCGAACGCAGCCGCACATCGGCCATATCCTCCGCCTGCCCAACGCAGGCTCGGATGGCCTTTTCCGCGCCTTCCAGATCGGTGATGTCGCCGCTGTTCAGGCCCCTTCCCTTTTGCCAGCCAAAGCCCAGAACACGCAGTGTGCCGTCGCTTTCGACCCGCCCGATCAGGCACGCGATCTTGGTCGTTCCGATATCGACAACGCCGAATGGGCCGGACCGCTGATGCCGCGGCGGTTCCATATCAGGCGGCCCGGTATCGGCAGGAGGAAGCACGCGACGAGGATTATCGGCATCCATTCGCCCTCCTATGTCGGTTTCTTGGCGATGACAGGCACCGTCGCCGGAGTCGTTCCGGGTGGAATCGGCGGAATGACCTGGTTCTCCTTCGCCTCGGGCTTCGGGCGAAACACCAGCCGGTCCGGCAGGCGCATATCGATCGCGGCCAGCGGCCGATCCAGCACCGCATGCTGCTGCTGCAGCTGGATCAGCCGATCCAGCGCCACGACCTCATGGCCTTCCGGCAACATCACATCGGTGCCGTTGGTCATGCGCAGGTTCCAGCGCCGTTCGCCAACGCGCACGCTGGCAACAACCTTCTCCGCCAGCGCCGGTCGTTCCCGCAGCGCATCCAGCAGACCCGCCGACGCCCCTGGCGCACCCTGCCCCACGATCAGCGGCAGATGCGGAAACTGCGCGACGTCCTGGTTGGTCACGACCTGCCCGGACCGGTCGACCAGAACGAATTTTCCCTGATTCTGCCACACGGCGAATGGCCGCCGCTCCTGCAGGTTCACCACCACGGTTCCCGGCAGTCGCCGTTCCACCGTCGCATGCTCCACCCAGGGAATCGTTTCCAGCCGTGCACGGGTTTCCTCGAGCGAGAAGCCCAGGATCGGATCGCCCTTGCTGACGCCGATCGCCGCCCACAGCAACGGCTCCGGCGTATTGGCCCGTCCCTCGATCACGATATCCGTCACCCGAAGACCAGAGGCAGCCGTCGCCGCACCCAGCTTCTCGCGCAGGCTGGACAGCGTGCCGCTGCTGCGCGGAGCCGCCGAATGCAGACCGGCCACCACCAGAACCACCACGATCGTTACACTGGCCACCGCGGCCGCTGGCCGCAGCAAACGCCGCTGCCGCCGCAATGCCAGCCGCCAGCCCGAAGGCCGGTCATTGACCGAGTTGCGCGGGGAACGCTTCACGCGCGGCATGCTGCGTTCTCCACCATCCAGGCGCAAAGCTGCGGAAAACTCATTCCCAGATGCGCCGCCTGCTCCGGCAGCAGCGACGTGGGTGTCAGGCCCGGTTGCGTATTGATCTCCAGCAGCACCAGCCGCCCAGGCTCGCCGTCGGTATCGTCGTAACGAAAATCGCAGCGCGTGGCGCCGCGGCAGCCCAAGGCCCGGTGCGCCGCGACCGCGACATCCATCGCCTTCCCATACGCATCCGGATGCACGTTCGCCGGAACGATATGACGCGAGCCTCCGTCCGAGTATTTCGACTCGTAATCATAGAACGTCCCGGCAACCGCTTGGATTTCCGTCACCGCCAGCGCGCGGTCATCCAGTACGCCCACCGTCAGTTCGCGTCCCGGAATGTACTCCTCGACCAGCGCGGCGGAGCCGAACGTCCAGCCGCGGACAATCTCCGCCCGCCGGTTGTCGCCGCTGCGCACGACGGTAACCCCAACCGACGATCCTTCATTCACCGGCTTCACGACGTAAGGAATCGGCAACGGATCGCCCGCGTCCAGATCCCTGAGCGACACTATGCGACCCTGAGCGACCGGCAAACCGGCTGATATGAACAGCGCTTTTGCCGCCTGCTTATCCATCGCGAGCGCGGAGGCGCGAACGCCTGAATGGGTGTATGGAATTTCAAGCCAGTCCAGCACGCCCTGAATCGCGCCATCCTCGCCAAAGCGGCCATGCAACGCGTTGAACACCACGTCCGGCTTCGGCGTCAGCGCCGCGATGACCACACCAAGGTCGCGCCCGACATCGATCGAATCGACCTTGAAACCAGATTCCCGCAGCGCCGCAATGACCTGAATGCCGCTCGACAGGCTCACCTCGCGTTCGGCGGAGATGCCACCGTAGAGGACGACGACATGGGTCATGCAGATCGCTCCCGCGGCGGCGGAACAAGCAAAAGGTCAACAACCGAGGACACAGCCGAACGCGCAGGGGCACGAAGGAAGCAGACCCAGCCGCCCCCGGAGGCCCTCATCTCCCGTTTCCATACCGAACAGTCACGGCGCCTGACGTGAGGCACTCTTCTTTCGCGCCTGCGTGTCCCTCCGCGGTCCGCCGTACCCTCCGTGGCAAGATCCTTGCTGGCCTGCGAACCACGCAGCCAGGGAAGCCCGCCCCGCGAGAAACCGGACGAAAAGCCGATCACACCACCACCTCCGGCCGTCCAGCCGGCACGCCGATCCGCTTGATCTCCCACTCCAGCGTCACCCCGGTCGCGGCCAGCACGCGCCGACGCACTTCCTCCCCCAACCCCTCGATATCCGTCGCGGTCGCATCTCCCGTATTGATCAGAAAATTGCAGTGCTTCTCGGACACCATCGCCCCGCCGCGCATCAGCCCACGACATCCCGCGGCGTCGATCAGCTCCCACGCCTTCATTCCGTCCGGGTTTCGGAACGTCGAGCCGCCGGTCCGCGCCCGCAGCGGCTGGGACGCCTCCCGCGTTGCCCTGATTTCTGCCATCCGTGCGGCGATCAACGCCACCGCGCCCGGCACCGCCCGCAACCGCACCCGTGTCACCACCGCACCCGAGGGCAACGCCGCATGTCGGTAGGCAAACCCCAGCTCCCGCCCCAGAAGCCGCCGCTGCTCGCCCGTACGCGTCACGATGTCGACCCAGTCCAGAACCTGCGCCATCTCGCCGCCATACGCGCCGGCATTCATCACCACCGCCCCGCCGATCGATCCCGGGATTCCCGACAAGAATTCCAGACCCGTCAATCCGGCAGCAGCCGCATGGTCCGCGACCGTGACATCGAGCGCGGCGGCCCCGGCGACAATCCCATCCGTCTCCGTAGCGATAGCCGAGAACCCGCGTGCCAGCCGGATCGTCGCGCCCGGCAACCCGCCGTCCCGCACAATCAGGTTGGAGCACGCACCGATCACCTGCACCGGCACCTCGAACGGCAGATCATGCAGGAACGCCGCCAGGTCATCCACATCCGCCGGCACACCAGCATCTCCGCCGTCCCGCCCACGCGGAACCAGGTGAATGGCGCCAGCCTGGCATCCGCCTGCATACGCCCCCGCAACGAATTCCATGGTCCGGACAGGCGTACGGCTTGCATCATGATCCCACCGCCCGCTTGCCGCCGCCCATCTGCAGGACGGCCAGATCACCAGGCAGCGCCGTCGCCCATTGGGTGATCGATCCGGCCCCGAGGCAGACAACGAAATCGCCCGGCCGAGCGATGGCGTGCACCATCTCCGCCAGCATGGTTGGATTCGGCAAAGCAACGACACTGCGGTGCCCGCGCGCCCGCAGCCCCTCCACCAGCGCGTCCCGCGTGACGCCCTGCATCGGCTGTTCGCCGGCCGCATAAACATCGGCAACGATCACTGTGCCTGCGTCGTTCATGCAGGTGCAGAATTCGGCGAACAGCGACTCCAGCCGGGAGTAGCGATGCGGCTGCACCACCGCCACGACATCGCGCGCCCCGGCCTGCCGCGCCGCCTTCAGCACCGCGGCGATCTCCACCGGATGATGCCCGTAATCGTCGATCACCGTGATGCCGCCGGCCTCACCGGTCTTGGTGAACCGCCGCTTCACCCCCTTGAACCCGAGGAACGCCTCGCTCAGCGTCTTGTCGTCGATCTCCATTTCGATCCCGACAGCAATCGCGGCCAGCGCATTCTGCACGTTGTGCGCACCCAGCATCGGCAACCGGAATGGTCCCATCCGGCGCGACTTGTTGCTGAACCGGTCCGTCACCACGACGTCGAACGTGGACCCGAACTTGTCCGGCGAAACCCGCTCCGCGCGCACATCCGCCTGCGGCGAAAATCCATAGGTGACGATGCGATGATCCGACAGCCGGGGAATCATCTGCTGCACCGCCGGATGATCGACGCACAGCACTGCAAATCCGTAGAACGGAATATTGGCGACGAACTGGTCATACCCCGCAATCATCGCCTCGGGCGTGCCCCAATGATCGAGATGTTCGGGATCCATATTGGTTACAACTGCAATGATCGCCGGCAGCCGCAGGAAGGATCCGTCGCTTTCGTCCGCCTCGACCACCATCCAGTCGCCGCTGCCCATGCGCGTGTTGGTGCCATAGGCATTGATGATGCCGCCGTTGATCACGGTCGGATCCAGGTGCGCCGCTTCCAGCACGCAGGCGATCAAACTGGTTGTCGTGGTCTTGCCATGCGTGCCGCCGACTGCGACCGACCATTTCAGCCGCATCAGTTCCGCCAGCATTTCGGCGCGCCGCACCACCGGGATCAGCCGCGCCCGCGCGGCCGCGACCTCCGGATTGTCCCGCTTGACTGCCGTCGAAACGACAACGACCCGGGCGTCGCCCAGATTCGCCGCCGAATGCCCGATCACCACGGGAATGCCGGCCTCCCGCAGCCGCAGCACATTTCCCGATTCCGCAATGTCGCTGCCCTGCACCGAATACCCTAGCGTGTGCAGCACCTCGGCAATGCCCGACATGCCGATGCCGCCGATACCGATGAAGTGAATGGGACCTAGCTTCGGCGGCAGTTTCATGAAGAAGTTCCGTTCTTGTTAGAAGATATCAGGTCGAGGACGGCGTGAGCCAGACGCTCGGCCG
>Ga0170475_107378791_pt1 | contig 10661 bp, 1 predicted proteins | sample Soicark_Litter_5_FD_111474 | JGI IMG/M metagenome (GOLD analysis project Ga0170475, IMG submission 111474) | Avena fatua rhizosphere microbial communities from Hopland, California, USA. Combined Assembly of 48 SPs | reverse complement strand
TTTGTTTAAGTTATCATTCATGGGGATAAAATATTTACTACGACTTAAATTCTTAGTTCTCTGTATCGGTTTAGCGGCTTTTACGCAAAATGTAAAAGCACAATTCTCCGCATGTACTTCTTGCACCGGAGTGCCGACATTCACATTGAACTTGCAAAGCGCCGTTGATACGGTATGTACAGTTTATAATCAAACTCGAAATGGCAATTGTTGCGCGGATAATAATTGCATCCGTTTCATCGTATATCTTAACCCTGGTTCAGATCTTCTTAATTTCGATGTAGTAAATCCTTCACCCAGCGGTTCTGCGTTTTACTCCATCAACTGTAGTACGCTTACCTCTATCGGAACGCCGGTTTGTATATATGGACAAACGTTAGTATGTATCACCTATTGTAAACCCGGCGGTGATCATCCAGATTATAAGATCACACAAACAAAAGTTGTAAAAGCCTCGCCTAATAAAACAGTTCGCGTAGGATGCACGACCTCTATGTCTGTAACCGGTCTTTCAGCCCCAACTATTACCTGGACATCGATTTTTCCCGGTACGCCAGGGCAATATAATTCTTTTTTAAGTTGCACAAGTGCATGTACGCTCACTAATGTTACTCCTACGGCTGTTGTTTTACCTTATATTGATTACAAAGTAAGTGGAACGCCAAATACAATTTGCGGAGGTACATCTAGCGACACAGTCCGTATTTACATTGTTCCCGGCTTAACCACGCAAATTACGCCCACAAATGCCGTTGTGTGTTCAGCGAGTTCGGGTTCCATTACGCTTACCGCAACGGTGAGCGGTGGAGCGCCACCATACACATACACCTGGAGTACTAGCGCTAATACAAATACGGTAAGTGTTGGTCCTGGGAGCTATACGGTTTTAATCAAAGACACCGCGTTCAGTTGTCCTGCGATCATAAATACCGTCGTCGTCGGTTCGGTAACAACGCCATCTGCACCAACTGTGAGCGCCAATTCTCCTTTATGCGTTGGACAAACATTAAGTTTAACTGCCACAAACAGTGGAGGCACAACTTGGACATGGACCGGGCCAAATAGTTTTACGTCTGCTGCACAAAACCCAACAATTGCAAGCACAACAACTGTCATGAGCGGAAATTATTCTGTTACGATGACCTACAGTGGATGTACAGGGCCACCAGGCGTGGTCAACGTCACGGTCAATCCTATACCGGGTGCGCCAACACCAACAAATAACTCACCAATTTGTGCGGGTTCGACTTTGAATTTTACAGCAAATACTATTGCGGGCGCAACCTACAGTTGGAGCGGACCAAATGGATTTACTTCAACCGTACAAAATCCAAGTATTGTCGGCGCGGGAACTGTTGCCAGCGGCGCATACACAGTTTATGTCACAGTAAATGGATGTGCGGGGCCTTTTGCAACTACGAATGTTACGGTAAATCCAATTCCCGGAGCACCAACACCAACGAATAACTCGCCAATATGTGCGGGTTCGAGTTTGAATTTTACGGCAAACACAATTGCCGGCGCAACGTATAGCTGGACTGGTCCTAATGGATTTTCATCCACATTGCAAAACCCTTCAATCGCAGGAGCGGGTACAGTTGCATCGGGTGTTTATTCAGTGACCATAAAAGTACTTGGATGTACCGGACCGTTTGGAACAACGACAGCAACGGTTAATCCAATTCCGGGCGCGCCAACAGCGAGTAATAACTCGCCAATATGTGCGGGCTCAAGTTTAAATTTCACTGCTGCCACTGTTGCAGGTGCAACCTATAGCTGGACCGGTCCTAATGGATTTTCATCCACATTGCAAAACCCTTCAATTGCCGGCGCAGGAACAGTTGCATCAGGTGTTTATTCGGTGAATGTAACCGTTAACGGTTGTACCGGATCATTTGGAATGACAACAGCTACGGTGAATCCAATTCCAGGAGCACCAACACCGTCGAACAACTCGCCAATATGCGCGGGCTCAAGTTTGAACTTCTCTGTAAATACAATTGCAGGCGCTACGTATAGCTGGACAGGCCCGAATGGATTTACATCAGCATTACAAAATCCATCTATCGCTGGCGCAGGAACAGTTGCTTCGGGAGTTTACTCTGTAAATGTAACTGTGCTTGGATGTACGGGATCATTTGGAACAACAACAGCAACCGTGAATCCAATTCCGGGAGCGCCAACTGCATCCAACAATTCACCGATTTGTGTAGGATCTACATTAAATTTTACAGCGAGTACGGTTGCCGGTGCAACGTATAGCTGGACGGGGCCAAATGGATTTACGTCTGCATTACAAAACCCGTCCATAGCCGGAGCAGGGACTGTTGCTTCGGGTGTTTACTCTGTAAATATCACTGTGCTTGGATGTACAGGATCATTTGGTACCACAACGGCAACGGTGAATCCGATTCCCGGAGCGCCAACGCCATCTAATAACTCTATTGTTTGCGCAGGTTCAAATTTAAATTTAACCGTAAATACAATTGCAGGTGCAACGTATAGTTGGACCGGTCCGAACGGATTTACATCGACATTACAAAATCCAACTATTGTTGGTGCAGGAACAGTTGCATCGGGTGTTTACTCGGTAAATGTTACCGTGCTTGGTTGTACAGGATCATTTGGTATGACAACGGCTACGGTTAATCCGATCCCGGGCGCACCAACTGCATCAAACAATTCACCAATATGCGCTGGCTCAAGCTTGAACTTCACTGCAAGTACGGTTGCCGGTGCAACGTATAGCTGGACAGGTCCAAATGGATTTACTTCTACTTTACAAAATCCATCAATAGCCGGAGCAGGAACAGTTGCCAGCGGTGTTTATTCAGTGAATATAACTGTAGGCGGATGTACCGGATCTTTTGGAACAACAACAGCCACTGTTAATCCGATTCCCGGAGCGCCAACACCTTCCAATAACTCTATTGTTTGTGCAGGCTCAAATTTAAATTTAACTGTAAATACAATTGCGGGTGCTACGTATAGCTGGACAGGCCCGAACGGATTTACATCAAACGTGCAGAATCCAGCAATTGTTGGCGCAGGAACTGTTGCATCGGGTGTTTACTCTGTAAATGTTACCGTACTTGGTTGTACAGGATCATTTGGAATGACCACTGCTACGGTAAATCCAATTCCGGGCGCACCAACGCCGTCGAACAACTCGGCAATTTGCGCGGGACAAAATTTGAATTTAAGTTCTAATACTGTTGCCGGCGCAACTTATAGTTGGACCGGCCCGAACGGATTTACTTCTACCTTACAAAATCCGACCATCGTTGGGGCGGGCACGCTTGCGGCCGGTGTATACTCGGTAAATATTACGGTTGGCGGTTGTACAGGAAGCTTTGGAATAACAAACGCTACGGTGAATCCAATTCCCGGTGCACCAACACCATCTAATAATTCGCCAATCTGTGCAGGTTCAAATTTAAGCTTAACAGCAAATACATTTGCTGCTGCAACTTACAGTTGGAGCGGCCCTAATGGATTTACATCCACTTTACAAAATCCTGTTATCGTTGGCGCGGGAACAGTTGCATCCGGTGTTTATTCAGTGAACATTACCGTTGCAGGATGTCCTGGTTCTAATGGAACAACAACAGCAACAGTGAACCCGATACCGGGCGCACCAACGCCGTCGAACAATTCAGCAATATGCGCGGGACAAAATTTAAATTTAAGTGCGAACACAGTTGCAGGTGCAACGTATAGTTGGACAGGACCAAATGGGTTTACGTCAAACTTGCAGAATCCAACCGTTGTTGGAGCAGGCACAGTTGCCGCTGGGGTTTATTCAGTTAATATAACAGTGCTTGGATGTACAGGGTCTTTTGGTATGACCACCGCAACAGTGAATCCAATTCCAGGCGCACCAACACCTTCGAACAACTCTATTATTTGCGCTGGACAAAACTTGAATTTAAATGCGAACACAATTGCAGGCGCAACCTATAGCTGGACAGGTCCAAATGGATTTACGTCAAACGTACAAAATCCAACCATTGTTGGAGCGGGTACGGTGGCTGCCGGTGTTTACTCAGTTAATATTACAGTATTAGGTTGTACAGGATCGTTTGGAACTACTACGGCTACAATAAGTCCAATTCCTGCAGCTCCAACGCCTTCTAACAACTCTATTGTTTGCGCGGGACAAACCTTGAGTTTAACTGCGAATACGATCGCAGGTGCTACATACAGTTGGACAGGCCCTAACGGATTTACATCAACACTACAAAACCCAACAATAGTTGGCGCAAGTACGCTTGCTACTGGCGGTTATTCGGTTTATGTAACTGTTGCGGGATGTTCCGGTCCGTTTAGCACAACGCCAGCAACCGTAAATCCAATTCCCTCCGCACCAACTCCTTCTAACAACTCAACAATTTGCGCTGGACAAACTTTAAGTTTAACTGCGAATACAATTGCGGGAGCGACTTATAGTTGGACCGGTCCAAATGGCTTTACATCAACATTACAAAATCCAACTGTTGTTGGTCCCACCACACTTGCTGCCGGAGCTTACACCGTGTATGTAACTGTTGGCGGATGTAGCGGTCCGAATGCTTCAACAGGTGTAACTATTAATCCAATTCCACCTGCGCCAAATGCCACAAACAATTCTACAGTATGTGCGGGCGGTACACTTAATTTATTTGCTTCGTCTGTTCCAGGTGCTACAGCTTATACATGGGTGGGACCAAATAGTTTTGCATCAAGTTTACAGAATCCAACTATTGTGGGCGCAAGTACGCTCGCGTCGGGTGTGTATTCGGTATATGCAACAGCGGGCGGTTGCGATGGCCCCATCGGAACAACAACAGTAACTGTGAGTCCAATTCCACCGGCCCCAACGCCATCTAACAACTCTATTGTTTGTGCGGGTCAAACATTAAGCTTAAGCGCAAACACTATTGCTGGAGCAACGTATAGTTGGACCGGTCCAAATAGTTTTACCGCTAACGTTCAAAATCCAACTATTCCTAGTACAACCACGCTTACATCTGGTCAGTACACCGTATTTATTACAGTGGCCGGATGTTCGGGGCCATTTGCAACAACCGGCGTTACCATTAATCCGATTCCTCCTGCACCTAATGCCACTAACAACTCTACCATTTGCGAAGGACAAACTTTAGCTTTATTTGCAAGCACGGTAACAAACGCTACTTCATATCACTGGCAAGGACCTAATGCTTTCGTTTCGAGTTTACAAAACCCAACAATTCCAAATGCGGGAACCGTAGCTGCGGGTGTTTATTCTGTATATGCAACGGTTGGAGGTTGCGATAGTCCATGGGGCTCAACAACTGTTGTGATAACGCCATTGCCGGGCGCACCAACGGCGAGCAACACCTCCCCAATTTGCACAAACGGAACATTTACGCTAACGTCCAATACAATTGCAGGCGCAACATACAGCTGGACGGGACCGAATGGATTCTCATCTAGTTTACAGAACCCGGTTGTAACAAATGCCGCAACACTTGCAGCGGGCGTTTATTCTGTTTACGTGACAGTGAACGGTTGCGATGGTCCGATAGGCGTGACCACAGTTTCGGTGAGCGATGTGCCGGCTGCACCAACCGCAAGCAATAACTCTATTATTTGTGAAGGGCAAACTTTATTGTTCACCGCATCCAATACAGCCACTAACGCTGTTTTCTGGTGGAGCGGACCAAATACGTTTTCATCAAACGTTCAAAATCCGAATATTACAAACGCTACAACATTAGCAACCGGCAACTATACGGTTTACGTAACCGTTAACGGATGCCCTGGCCCTGGCACTGTAACAAACGTGAGCGTTACGCCAACGCCATCCGCACCTTCCGCAGCAAATAATTCAACGATGTGCGCAGGGTCTACATTGAGTTTAACCTCGAGCAATTATCCTTTCGCTACGTATGCTTGGGTAGGACCAAACAGTTTTACTTCTAATATTCAAAATCCTGTGATCTCAACCGTAAGTGTTGCCGATGCAGGAACTTATTCGGTGTTTGTTACCGTAAATGGTTGCCAGGGCCCTGCGGGAATTACGATCGTTACAATCAATCCAATTCCAAATCCTCCAACAGGAAACAGTAATTCACCTGTTTGTAACGGGCAAGATCTTATATTCAATATAAGTCCTTCGGGTGGAATTTATGATTGGAGCGGACCGAATAGTTTCACTTCGTCCATACAGAATCCAACGATCTCTCCGGCTACGATGGCGGCTAACGGAAATTATTCGGTGATCATTACATTGTTAGGTTGTACAAGTTCGGTTGGTGTTATTAGCGCTTCCATTGGTGTAACGCCTTCCGCGCCTAGTCCAACGGCTAGTACGCCATTGTGTGTTGGCGCAACATTGAGTTTATCAACTACATTCTCTGCTAACGTTACATACTATTGGTTAGGTCCAAACGGATTTACGGCCGCAGTGCAAAATCCAACCTTAGCAAACGTTACATTGCCTGCATCGGGTACTTATACCTGCTACGGAAGTATCAATGGTTGTGATGGGCCATTTGCTACAACAACGGTAGTAGTTGATCCTCCCGCATTTGTTGATGCCGGACCGATCTTAGATACGATCTGTGCAAGCGCTCAAACAATTGCATTAACAGGAACGGTAACAGGTGGCGGAGCAACAGGCGGATCATGGTCTTCTTCGGGTACGGGAACATTTACACCAACCAATAGTTTAATTACAACGTATTCAATGAGTCCGTTAGATGTTGCATCTCCAAGTTTCCAAATTGTTCTTACAAGTGTTGGCGGAGGATGTCCTACACAATCCGACGTGATCACCTATATGGTATTGGGTTCTCCTTCGGTGGATGTAGCCGCGAGTCTCAACGTTTGTAAAAACGAATTTGTTCCCTTGAGCGGAACTATAACGGGTGTTACCAATAGCGGAACCTGGACAGCCAACGGCGGTTCGGGAACATTTAATCCTGGATTTAATTTTGTGAATGGAAGTTATGTTCCTTCATCATCCGATACGGCCGCAGGAAATCTTTGGTTCGTTCTTACCTCGATCAATAACAAAGGGTGTTTGCCTGGAAAAGATTCTGTGCATGTTCTCTTTATAACAGCGCCAATAGCTGATTTTGCGAATACACGCGCTTGTGCTAATCAAACAATAAATTTCGCCGACCAATCTACACCTTCGCCTTCTATTGCAAGTTACTATTGGGATTTTGGCGATACAACCATAGCGTCCGGACTTCAGAATCCCGTACATACATACACATTGATAGACACGTTCACCGTGCGGCACGTTGTGACCTTAACAAACGGTTGTAGAGATACGGTTAATAAAACACTTATCGTTTATAATTCAGCGGTAGCGAACTTTTCCAATACCAGCATTTGTGTTGGATACACCACCAGCTTTTCTGATATGTCTACCATAACGCCAGATACATTGGTTGCCTGGAATTGGACCTTTGGCGATGGAGGAACCTCGAACATAAATGATCCTTTCCATGCATTTGGAACCATAGGAACTTATCCGGTCAACTTTACGGTCACCACAAGCAAGGGCTGTCCGAGTACGATCACAAAAACTATTACGGTCAATCCAAATCCTGTAGCAAACTTTAATATGTCGGCCGGATACGTATTGGCTTATGATAATGTAAGCTTCACCGATCAAAGTGCGCCGCTTCCAAGCCTCACTAATTGGGATTGGACATTTGGAAACAACGGAACTTCAACTACACAAAATCCAAATGTGAGTTTCCCTGATAAAGGTGTGTATCCGATACAATTGGTTGTAACAGATAATAACGGATGTAAGGATACCGTTGTAAAAGATATTTACGTGACCTTGTTGCCATTGGTTCCAACGGCCTTCACGCCAAATAATGATGGAACGAATGATATCCTTTACGTAAAAGGCGGACCGTTCCGATCGATGTCCTTCCGCGTTTATAACAGCTGGGGTGAATTATTGTTCACATCAGATACGCAGGAAAAAGGATGGGATGGAACTTACAAAGGGCAGCCTGCGCCTTTAGGTGTTTACGTGTGGATATTGGATGTTGAACTTTATGATGCTAACAGTAGCCAGGTTCGCAAGACCGGTGATGTGACCATATTAAAATAATGAAGATGAAAAAACTGCTGTGTATACTTTTATTGCTTGGAATGACTAGGTCGTTTAAAGCGCAGGATTTTCATTTGTCTTTGTACGATGCCGGACCTTTATTCCTGAACCCTGCACTTACCGGGCTCATTGACGCAAAAATGCGCGTGCATGCGCAATACCGTAATCAGTGGAGTGCAGTGGCCTTTAAACCATTTACAACGGCTCTGATCAGTGCAGATATGTCAAAAGGAAAATGGGGTTATGGCGGACAGATCATTAATATGCGCGCTGGTATCGGTAATTACAATGTATTCCAGTTTTTGGGATCAACAGCGTATTCTGTTCCAATTGACAAAAATAAATACCACGGACTTTCGTTTGGCCTGCAATTTGGATTTACACAAAAATCGGTAAAGGAACAGAGATACTCTTTCGACAATCAATACACACCAACAGCAGGAGGAACATTCAACCAGGATATTGATAATGGTGAAGATTTCAAACGCATGTCGCAGATCCTGCCGCAATTGAATGCAGGCTTCATGTATTACTATGCGAAACAACAAGCTTTGTTGAATCCATTCCTGGGGGTTTCGGGTTTCAACCTCACGCATTCTAAAGAAACTTTTTTCGATCAGCCAAATCATTTACCGATCCGTTATACCATTCACACGGGTGTAAGGATCAATATTACCGAAGAATTGTATGTATTGCCAAAGATTCTCATTATGAAACAAGGAAAAGCAACTGAACAAACTTACGCTTGCGACGCCGGGTATTATATTGAAAAAGGAAAAGTGTACGTGTTGGGCGGATTTGTTTTCCGTACAAAAGATGCCAGTATTTTTTCGGCCGGTGTAAAGAAAGAAGAATACACGCTTAGATTCGGTTACGATTTCAATACTTCCACGTTAAAGACCGTTACCAACCGTCGCGGCGCTTACGAGATCTCACTAACCTATCTGTTAGGTAAAGAGAAACTCAAAAAGATCAAACATTGTCCTCGCATATAAATCACATGAATAGATCACGGGTTCACTTTTTTCTTATCCTTGCTATTTGCATGTTTACCGGCGTTTTTTCCCAATCCAAAAAATTGTGGATAGAGGAAGGCGATAAATGTTTCAAAGCGCAAGATTATTCTACCGCAATAGCCTGGTATTTAAAAGCACTTGACGATACCGGCGCCGTGCGCACGATGCCCGTACTTCCGTATGAAGTGAACGTGGCCAATAAAAAATTCAAAACTACCACGCTTTCGGGAAAAGTGAAAAAAGGGAAAGATAGTACGCAAGTAAAAGACAGTACGGCCGCAAAGACAACAATTAAAGATAGTTTAACTGTAAAGAGTAACGTAAAAGACAGTACCGGTAAGGTGATAAAAAAAGATTCCGTTGTAGTAGTTAAAAAAAGACCGCCTTTTGTTCTCCCGAAAACAGTGCCATCCGTTGCAAAAGACACTTCGGCTGCTGCGAAAGCAAAAAAAGGAAAACCAAAGGGATTGAAGCAGCAATCTCCCGAAGATTACGCCACTATTCAATTGGCGCATGCTTATCGATTAAATTCCGATTTCCCAAAGGCGGAAGAGTATTATGAGCGAAGTGTGACAAATAATGTGCAGGATGCTTTGTATTACTACGGTATTACGCTCATGGGACTTAAAAAATACCAGGAGGCATTGAACGCGCTGGAATTGTACGTGAATTCAAATGCCGGCAGTGATTCGCTCATGACTTTGGCTTCAAAGAAACAGGCAGGTTGTTTTTTAGCCATCGACAGTTTAAAAGGTCCGCGTACCATGGTGATCCAAAAACTGGATTCGGCCACATTTAATAGCGGTAATGCAAGTTTCGGTATCGCATTCTACAATAACAGCACTACAAAATTATTATTTACCAGCGCCCGCAAAGGCAGCACGGGCAAAGATCCTAAGGACACACTCACCGATTTTATTTGCGATCTTTATTCAATAGAAAAAACCGATTCGGGTTGGCAAAAGCCGGTGAATATTGGTAAACCAGTGAACACCGAAATGCATGAAGGCGCCGGATTCATGAGTCAGCGTTTTTGTTTCTTTACACGGTGGAGCGATAATAATCCAAGTGAAGCGGCACTTTACCGGATAAATATCCAGGATGGAAGATTCTTTGTGCCCGAAAAATTGGGATTAGCATTTAATCGTGTAGGATTTAAAACAACGCATCCGTTTGTTACGGGCGACGGACGAAAATTATATTTCTCATCAAATAGACCGGGGGGAATGGGCGGTATGGATATTTGGGTGTGTGATATTAATGAAGAAGGTATGTTAGGCGAACCAAAGAATCTTGGCGCGCCTGTAAATACCAAGGGCGATGAGGTAACGCCGTTCTTGCACCAGGCTTCAAACACTTTGTATTTTAGTTCAAATGGACACGTGACCGTAGGTGGTTTGGACATTATGAAAAGTGTTTACAATGCTGCTGACAATGTATACGATATTCCTGCGAATTTAAACACGCCGATCAACTCCAGTAAGGACGATGCTTACATGGTGATGGAAAATAATGGATTGAGAGGTTTCTTTACAAGCGAC
>Ga0170475_114506600_pt1 | contig 10662 bp, 1 predicted proteins | sample Soicark_Litter_5_FD_111474 | JGI IMG/M metagenome (GOLD analysis project Ga0170475, IMG submission 111474) | Avena fatua rhizosphere microbial communities from Hopland, California, USA. Combined Assembly of 48 SPs | reverse complement strand
TGGACGGTGACCTTGTGCTGTGCCTTTTTGATTGTCTGCGGGGAGTCACAGGTCAGGCTGGTGTTCGCCCAGCCATTGACCTGGGTCTCGGTGATGTCGTAGCTCCCTGGCGACACTGCGAACTGCATCGAGTTCGTCCCACCGTCGGTGAGCTGGAAGTTGCCGATCCCGTTCGTGCCGCTGAAATCGAACGGCTGGCCGTCCGGGTTCGTGCTGAGCGCGACCGTGATCGTTGCCTGCGGAGGCGTCGTGCCAACGCCGGTCAGCGTCGCCGTCGTCGGTGAGCCGGGCGCATCCGAGGGCACGCTCAGCGTTGCGGACTTCGACCCCAGATTGGTCGGATTGAAGGTGGCGTGAATGGTGCACGTGTCGCCGGCGGCGATCGTCGCGCCGGAGCACGTGTCGGTGCCTTTGACGAACTGCCCGGGATTCGTGCCGGCCTTCGAGACCGTTCCAACGTGGAGCGGCGCGGTGCCGGTGTTGGTCAGCGTGAACGTCTGGTCGCTCGATGACGATCCGACGTCGACGTTGCCGAAGTCCTTGGTGGTCGGTGCGATCGAGGCCGCGGGCTCCATGCCCGTGCCCGTCAGGCTGGCCGTTGTCGGTGAGCCGCTGACCGCATCCGAGGCGACACTGACTGTCGCGCTCTTGCCGCCGGCGCTGGTCGGATCGAACGTCACGTGGATGTCGCAGCTGTTGCCGGCGGAGACGATCGTGCTGCTGCAGTTTTCGGCGCCGAGCGTGAACTGGCCAGGGTTGGTGCCCGTGATCGACACGGTGGTGATGTGCAGCGGCCCGGTGCCGATGTTCGTCACCGTGAAGATCTGGTCGCTTGACGACGATCCGACCACCACGTTGCCGTAGGCCTTGCTGGTCGGCGAGATCGAGGCGTCAGGCTGCGTGCCGGTTCCCGACAGGCTGGCTGTCGTGGGAGACGAGTCGGCATTCGAGGGGACGCTGAGCGTCGCGCTCTTCGGGCCGGCCACTGTCGGATCGAACGAGACATGGATGGCGCACGTGCCGCTGGCAACGACCGTGGTGCTGCTGCAGGCGTCGGTGCCGAGCGTGAACTGGCCGGGGTTGCTACCGGCGAGCGAGACCGAGCCGATGTGGACAGGGCCCGTGCCGGTGTTGGTGAACGTGAACGTGAAGTCGCTCGACGAGCCCACGACCACGTTGCCGTAGTTCTTGCTGCTCGGGGTGAGCGATGCGCCGGGCGCGGTGCCCGTGCCGTCAAGTGTCAGGTCGACCGGGTTCTCGTCGGGATCGTCGGAGTCGATGCGCAACGTCGCGCTCTTCGAACCCGCCGTGAGCGGGTCGAAGACCACGTTGACATCGCAGGTTTCGTTGTGTGCGAGGACCTCGCCGTCGCAGTCGTTCGTGTCGATCGCGTAGTGGCTGCCACCGGATCCGACGATCGAGGCGCCGGTGATCGTCAAGTCGGCGTTGCCGTCGTTCTTCACCGTGAAGGCGAAGGAGCTGGTCGCGCCGGCGGAGATGTTCTGGTCGCCGAAGTCGTGGGATGCAGGCGAGACGCTGATGTCCTGCTGGGTGATCGTGACGTTGGCGGAGTACTCGTTGGAGTCACCGTCGTCGTCGATGATCTTGCCTTTCACCGCGAAGGTGCCTGGCGTCGACGGCGCCGTGCAGGTCCCGGTGTTGGTCGGGGACGGCGAGCTGTAGGCGGCCGTGCCGCACTTGAACGCGTACGTGAGCACGTCGTCCGTTCCGGGGTCGACCGGGCTGGTGAGGCTCAGGTGGATCGTGCCGTTGAACAGCACGGACGCATCGGAGTTGAACGTGGCCGTGGGCGCGACGTTGTTGGCCGTTGCGACGAAGCTGTCGGTGGCTGTGGTGCCGTTCTGTCCGTGGCCGGTCACGGTGATGGTCGCCGTGAAGTTGTCCGTGGACGTGTAGTCCCACTTCCAGGTGCCATCCCCGTTGTCGACGAACGCGCCGAACGCGTTGTTCGCGGTGATGCTGGCGATGGTCCCGGTGAACGACCCGGTCGCGTGGAACGCCTGGCCCTCGTTCTTGGTGATGTTGCCCTGATCGGCGTTGACGCTGATCGCGGTGCAGCTTCCGTTGAGGTTGGAGGTGATGAGCCACGGTGCGAACGTCACATGCGTGGAGACCTTCGAACCCGTGCCGGGCCCCTGGTCGCCAGGCCCCGATGCGCTGCCGTACCAGTTGCAGGTCGCGTCGACGGTAGTGGTGGCGCTGTTTTCCACGATGACGCCATAGGCAGCGCTGCCGACGTCGAGGCTGTTGCGATGGACGCTGGCGTTGGCCAGATATGCATCTGCTTCGAACCAGACGGCGCGCTGGTCCAGACCACCCGTCGCATCGGTATCCGAAATGCTGCTGATGGTGTTGCCCGTGATGATGGCGACCGGAGCGTCACCTTCGATGCCGATCGCGTGCACCCATCCGGGGCTGCTGAGCCCGGTGATGGTGTTGTCCTTGATCGTCAACTCGGCGGAACCCGTGTGGGACCCGCTCGAGCCGGCATTCGTGGTGATGCCATAGGCACCCTTCTGGGTGCTGCTGACGTTACTGATCGTGTTGCGCTCGATATCGATGCCGGTCGCGGCCACGTCGGTGGCGCTGTCGCCCACGAAGATGCCCTTGGCCGAGCGCTCGCTGGAAACGCCGTCGATGACGTTGTCCGTGATCGTCACGTTGTTCGGACCGTTCTCGAGGTAGATGGCCTGAGCCGCGGCCTGCGAGCCGGTGCCGGCGTTGGTGATCGACTTGAAGAAATCGTTCTTGACGGTCGTGCCTGAACCTGCCGCCTTGATATAGACACCGATAGCCCCATCGTTCGCGTTCAGGGAGCGAGTGAAGCTGAAACCATCGAGGTCGACGTCGGCCTGGACGCCGACCGTGCCATTGATCGTGGACTCGTTGACGCCGAGGGCCGTGCGGCCGCTCGTGGCGTTACCGGTCTGCGGCGTGGTGAGCGTGAGGACCTTGTTGATCGTCACGTCCTGCGTGTACGTGCCGGCCGCGAATTCGACCGTCTCGTTGGCGTTCGCCGCACCAATGGCGGCGTTGATGCTCAGGTTCGGCTCAACGTAGTAGTGGTCCTGCGCCAGGTTGCTCACGACTGCGTGATTGCCGGACAAGCTCGCGTTCAAGGCCTCGGCGAATGTCTGCGCTGATCCCGTGGACGTGAAGTAGAAGGTGTACTTGTCGGTCGCGCTGTCGAAGCCGCCATCGCTCGTGCGAACGATTCGGTTGTAGGCAGCTGGCAAGTGCAGGTTGGTGACCGGGAAGGCCGACGGGCTGCCCTGCTCCTCGACGTAGATGGGAGCGGTGCCGGCTACCGCCGTGATCGAGTTCGTCCCGTTCAACGTGATGTTGTCGGAGCCGCCGGTCACGAAGGTGCCGTGCGTGTAGATGGCGATGCCGCCCCAGGCGTTCCCACTGACGGTGACGCCGGTCATGGTGCTGTTGCTGGAGTCGGTCCACGCGATGCCGTTGCCGGCACCGGCGCCAGTGGCCGTCACGTTGGTGAGGAGCGCATTGGTGGCTCCGTGGAGGTCGATGTTGGTCTTCCACGAGTCCTGGGCCGTGACGTGAGAAATCGTGACGCCGTCAACGAATGACGGAGAACGATCGACCTTGATGCCGTACGACGCGCCACCCTTCCCGACGCCGTTGGGCCCCTTCACGGTGAAGTGGTCGAGGCTCACGTCGTTGTGGTTGACCCACAGGCCGTAGTCCGAGCCCATGGCGCTCTGGTCGATGATCGTGCCGCCTTCGCTCTGGCCGGACAGCGTCAGCTTCTTGGCGATGACGATGCCCTGCGAGCTCGCGTAGGTACCGTCGTTGACGTGCAGCGTCCCATTGGCATCGACATCGGCGACGCCTTCCTGGACGCGGCCGGTCGAGCCGGTCTGCGAGCCTGCCGCCGTGACGTACAGGACGTCCGTGGCGCCCTGGAAGCCATAGGTGCCGGAGTCGGTGTCGGTGCCGGACGCGAGGTACGGCGTCAGGTCGATGTTCGCCGAGGCCGGGCCGGCGATATCGGGCTGGCTGCCTGGGGGCGTTGCCGTGCCGCCGAACGCGACCGGGATCTGCGCGGCATAACCGGGCTCGGTGCTGTTGGCAGTCGTCACGACCGGTGAGGTCGAGCCGTACCAGTTGCCGCTGAAGTTCTTGAGGTTGGTCGTGCCCGGAGCAGGGATCGATCCGCCGGTTTGGCGATCGACCACCTGGCCGTACCAGTTGCCGCTGATGTCGTTGTTCGAGAACGTGCTGTTCAGCGCGGTCTGGACAGGGCTGTTGGTCCCGCCCGACCCGTCAAGGAACAGCACGCCGACCGTCCAGTTGTTGGTGATCTTGTTCTCGGTGACCGACAGGTTGTCGGTCTGGTTGCGCAAGATCATGCCGGTGCGGTTGTTGTCGATCACGTTGTTGTGGATCGAGTGACCGTTGCTGTTGTTGATGTCGATACCGGTCCGAAGACCCGCCAGCTTGTTGCCATGAATGTCGGCGGCTGATCGCTTGGCCCTGGATCGAGATGCCCGCAGTATTCAGGCCGGCATTGTTCCAGTCGGTCGTGTTGTTGCCATCACGCGTGATCGTGAAGCCGGTCACCGTGACGTTGTTGGCCGCGATTGACACCGTCGATCCGGAGCCGCCGATGGGGCCCGTGATCGTGGTGCTCACGACTCCCTGGCCCTTCAGCGTGACGCCGTTGGTCCCGATGGCGACGTCCTCGTCGTAGGTATCGGCCTTGACGAGCACGGTGTCATTCGTGGCGGCGAACTGCAGGCCGCCGGTAATCGTTGACGCGATGCGCTTGGTATTGGGGCACGTGTATGCGCCGCAGCTATACGTGTAGCCGGTCAGGGTGCCGCTCTCGGGATTGGGACCGGCCATGACCGCACCGTCAAAGGTGTTGCCATCGAACCAGCCCTTCCAGTCGAACTGCGACTCGTCGACGACGGTGCCGCGGGAGCGGATGTAAACGGTGCTTCCCGTGAACGAGTTGCCACTGATGGTTGCGCCGCCGACCTGGCCCACGAACCACGGCACGGTCGTGCCGGCGCCGGTGAAGCTGACGCCGGGGTAGGTGGCGCCCTGCAGGTTGAAAACGTTGTTCGTGATCTGCCGACCCGAGACCGGGCCTGACGTACCGGCGTGCCCGGTGATGTCGATGCTGGTTCCGTCGGTGAACCGGTTGTTGTCGATGGTGTAGGTGCTGATCAGGCTGTTCGGGTCATTGAAGTACACGGAGCCGCCGAACGGGTTGGCTCCGTCATAGACGTGGAGCTTCGAGTTCTTGAGCGTGAACCCGTCCGCGGCGACCTCGAACGTCTTGTTGTCGTTCTCGGTCAGCGTCGTCGGATCGAGATTCCCGTTGATCTGCAGACCCTTGAACGTCGTATCGGCGCCTTCGACGACGATGCCGTCAGGCCCGAAGTTCGCGTCGCTGTAGGTCGTGATGTCGGCCTGCGTTGCCGTGGGGTTCGTGATCACGGCGTTGCTGTTGTCCACGCCTTCGATCGTGACGCCGGTCAGGGATGCCGGGATGAACAGGCCGAAGTTGTACGTGCCTCCGGCGATGATGCTCGGAGCGCGGTTGGTGGCCTCTTCGTCGTAGTGGCCGGGCCGAACCTTGATCGTGCCGTTCGAGTTGACCGTATCGATCGCGGTCTGGATGTGCTTCTTGGCGTCCGTCGCGCTCGTGCCGCCGTTGGCGTCACTGCCGTTTGCGGAATCGACCCAGCAGGTCGTCGTGCACTGGGCGACGTTCGAAGTCGCGTAGGAGACGTTGTCGAACAGGTAGCCCTGTCCGTTCACGCCGCCTTGGGCGCGAGCAAGGAAGATCAGCGTTCTCGTGAGGGGGAGGTTGTTCGGGGCTGCCTCGGGATCGTGGCGGTAGTACTGCTCCCAACTGCCACCCGTCTCGACCAGGCTGTTGTCGACGTACAGCTTGACCAAGTCATTGTCAGGACCCGCCGCGAACTGCACGACGATCTGGATGTGGTGGGCGTTGCCGTGCGACAGCGTCGGACCGACGTTGTCCACGAAGTCAGCTGCGTTGCCCGCGCCGTTGTCCGTGACCGTGAAGAAGTGGACGTGAATTCCGTCTGCGGCGTCATCGAACCGCACGTAGCTCATCCGGGCGCCATTGCCGTCGTCGGGAGCGACACCGACCGAAAGGCCAGACTGATAGCTCGCGGTCGCGCTGCCGATGTCGAAGCTCGCGTCGAACTTGGTCTTGTGGCCCTCGCCCGCGCCCTGGGATGCGCTCAGGGGCGGGGCAATCGTCTGGTCGCCGAACGAACCGCTGGCGACGTAGTTCGAAATTCGGAGCGCTCGCGTCCCGAAGCCGTAGCCGGACGCGTCGGGAAAGCTCGAAGGGTTGACGACGGCGACGTCATAACCGCCCGTCATCGACCAGTCCTGCTGGCCGTTTACCGAACCGGTGGAGAAGTCCTCGAAGTCGTAATCGTTCGACGCCGCACGCGTCCCCAGCGGAGCAAGCAGGAGCCCGGCAGCCAGTACACCAAGGACTGCCGACAAACCGACTCGCCTCCGTTTCCGCGACGGACCGCTCCGCGCGGAGGTAGAAGCAGGCAGCGACGAACGAGGAACGAGCATGGCGAGACCACCCCAACGGTATGAACCATCGGAGGGTTCCGGCACTGGGTTTACCGGAGTTGGGCCCTCGCTCGACGGCTAGCCGATAGTACTGGCGATGTCAAGTAGGAAGTACCAACTACCGGCCTGACGGTTTCGTGACATTTGGCCCCCCGGAGCGCGTTTCCGCCCAGAGCAGCGAGGACGCGAGGGATCCGCGCTGCAACAGAAGAAGGGAGCCGGCGTACCGACTCCCTTCTCGCGATGCGCGTTTCGAACGCGTCGCCGGCTATTGGGCCGTGACGTGGGCTCGAACGATGTCGCTCACGTTCGGAGCCGACTTCGACGTCAGTTTGACATCGAGGTTGCCGCTGGCAGTGGCGGGAGTGCTCGCCTGTGCCGTGATCGTCACCTTGAGGATGACGGTCGCGCCGGACGCGAGGTTGTTGACGCTGTAGGTGCCGGCTTCCACAGCAGACGTGACATCCACGTTGTTGCGGGTGATCGCCACCGAGTACTTGGGGCTGCCGGTCCAGCTGGCCAGGACCTTGAACGAGTCCGTGTCCGCGCTGTCGTTCTGGAGCTGGACGTAGACGCTCTTCGTCGCGCCAGCCGCGATGTGGCTGTTGATCTGCTGGCTAGCAACGGGGGTCGTCGAGTAGACGTTATCCCCGTGGTACGGGCCGGCGAGCGCCGGTCCGATCTGGGCATCCGCCTGGCGGCGGCTGTCCGTGAAGGTGCAGATGACGTTGGCGTTGGCGGTCAGATTGATCAGGACCCGGTGATGAGCCTGATCCGCTGTCTGTCCGCTGTCGCACGTCAGGCCCGAGAGCGCCCACCCAGCCGAGTTGACCTGGGTGATCTGGTACGTGCCGGTCACCTTGGTGAACGCGGCCTGCTTCGAACCGGGAGCGCCCGTGAGCTGGAACGTGCCGATGCCGTTGGTCCCGTTGAACGTGAACGAGTGGGCGGTCGGGTGCGTGTTCAGAACGATCGTGATCGTTCCGTTCGACGCCTTGGCGGCGCTACCCGACAGGTCGACCGTCACGGACGCGTGATTCGGATCGTTCGACTGGATGGTCAGGACGGCCGTCTTGGTGCCGACCGGTGCCGTAGGTGCGAACCACACCAGGATCGTGCACTGCTGGTTGGCCTGCAGGGTCTTGCCGAAGCAGTTGTTCTGGTTGATCGGGAAGTTGGCGGGGTTGACGCCGCCCACCGACACGGTGCCGATCACGAGAGGCGCATTCCCCTCATTGGTGACGTGGAAGACGCTGTTGCCGGAGTGCTTGCCGATCAGCACGGACCCGAAGTCCCTGCTGGTCGGATCGACACCGATCTGCTGCTGGGTGATGGTGATGCTCTTGGAGTAGGTCGTCGACGTGTCGTCGTCCTTGATCTTGCCGCGAACGGTGATCGTGCCCGGCGTGGCGGGCGCAGTGCAGTTCTTCGACGCCGTCGAGCCGGTGTCGACGAACGTGCCGTTGCCGCAGTCGAACTCGTAGGTGAGGCCGGCCGTGTCGACCGAAGACGGATCGAACGGGCTGGTCAGGCTCACCGTGAAGCCCGCGCCGTAGAGAACCTTGTTGGGAGCCGAGATCGTCGCCGAGGGCGCCACGTTCGCGGCCGAGATGTTGAACGAGTCGGTCACGGTGGAACCGTTCTCGTCGGTCGCATTCACACTGACGGCCGTCGTCGTGAAGTCGTTGGTGGTTGCGTAGGACCACGACCAGGTGCCGTCGCCGTTGTCCGTAACGGTGCCGGGGCCGGCGGTCTTCGTGATGACCGGCGAAGCAGGGCTCGCAGTCGTGAAGGAGCCATTGGCATGGAGGGTGTCGCCCTCGTTGCCGCTCGTATCAGACGCCTGCGAGTTGACCGTGACGGAGGCGCAGCTGCCGTTGAGAGCGCTCGAGACGAGCCACGCTGCATACGTGACCTTTGCGGTCACGAGCGAGCCCGAGCCGGTTGCGATGCTGCCCGGCCCGGTGGAACTGCCCCACCAGTTGCAGGACGCATCGACGGGACCGTTCGCAGGCGTCGCGGGATCGACGCCGACCCCGGATGCTGACGATCCAACGTCCAGGCTGTTTCGGTGAATGACAGCGGTCTGGTAGGTCGTGTCCTCGTTCTCGAGCCACACCGCGAAGTTGTCCGAGCCGGCGGCCGTGAGATTGCTGATCGTGTTGAAGCGGATGTCCGCGTTGCTCGCCGGGCCTTCCAGTCCGATCGCATGCACCCAGCCACCGCTGATGTTCGTGATCGTGTTCGACTTGACCGTCAAGCCACTGTCGTGTGAGTTGTTCAGCAGGACGCCGTAACCGCCCTTGCTGCCGGTGCTTGCGACGCCGTCGATCGTGTTGTTCTCGATGTCGATCCCCGCGCTCCCGGTCGGAGCGCTGGTGTCACCGATGAAGATCGCCTTGGTGGACGTGACGCCCGACACGTTGGTGATCACGTTGTTCGTGATCGTGACGTTGTTCGGGCCGCCGTCGAGGTAGATCGCCTGGGCATTCTGACCCGCAGTGCCCGTGCTGATGTTCTTGAAGAAGTCGTTCTTGATGGTCGTGCCCGAGCCGCCGGCCTTGATGTCAACGCCGGTGATGCTTCCGCTGCCCGGGTTGGTGAAGCTGAAGCCGTCGAGAGTGACGCCGGCTTGGACCGTGACCTGGCCATTGATCGTGGTCTCGGCGCCGCCGAGTGCCGTCCGACCGCCAGTCGCCACACCGACCTGTGGGGTCACGAGCGTGACGACCTTGCCGATGGTGACGTTCTGATTGAACGTTCCGGCAGTCATTTCGACCGTCTCATTGGTGTCGGCGGCGAGAACTGCTGCGCTGATGCTCAGGTTCGTCTCGACGAAGTAGTGGTTCTGGGCCAGGTTGCTGACGACCGCGGCGCTGCCCGTGAGCGCCGTGTTGAGGCCCTCGGCGAACGTGTTCGCAGAGCTGAGGGTCGGCCAGTACCAGGTGTACTTGTCGCCGACGCTGTCGCGACCCCCGTCGGTCGTTCGCACGACGTGGGTGAAGTCGCCACTCACATGAAGACCAGTGACCGGGAACGCGGCCGGATGGCCTCCGTTGCCCTGCTCCTCCACGTACAGCGGTGCCGTGCCGGCGGTCGCCGTCGTGATCGTGTTGGTGCCGCTCAGGGTGATGTTGTCGGATCCACCCGTCACGAACGTGCCGTGCGTGTAAATGGCGATGCCACCCCAGGCGTTGTTGTGCACGTTGAGGTCGCTCATCGCGCTGTTGCTGGAGTCGGTGAACGCGATGCCGTTGCCGTGCAGCGCGCCGAACGCGGTCACGTTGGTCAGGCTGGCGTTGGTCGCGCCGTGCAGGTCGATGTTGGTCTTGAAGGAGTCACGCGCCGTGACGTGCGAGATCGCGACGCTGTCGATGAACGACGGTGATGCGTCGACCTTGATTCCGTAGGACGCGCTTCCGGCGCTGACGCCGTTCGGGCCCTTCAGCGTGAAGTGATCGAGGTTGACCCCGTTGTGGTTGACCCACATGCCGTAGTCGGAACCCATGGCACTCTGATCGATGATCGTGCCGACCTCGCTCTGGCCGGACAGCGTCAACTTCTTGGTGATGACGATGCCGTTCGAGCTGGCATACGTGCCGTCCTTGACGTTCACGGTGCCATTCGCGTCGACGTCGGTGACGCCTTCCTGGACGCGACCGGTCGAGCCGGCCTGCTTACCGAGAGCCGTGACGTACAGCACGTCATGGGCACCCTGGAACCCGTCGGCAGCAGCCGTGTCCGTGCCGCTGGCAAGGAACGGGGTGAAGTCAACGTTTCCATCCATGGCGGCGTTGATGTCGGTCTGCGACGTGGTTCCGAACCAGTTCGCAGAGGCATCGATTGCAGGCGTGAAATCGTTCACGACGAAGCTGCCTGTCACGCCGGTGATGCTGTTGTCGATGATCACGTCCGTCGAGGGCGTGATCGACAGGCTGTCACCGTTGTCGACCAGCCAGACGCCGTTCGTAACGTCATGGATCACGTTGTGCGTGATCGTGACGTTGTTGCTCTCGTTGATGACGATGCCGTTCGCGACGTTCG
>Ga0170475_102780226_pt1 | contig 10663 bp, 1 predicted proteins | sample Soicark_Litter_5_FD_111474 | JGI IMG/M metagenome (GOLD analysis project Ga0170475, IMG submission 111474) | Avena fatua rhizosphere microbial communities from Hopland, California, USA. Combined Assembly of 48 SPs | reverse complement strand
GAGCGAACAATGATACTTTTGATCACAATGACAAGCACAAGACACACACACACAAAAGCGAAACGAAAATAAAAACAGACAACTTCAACTGAAGAGAGGGAAGAAAGCCCGAGAGGAAAATGCAAACTCTATAAAAGAGGATTCGTTCTTCAACCTTAAGCTTTGCAAGCACACCCATTCCCTCAATTTCAGGCGACGATTTAAAAAAAAGAAATCCGAAGGAGCGAGACAGTTTCGTGAACCTATCGCAAACCGGAATCCATTTCTACTTTTTGGTTGATAAATATGCAATAAAAGAAGAATGATGAGTGACATGAGAATGTCGAGGGTGACGTCACACTCCCCGTTCATCCGTCACCCTTTATTTATCCACATGCACATGTACATCTTCTTCCCCAATGGGTGATCTTGGTGATTTACTTTCCATTTGTACTGCTGATTTCGATGTGGGATCAAAATCTTCATTCGGTCGTGAACGTGTGGAAAAGGAATAGGTACGAATGAGACGATTGATGGAACGAGTTGCTTGACGGGTAAATAACAGACCCCATAAGAAGATACCTGGAATCCAGAGTAACCATACTAACATCGTGGAGGAAGCCCAAGATAAGAACACGTAACCGACAAATGCCGAACTGAATTTCGAACAGAAGTAAATAATGACAGCTAAACCTGCCAAATCGGCTAAGACGATAAAAAACAAAAAGACGACACCAATTGCACGGAAGTTTCGTGATTTCGTACGTGCAATCAATTTGATGACCATGGTGACAACAACACCAGCTACAGCACTGATAGCAGATGATACAATGGAGGACACTAACACCATGTAGAAACGAGTCAATGGCGAGTCTTCAGAGAAGTACCAGTTCATACCCGCGCAAACGGCAAAGAGTAGAGATGAACATAACACCAAGTTCAATACACGGTAACGTTGTGAATACATATCATGTCGAGAAGGCCAGAATGTCGAGTATAAAGGATGGTATTTCATGAGTAAACGCATAAACTTGATATTGGATAAATGTCCAACAGCAGGTTCAGTCATATCAAAGAGTTCTTGTTTAGGGGTTTCATCAGACTTGTATTGAGCATTGATGTAGAGGGCAAATAAGATAATGAGAAAACCACAGACAGCTAAAATGACAGCATTCGCAATAGCACTGGCAAGAGCACAACCACTTTCATATTCAATTGCCAAATGAATACCTTGTCCAGAAAATTCTTGACAATCTTCAATATCTGTAGTGGTAACAAAGGCACTTAAATCGATCTTGATTGCGGTGTTTGCGAATTCTGGTGGTGTTTGTGCCGTAGCGATACATTGAAACTTCTTCGTTTCTGTATTGGCATTCGTATTACATTGGGAGCTGTATTGATCATAAGAATAGACAAAAATCATACATGGACGGATAACTTTTGGTTTGGGATTTCCAGTTGCTTCACATAAACGTGTGGGTGCAGTGGTAACACCATCAGCACGATATTGAACACAATTAATCGTACGATTATTGAATAAACCCTCGGGATTGGTGGGATCAGCTGCCAACAGCGTTTTATTAACAGAACATTCACTGGACCATGATGTGGGCGCCCATAAGTAGGTACTATCAGACATCGTCGTAATAGCAGCACCGTATTTCAAATTTGATGATTCAGAGAAAACACCACGGATAGCAATACCGTCACTCACGGGTGAATATAAAATATTCTTACCATCCGTTGTTGGCGCTTTACCATCCGATGTTGGTTCTTTACGAAGGGATAAAGTGAAATACACACCACCTGATGGTGTGTTCACACCAGCATAGATAGCAGCTAAGCATAACGATGACGAAGCTGTAAATAATGCAGGACTACCCTTACCACCTTCAACTAACTCCTGTTCTGCAGAAGTTGCTTTGAGGTATTTCGAGCAATCTGGACAAATGACACGATATTGTTCATTTTCATTGAAAGATGCATGTGACATACTGACATCATCTGCCGTATCGTCACAGAGTAAAGGTCCACCAGCAAAGTCGTGTCGACGATCATAAGTCACAGCTGTGGTAGCAGTAGGAACACCAGCAACTTCATTCTTTTGTGTGGTCACAGGTACAGGGGTTAAATCCTGTGGTGCAGCAATAGTAGTAGTAGTTGCGAGCATTGCTGATAATAATGCTGGTTGCACACTAGCATCTTTGGAAACGGTCACACGTACCCAGCCCCATTGCTGTGAGGAAGTGTAAATACAGAAATGTGCAGGACGATCAGCGACGAATACATCATTGGATACCCAACGACGGAAACGTAATTGTGCACATGCAGATGCACTAGCAGGTTCAGATGGTGATACTGTCGAAGAGATCAAAGCACCATTCACAGTGTTCCATGTGGAATTTCCAATGAAGTAGTACAAATCTGGTGCACCTGCTGGGAATTCTCCTAATAAACCTGCATTACCACTGTCCACATCAACAGCATATGGATTTGGACGTGCAGGTTCCAGAACAGCAGTGGAACGGAAGGTAGGATAACGGAATGGACCTGTACAACGCTGGGTGTTACAAGTGCTAGTATCAGCAGGTTTGGTACCAGTTGCTAATAAACAATAGCTTGTGGGTACCACCGAATTGTCAATGGGTGAAATACATGGAACGGTACGTGATTGCGTTGGTGCAGAATACAATGGTGCAATACAAGAACCCGAGCAAGGGTTGAATGGTGCTGATGCATCCCAGATACAACGATCAGTGTTACATTCCACAGTAGCGGTAATACGTGGTTGTGGACAAGTAGATTCATCCAATACATTCTCATTCTTCTCATTCACACAACGAACAGTACCAGTTTGTGTTGGTATCACACGTCCATCATTACACTTACGTGAACAAGTCGACAGATATAACCGTTCCCATCTGTTACCTGCAGGTGCAGCTGGATGTTCACAGTCTAATGTATCTGCTGGCTTGATACCTGCATAGTCACAGTTGAAGTTTTCAACGACATCATCGATGGCGTTCAAACATTGTACAGTACGTGTACGTGTTTCGGGACCCAATTGAAAGATACATTTCGTCCAATCATCTTGTGCAACCCAACGGAACCCTTCTAATGAACATGCATCTGCTGCACCAGGTGCATCACAGATTTGTTTAGCACGGGGTTTCGCAGTAGCGTCACACAAGGAATCAGCAACAACGGTACCACTAGCAGTTTCACATATAACCACACGAGTTTGTTTCGCACACACATCGGGTTGACATGTAGATGGTGTCCATGCTTCCGTATGCCAACGATAGTCACCTTTCGTTTCTTTCACCGTATTCGATGAAACGATTTGATTATCGATATCAACAGGTGCAACACCCACACCACTGATGGCTAACAAGGAGTTCTTGACAGCAGCAAAGGTTTGAGGTTGTTTCTCACCATTGGCACCAGTGTTGGTATCCAATTTAGACCACTTTCCATCTCGTGCTAATGTCCATACATCTGTGGCAACCTCACCTGTTTGTAGATTGGTGACACCAGAACCGATATACAGTTTTTCATTGAATTGTGGCACATGTCCTGTGAACGAACGTGGTGACCATGGTGCATCTGGTAAACGCTCCCAGGTACCACCAATGGTCGTTTGCATGGTATGGAAGGAATGAACGGATTCAGTTGTCGTAGTAGTAGCAGCATGATGTAACCAGACATCATTCATCAACTTGGTGCCATCTTGTCCTCCCATTAACATCAATCGTCCATCAGCATCAAATGAAATACCACCATCATAACGTGCTGCCCATGGTGCGTTATTCGTCATGAGTTCCCAGGTGGTACCATCATAACGCCAATGCTCTTTGGAGGGACTACCAGCAGTACCACGACCACCGATCAAATGCACATATGCATTGTCAGGGGAGGTGGCAGCAGATGCACGTGAGCGTCCAGTCCATGGCAACGTGCCCGATTCTTTGATCCAGTTCTTTCCTTTATCTGTTGACTTCCACACATCTGCAATTTGTTGTTCGACGACTTGATCTTTTGCACTATCATAAACTGACACTTGTCCCCCCATGACTAACAATTCCGTTCCTTTAATGGTAGCAATCATGGGTGAGATACGTGCAGCGAATGGCGCGAATTCAGTTGCCTGGGTCCATGTACGTGCAGTATCACTGGACTTCCATACATCATTTACCAAACCACCACTGGTTTGCCCTGCCAACACATAGATGTCGTCGTTAAGGACAACAGCACCACCAGACGCACGTTTATGAAAACCAGTGGTACTACCGGTGCCAGCGGTACCACCACTGACATCAGAAAATGCACAGCTGAATGTGTTGCATGTACGGGTGGTAACAGGCTTGTTTACAGTATCACATTTAGTACCAGTAGGATCAATGACGAACGCCAAACTATCCAAACAGGTGACAGTACGTGTTTGTGTTCCACTACCACAATCAGCTGAACATGGTGTGAAGTCCCCAACTTGCCATGTGCCTCCACATGGGGTCATACCGCATTTCTCTGTTGTCGATGGCGGGAATGCAGTCTTTAAACATTCACTTTCATCTTGTGCAGTGGTACCACCAAGTAAGCATTGGTAGGTGCGTGTACGTACACCACCACTACAACTGGCACTACATGGTGACCATTCACTTGCTTTCCATGCGGCGATGGTCGTGGATGTACAACTACCACCAGTACATGCTTCAATGCTAGCAGCGGGTTCACCTAAACCAGCATTCTTACATTGACTGCTATCAGCAGAGGTAGGTTGTACAGTACGTCCTGACTGCACACTCACATCAGTACAAGTCACAGTACGTGAATGTAAACAACTGCTACTACATGTGCTCCATTCACCGACTTGATATTGCCATTGACATGGGTTCGTGTTACAGTTCTCACCAGAGGCAGGTGTCTGTAATGTAGGGTCGGACCAACAGACAGATGCAGGAACAGTGTTACCAGCGACTTGACACGTGGTGGTACGACTACGGAAACCACCACCACATTGTTTATCACATGTCGACCAGTCAGAGATCGACCATGTGGCAACACCAGTACATGGTTGTTCACAGACACCTTCAGATGCTGGACGTTCACCTGCAAATAAACATGCACTGCTTGGCTTCGTGACACCATTTTCAGCGCAGTACACATCACGAGTACGGAACCCGACCGTACGTGTACGACAGTCACATGCAGACCATGGACCTGAGACCCAGGCAGCAACGACTGGACATTGATGGGTATTACACGCTTCGACTAGCGGGGATGGACGAGGGGTGGCAACACAAGAACTGCTTGGTACCTGATTACCAGTACTCGATGTACATACAGCAGTGTTGGAACGCGAACCTGAACCACATGTGGCGCTGCAATCAGACCAGCCATTCTGTGGATACTGCCATGAATAAGATACTGTGACTGGACAGTTCTGATTACATGAACGTTGACTGATGGGTCTAACCGAACCAGTACAGCCACTACTGTCAATAGGTTGTTGACGAAAGTCCACACACTGCACGGAACGAGTTTCCGTTCCCCCACGTGGATCGTCATTGATACCACGACATGTATATGAACAGCCTTGCCATTCCCCTGCTAAGTATTGACACTGTCCAGACCCTTGACATGTTTCCTGTGTAGAAAACGACTGGAAGCCTGAACATTGGTTCGATGGCACCACTGTGCCAAATGAACTTCGACATTCGACACTACGAGTGCGGGTACCAGTTGAACACTGAGAGGAACATTCAGACCATTGACCAGGTTGCCAGGTGGCACATGTACCTAAATCACATGCACGTTGCGTAGGGGGCATGGAGACACTGCTACATTCAAAGGAACTAGCAGGTTGATTGTTGACGTAACATTGATACTGAATGGTTTGAATGCCTTGTCCACATTGTTGTCCAGTTTGAGATTGACATTGTGACCAATCTCCCATTGGACGGTAATACACTTCACAACTTTGTAAAAACTGACAATCTTGTTGTGTTGGTAAGAACTGTGAACCTGAACATTGTGATTGACTTACAACCTGTCCATTACAGGTACAATCAACTGTACGTGTCTCGATTGCATTCGAAGTCGTAGCGGAGCGACACTGGGCGGAACATGAACCCCATGCACCAGCTACATATTGCGCTTGATATTGACCTTGACATGATTCAGACGTAGCAGGTTGTGCACCTGCAGAAAATGAATTGAGACATTGACTTGAATCGACAGTCTGTCCATTGTCACTGGTACAACGAACTTGACGTGTACGTGTACCTTGTCCACATTGAGATGAACACTGACCAAAAGAATCTGCTGTCCATTTCGCGCATGAAGCACCTTGTGGACCTGTACATTGTTGGCTGGTAGGGGGTCTTTGCGAGAAGCTCAACGCACATGCATTGTCGTCGGTAACTTGTCCGTTACAACGACAAGAAACACTTTGGGTTTGTGTACCAGTACCACATGTAGCAACACTACATGTACCAAAACCACTTCCTTGCCATTGTGCTTGCGACGGACCTGTACATGATTCTTGTGAACTAGGCATGGGACCAGCACTACTGCTAGACAAACACTGACTAGAAGGGGCTGTTACTCCATTAGCACCACAGTAGACATTACGTGTCCGAGTACCAGTACCACATTGTGAGGAACACTGTGTCCAGTCACCGAATTGCCAGGAGACACATTGTGCCCCTTGTGAACCCGTACATGCTTGTGTTGTGGCAGGTTGACTGCCACTGGAACTAGAAAAGCATTGACTGTTATCACTCAGTACTTCTCCATCACATACACATGATACTGTACGTGTTTGTGTTCCTTGTCCACATTGTACACTACATGATCCAAAGTCATTTGGTCTCCACGTGGCGGCAGTGGCACCTGAACATGATTCAGAGGTAAGAGGTTTAGCACCAGTACATGAACTTTCGTCTAACGATTGGCCGGAACCAGTGGGAAAACTAGAGGGAAATGGGAAACTAGAAGGAAAGGGTGAACTAGAAAAGGGCGGAAAGCCATTGGAGAAAGAACTTTGACAACTCACTGAACGGGTCCGAACACCAAAACCACATTTGGCAGAACATTCACCCCAGGAACCAGCTACCCATGTACCACATGACGTTGGACATGAGGTGTCAACACTTAAACGTCCGCTACTGTCAATGGACCAGAATGTAGATGATGACGACGAAGTACCGATACCAGCCGAGGATGGTGCAACGTTGGACATGTATTCAGCACCATAGTCAGCACCATTGACTGAACCTGAACAAAATCCATTTACAGCTTGTTGAGGTGATAATGTACATCCACCGGAACTGATTGAGAAGGAGGATGCTGAATAAGGACCATTGGTACAAGTGTAACAGGAATAGACGGTTTGAGCAACGGAAGGGGTACAGGAAGGAGTGGATGCACATGGTGTACCCTGACGTAACACATACTTAAAATTTGTGCATGGGTTGGGACATGTAAACCGAACGCGTACTGTACCCGCATCGAATATCGAATCAACGAATTGACCTTCAGTGTTGGGGAAACTAGATGGAAAGCTACCCATTGGAGCACTACTCATACCACCAAATAGTATCGAAATTTCATCACCATTTACAGCATTGTTACAGAAAGTGTCTAATGTCGTTGCTGTGGGAGCAGCCTGACAATTGTAATTGCTCATACTAGTACCCGCTTGATATGTACCTTGACAGGTTAAACATGTGAGTGTGGTGGTACGTGGTGGTGGCGTACAACCAGCATTACATGCACCCACATTTGGCACGAGATAATTGAATGTACTTGGTGCCGATGACACTGGTTGTGGACAACTTAATGGTGCACAATCAATGGATGCTGACATATAACCCGAATCAGCACTACTCATTCTCACGGAGTCAATTGGTGGTGAAAAGGAATCACGATTGATGGCACCTACACACCATTGAGATGGAGAGGTAACAGAGGCACTGATACTCTCCAAGGTACAATCAGTGAGATAATCGTAATTAGGATTGACTGGAAAGGGACATACACGACAATAAAAATCCGTTGCACCACCTAACGCCTGTACCCCATTTGATGGACGAATATAGATTGGGCCATTGATAGCAAGGGAATCTGGGTATGAATAACCAAATGGCGAATTTGGATAATTTTCGCTGGTCGTATCTGGAAGAGTCACTGTGATAGAGGGATTACTTGTAGATAAAGTTTGTGGAAATTGCGAAGTAACCCCAGACGAATCGGTACCAATAATCACAAATTGTTCCCCACTACGTAATGGAAATTGTGAACTCATGAAAAACGTAAATGTTTGAAGACCTTGTAAACGTAACATACCCCCAGGACCCGGTGTACTGTCATGTACAAAATTAAATTGTCTTCGACCATTGTACATTACAGCTTGTACTTCAATGGTACGACCACATAAAGGACAGGAAACCGATGCACGTTGTTGAATGAATTTGTAGGTCGACACACATGGTTGTGTATTACAAGATTGGGTCGCAGATGGAGCGGGTCCGGATGCAGCACACAAGTCTGAAGACGCAGCTTGACCCTGGCTGCTAACACAATTTACACTACGGGTCATAGTACCAGAACCACATAGCTTGTCACATGCGGAAAACCCACCTGCAATCCATTGATAGGTGACACATGGTTGTGTATTACAAGCTTGTGACGCACTGGGAGCGGTCTGGCCAGCACACAAGTCTGAAGACGCTGCTTGACCCTGGCTGCTAACACAATTTACACTACGGGTCATAGTACCAGAACCACACGGCTTGTCACATGTTCCAAAACTACCTGCAACCCAGGAGTAGGTGACAGGAGGTGCAGAGGAGACGGATGATGAAGAACCACCAGCTAAACATGAAAAACCTCCTTGATCACATGCAGCTAAACGTGATAAAAAACCTGCCTGTGGATTGGATGCAATACCAGTTTGACCAGATGTAGGTGATGGATGTATCCAATCTGCATTTAGTGCACCAGTACAAAAATCACTTTCGCTACTATAGGGGGTAGTAGTACATTTGGATAAATCAGGCGTTAAACCGGTGAATGAACCGAAACAAGTGTAACAATAATAATCATTTGGTGTATTCACTAACTGAGCCGCTGGACTTGCCCGTGAATATACTGTCATGCTTAATTGTGTTGATGATTGTTGTCCGATCCATTGAATGGGAAAATCTTGCATACCTGGTCCTGACGATGAAGTCGGTGCGGTAAAAGTAAATTGTGAGGTGGTCATTGTAAAGGTCTGACCAAGAATGGAAAAACTTTCGCCTTGTTGTAAGGGTTGATCACCATCCATTGAAATAGCGTACTGTTCACCTGAAACCACCCTTAAAGCATCATTGTAATTAATATGACCGGACCAGAGGGAAAAATTCAAATAACGTAAACCTGTGTTGGGTCGAATACCAACACCAGCAATAATTAATGTTGGGAACGTGAACTGTTGCCCGTTCGGAGCAGTCTGGGATTGTGTACCACAAACTGGACACATATTGGTTTGATGATAAATCCAACGAAAGGGACCGGAGGATGATGATGTTGTGCCTGTACATCCATCACACTGTTCAATGGATGGTGGAAAAGTTTGCCCAGAACACAAGGGTGGTGGAACTGATGCACCATTTCCATCAACACAATTTACCGTACGAACACGAGAACCACTACCACCACCACATGGTACAGAACATGCACTCCAGTCAGTTGGGCTCCAATGATAGGCTGAAGATGAAGATGATGATGGTGGTCCACTACATGTACTTGCACATGTACGACGTAACATCATTTCACCAAATTGATCAAATGTATAATCAATTAATGTGTCTGGAGGTGTGTTACCGTTATAACCATTGGGTCCAACAGGTTGTGTCGCTAAATACTTTGCGTAGGATTGACGATTGTAGGCACCCAAACAAAAATTACTGGGATTAGTTGCACCCTGTTCATCTAAACAACTACTGGGTGAACTCGTCGAACCTTCACAACGATTACATACCAACATAACGGATTGTGGGGAAGGATTACAACCGGTTGCACATGGACCACTGGTAACCGATTCTTTAATCACTAAAAAACTAGTCGAACCACCAGAACCCGATGGACAATCTGTTGGAAAATAACTACTTGCAGCATTGGGACACGACGCTTCCCGTACATTCACATCTGAATAATAACCTGTACATGAATTTGTACTGGAACACCATGCACAAAAGGCATCTCCAATACATTGTGTACAAGTGGGAAACAATTGTGCACATTCTTGATCAGTACGGGCACTGTGAACAAGTGGAAGGGAGATACTCAATAGTGCGACAAGTGCAAGCACAAGAGAGGAACGGAAAGAGAGTGACATGACCAGGAGGGAGAGAGGGAAGAGAGAGTGCTTTGATACGAATCAAAAACAAACCCAGAAGCAATAAAATTAGCGAAACAAACGAATTTCACCTCAAAAATCAAGGAGAAAAAAGGTCTGTTAGGCCAAGTAAATAAATAGGGAAAAAAAAAACGCAATAAAAAAAAGCCCAACAATAGAACAAAAAGACCAGCAAACGGTATCTGGCAAATTACAATGAGAAAAAGGAAAATGTTTCACCAAAGAAAACAAAATCCTAATCAGATGCCGCTTGGGGGCTGTAGTATCACTTTGGCTATG
>Ga0170475_100023656_pt1 | contig 10664 bp, 8 predicted proteins | sample Soicark_Litter_5_FD_111474 | JGI IMG/M metagenome (GOLD analysis project Ga0170475, IMG submission 111474) | Avena fatua rhizosphere microbial communities from Hopland, California, USA. Combined Assembly of 48 SPs | reverse complement strand
TTGAGCGTGGACATCTCCTCGCCGCTTTCGTCCACGAAGTAGCTGTCGCAGGCGGCGCGCAGCAGCTCCGGCGTCAAGGCCGCCGGCTGACCCAGGTATTCGGCGAGCGACAGCGACTGCTCGATCAGATCGCGCGGATGACACCCACGCAGCGGCAGGTGACGCGGCTTGTAGTAGTTCTCGAGCAAGTCTTCGACCAACGGGCGGTCGAACGCGACATTCTTCGACCGGCAGTAGTTGCGGAAGATCACGATATAGTCGTCGTGCGTCGGGCTTTCGCAGAGCACCTTGTAATGGATGCGGCGAAGGAACGCCTCGTCCACGAGCTCCTGTGGCCGGATGTTCGTCGCAAACGCCACCAGCGTCATGAACGGCAGCTCGAACTTCTGACCCGAATGGAGCGTGAGGAAGTCCACGCGGCTTTCGAGCGGGACGATCCAGCGGTTCAGCAGATCGCGTGCGGCGACACGCTGGCGGCCGAAGTCGTCGATGACGAGGACGCCGCCGTTTGCCGTCGCCTGCACGGGCGCCTTGTAGAACCCGGAGACCGGGTTGTAGCTCAATTCGAGGGATTCGAGCGTCAGCTCACCGCCCACCATTACCATCGGACGACGGCAACGCACCCAGCGACGATCACCGGCCGCGCCCTTGTCGAGTCCGGCGCCCTCCGCCTGTTCGTCCGGCAACTCCTCGTGTGTGACCGGATCGAACAGGCGCACGATGGCGCCTTCGATCTCGAGTGCGTGCGGGATGTGGATGTCTCCGTCGAGCAGTTTCTGGATGGCCTGAGAGATGACGGTCTTGCCGTTGCCGGGCGGTCCATAGACGAACATCGAGTGGCCCGCATTGATGGCCGGACCAAGCTGGTCCATCACGCGATCGCTGATCACCAGGTGAGCGAACGCCTGCCGTACCCGATCGCGAGTCGCGGTTGCCGGCGCTCGCAGTTTGTACTCGGCCATGTAGCGGCGGTACTGCGCGAGAGGGACCGGGGCGGCGCCGACGTAGTGATTCGTTTCAAGGAACAGCTGCGCCCGGGTGCGTCCCGCGTCCGTAATCCGGTAGCGGTATGACGGGCCGCCGATCATGGCGCCCCCCGCGACCTCGATCTGGTGCTGAGATTTGATGAGCGCGAGCGCCGGCTCGATGACACTGAACCGAAGCCCGAGCCGCTGCGCCAGCTCGCTCCCCGCCAACTCGCCGGTGAAGTGCAGCGTCTTGAGCAGGAGCTGAATGACGATGTCGAGCGAGAGCCCCGCCTCTTCCAGCGTGGTGGGCGCCGGCGGGTGAGGAAGGATCGCCGTCACGTTCGTTTTGCTCGCCAGCATCACTGTACCGCCCGCTTCCCCAGGTTGGCGCTGTCGCAGGCCAACCGGCTGAGATTTTCCCGCGCCCATGTCGCGTCAGGATTGCGCGTCAGAGCGTCGGCGTACGCCTCACGCGCTCCGCTGCATTGCCCGGCCGCTTCGAGGATCGTCCCAAGGGTGTTCCGTGGGGCCGCGTCATCGGGTCCATAAAAAATCGCGCGATGCACGTCCGACAACGCGGGCTCGATCATGCCCCAGTATCGCCAGACCCGAGCCCGCTCGTCCCAGGCGACGACGTTACGAGGGTCCAGCGCCAGCGCGTCTGAATACTGGTCGAACGCGGCATCGTACACGCGGACCCTCGAGTAGTTCCTTGCCACCTGGATGTGGCCCTGTGGCGTGTCCTGCCGCCCAAGCGCGGCGAGCGATTCCCGAAGGCCCAGGTCGAGGCGTTCAATAGACGGCAGGGTCTCCGGCCGCTCGGCGGCCCGCTTGGCCAACGCCTCCCGTCTGGCGTGCTCCATGTCGTCCCGCTGCGTTTTCGACGGCGCAGGCAAGTGCCCGGCGTCAATCGGACCGTGACCGCTCCGGATGATGAACGGGCTCGATGGCTGTCGCGCGGCGCAGGCCGGGAGCAACAAACAGGCGAGCACCAGCGACGCGAGAGCCGCCAGGGCACGGCCGCCTGCCACGCGACCTAGTCCTCGCTCTTCAGGCGCGCGCGACGCTTGAACAGGTATCCCACCAGACACAACGCCGCGAGAATGATCAGAATCGTATTCATGCTCGGATCTCCTTCTCTCACCAGCCCGTGCGTGACTCACGGCCGGCATACATGGTATTCGGACGTCCCGGTCATCGCCTGCAGATCTTTACGCTTGACGGCTACTGGGGGGCAAGCAGCGAGTGCATGATCTTGATGACCGCCGGCCCGAGGACCACCACATACAGGGCTGGAAAGAGGCAGAAGACCAGTGGGAACACCAGTTTGACCCCCAGCTTGGCTGCTCGCTCCTCGGCTCGCTGGCGACGCTTCGTCCGGGAGACCTCGGCATGCGTCCGGAGCGCCTGGGCGATGCTGGTCCCGAACCGGTCGGTCTGAATCAGCATGGCGACCAGCGACCGCACGTCGTCCACACCGGTCCGTTGGGCAAAGTTGCGAAACGCCTCGAGCCGCGGCTTGCCTGCGCGGGTTTCAGTCGTGATGAGGCGAAACTCGTCGGCCAGGGCCGGATACGCCAGGGCGAGTTCCTCGCTGGCCTTCACGATCGCCGCGTCGAGGCCTGAGCCAGCCTCCACGCACACAATGAGAAGGTCCAGTGCGTCCGGCAACCCGTTCTGAATCTGCCTCTGACGCGCCTGAGTCCTCCGAGACAGGAAGACGCCCGGCAGCGCATAACCGACAGCGGCGGCGAGGAGGGCATACAACCCCCCACGGTAGATCCCGAAGTAACCCAGAGTCACCACCGCAAGCAACAGCGGCAGAATGAGTTCGCTGGCTGCGTAGACAACTGCGGCCCGCGCCGGGTTCCTGAATCCGGCGCGCACCATCCGCCGCTGCAACCGGCCCATCTCTTTCGGCGACTTGGGCACAAAAGAGGAGATCTTCTGGGAGACAGCGTCAGGCCGATCCGTCAGCGTGACCGGGCCCGCTGCGATCAGGCTCGCGCCTCCGGCAGCCGCCATTTCGCGCAAACGGCGGCGCTCCGGCGACGAACGCGACAGGATCACGGACGCGGCCAACCCCGCTGAGATCGCCACGGCGACGAACACGAGGATCAGCGCAATACCGAGCGGATCAAGGCTCATGACATCAGTACTCGATGTCGACCAGCTTGCGAATGATCAGCGTGCCGACAACCTGAAGAATCAGTGCGACCACGACCATCTTGATCCCGGTGGGATCGGTCCACAGAAGGCTCATGTGCTCGGGCGACAGAAACGTCAACGCGAGACCGAGTCCCGGCGGCAGCATCGCGAGCACCCAGCCAGTCACGCGCGCGTGCGCCGTAATGACCCGGACTTGCCGTTTGACCTTGAATCGCTCGCGGATGACGCCGGCCAGATTATCGAGCACCTCCGCCAGGTTGCCGCCCGCTTCGCGCTGTGTCAGGACGGCGGTGACGAAGAATCGGGCGTCGAGCAGGGGAACTCGATCTCCCAGAGACCGCAGAGCGTCAGCCATCGGCATCCCGAAGTTCTGCCGATCGTATGCCAGGCGAAACTCCGTGCCGACCGGATCAGGCATTTCGTCGGCGACCATTGAGAGGCCCGTCGTGAACGCGTGCCCGGCCCGAAGCGACCGCGACAACAGCTCGATGGCCTCGGGGAACTGCTCCTCGAACTTCATCACCCGGCGTTTGGCCATGAAGCCGACAATCCAGATCGGCAGGTAGGCGCACACGGCGGCCACCACAATTGCGGCGAAGACCAGGTGACTGAGGATGATAACGAGCAGGTAGCCGGCGACGCCGCCACAGAGACACAGAAGGATCAGGGTTCCGACGGTGATCTCGAGGCCGGACCGATCCAGCAGGCGGCGAAGCGGCCCGCTCACCCCGGCGCTGGATCCGAGGATCTGATTGATCGCCGGAATCGAGCTGAGCGGAGAGTCCTGCCGGCGCAGCCCTCCCGCAATCGCCTTGACGGACGTGACCCCCGTCTTCAGCCGACGCCGGAGTGCGCCCTGCTGTTCCTGCTCAGGACGAAGGATCGCGGCATAGTAGATTGCCCCGATGATCCCGAGCACGAGGACGAAGGTCAGCAGGACTTCGTTCGGCAGCATCGCTCAGCCTCAGGCAACCATCTGCACGTGCTCGAACATCTCCATCGGCAGCGGATTGCCGGCCGCTGCCAGGCGGTCGTTGCACTTCGGACGGATGCCGGTCGCGCGGAACCGTCCGGTGACCTTGCCTCCTGGCGCCAGCCCGCCTTTCTCGAACAGAAAGATGTCCTGCATCGTGATGACGTCGCCTTCCATGCCGGTGATCTCGGTCACCGCTGTCACTTTGCGCGTGCCATCGGCCTGCCGCGACACCTGAACGATGAGATCGACGGCCGAGGCCACCTGCTGCCGAACGGCCTTGTCGGGGATGTTCAGGTCGGCCATCGCGATCATCGTGTCGAGACGATACAGCGCGTCCCTCGGCGTGTTCGCGTGAATCGTCGTGAGCGATCCGTCGTGGCCCGTGTTCATGGCATGCAGCATGTCGAGAGCCTCGGCGCCGCGCACCTCGCCGACGACGATGCGGTCGGGACGCATGCGAAGAGAGTTGATCACGAGTTCGCGCGCCTTGACCGCGCCGCGCCCTTCGATGTTCGCGGGGCGCGTCTCGAGGCGCACCACGTGCCGCTGCCGCATCATCAGCTCGGCGGCGTCCTCGATCGTGACGATGCGCTCCCTGTCCGAGATGAAGCTGGAGAGGATGTTGAGCAGCGTCGTCTTGCCGGCGCCGGTGCCGCCGGACACGATGATATTCAGCCGGCTATGGACCGCGGCCTTCAGGAAATCCAGCATCGGCTGCGTCAGCGACAGGCGCTCGACCAGATCCTGGGCCCCGAGGCGATCCGTCCGGAACCGGCGAATCGAGACCGCCGGGCCGTCGAGCGCCAGAGGCGGGATGATGGGGTTGACACGCGAGCCGTCAGCGAGGCGCGCGTCAACCATCGGGCTGCTCTCGTCGATGCGGCGGCCGACGCTGCTGACGATGCGCTCGATGATCTGCATCAGGTGCCGGTCGTCCTTGAAGGTGATGCCGGTTTCCTCGAGCATGCCGTTGCGCTCAATGAACACCTGATCGTGCCGGTTCACCAGGATGTCCGAGATGTCGCGATCCTTCAGCAGCGCTTCGAGCGGCCCGAGCCCGAACAGCTCGTCCAGCACGTCGATGATCAGGTTCTCGCGCTCGAACAGACTGAGGGGCGTCTTCTGCACCTCGCTTTCAATCAGGTGGTTGATCAGTTCCCTGATCTCCGGCTCTGCCTCTCGCCGAGTGACCTTGTTGAGCCGATCGAGGTTCAGCCGGTTCAGCAGTTCCTGATGAACCTTCGCCTTGAGCTCCTGGTAATGTGGGCTTCGCGTGTCGCCGGCAGCTGCCGGCATCGTCCCCGCGCCTTGAATCGATTGGTAAGCCATTTGAATCTCTCTGTCGTCTCGCGCGGCTGAAAGACTGCCTTACTTCCGCAATAGGCCGAAGAGGCCTCCACGCTGCGGCTCAGCGATTCGCTCGACCCGTATTCCCGCCAAGTCAAACGCCATCGCCTGGAACGCGGGAGTGAGCTTGTTATCCTTGTCGAGCGCGACCGGCCGGCCCTTGTTGAGCGCGTTGAGCGCGGTGCGGTAGTCGCTCGGAATGGTGTACTTCACCGGCGATCCGACGACGCGCTCTACGTCTTCCGTCCCGATCTCGGCCTGCTTGTCAAACCGGCTGATGACGATTTTGACGCGTTCCTTGCCATATCGCTGACGAAGCGTCGCCGCGATCCGGCCGGCATTCCTGACCGTCGCGAGTTCCTGATTTGCGACGATCAGGATCGACGCCACGCCTTCGAGGGCATCGAGCGCGGCGGCCTCAGAACGGGGCACGTCGAGGAACGTGTACTTGTAATGCGCGGCAGCGAACTGCAACAGCGTGGCGATTCGCCGGAGATCCACGGCGCCGACCGCGCGCTCCGCGGACGCGAGGAGGCTCACCCGCGTCGACTTGCTCTGCACGACGACGTTCTGGAAGAACGCCTCATCCAGACGATGCGTGTTCTCCATTGCGTCGGCCACGGAGAATCGTGGCTCGGCGCCCAAGAAGACCGCGGCGTCGCCGTAGGAGAGGTGAAGGTCCATGAGCAACGTTCGCTCGTCGTCCACGGCTTGCGCGAGTGCCGTCGCGACGTTCACCGCGATCGTCGTCGTTCCGACGCCTCCCTTGGCACCAATGAAGGCGAACACCTGGCCGTGGACCGATGCCGGACGGGTCGAGCTGACGCGCTCGATCGCGGCCGTGAGGTCTTGAGCGTTCACCGGCTCGGCCAGCCACTCGTTGACCCCGGCGCGCATGGCCTCGAGCATCAACGAAGGGTCCATCCGCGCGGCGACGATCACGACTCCCGTCGTGGGGTGCTGCCGCTTCAGCGTCGCCAGAGTCGGCGGCAACGTGTTGCTCTCGCGTACGTCCAGGATCACGACGTCGGGCTGACTCGCCGCCGGCTGCGCCAGCGCGAGCAGATCCGCCACCGGCACGGACCGGATGCGCGTGGTCTGGCTGCGCAGCAGCTCCTCGAGCTGGCGATCGGCACTCCCGACGAGGGTGATGTTCATTCGAAGAGTCCTAACGCACGAGCCTGACGACCTCGACGAAGGATGACGGGTCCTGCACGGACCCTACCCCTGAGGCATAGCTGCCTGGAACCGTCACGATCCGGCCGACGACATCTTTGCTCGGATCAGGGCAGGTGTATCCAGGGTCGAGCGTTACGCCCGGGTCGTCGCACATCCCCTGCGTGAAGAAGCCAATGATGTTCGCGATCTTTGCGACGCAGGTCGAGCCCGAGCAGTTCTGGCTGATGTAGTTGTTGATGTCGACTATCACGATGGGACGAATTCGAGGGCTGGACATGCCTTGGCCGCCAACCACGGCGCCTTTCTGGCCGTCAGGACCGGTCGCGGCCGGGTCCCAATGTGCGGCCGAATCATTTCCCACGACCGTGCCAATGCCTTGAGTCGTCGGCCCCTGCGATACGCCAGTTTCCACGGTGATGCAGCCGTCGGCTTCAGTAAAACCCGGCGTGCCATAGGTTGCCTTACTGCAGTTGGTTGTGGACTTTGCGATGCCCACCGGCAAGGTGTTGCAGTGCTCGATGTTCCATCTGTAGTCGGCGCCGCCCGTGCTATCCGGCAGGTCGATTTCCTGCGCCCAGCCGGACGAGTACGTCCCCAACCCACCTTTCATGATCAGCTGACGTCCATAGTCCTTTGCGATTGTCCAACCCGTCGTCGAGGGATTGTCGCCATACGGCGCGATATATGTATCGCACGGGGCACTAGTACAACCAACGCCAGGGTTCTTCGGCACGAAGCCAGCCGGCTGATAGTCGTCGTTCTGAGACCACCCGATGGTCCCTGGCTTGGAGTCGTCAGGGAAGGATGTGTTGTCCTTGATGTTGTCGAAGTCGTCCGACCAGCGGTCGATGACGGCGAACGGCAGCAGACACTTGATCGAGTTGCCAGAGCCGACCTGGGCGGTCGCCGTCGCCTTGACACCTTGCTGCGTCATGCCGAACAGGCGCCCGAAGAACGTCGGCAGCGGGTCCGCAGCAACGCTGTCGTGCGCGTCCTCATTGCGGTAGACGTTGACGCGGATGCACGCCTTCTGCCCCGCCCCTTCCCCGGGGGGGCACAACGGGAAGCTGATGTCTTCGGTCTCGTCGACGCTGTCGCCGCTTCCCAGATTGATGGTCGGGGCGCGCCCGAAGATCTTGTTGCTCTCGCCGACGGCCTTGGCCGCCGCTCGAGCCACGTTGAAGTCAGGATTGTGCTCGAGCGAGATCGCGCCAGCGAGCGCTGCGGCATCAGCCACGTTCTGCGCCTGATGCCGCGCGGCCCACAGGATGCCGTAGTCGGTCACGAGAGCAGCGAAGGCCAGCAGGGCCACCATTGCAATCGCGACCTGCATCAGGATCGCGCCGCGGTCATCGCGTGCCCTCGAAAACATTTGGCGTCTCATAGATCTACTCCTCGACGCAACAGTGTACCCCGTCGATGCGGCGTGCTCAGCTACTTCGGCTGCGCCGGCTGAGCTGGCGGCGCATCGGCGGGCGCCGTTGGCTTTTCGCCCTTGGGCACCTCGTGCGGCTCCGGCGGCAGGAAGTCTCTCGGCGTCGTCGGAAGCGGCGGTACTTCATCAGGATCGAGCGGTCGTACCAGGCGCGGCGTGATCAGGACCATCAACTCCGTGCGCTGCGCGTTGTCCGACTTCGACTTGAAGAAGTTTCCGATGATCGGCACTGACCTGATCCAGGGGACTTCCTGACGGTTGATCTGCGACACGTTATTCAGCAAACCTGCGATCGCGAACGACTGGCCGTCGCGCAGTTCGACTTCGGTTTCGGCTCGGCGCGTGGTCAGCGCGGGAATCCGGAAGCCGGAGAGCGTGATGCCGTTGTTGTAGTCGAGCGCGCTGACTTCTGGCCGCACGTGCAGACGAATCACGTCACCGGCGATCGTCGGCTTGAACGTGAGCCGCACGCCGAATTCCTTGAAGATGATGGTGACCGCGTTTCCTCCAGCTCCCCCAGAACTGCCCTGGACGACCGGCACCGGGAACTCGCCGCCTGCCAGGAAGCTCGCCTCCTGGCCGTTGTAGGCGATCAGGTTTGGCTCCGCGAGACTCTGGAAGTTGCCCTTGGTTTCAAGCGCTTTCAGGACACCGCCGATGCCTTCGCGCTTGCTGAAGAAGAAGATGTTCAGGAAGTCAGCGAAGGTCGTCGTGTTGTTGTCAACGGTGGGCGCCGCGAATTGACCGGTCGTCGTCCGGCCGGCCCAGTCCACGCGATTCGCGATGAGGTTCAAGCCCAGTTCCTGCAGCGCCGAACGGTTGACTTCCGCGAAGCGCACCTGCAGCATCACCTGCTGGCTCTCGTTGCCGCCCGGCAACTGGAGCATGTTGATGACCTTGAGCTTCCCCGAGCTCGCGCCGGCAATCTCGGCCGCGCGGAGCATGATCTGGTTGCTCGATACCGCGCCATTCAGGATCAGCGCCTCGTCGTTCACCGTGACACGGATGTCTTCGCCAGGAAACAACGACTTGAGCTGCTGCTCCAGGACCAGGACACCGGCATCGACGATGATGTCGTACTGCTTGCGCTGTCCGCCGCCCCAGATGATCAGGCTGACGGTGCCTGGCGCCTTACCGTCAATCAGGATCTCCCTGGGCTGAACGACAACGGCGTCCGCGATTTTGGGGTCGGTGATGGCGATTCGGGTGATGTCGAACTCGGTCGCCAATACCGTCGAGCGCTCGGCGGTGATCTTGATCTTCGGAAAGTCCACAGCGGCTTCCGGCGCGGGTAGCGCCTGACGCGGAGCCGACGACGGCGTTCCAGCCGGCGCCTGGGCATGTGTGGCGGCGGTTACCAGCAGGATCGCCATCGCGCCCAGGCCGAGCAAGCGGGACACCCTTCTCAACGGACCTCCTCCTCACCGCGCTTCGCGGCGCGAATCGTCTCGACCACGTACTTGGGCGGCGCTGGCGGGGGCGCCGGCGGCGGAACGGCTCTCGCGACCTGCCGGCCGCCAACATTCTTGGTCACAGGAGGCGGGGCCACTTCGCCGAGGAGCCCTGTGAGCTTCTGACCGTTGGTCTTCGTCGGCTCCGTGTCGAGCGGATTGCGCAAGGCCAGCATGATGCGGCCTTCCTCGGAGGCGAGCGTGAGCTTCTCCGCGTCGTCCGGCGTCAGGAGAAGCGTGACAACGGTTGTCGGAATCGCCTTTCCTTCCTTGGTCGCTCGTTCCTGATCGTACCGGGTCCCCGCAGTGAGGACCTGCACGTTGCTGAGTACCGTGCGCGTTTCGGTGGTGGCGTTGCTTGCTGGTCCCTTCGCCGTGACCAGCACGTCGACGCGGGTGCCGGGTATGGCGAAACCGGCGACCCCAATAACCTCATTTACACGAACTGAAATCGCTCGCATACCCTGGGTGATGGTCGGCGTAAGGCCTGCGCCGGCGCCAAGTGGCGCGAGCTTCGACTCCGTGAGCGGCTCGTTCTCGGAGACCTCAACGACGATGCCGCGGTTCACCACCTTGTCGATCTCCGTGAACGAGCCGGGGACCGGGGTCGCCGCCGGCCAGGCCACCAACTTGAGATCGTCTTTGGTCACCAGCGTGCCAACCGCAATGGGGTGCGTGGCGACGACAGCCTGCGTCCGCGCCACTTCAACCTCGCGAACAGGCCGGCTCTGCACTGCCAGGTAAACGCCAAACGCCGCCAAACCCGCCATCACGACGGCGACTAGCAGGACGACGATCGTTCGTGTGTTCCGGTTCATCGAGCGCCTTTCAGGACTCTTTTCGCATCTGCGAGGTGGCCGTCAGGGTGATTTGGTTCGCCCAGGTTTTGTTGATCAACCCGAGGACTGGCCCGAGCAACAAGTACGGGTGGTTGTACGTCACAGTAACGGTCACAAGCGACACGCTATTGCCTGCGATCGTCACGGTCGAATCCACGGGAGTGACAGTTGGCATGATCGACGTCGTCAACAAGCTCACTGGGCTGATATTGAGACCGGCCGCGACGTAGTTCCGGACACGAGCATCCACGGCGGCACTCGAGTCATATCCCGGAAGGCTCGCGAGCCGGGCGCCCTCCC
>Ga0170475_121645034_pt1 | contig 10668 bp, 11 predicted proteins | sample Soicark_Litter_5_FD_111474 | JGI IMG/M metagenome (GOLD analysis project Ga0170475, IMG submission 111474) | Avena fatua rhizosphere microbial communities from Hopland, California, USA. Combined Assembly of 48 SPs | reverse complement strand
CTACCGCGAGACGAATGGCGCCTTCACATCGCGCGCGGCGCTCAAGGCCGTGCCGCGCCTGGGCGAGAAGACCTTCGAGCAGGCCGCCGGCTTCCTGCGCGTGATGAACGGCGAAAACCCGCTCGACGCATCGGCCGTGCACCCGGAATCGTATCCGGTGGTCGAAAAGATCCTGGCCGATATCAAGCGCGATATGAAAGCGGTGATCGGCGACAGCGCCCTGATCAAGGCGCTGGACCCGGCCAGATACGCGGACGGGAAGTTCGGCGTGCCGACCGTGAGCGACATCCTGAAAGAGCTGGAAAAGCCCGGCCGCGACCCGCGCCCCGAGTTCACCACCGCAACCTTCAAGGAAGGCGTGGAGGAGATCGGCGACCTGCGTCCGGACATGATCCTCGAAGGCGTGGTCAGCAACGTGGCCGCGTTCGGCGCGTTCGTGGATATCGGCGTGCACCAGGATGGACTGGTCCACATCTCGGCGCTCTCGAACGGTTTTGTGAAGGACCCGCACACGGTGGTCAAGGCCGGGCAGGTGGTCAAGGTGAAGGTGCTGGAAGTGGACGTGAAGAGAAAGCGCATCGCGCTGACCATGCGCCTGACCGACAGCGCCCCGCAGCCGGGAGCGAAGCCGGAACAGCGCGGCGACCGCACCGACAGCAAGCGGCTGGCGCAGCACCAGAAGCAGGAACGCCAGGCGAGCCCGGCCAACGGTGCGATGGCGGCGGCGTTTGCGAAGCTGCGCAGGTAGGATTGACGCTCGGCGCCGCCGCACCCGCACTCGTTTTCTTATAAAATGATGCCGCCATCCACCACAATTTTCCTGAGGCAGACAGACATGAGCGACGTACAAACCTGGATCAAAGAAACCGTGACCAACACGCCCGTCGTGCTGTTCATGAAGGGCACTGCGCAATTCCCTCAATGCGGCTTTTCGGGCCGCGCGATCCAAATTCTGAAAGCCTGCGGCGTGGAAAATATTGCCACCGTCAATGTGCTGGAAGACCCGGAAGTGCGCCAGGGCATCAAGGACTACTCGAACTGGCCAACCGTCCCGCAACTGTACGTGCGCGGCGAATTCATCGGCGGCGCCGACATCATGAACGAGATGTACGAATCGGGCGAACTCAAAGCCCTGCTCGATGGCCAGTAACGAAGAAAGGTCGGGCCACGAGAGGCCGGGCCACGAAAGGCCGGGCCGCGAGAGGCCGTGCCGGCTGGTCGTCGCCATCACCGGCGCCACGGGCGCGGTCTACGGCGTGCGGCTGCTGCGGCGGCTCTCTGCCGCTCCAGGCGTCGAAACCCACCTCGTGATATCCGACGCCGCCTCCCTCACCCTGCATCAGGAATTGGACATGCAGCGGCGCGACGTCGACGCGCTTGCCCACGTGGTCCACAAGAACCGCGAAATCGGCGCCCCGATCGCCAGCGGCTCGTTCCAGACCGACGGCATGGTCATCGCGCCATGCTCGATGAAGACCCTGGCGGCCGTGGCCCTCGGCCTGTCCGACAACCTGATCGCGCGCGCCGCCGATGTGACCTTGAAGGAGCGGCGCCGGTTGGTGCTGATGGTCCGGGAAACGCCGTTCAACCTGGCGCATCTGCGAAACATGACGGCCGTGACCGAGATGGGCGGCATTGTCTTTCCGCCACTGCCAAGGCTCTACCACCGCCCGTCGAGCATCGAAGAGATGGTCGAACAGACGATCGACCGGGTGGTCGACCTGCTGGGCATCGACAACGCGCTGGCGGCGCGCTGGCCCGGCATGAAGGGCGCGAAAGAGGCGGACGCCTAGCGCTTCTCGTCATAGAGGGGGTCGCCAGCCTTTTTCCGCTCCCTCGCTTCCTCCAACATCCGCCGCTGTGCAATGCGCTTGCGCATCACTTCGGCGTGGCGCGCGGCGGACATCGGCGGCGCGGTCATTAACTCCTTGAGGTGAGCGGTGTTGGCGTAGTTGCTTTTCATAAGACGGCTGCTCCTCCGAGTGGTCGGGCCGCGGGCGACAATATCGCTCCTTACCCCGCCTTAATTATGATCCACTATTGGTGCTTTGTGCCGTCTTGATAGTAAGAAATTTCTAGTATGTCAGCGATGAAGCGACAAACTATTTCTGATAATTCATGCGCACCAGCATGCGGATGAACTCGCGCGCCAGCTGGCGGTGATGCTCATCGAGGCGTTGCAGGTCAGCAATAAGCTTGACGTCGGCCGATTCGAAGCGCGCCGCGCCGGTGGCGCCGCTCTCATCGGTCGGCACCGCGGCTTCGGGGCCGCCGAAACGTAGCCAGTCCGCGGGCACGCCGAGCCATTGCGCGATCATGCGCAACTTTTCCTGGGTAGGAATGGCTTCACCCACCAGCCACTTGCGGGCGGCGTGCACCGTAATAGGGCGTCCTTCGAAACGAATGTTGAATTCGCGGGCCAAGCGAGTGGGACTGTCAGGTGAGTAATGGGCGTTCTTCAGGGCCTGTTGCAATCGCTCGCTGAAGCTCTCCCGTTCGTTCGTTGAATTCATGTGTGGCACTATTTCACGCTATGACCTGAATGTCAGTCTCTTCACTGATGAGACCACTTGTGACAATCATCCCACATAAAGTAACAAAAGTGTGACATTCGAAGAGATTCTCCAAGGCGCCGACGAACCGGTAATTGCCGCCTCTTTAGCACGGACAGCCGTAAAAAAAAGCCTTAAGAAAAGAAAATCGATTGCCGGACGGCCAGATGGGGAATAGCTAGTCTAAGCCCGCGCTTGTGCTCACGGAATCTTGTGCGGCGCAGGCTTGGTCTAGATCAGTTGGAAGCGGATGATGCCGTCATTACCGGTTACACGTAGCAAGATACCATCAACCCATAACTTATGCAGGTGCGCGAGCGCTTCGCCGAGCGCGAAACTAAGCTGGTGGGCATCGAGCTTGCGTCGGAACATTACCGGCACGATGTCGGCCGCCGAGCTGGGACTGGCGCAGGCATCCGCCACTTCGGCCAGCCGCGCTTCGTGATGGGCGCGCAGTTGGGCGATGCGGGTATGCAAGCCGTAGAACGGCTTGCCGTGGGACGGCAGCACCAGCGTATCGTCGGGAAGGCCGGCGAACTTGCCGAGCGAGTCAAGGTATTGCTGCAGCGGATTGCTTTCCGGCTCGACCGCGAAGACTGACACATTGGTCGAAATGCGCGGCAACACCATATCGCCGGAAATCAGCACTTTCAATTCCGGCGAGTAGAGCGAGGCATGCTCGGGCGAATGGCCGAAACCGGTAATCACACGCCAACTGTTATCCCCAACACGCACCTGCTGGCCGTCCTGCAGGCGGGTGTAGGCTTGCGGGACGGCCGGCACCAGCGACGGGTAATAATTGCGGCGGCTTTGCATCCAATCGAGCATGGCCGGGTCGACCAGCCCGTGGCGCTGGAAATGCGGGATCGCGGACGGGCCATCGACGCCGGGCAGGCCGGCAGCCATCATGCGCGCGAAACCAAACTCGGCGGCGGTCGTCCAGAACGGTGCGTCAAAGCGCGCGCACAGCCAGCCCGACAGGCCGACATGATCCGGATGGCAATGGGTGGCAAATACGCGCAGCAGCGGCGCGCCCTCCAGGCCCTCGGCCAGCACCTGCTCCCAGGCCGCGCGCGAGGGGTCGGTGGCCACGCCGCAATCGACGACACTCCAGCCGGCCCGGCCTTCGCGCTCATCGGCCAGCAGCCACAGGTTGATGTGGTCGAGCGCAAACGGCAGCGGCATGCGGACCCACACCAGGCCGGGCGCCAGCCGGTGCAGCTCACCGGGCAAGGGCACGGCATCGCCGAAGGGATAGCGCAGTTGAGATTCGAGAGGGTTCATATCGGAATCTTTCGTGTTCGTGTGTGAGCGGGCGCGCTACAATGCGCTTGACGTTGACGTTGACGTAAACGGAAACGGAAACGCCAGGCTCGATTCTAAGGGATTCCGTATTTTGCATCGTTCTAACCGCTGTCTATCTCATGGCCACCTACACCATCGCCGAACTGGCGCGCGAATTCGACATCACCGCGCGCGCGATCCGCTTTTACGAAGACCAGGGGCTGCTCAGTCCGAAGCGCGAGGGGGTGGGTGGGCGCCACCGCGTGTACACCCCGCGCGACCGCACCCGTCTGAAGCTGACGCTGCGCGGCAAGCGCCTCGGTTTGACGCTATCGGAAATCAAGAGCATCGTCGATATGTACGAGTCGCCGAAGGACACGGTGGCGCAGATCAACCGTTTCCTGGGGGTGCTGGCGCACCAGCGCGAGACGCTGGAGCAGCAGCGTGCCGACATCGACATGGCGCTGGGCGAGATCGCCGCGCACGAAGAAGAGTGCCGCCGGCTGCTGGCCGCCAACAGCGCAAGCGACGGCGCCGCCTGAAGCCTCGACACTACTTGACGTTTACGTTAACGTCAAATGCCGGTATGATGCTGGATAATCCACCACCACTTTTCGTGAGGACGACATGCTGCATCTCCCAGGCTTGACCTTTGACCACGGCGACGACATCGCCGCGCTGCGCCAAGCAGTTCAACAGTTCGCCGACGCCGAAATCGCACCGCGCGCCGCCGAAATCGATCGTACCGACCAGTTCCCGATGGACTTGTGGCGGAAGCTGGGCGAGCTGGGCTTACTCGGCATCACGGTCGGCGAAGAGTTTGGCGGCAGCAATATGGGCTATCTGGCGCACATCATCGCGATGGAGGAAATCTCGCGCGCGTCCGCCTCGGTTGGCCTCTCTTACGGCGCGCACTCGAATCTGTGCGTCAACCAGATCAAGCGCAACGGCACTGAAGAGCAGAAGCGCAAGTACTTGCCGAAACTGATTTCGGGCGAACACGTCGGTGCGCTGGCGATGTCCGAGCCGAACGCCGGGTCGGACGTGGTCAGCATGAAGCTGCGCGCCGACCTGAAAGGCGACCGCTATATTCTCAACGGCACCAAGATGTGGATCACCAACGGTCCCGACGCCGATACTCTGGTCGTCTACGCCAAGACCGATATCGAAGCCGGTCCGCGCGGCATGACCGCCTTCCTGATCGAAAAAGGTTTCAAGGGCTTCTCGGTCGCGCAAAAGCTCGACAAGCTGGGCATGCGCGGCTCGCACACGGGCGAGCTGGTGTTCCAGGACTGCGAAGTGCCGGCCGAGAACGTGCTGGGCGGCGTGGGCAGGGGCGTCAATGTGCTGATGTCGGGCCTGGATTTCGAGCGCACCGTGCTCTCCGGCGGCCCGCTCGGGATCATGTCGGCATGCATGGACGTGGTGGTGCCGTACATCCACGAACGCAAGCAGTTCGGCCAGGCGATCGGCGAATTCCAGCTCATGCAGGGCAAGCTGGCCGACATGTACTCGACCATGATGGCGTGCCGCGCCTATGTCTACGCGGTCGGCCAGGCGTGCGACCGCGCCCTCGTGCCTGACGAGGTGCGCGCGCTGCGCAAGGATGCCGCCGGCGCTATTCTATACAGTGCCGAAAAGGCCACCTGGATGGCAGGCGAAGCGATCCAGACGCTCGGCGGCAACGGCTACATCAACGAATACCCGGTCGGACGGCTGTGGCGCGATGCCAAGCTGTACGAAATCGGCGCCGGCACGAGTGAGATTCGCCGCATGCTGATCGGCCGCGAGCTGTTCGGCGAAACAATGTAACGGCGGCGCTGGGAAGGCATCGCCATTCCCGCCCGCACGCGCGAGACGAACGATGAGCAAGGTTTCGTTTCCTAAATTACTGTCGTCGCAGATCGCATTCGATATCGCGCGCACCATTCTCGACGGCTTCGACAAGCATTACCGCCTGTTCCGGCAGGCCAGCAAGCTGGCCAAGCGCCATTTCGAAACCGGCGCCTGGCCCATCGCGCAGCAGGCCGCGCGCGAGCGCATCGGTTATTACGACAAGCGCGTCCAGGAGTTCGTCCACATCCTTGAAGACGAGTACGACCCGGAAGAGCTGACCGACCTCGTCTGGCGCGAAACCAAGCTGCATTACATCGGCCTGCTTTCGGGCCACAAGCAGCCTGAGCTGGCCGAGACTTTCTTCAACTCGGTCAGCTGTCACATCCTGCACCGCACGTACTACCACAACGACTGTATCTTCGTGCGCCCGGTGGTTTCCACGGAATATCTCGAAACCGAGGAATTGCTGCCGACCTACCGCGTCTATTACCCGGCCGCGGACGGGCTGCGCTTCGCGCTCAAGCGCATCGTCACCAATTTCCAGCTCGACTGCGAGTTCGCCAACCTCGACCGCGACATCGCGAACGTGGAGGCGCGCATGGTGCGGACGTTCAACCTGGATCGGCGGGAGGCGAACCAGCAATTGCACGTGCTCTCGAACCTATTTTTCCGCAACAAGGGCGCCTATATTATCGGCCGGGCCATCAACGGTGCGCGCGAATATCCCTTCGTTATCCCGATCCTGCACAACCGCCGCGGCCAGCTGGTGCTCGACACGGTGCTGTGCGACCAGGAACAGATCACCATCCTGTTCTCGTTCACGCGCGCATACTTCCTGGTGGACATGGAAGTGCCGTCGGCCTATGTCCAGTTCCTGCGCAGCCTGATGCCACGCAAACCGCGCAGCGAGATCTACACGATCCTGGGCCTGCAAAAACAGGGCAAGACCTTGTTTTACCGCGACTTCCTGCAGCACCTGAAGCACAGTTCCGACTGTTTCCAGATCGCGCCGGGCATCCGCGGCCTGGTGATGCTGGTGTTCGATCTGCCGTCCTTCCCCTACGTGTTCAAGGTCATCAAGGACTTCTACCCGCCGCAGAAGGACACGACGCGCGCCCAGATCAAGGAAAAATACCTGCTGGTCAAGCACCACGACCGCGTCGGGCGCATGGCCGACACGCTCGAATACTCGGACGTGGCGTTCCCGCTCGATCGCTTTCCCGATGAGCTGGTGGCCGAACTGCGGCGCGACGCGCCCTCACTGGTGGACATCGAAGGCGAGCGCGTCATCATCCGGCACCTGTACATCGAGCGCCGCATGGTGCCGCTGAATATTTTCCTCGCCAAGGCGGAAGCGGCCGGCAACGCGGCACTGATCGAGCACGGGATCATCGAATACGGTAACGCCATCAAGGATCTGATCGCGGCCAACATCTTCCCCGGCGACATGCTGTACAAGAACTTCGGCGTCACACGCCACGGCCGCGTCGTGTTCTACGACTATGACGAAATCGAGTACATCACGGACTGCGCTTTCCGCGACATTCCCGAGGCGCGCAACGAGGAAGAGGAATTGTCGGCCGAGCCCTGGTACCCGATCGGCAAGCACGACGTGTTCCCCGAACAATTCGGCCGTTTCTTGCTGGGCAATCCAACAATCCGGCAGTATTTCATGCAGCATCACGCGGAGCTGTTGACGCGCGAGTATTGGCAATCCCGCAAGGACCGCATACTGGAGGGCGTTATCGAAGACGTGTACCCTTACCCGCAGCAAATCCGTTTCTGCAACCAGACCACCACTACCCCGGCGCATTGCTCGCCACCCTACTTGGAGAACCTGAATAATGAATGATCCAGTCGTCATCGTCGGCGCCGCCCGCACCCCGATGGGTGCCTTCCAGGGCGATTTTTCCTCAAAAACAGCGAACGACCTCGGCGCGGTGGCCATCAAGGCCGCGGTCGAGCGCGCCGGTGTCGATCCGCAATCGGTCGAGCACGTCTATTTCGGCAACTGCCTGATGGCCGGCCAGGGCCAGGCTCCGGCACGCCAGGCGCTGATCAAGGCCGGCTTGCCGCTCTCGACCGGCGCCGTCACGCTATCGAAGATGTGCGGCTCGGCGATGCAAAGCGCGATCTTCGCGCACGACACCCTGCTGGCCGGCAGCGCCGGGATCGTGGTCGCGGGCGGCATGGAGTCGATGACCAACGCGCCCTACCTGATTCCGAAGGCGCGCGGCGGCTACCGCATCGGCCACGGCATGATGTTCGACCACATGATGCTCGACGGCCTGGAAGACGCCTACTCGCGCGACGAAAAAACCGGCGGCGGCCGCTCGATGGGCACGTTCGCCGAAGAATGCGCGGCCAAGTACCAGTTCACCCGCGAGCAGCAGGATGCGTTCGCGATCGAATCGGTCAAGCGCGCACAAGCGGCCAACACCGAAGGCTACTTCGGCTGGGAAATCGCGCCGGTGAGCGTGGCGAGCCGCGCCGGCGAGACCGTCATCGACAAGGATGAAGGCCCGCTCAAGGCCAAGGTTGACAAGATCCCATCGCTCAAACCCGCGTTCAAGAAGGACGGCACCGTGACGGCCGCCTCGTCGTCGTCGATCAACGACGGCGCCGCCGCGCTGGTGATGATGCGCGAATCGAAGGCCAGGGAACTGGGCCTGACGCCGATTGCCCGCATCGTCGGCCACGCCACCCACGCGCAGGAACCGAACCTGTTCACCACCGCCCCGGTCGGCTCGATGCAGAAGCTGTTCCAGAAGACCGGCTGGACCGTGAAGGATGTCGACCTGTTCGAGATCAACGAAGCCTTCGCGGTGGTGCCGATGGCGGCTATGCATGAGTTGGACATCCCGCACAGCAAGGTCAACGTCCACGGCGGCGCCTGCGCGCTGGGCCACCCGATCGGCGCTTCCGGCGCGCGCATCATCGTCACCCTGCTGGGCGCGCTCAAGCGCAGCGGCGGCAAGCGCGGCGTGGCCTCGCTGTGCATCGGCGGCGGCGAAGCGACGGCGATGGCCTTCGAGATGATGTAAGCACACTGGCGGGGGCGCACCGCGCCCCCCTATCGGAGCAAGCTATGCCGACAACACTCATCATCGGCGCGTCGCGCGGCCTCGGCCACGAACTGGCGCGCCAATACCTGACCGACGGCTGGCGCGTGATCGCCACCGCGCGCCACGCCGGCGATTGCGCCCGCCTGGCCGCGCTTGGTCTCGATGCCAGGCAACTGGACGTGACGAGCGCCGATTCCATCGCCGCGCTGGGCTGGACGCTCGACGACGAAAAGATCGATGCCGCCTGGCTCGTGGCCGGCGTCTACGGACCGCGCCACGCCGGCTTTCCCACGCAGGATGAATTCGACAGCGTGATGCACACGAACGTGCTGGGGGCGATGCGCCTGATCCCGATCGTCGCGCCGCTGGCCGCCGCGGCGCGCGGCAAGCTGGCCGTGCTGTCCTCGCGCATGGGTTCGCTCGGCGCGCGCGTCAGCACCGAGGGTTCCCTGTACCGGGCCAGCAAGGCAGCATTGAATTCCGTGCTGCTCGATGCCTCCATCACCTACGGCCCGCAGGGCGCGACCTGCGTGGCCATGCATCCCGGCTGGGTCCGGACCGACATGGGCGGGCCCGGCGCCACGCTCACCGTCGCCGAGAGCGCCAGCGCGCTGCGCGCCACGCTGGCCGGGCTGACCGGCGCGGCCAACGGCACTTTCCTGAACCTCGACGGCTCGCCGATTCCCTGGTGAGCACCACAACAAGAAGAGACACATGATACTGACCGAAGAACATCAGATGATCCGCGACGCCCTGCGCAGCTATGCGCAGGAGCGCCTGGCTCCGCACGCTGCCCGCTGGGACCGCGAGCACTATTTTCCGAAGGCCGAGCTGAAGGAGCTGGCGCGGCTGGGCGCGTTCGGCGTGGCGGTGCCGGAACAGTACGGCGGCGCGGGCCTCGATTATGTGTCGCTGGCGCTGGTGCTGGAAGAGATCGCGGCCGGGGACGGCGGCACATCGACCATCATTTCGGTCAACAACTGCCCGGTGTGCAGCATCGCCATGATGTACGCCAACGAAGCGCAGAAACAGCAATGGCTGGTGCCGCTGGCCCAGGGCGAACTGCTGGGCGCCTTCGCGCTCACCGAGCCCCACACCGGCAGCGACGCCTCGGCCCTGCGCACCACCGCCGTGCGCGACGGCGGCGAATACGTGCTCAACGGGTCCAAGCAGTTCATCACCAGCGGCAAATACGGCGACGTGGCCATCGTCATGGCCGTCACCGACAAGGCCGCGGGCAAGAAGGGCATCAGCGCGTTCTGGGTGCCGACCGATACTCCAGGCTACATCGTGGCGGGGCTGGAGCAGAAGATGGGCCAGCATTCGTCGGATACGGCGCAGCTCGTGTTCGAGCAGTGCCGGATTCCGGCGCAGAACCTGATCGGCGAGGAAGGCATGGGCTACAAGATCGCGCTCTCGGGGCTGGAAGGCGGGCGCATCGGCATCGCCTCGCAATCGGTCGGCATGGCGCGCGCGGCCTTCGAGGCGGCGCTGGCCTACGCCAGGGAGCGCGAGAGTTTCGGCAAGCCGATCTTCGAGCACCAATCGGTGCAGTTCAAGCTGGCCGAGATGGCGATGAAGATCGAAGCGGCGCGCCAGCTGATCCTGCACGCGGCATCGATGAAGGATGCCGGCCGGCCCTGCCTGAAGGAAGCGGCAATGGCCAAGCTGTTCGCGTCCGAAATGGCCGAGCGCGTGGTGTCGGATGCGATGCAGGTCTTCGGCGGCTACGGCTACGTGGCCGACTTCCCGATCGAGCGCATCTACCGCGACGTGCGCGTGTGCCAGATCTACGAGGGCACCAGCGACATTCAAAAAATCCTGATCGCCAGGGCGCTGTAAGCACAGCACCGCAATCAGCCTGCCGGCCGTTGGCAGCTCGACGATTACCTGAACGATAACGGCCGGAACTGTACCGCAGGCAATGGGGG
>Ga0170475_103303166_pt1 | contig 10669 bp, 8 predicted proteins | sample Soicark_Litter_5_FD_111474 | JGI IMG/M metagenome (GOLD analysis project Ga0170475, IMG submission 111474) | Avena fatua rhizosphere microbial communities from Hopland, California, USA. Combined Assembly of 48 SPs | reverse complement strand
CCCGAATGCCCAGCCGACGTTCTACGCCAACATCACCATCGCCGGCGGTCCGGCGCCGGTCCGCGCCTACATGCACGAGCTGATGCCCGACGTGCTGGAAGGCCGGATCGAGCCTGGCCTCGTCTTCGATCGCGTCACGAACATCGACGGCGTCCCGGACGGCTATCGTGCGATGAACGCCCGCGAAGCGATCAAGGTGATGATCGAGTTCTGAATCACGTCGACTTGAGTTCGCGCTGGAGCCACGCCTTTGCGAGTTTCCAGTCCCGCTTCACCGTCTCAGGCGACACCTTCAGCACTTCGGCGGCTTCTTCCACGGTGAGCCCACCGAAGAAACGCAATTCGACGACCTCGCCCTTCCTTGGATCGAACGCCGCCAGCGCTGTCAAGGCCTCGTCGAGCGCCAGGAGATCACCACGCGGCTGGCCGGCGACGACGATCATCTCGTCGAACGTGGTCTCGTCGACGCCGCCGCCGCGCTTCAGCGATCCACGAGCACGCGCCGCGTCAATCAGGACCCGGCGGATCAGCCGTGACGCGAGCGCGAAGAAGTGAGCACGGTCGCGCCACGCGACCTCCTGCAGATCGACCAGCCTCAAGTAGGTCTCATTGACGAGCGCCGTCGTCTGCAGCGTCTGCCCTGACCGCTCGCGCGCCATGTGCCAGTGCGCCCGCCGATGCAGTTCCCGGTACACGACCGGGGTGAGCTGGTCGAGGGCGCGCGAATCCCCCGCGCTCCAGGCTTTGAGGAGACCGGTGACGTCCTGTGGCTGTTCCATGACTGCCAGTCCCATGACCCGTTTCGGCTCCCGTTTCCGCTTAGGTCAGTAGAGCGGCCGACTGCACGCAGGGTTGCGCATGTATGCCGCATCCGTCAAGCAGAGGCCCGCCACCGGCGGGTCTGGAGGAACAGTCATGAGAATGCGAACAATCCTGGCGATTGTCGTCGTGTCGTTGTGCCTCGCCGGCCGCGGGTGGGCCCAGTCGTTCGACCCGAGGCAGATCGACGCGACGTGCAGCGCCGCCGCGCCCACATTCTGCCCGAATGGCCTGGCCGTTCAGACGTCGGCCAATGGCATCAACCCGGATGGAGATATCGTCGGCAGCTTTGTCGACGGCCTCAATTTCCAGCATGGATTCGTGAGAAAAGGGCTTCAGTACTTCCCGATTGACGTGCCGGGCGAGCTGGTCGGCCGAAAGGGAATCGTGCTGCCGACGAGCGCGAACGGCATCAACCCGGCTGGCGAAATCGTCGGCAACTACACGGCGCCCGTAAACGCGAGCGAGACCGACATCGACTCGCCTGCTTATTGCCCGGCAAAGTCTGCGGCCTGCACCAAAGGCTTTCTGTTCAGCCATGGCAGGTTCTATCCGGTGCATTTCAAGGGACACGCGGGCGCGATTCCCCAACGGATCCTGCCGAACGGCGATGTCTACGGCTGCCTGCACGACTTTGACACCGGACTGTCGATGTTCGGAGCTATCTGGACGCGGTGGGATGGACTCAGTCTGGCGGCCGGCGGGGGGGAACTCGCCGCCGAGAACGACTCGGTGCCAATGTCGATGAACAACGGCGCCACACCCGGCGGGAACATCATCGTGGGGCTCTGGAATGACATGGTCGGGCGGCATGGGTTCATCGTGCAGGACGGCGTCTTCCGGTCATATGACGTACCGAGCCCGACCGTCACTCTGACGGCGATTTGGGACCTCAATCCGCGCGGTCAATTCGTCGGCACCTACGTCGACGCGACGGGGCGGCACGGGTTCGTGCAGAATCCCGATGGCTCCGACCCGATTCAGCTGGACGTCACTGGCGGCACCAATGCGATCGCCAGCGGGATCAATCCGGAAGGGGTCGTCGTGGGTACGTTCATGATCGGGAAGCTGTCGCATGGCTTCGTCGCGGTACCGCTCGCGGGCAATCAGCACTAGAAGGGCTGGGCGCGGCGGGCCTCAGCCAACAGCAGCCTGGCCGCGTATACTCACCGCACTCTGTCGTTCATTTCGGACTCGAAGCGGAGGCAATGCCAATGAAGCGGAACGCGATCCGTACGGCAACCGTCGCACTCGTTGTCATCTGCGGAGCGGCCGCCGCCTCGTGTCAGCGGGCATCTGACGATGCGTTCTACGCGATCGCCGAGGCGCCCGCGAGCCCGAAGTTGATCAGGATCGAAGCGCGCGGCGTCAACCAGGTGACGGTGACGACGGTCGGCGGTACGGGTACGTTCGGATGCGCGCCGATGGCGCCGGCGCCGGACGGCAAGCTCTACACCGTCTGCGGTCCGGGAATCGTGAAGCCCGGCCCACAACAACTGGCGACGCTCGATCCACAGACCGGCCATGCGACGGTGTTCGGACAGACCATCACTGGCCTTCAGATCATGGGCATGAAGTTCGCGCCCGACGGCAGGTTGTACACGGTCGGCGACGCTAACGCGGCGTCGCCGACATTCAACTCGCTGTACACGATCGACGTGACGACCGGCGCGGTGAGCCGGATCGGTCCGACCGGCGCACCATCGTTCTTCCACGATTTCGCCGTCGATCGGCAGGGTACCGTCTACGGCACGTCGGGAAATGCGCTCTACACGATCGATCTGAAGACTGGGACCGCGACGAAAGTGGCCGCCTTCGTCGGAGGCGGAATGGTCATGGGCCTGTCGTTCAACGCCGATCGCACGAGGTTGTACGCGACGGACTGGAAACAGCCGATTTCCGATGTCTACGCGGTCGATCTGCGCACCGGGTTCCTCACGCCGCTTGGTGCGACCGGCTACGCGTTGACGCACAGTCTCGCGCCGATCGGCCGCTGATTCTGCGATACCATTCGCGGGCAATGACCGTGGAGCGGTGGTCGGACGTCGAGCGCCTTTTTCACGCCGCGTCCGAACGCCCGGTCACCGAGCGGGTGGCGTTCCTGCGGCAGGCATGCGCCGGGGACGAGGGGCTGTTTGTCGATGTTCAATCTCTGCTCGACGAGCTCGCGACCGGCCACTCATTCCTCGACAACCCTGCCATCGACTTTGTCGCCCGGCGGATGGACGTACCGCCCTCGATGGCGGGGCGCCGGCTAGGTGCATTCGAGCTGCTGTCGCGCATCGGCGTCGGCGGCATGGGCGAAGTGTATCGGGCCCGGGACACGAAGCTGGGACGCGACGTCGCGATCAAGCTGCTGCCCGCAGCGTTCGCACACGATCGCGATCGCGTGAGCCGATTCCGCCGCGAGGCGCAGCTCCTGGCCACGCTGAATCATCCGCACATCGCGGCCATCTACGCGCTCGAGGAAGCTGATGACACACTCGGGCTCGTCCTGGAACTGGTCGAGGGACCCACGCTCGGCGAGCGGCTCGGTACCGGTCCGCTCTCGATGGGCGAGGCTCTGACCGTCGCGCGACAGACCGCTGCAGCGCTCGACGCCGCGCACAAGAAAGGCATCGTCCACCGGGACCTGAAACCGGCGAACATCAAGCTCGCTCCAGGCGAGACGGTCAAAGTGCTCGACTTCGGCCTCGCCAAGGCGATCGCCGATCCGGTGTTCGCTGGCGCACCGAGCCTCGCGACCGTGGACGCGACGTGCGAGGGCATCGTGATGGGCACACCCGCGTACATGAGCCCGGAGCAGGCGCGCGGCCTCCCGATAGATCAGAGGACCGACATCTGGGCGTTCGGCTGTGTCCTGTTCGAGGCACTGACCGGCCGAAGAGCATTCTCCGGGGTGTCCGTCGCCGATTGTCTTGCGGCAATCCTCGACCGCGATCCCGATTGGAGCCTGTTGCCGGCAGCCGCACCGGCAGGGATCGCCCGGCTGCTGCGAGAGTGTCTCGAAAAGGATATGCAGCGGCGGCTTCAAGATTTCGGGGACATGGCCCGGCGGCTTGACGAGATCGCGGCGACGGCCAGCGGCGTTGCCAACTCACGCGTAACGGGACCGAGGACGAGACGACAATTCACGTCGATCTCCGTCGCCATGCTCGCGACCGTGCTCGCCGCTGCATTCGGAGGGTGGTGGATCTGGCAGGTGACCTTGCGTCCCGTCGCGACGGACGTGGAACTGGCCAGCGCCGAATCGATCGTCCCGACCCATTCATCGGAGGTGGCGCTCTCTCCGGACGGCAGCTTGATCGCATACGCCTCAGTGACTTCGATGTCGAACATGCCCGGTATGACTGACGGGACGGCGTTAGCGTCCGGGTCACCGGCGTCGGGCTCGATGAGCGAGCAGATCTATGTACGGCCACGCACCACCGGCGGCGCGAGGCCGCTCGGGGGCGCCCTCGGCGGCGCGCCATTCTTTTCGCCCGACGGTCAATGGCTCGCCTTCTGGCATGCGCCGACCGCCACCATCCGCCGGGTCGCGCTGTCGGGGGGAACGCCGACAAAAATCTGCGCCGCTCCGTCTGGAATCGCCGGTGGCGCATGGGGACCGGACGGGACGATCGTCTTCGCATGGTTCGACCTGTATCGAGTCCCCGCGGACGGCGGAACACCCGGCGTGCTGCTGAAGGTCGACGAACAGCAGGGGGAACGTTTCTACCGCCATCCCGCCTTCCTGCCATCCGGCGATGCGATCGTCTTTACGGTGGGGAGGAGCGACACCGATTCATACGACGACAGCGACATCGCGGTGTTGTCGCTGCGCAGTGGCAAGAAGCGAATTCTGATTCGCGGCGGCACCAGCCCGCGCTACTCGCCGTCCGGTCACCTGATTTATGCTCGCGGCGGCAAGCTCCTCGCCGTGCGTTTCGACGTCGACAGACAAGAGGTCATCGGTCGTCCGTTCGAGGTGGTCGACGGTGTGTTCACGAGTGAAACCACCGGTATGGCCGCGTACGCCGTGTCAGCCAGCGGCAATCTCGTCTACGCCGCCGGCTCGGTCGAGAGAGGAGCGCGCGTCCCCGTATGGGTCGACCGCAGCGGCCGCGCCGCACCACTGTCGATGCCTGTGCGTGCCTACCTGCATCCGCGGATCTCGCCCGATGCACGAAACATCGCCGTCGAGATCGAGGGACCATCGCACGATATCTACACCTACGATCTCGCGCGCGGTGTGCTCGAGAAAATGAGTTTCGACGGCACGAGCCATTGGCCGGTCTGGACGCCCGACGGCGAGCGATTGACGTTCCGCTCCTGGAAGACCGGGACGATGACGATGTGGACGATGCCTGCGAACCGGAGCGCGGCGTCGCAGTTGTTGACGAGCATCGGCAGCATGCAGAGTCCGGAGTCGTGGTCCCCCGATGGACGGACGCTGGCGTTCACTCAGATGGACAATATGGAGCACGGTTCGGACATCTATGTGCTGACGCTGCCGGACCGGACACCGCGGCCGCTGCTCGCGACGAAGTTCTCAGAAGGGTCGCCGAAATTTTCTCCCGACGGCCGTTGGGTCGCGTACTCGTCGAACGAATCCGGCCGTGCCGAGGTCTACGTCGTCGCCTACCCGGGCCCCGGGGCGATGACGCAGATTTCCTCCGACGGTGGCACTGATCCCGTTTGGCGCCGCGACGGAAGGGAGCTGTTCTACCGAAGCGGCGATTTGATGATGGTGGTGGGGATCAACGCCGGCACGCCCTTCGATGGCTTGCGTCCGACGGTGCTATGGGAAGGACACTACGTGGCGGGCGCAGGCTCGTCTTGCGGAATGACGGGACCGACGTCCGCGAATTATGACGTCTCCGCCGACGGCCAGCGGTTCCTGATGATCAAGGACACCGGGGCTCCCGTCGAGAGCAAGCGGCTGCATGTGGTGTCGAATTGGTCTCGGACGCTCGGCGAGCAGTCGATCGCGGCGTTTGCTTCGCCGACGCCGTACCTCGAGGCGCACCGACGTCCATGACACCGGATTCGCGCGTCGTGCCGGAAATCAGCCAGGGTAAACGCGCCCGGCCGACCGACGCTGACGGCGCACGGCGATGTTGCGGGCGAGTTCGCCGAGATCTCCGACTTCGATATCGGGTTTGGGCGCAGACGGGTTCAGCACCTTGCCGGGACGCCTGACGAACACGGTTGAGAGACCGGCGGCGTGCGCGCCGGCGATGTCCCACGCGTGAGCGGCGACCAGGTAGACCATCCGGGGTTTGACCCCGAGACGTCCGGCAGCAAAGCGGTACGGCTTGGCCGCGGGCTTGTAGGTCTTCACCTGATCGACTGAAAAGATGTGATCGAACGCGTCCGCGAGCCGGGCGTGGCGAAGCTGCATCATCGCGCCTTTGAGCGTCCCGTTGGTCAGCGCCGCGAGGCGGATGCCGGCGCCGCGCAGCATCTCGAGCGCACCAGGAACATCTGAATGCGGCGGCAGCGTCTTCAGTCCATCCAGAATTGCTTCCCGGTCCGACGACTCGAGCTCGCGCTCTTCGCGGCGCGCCGTCATCTCGAGTGCCGCACGCGCAAGCTTGTCGAACGGCTGGTAGGCGTCGGTGAGCGTGGACGTCATCCACAGGTCCTGCAACGTCAGGAACCATTGCTGCCTGGCCGACGCCGACCCGAACGCCCGGATGAACGCCGGATCGAGCGCACCCGCGTCGAGCAGCGTTTCGTTTATATCGAATAGCAATACCGGCGTCGCCATGTGGACCTCATTTCCCGCGTGGTCTGCGTCTCGTCAACTCCCAAAAACACGAGACGGAGCCGTGCAATCGATGCGCCCAGACGGTGGACGGCTGCGGATTGAAAAAAGCGAAGCTGTGCTGGCGGGTTTGCGGACGAGCTGCTACCGATGAGACGCTCATCGAGGGTATCGCAGGACGGGGCCGCGCCGAACCGACTGAGCGACGCCGCGATCGGCGCCGCTCAGAACGGCTTGAACGCGGGCGATCCGAATCGCGGATGCGCCAGCAGTTGTATCAGCGGATAGGCATAGGCCGCCGCGACCAGCAGGATCGCTACCACCGTCCAGAGTCCGTAACGATCCCAGATGCCGAGGCCGGCCGGTTCGTGGAGCGGCACGGCGAACTCGAACGCGGGGGGCTCGATCCGTTTGCCGGCCGTCCACGTGCCGACGAACACCGTCAGGAAGAAGAGCGCGCTCAGGAAGAGGAGTACCCCGCCGACCGCGGCGACCTGCGTCAGCGTGTGCCACGGCGCGCCGTACTCGCCGGTGAGCGCGGCGCTGTAGACGCGGCGCGGCAGGCCGCGCATCCCCGCGATGTGATACGCGGTGCTGAAGAGCGTCATCCCGCCGAACCAGAGGTACGGCTGCACCCGCGCCAGCGGCGCGAAACGCAACTCGCGCCCGGTGAGCCGCGGCAGCAGCCAGTAGGTCGCGCCCATGAAGGTGAGCGCCACGGTCGTGCCCAGCGTGACGTGGAAGTGCCCCATGATCCACGCGGTGTTGTGCACCATGGCGTTCATCGCGTAGGCGGCGTTGATCGCGCCGCCGAAGCCGCCGAACACGAACGCGATCATCGACAGCGCGACCGACGAGAAGAACGGATCCGACCACGGCAGCTCGCCGATCCAGTCGAACAGGCCCGTCGCCCCCTTCAACCGTCCGGCCACTTCCAGCGAGGCGAGGACCGTGAACGCGGTCAGGAAGCTCGGATACATGACGGCGTAGGTCAGCACCGTGTGCGCGAGCTTCCAGCCGGCGCTGATGCCGGGATCGGCGAACTGGTGATGAAACCCGACCGGCGTGGACATGACGACGAAGAGGATGAACACCATCCGGGCGAGCGGATCGCTGAACAGCCGGCCGCCCGCCACCCGCGGCAGGACGTAGTACCACAGGATGTAGGCCGGCATCAGCCAGAAGTAGACCAGCGGATGGCCGAACCACCAGAAGTACGTCCGCGCCACCAGCGGATCGATCGTCGTGGTCAGGCCGAGCGACCACGGGATGATCATCCCGACGACTTCGATGGCCAGACCGGCCGTCGCGATGTACCACAGGATGATCGTCGCCAGGATTCCGTGGATCGCCAGCGGCGCCGGTGCGCCGGCATTTTCGCGGCGCCACGAACGGTAGCTCGCGATCATCACGCCGCCCCACATCCACGACCCGACGATGAGCAGCGTCGCGCCGATGTAGAAGAGCGGGTGCGCCTGCATCGGCGGGTAGAAGGTGTAGAGCACGGTGCTCTGCCCGCGCAGGATCTTCACCGCGGCCATTACCGACCCGGCAGTGGCGATCCAGAACCCCGCCCAGCCGACGGCGCGTCCGGTGATCCGGCCGAGGCTTTCCTGGGCGAACACGTAGCCGAGCCCCATGATGAAGAAGGTGGTGAAGACCAGCGCCATCAGCACGCCGTGCGCCGTCACCGAGATGTAGTAGAGCGACTCGCTTCGCTGCGGGAAATTGACGTCGGCGACCGACATGCCCTGCAGCGCGCCCATTGCGGAGGCGACGCCGAACGCGGCCACGGCGACGGCGATGTGAGTGAGCGCGAGCGTGTGCCGGTTCTTCACGCGCCCCTCCTCACTTGACCACCAGCTTGCCGACCATGTTGTGATGCATGAGCCCGCAGTACTCGTTGCAGGCGATGGCGTAGACACCGGGCTTCGGGAACGTCACGGTGAACTGGGTGATGTAGCCCGGGATCGCCATCGCGTTGGCGTTCGTGCCGACGACCTGAAAGCCGTGGATCACGTCCGGGCTGGTCAGCCGGAACGTCACCTGCACGTGGGCCGGCACCTCGATCGGATCCGGCGTGAACGAGAACATGCCGGCGACGACCGGAACGACCACGCTGCCGTCCGGCCGCGTGGTGATGACCGGCTTGCCGAACTCCGGATGCGACAGGACGGTAGTGGGGTCAACCGTCTCCAGCACGCCTGGCGGCTCGATGGCCTGCGCCAGCGCGGTCACGAAGATGGAGCCGAGAAACAGCGCGATGAGGGCCGTGGCGCCCCACATCCAGATCCGCTCGTACAGGGCAATGGTCATGATCGTTGGCCGTCAGTGATGCGTCGCGCCGCGGCTGAGGAAGCCGAAGACGAACATCGCCAGCCATGCCAGCGCGAACAGCACGCCGAAGACGGCGACGATGGCCAGGGTGCCGCGCGGATTCTCGAGAACGGACGGATCGACGACGTCAACAGTCTGCCGCGAGGGTGCCGACACAGCCATGCGGTGCCTCCATTCGCGGCGCCATCCTACTCTGCCGTGCCGGCCGGCGGACCTGACAGAACTATCAGGTGCGTGCGTCTGGATTTGTCGTGATGCCGTGCGCCAGCGACCGCCCACCCTCTGTAACCATCGGCCCGATTAGAACGACGCGCGGACGGCGAACTGCAGCGCCCGCGGGCCGCCTGACCCGAACACGCCGCCGGCGGTCGAGACCGGCTTCCCGAAGCTCGACGACCGCAGGTATCCGGCACTCGCCGGGTCGTTGCTGTCGCGTACCAGCACATTGGCGTACCCCGAATAGTTCCTGACATTCGTGCCGAGGATGTTCGTGACGTTGAGGACGTTGAACACCTCGAGGATCGGCTCGATCCGCGCGCGGCCCCAGGTGAACGGCCGCGACACACGGACGTCCACGGCGCTGAAACTGTCGCCGAAGCGGACGGACTCGTCCACCAGCGGCAGAAGCTGGCCGTCGATGCCGCCGCCGGCGTTAATCTCGGTGAGCGCGCGGTTCAGATCCGCGCCGGTCTTGAACGCACGGCCGCCGGCGTTGCGCTGGAAGGGGGGCACGCGCGACGCGCCGTCGGGCATCAACACGTCCATCGGCACCGCCGACGCCTGCGTCCAGATCGCCGACACCAGGAATCCCGCCGGCGCCCCGGTCCATCCAGCCGCGGTGAAGCGGTGCCGCTGGTCGTTCGGCGTCGGCCCGTACTCCCGCCTCAGATCGTTCGGATCGATTGGACCGTTCGAGAAGGGGATCTGATCGTCGTTGGCATAATTCAGCGCCTTGGCGAGCGTGTAAGACGCCCGGAAGCCGCTGGTGCGGCCGCGCTGCTCCGCGCTCACCAGCAGCGCGTCGTAGTGCGTGTTGACGCTCGACTCCAGGTTGACGACGCGATCGGGCCCGCCGACCACCGGGTTGAACACCGTGCCGACGGTGCGGCCGATGATGAAATGGGTGCCCAGTTCGTGGAGCCCGTCCACCCGCAGCACGATGTTGCGCGGCAGCTTGTGCTGCATGCCGAGGTTGAACTGCTGGACGGACGGGTTCTGCAGCCGGTTGTCGATGATGTTGATGCCCGACGCGCCTGCGCCAGGCAGGACGAAGCCGGTGAACGGATTGCCGAGCGACGGCGCGAACGGGGGGAAGGTGCCGGTCGCCGGATTGAGGAAGAACGTGTTGCCGGCGCGGACCTCGATCGGCAGCGCGCGTCCATCGAGCCCGCGCTCGAGCGATTCGATCTCCAGCGTGACCCGGTCGTAGTAGATGCCGTAGCCGCCGTGCAGGCTGCCGCCAGTGCCCGAGCGCGGCGCCCAGTTGAAGCCGATGCGCGGTCCCCAGTTGTTGCCGTCGAGCGATCGCGTGCCGACCAGGAACGGCTGCACGAGCGGGTTGATCTCGGCGTAGCGGCTGACGTTCTTGACGTCGGTGTCCACCTCGTAGCGCAGCCCGAGATTCAGCGTCAGGCTCGGGCGGATCCGCCAGTCGTCCTGGAAGAACAGCGCCATGTGGTTGTTGTCGGAGTCCGGCAGAGTCAGCGACTGCTCCGGCTTGCCGCTGCGCAGCGTGACCGCGAACAGCAGGTCGTTGTCGTCGAT
>Ga0170475_135031456_pt1 | contig 10670 bp, 6 predicted proteins | sample Soicark_Litter_5_FD_111474 | JGI IMG/M metagenome (GOLD analysis project Ga0170475, IMG submission 111474) | Avena fatua rhizosphere microbial communities from Hopland, California, USA. Combined Assembly of 48 SPs | reverse complement strand
GGGACGCTTGTCGTCCGCCTCACCGCCGGAGACGAGGGGCATGACTGAGACTCCCGTTTCAAATCCGCTCAAGCCCAGCGCCAGCTTGGGAAAGACCAGAGCTGACGCCACAAAGAGCGCCGTCCAGTCTCCGTGAGACTCCAGCACACGGCTCCAGTGCCCCAAGAGTTCCGGACGCTGAAACACGACCATAGCGCCATAGAACAACACCCAGATGTTCAGCAAAATATAAGGAATGGTCGTAGCCGAGACCACCACAATGGCTTCCCGAAAGCCGCCAATGAAGACCGCGGTCAGAAGCACCAGCAGGACCAGCGTCACCGCCATGTGGTGCTCGCCGATCAAACGGTGTAGATACGGGTTCTCGGTGGCGTGGCGCGCTGCGTCCGCGGCCGAGAGCGTCATGGTGATAACGAAGTCAGTGGCTGCGAATCCGAGAAGGATCAGGACGAAGATTTTGCTCTTCCAGCCCGAGAACAAGTTTTCGAGCAGCGCAATCGAGCCCTGTCCCGCATAGGATCGAGCCGCTACTTCGGAATAAATCGGCACGGCACCCAGCAGGGTCACCAATACCAGAATGCCGGTAGCAGGCAGCGAGAGGGCGCCCGCGGCCAGAAGCGCGATCCCGGGTTGATAGCCAATCGTCGAAAAATAATCGACTCCAGTGAGCCACAGCACGAGATACCACGGATGGGTATGATCTGCGGGTTCCGGCACGTCCAGCGGACTACCGGTAAACAGAAATCGGCTGAATGGGTTCCGCCGTCGTGGTGCTGCTTCCGGGATTGGCACCGTCGTTGTGGGCAACTTCAAGAAGATGACACCGAGAACGTCTCAATGCAACTCGGAACGGTAGATGCAACCGCGAGCGTTACTGCCGTTCTGGTTCTCAAGAATTCAAGGCATGAGGAACCCTGCAACTTACCTTCCGCGAAACGAAATCGGCATACTGTGTTCTAAACGCCAGGAGGTTCTATGCTCAATCGGTGGTCTCGTGGAGTTACGGTGTTAGGAGCGGCTGCCTTGCTATTGATAGGGAATGTCAGCGCGGTGGCTGCGGATCGGTGCGAACAGCGTGTTCGCAAGGCTGAGATGCAACTGCAGCAGGCCGCACAGCGCCATGGGCAGCACAGCCGTCAAGTCGAGAAAAAGCGCCGACACTTGGAAGAGGTTCGCGCGAGCTGCCATCGCTGATTAGGCATTTCACAGCGGCTGATCTGCGGCGAGAAACTACGGTGGAGAGGCAGTTCGCTGCGTCTCTCGCCGCAGCGCGGCGTAAGGAGTATTCACAGGAACGTTCATTCTCCGTATGGCACCCAGATATTCTTCACCTGCACGGCATGCTGCAGGAACCAACGACCTTCAGCCTGTTGATTGTCGAGCCAGTCGATTACTCGGCCTTCATTCGTGAATACTTGCTTCAGGTTGCCGATGGAGAGCGCCTTCACTTGCGCGGAGCTGGCTTCATCGGCGAAAGACCACACGGCGTCCACGTCATCGTGCTCGGCGAGGATTTTCGTGAGTTCCGAAGTGCGTCCCGTCACCAGGTTGACCACGCCTGCGGGCAAATCGCTGGTGTCAAAGAGTTGATAAAGATCGCCGATGATTAGCGGATACTGCTCCGACGGAATCGCCACCACGGTATTGCCCATGGCGACCGCAGGGAGAATGACCGAGAGTAGACCAAGCAGCGGAGCTTCCAATGGCGCAACTATGCCGACAGTGCCAATTGGCTCGTTCATAGCGATGGAAACATTGCGGAACGGTGGATTGTGTACCGCGCCGTCGAACTTGTCGGACCATGAAGCGTAGGAAAAGACGCGCTCGATGCTGCGCGCCACTTCGGTGTCTGCCTGCTTTCTTCCGACGACTCGCGCCAGCCTTGCGCTGATCTCATCAGCACGCTGAATTAGATTTTCACCCAGGTAATAAAGCACTTGCGCGCGATTGTGCGCGGTGCCCCTTCCCCATGCTTCGGACTTACGAGCTGACTCGACGGCGTTGCGGACGTCCTTGCGATTTCCCAGCGGCGCTTCTCCGAGTAGAGTTCCGTCAGCTGCATGCACCGCGAAGCTGTATCCGGAGTCGGGACGCGTCTGTTTACCACCGATATAAAGCTTTACTGTTCGATCGATCCCGGGAGCGCGATCCCCAGGTGACAGATCGTCCTCCGATTCGGTGCTCTCCGTCAAGATCGCCGTTGAGGACTTCGGGAGTGCAGCTGCATGTTTGAACCAGTCCGGTTCCAGATACTCGAGCAGTCCTTCCCTTCCCCCTTCGCGTCCGTAGCCACTTTCGCGATATCCGCCGAATCCGCAGGCAGCGTCGAAAAGATTGGTGCTGTTCACCCATACCACGCCCGCTTTGATCTGTGAAGCAGCGTGCAGAGCAACATTGATGTTCTCGCTCCAGACACTGGCCGCCAGCCCGTAACTTGTATTGTTCGCGAGTTCGATGGCTTCGCGCAGAGTGCGGAAGGTCATGGCGGCGAGCACCGGCCCGAATATCTCTTCCTGTGCGACTGTGGAGATAGGATGAACATTCGTGAGCAGCGTTGGCGGATAGTAGAGTCCCTTCACCGGAAGCTGCGTTCCGGGTTGGCAGCAGGTTGCTCCCTCGGCTACGCCCTGATCGACCAATCGGCGTATACGCTCCAGTTGCACGGGAGCGACGATGGCGCCGATGTCAATGGTCTTATCAAGGGGTGCGCCTACCCGCAGCGTTTCCATGCGCGCGCGAATCTTCGTGACCAGAGTTTCGGCGATGCTCTCCTGCATGAGCAGACGTGAGCCTGCGCAGCAAACTTGTCCCTGATTGAACCAGATACCGTCCACCAGTCCTTCGACCGCGCTGTCCAGATCGGCATCGTCAAAGATGATGAACGGCGACTTGCCACCAAGCTCAAGTGAAACCTTTTTGTGACTACTGGCTGTCGCCTTGCGAATCGCTCGTCCCACTTCGGTCGAGCCAGTGAAGGCGATCTTATCGACGTGAGAGTGTTTGACTAGAGCTTCTCCGGTGCGTCCGTCGCCGGTGACAATGTTCACCACTCCGGGCGGCAGTCCTATTTCATTACAAATTTCCGCGAAGGCTAACGCCGTAATGGGAGTGAACTCTGCGGGCTTGAGCACCACAGTGTTGCCAGTCGCCAGCGCCGGTGCAATCTTCCAGGCCAGCATAAGCAAGGGAAAGTTCCAGGGAATTATTTGACCAACAACTCCGCATGCCACATGTCCGGGAAACTCTTGAGGCAGGAGTTGTGCCCATCCTGCGTGATGATAAAAGTGCCGTGCCACCAGCGGAATGTCGATGTCGCGACTTTCCCGGATTGGTTTGCCATTATCGAGTGTCTCGAGGACAGCCAGGCGACGGGAATGCTTTTGTACTTGTCGCGCGAGGGCGTAAAGATAGCGCGTGCGTGAGTGAGGTTCCAGCGCGTTCCAAGAAGCAACAGCGGCGCGAGCGGCTCTTACGGCCGCGTCAATGTCGCCAGCGCTGCCCTGTGCGACGCTCGCGAGTATGTCTCCTGTAGACGGGTCATTCGTATCGAAGTACTCGCCTTTTACCGGCTGCTGCCAGGCGCCGTTAATAAAATGTCCAAAGCGGCGATTGTGACGGTCGAGCCAGGCGAGCGCCTCTTTCGGGTCCTCCAGTGCCGGACCGTATTCCATCGTGGCGAATTTTTCGACAATTTTGCTCATAAGCGACCTGAGTAGTTCGCCAACCTGGGTAATCGGGTAATTGGTGTGTCAATTACTCAATCATCAAATTACCCGATTACGAACTTTGTTTTACGCTATCGGATGCCTGTAATCGGCGGAGTAACGCCCGGTCGCGTGGTACTCGAGTTGTCGTTCGATGTCCGCCAACATACTGCTTGCTCCAAAGCGGAACAGGCTCGCGTCGAGCCAGCGATCGCCCAGTTCTTCTTTAATGAGCGCAAGCCAGTCCAGCGATTGCTTTGCGCTGCGAATGCCCCCTGCGGGCTTGAATCCCACGATCATTCCTGCGTTTGCGGCGTATTCACGGATGGCGCGCACCATTACTAATCCCACTGGGAGTGTGGCATTCATGGCTTCTTTGCCGGTTGAAGTCTTGATAAAGTCGGCTCCGGCCATCATGGCGACCATGCTTGCGCGTGCTACGTTGCGAAGCGTGACCAAGTCGCCAGTACCGAGAATGACTTTCATATGCGCTTTGCCGCAAGCCTCTTTAAAAGTCGCGACTTCGTCATAGAGTGCCTGCCAGCTTGCGCTGAAGACGTGCGCGCGAGTGATGACGACATCGATCTCCTGAGCTCCCGCGGCTACCGAGCGGCGAATCTCGCCCACGCGCTCGGCCAGCGGCGATAATCCTGCGGGGAATCCGGTCGAAACAGCGGCGACATTGATCCCAGTGCCTTCGAGCGCACGCAAAGCAGTCTCGACAAAGGTGTGATACACGCACACGGCTGCCACTTTAAGGTGAAAGTTCTCAAGGCCGAGCTGCTTCATGATGGTTTGCTGCACTGGCTGACGAGCCTTAGCGCAGAGACGCAGCACGCGCTGGTCGGTGTCATCTCCCGAAAGAGTAGTCAAATCCATGCAGGAGATGGCGCGCAGCAGCCATGCCACTTGCCACTCTTTCTTTACTGTCCGACGGGCCACAAGGCTTTGCGCCCGGCGCTCCACTGCGCTGGTGTTGACTTGCACGTCGTCCACCCAATCGAGGTTGAGCGGCACGCCCCGATTCAGCTCTAGCTCGCGCGCAGGAGCATGAGCCTCCCCAATGCGATATTCGAGGTCAGATTTTACTGCCATGGTTACTCCGTGGATTTGCGCGGGGGAGGTCTGAATTCAGTTAGGATCAATGATACGCCTCAAAAATCGAGTGCTAAAGCGAGTGAGCTCGGCACTCATTCGATCTTCTCGATCGCAATCGCTTTCGATCCGCCGCGTTTGTAAAGCCTCCCGCTGACCGTCACCTTCTTCCCCGCGAACGGCATGAGCTTGGGATTTTGCCCTTCGGCAGGAGTTTTTTCCGAGACCGGCCAATACACGTCACCGGCGTCAGACAATACAACGAGCGGCGAACCAGCCTCAGCGCACTGTCGCGCACAGGATCGGCTGATCGGCTTATGCAAGTCTTTAGTGAACGCGCACGCCGAATCGAGCACGTAGCCCTGCAGAGTGACTTCAGCGGGCGCGTTATTCGCGGCGAGGCCCACTTCGACACAGAGCATCCCAACTATCAGAAATCGAAGATATCGCTGGTATCGCATGCCTGTTTTCTCTCCAATGCTGGCCTTGTGAATCTGAGCGGCTTCATTGTAGCCTCTCTTCCCGCTCTGAACTTCCCTCTTGCAGATTGCACACGAGGCTCCGCGAGACGCGAGAGTGCGGTGCAGTATCCGGTAAGCGTCTTCGTATGGGACGAGTGCAATGCCATTTGCGACCAACTTCGCGCGTCATTGTTGTACACTTTCCAGTTTTCAATTACTGACAATCTCGTCCCTGGCAGAGAGACGAAGAATTCGGCAACTGACGTTTCGTGTACCACCGATGAGGAGCGAATCGATGCGTAAGGTCTTGGGTGTTTTCCTCGCAGTCGCTTGCGGCACAGCAGTGTTGTCGGCGCAGACAGCCGAAGAGCTTGTCGCCAAGAATCTTCAGGCGAAAGGAGGACTGGAAAAAATCAAAGCGATCAAGTCTTACAAATACAGCGGCAAATTTCAGCAAGGAAGTTTTACCGCGCAGGTCGCCGCGGAAGCCAAAGCTCCTGATGACTTGCGTGAGATGTTCACTATCCAGGGCATGACGCAGATTCAAGCCTATGACGGCAGTACCGGATGGCAGATTTCTCCATTTGAGGGTCGTCGCGACCCCGAGATGCTGGGAGAGGACGATCTGCGGAACCTCAGTGAAGACGCCGACTTTTATGGTCCGCTGGTCGACTACAAGGAGAAGGGCAATTCCGTTGAGTATTTGGGTCATGACACTGTAGACGGCGACGATGTCTATCGCCTGAAAGTCACGCTCAAAAACGGCGACATCATTTACATGTACCTCGATCCAGACAGCTATATAGAGATTCGCACCGATCGGCAGCAGTTCATCCGGGGCGCGGTGCGCGAGACGCAAACAGACCTCGGCTCCTACAAACAAGTGAACGGCGTTTATTTTCCCTTCTCCGTCTCCAGCGGACCGAAAAACAGGCCAAATCAAAAAGGGACCATAACCATTCAGAAGATGGAAGCCAATGTGACCATACCCGACTCACAATTCAAGATGCCCAACCCTCCTGCAGCCAAGCCCGGGGAAGGCAAGCCTGGCGCTTCCGGATTTTAGTGACCAGATTCCGACAAAGACGGGGTGCGCCCCGTCTCCATCATCGTGCATCGTGTAAGCCAGCAATGGCCTTGACCGAAAGGATTTATAAAAATGATCTTTGGTGCCAGATTGGGAAAGCGGTTACGTGCGGTGCTGTTCTCGTCGTATTGTTTATTTTTCATACTTACGATTAGCGCATTTGCTCAGCAGGCGGAGCCTAAGCCGGTTCGGTTCGATGCGGGAACCATTTCGGGATTGCCTGCCCGCAACATCGGCTCGGCAACCATGAGCGGACGCATCGCCGCGGTCACTGCCTTCAGCGACAAGGGTCGGCTTACGGTGTTCGCGGGAGCGGCGGGCGGAGGAGTGTGGAAGTCGGTGAATGGCGGCAGCAGCTTCCGTTCAGTTTTCGATCAGCCAGATGTGCAGTCGATCGGCGCCCTTGCCGTCGATTCCACGAACACCAAGATCGTCTGGGCCGGGACCGGCGAGAGTTGGATGCGCAACAGCGTCTCAATCGGCGATGGCATCTACAAATCCACCGACGGAGGCGAGAACTGGACGAATGTAGGGTTGAAAGACAGCGAGCACATCGTAAAGGTTCTCGTAGATCCAAAGAACGGAAATACCGTTTTGGTCTGCGCTACAGGTTCTGCGTTCATGGACAACGATGCAGGCGGAGTTTACAAGACCACTGACGGCGGCCAGAACTGGCGCAAGGTGCTGGCGGGCGCGAATCGGTCCACAGGTTGCGGGCAGATGTCGATGAGCACGCAGGAGCCGGCCACGGTTTACGCCACCACGTGGGATTTCCGCCGTCAGCCCTGGACTTTTCGCTCGGGCGGTCCCGGAAGCGGGGTGTTCAAATCGACCGACGGTGGTGAGCACTGGAATGAGATCAGCGAGAGCAATGCCAAGGGCCTCCCGCCAAAACCGTATGGACGCATTGCAATCGCGGTAGCGCCGTCAAAGCCGCAGACGGTTTATGCCATGATCGAATCCAAGGCTAGCGCGCTCTATCGCTCCGATGACGGCGGACAAAATTGGAAGAAGCTCGATGCCAGCCAATACATGGTGTGGCGTCCATTCTATTTCGCCAATTTAATAGTCGACCCTAAAAATGAAAATAAAGTTTTCAAGGTCGATGGGCCGCTGTTGCTGAGTGTCAACGGAGGCGAGAGCTTCAGCGCGGTCTCCAATGACGGCCACGGCGATTTCCACGATATCTGGATCGACCCCGAAGATACCAGCCAGGTCTTTGCTACTGACGATGGAGGTCTTTGGCGCAGCTTCGATGGTGGCTCCCGTTGGGAGCACGAGATGAACCTGCCCGTATCGCAGTTCTATCACGTGAGCGTGGACGACGATATCCCCTACCATGTGTATGGCGGTTTGCAGGACAACAGCTCCTGGGTTGGCGACTCTTCCTATCCAGGCGGCATCAGCAACTCGCGTTGGGAAAACATGTACGGCGGCGACGGCTTCTGGATGTGGGAGGACCCCTCAGAATCGAGCTACATCTACGCCGAGGCGCAAGGTGGAGAGATTGGGCGCGTGAACCGCAAATCGCATGAAATTCGCGCCATTAAACCCTATCCCCTATACGGAGAAAAGAAGCTGCGCTTTAACTGGAATACACCCATCCAGGTCAGTCCGAACGACAAAAACACTGTTTACCTCGGCGCGCAGTTCCTGTACCGGTCGCGCGACCACGGCCAATCTTGGGAGCGCATCTCTCCCGATCTGAGCACAAACAATCCGGAAAAGCAGAAGCAGGAAGAATCCGGTGGCATTACCGTTGATAACTCCGCTGCGGAGATGAATACGACTGTCTATACGATCTCGGAGTCGCCGAAGAATGGACAGCTTATTTGGGTTGGCACCGATGATGGCAACATCCAGATCACGCGAGATGCGGGCAAGAGCTGGACAAACGTAATCGGGAATGTTCCCGACGCGGGAAAGGACTCGTGGATCGCCTGGGTGGAAGCCAGCCGTTACGATGAAGGCACGGCGTATGCTGCTGTCGATCGCCACATGTACGGCGACATGACTGCGCACGTCTTCAAGACGACTGACTATGGGAAGACGTGGAAGCCGATTGTCACAAGTGAGAGCGGCGTGCGCGGATGGGCACATGTAATCAAGGAGGACACCGTCAGCCCTAACTTGCTCTTCCTCGGCACCGAGTTCGGGCTCTTCATCAGCAACGATGGCGGCGGGCGCTGGGCACAGTACAAGGGCAGCAACTTCCCCGCGGTCGCGGTTGATGATTTGATGGTCCATCCGCGTACTTCGGACTTAGTGCTCGCCACGCATGGTCGCGGTATTTGGATCATCGACGACATCTCTCCTCTGCGGTCGCTTACTCCGGAGATCATGCAAGAAGAAGCTGGATTCCTGCCGATCCCGAAGGCCACACAGTGGATGGAAACCTTCGGGGGATGGCCGGAAGGCGCGAACTCGTTCGATGGTTCGAACCGCTCGAACGAAGCAGCGATTCCCTACTACCAGCGTACGCGGCACATCTTTGGAGATCTCAAGCTGGAGATTTTCGATTCCCAGGGCAAGCTGGTAGACACGATTGCCAGCAGCAAGCATCGCGGGGTGAATCGAGCGACATGGTCGATGCATGTGAAGGCTCCCAAAGTCCCACCAGCTGCCAGTGCAGCATTCGGAGCTGCATCTGGGCCGCGGGTTGTTCCCGGCACTTACACAGTCAAGATGACGAAGGGTGACAAGACCTACACGTCGAAGATCGACGTGGTGCTGGATCCCCGCGCAAAGTACACGGTGGAAGATCGCAAGGCGCAATTCGATCTGGCGACGAAACTTAGCGCAATGCTGAATCACATGAGTTGGGCGGTGGATGCGATTGTCAATGTCCGCGACACCGCGAACCGCGATGCCGGTCAACTCAAGAATGGCGATGCCCTGAAACAACGGTTAGCCAAGCTGGCCGCCGACTCTGACGCGATTCGTAGCAAGATCGTGGCCACGAAAGAGGGCGGCGCTATCACGGGTGAAGAGCGTCTGCGCGAGTTCCTCGCAGGTCTTTACAGTGACGTCAATCAGTATGACGGCAAGCCGACGGACTCGCAGGTGGCGCGCACGGATGTTCTCGGCAGAGAACTTGAAGATGTGATTAATGATTTTCAGAAGCTGGTCGCACGACAAACACAACTAAACCAACAACTGTCCGCGAAGAAGCTCCAGCCGATCAAAGTAATCTCTGAGCAGGACTGGCAGAAAGCTCAGGATGTAGCCGAAGGCAGTGGCTCGGCTGCCAGTGCGGGATTCAGGCGGGCAACTGAGATGGATTAATTGCGGAACTTTGCGCGGTGCGCTTGTTGTGGGATGACGCTCAAAACCATTCGCTTCGATACGCCACCCACCAGCTGATAAAGAGGATAGGTATGGTTGCCACCAGTCCCCACATCAGCGGCAGGGCAAAATCCGCGATAAGGCCGAGAACAATGAAGATCATCCAAAAGATTTTCTTTTCCACTTCAACTCCGTGAGCCCGCCTGAAGCGCACCTAGAATCGCTGCGCTTGAGCGGCTCGCTGAATGCCATGATAGGTTAACAATGAGCCTGGAGAATGCGTCTGCAACCACGTTGCAGATGCGCCAATCCTTGAAACATGATCGTCTCTACTGAGTATGCCGACATCTCCGTGGATAATTCTCCTCTGCGCATATTTGTGGCTGCGCCGAAAACGGAAGCAAAGAGCAAGTATCCTGGCATCATCTTTTACTCCGATATTTTCCAGCTCTCGTCTTCAATGCTGCGCGCGTGCGTACGCCTCGCCGGATATGGATTCGTAGTCGCCGCGCCTGAGATATACCATCGTGTCGAGCGTCCCGGAACGGTACTCCCATTCGATGACGCCGGCCGTACCCGCGGACTCGCTGACGCTGGCAAGACGTCGGTGGCGGAAATTGACCGAGACTGCCGTGCCGTGCTCGATTACCTGGCACAGCATCCACTGGTATCTGCGACCAAACTCGGCGCGGCTGGATTCTGCATTGGAGGCCATCTATCGTTTCGCGCTGCGCTTCAGCCGGACGTGCGTGCCACTGTCTGCTTCTATGGGACAGGCATTCACGACGGCAGGCTGGGTCAGGACGAGGATGCGGGGTCACTCCAGACAGCGGGCGAAATCAAAGGCGAAGTGCTGCTGATTTTCGGAGAAGCCGATCCGCACATTCCGAAGGAAGCTCACGAAAAGATTCGTGCCGCTCTGCAGCAAGCGGGGGTGAAGTATCGAGTCAAATTGTATCCAGCGGAACACGCGTTCATGCGCGACGAGGGTCCGCGCTACGACTCGCTCTGTACCGACCTGGCTTTCGCCGACATGAT
>Ga0170475_105874502_pt1 | contig 10671 bp, 5 predicted proteins | sample Soicark_Litter_5_FD_111474 | JGI IMG/M metagenome (GOLD analysis project Ga0170475, IMG submission 111474) | Avena fatua rhizosphere microbial communities from Hopland, California, USA. Combined Assembly of 48 SPs | reverse complement strand
GCCATGTTCCAGATCTCGATGGAACGGCTCTTCCAGGTGTTCTCGGGCAGCACGTTTCATGTGTTTACCCAAGCTCCGGACAAGCTGAAGCGAATGTATCCCACGGCCGTTCCGCTTCATTGTGCCGGCCGTGCGGCCTGGTCGAACGACGACGTGTTCCTGGGAAAGTTCGCCCGAAAGTTGCCGCAGCTGATCGCTGGCCGGGCACGGCTGGCAGTCAGCCTGCAGCGCCGGCTAACTCCGGGATTTTTTCACAGAGTTCTCGATCTTCGCTTATTCAGAGAAGCCGCGGCGCGGCGCAACGTTCGTGAATACATCTCCGCGGTTCGTAATTGCGACGCCTATGTCGTCACCGGTGCCGGTGGAATGACTGACCATGCTCAGGGGTGGGCGCGGTGGGTGCTCGATACAGCCGAGCTGGCGCTCCACTTCTCGAAGCCCGTCATCATGCTGAGTCAGGGGATCGGTCCGGTCGAAACCCCAATTCTTCGTGAGCAGCTTGCACGAACTGTGCCGCGTTTCAGACTCGTTGCCCTGCGCGAGGGCAGGTTCGGCAACGAATTCCTGAAGGAACTTGCTGTCGATCGTAAGAAAGTGATGGTCACCGGTGATGACGCGATCGAACTTGCCAGTCGGCAGGAAGCTACCCTGAATGCCAACGGCATAGGTCTGAGTTTGCGTTGTTCGCGATCGTCCCGGATACAGGAACAGACGGCCGTTCGCGTAGCGGCAAGGGTTGTGAAGTTTATCCGTGGTACCGACCTCGAACTTGTAGGTTTGCCTGTCGAGCCCGCATCCGACGGACCTCTGCTGGCCCGAACTGTCGGGAGCGCGGGTGCGACGTGCCGCCTCTCTCCTGTCAGTTCTCCAGCCGAACTGATCGCTCAGGTGTCCGGATGCAGGGTCGTGATTACCGCGGCCTATCACGCGGCAGTCTTTGCGCTTTCACAAGGTCTGCCCGTCATCTGTCTGGAACAAAGTCCCTATTTTCGACAGAAGTTCGAAGGCCTGCTCCACGAATTTGGCGCGGGTTCGATCATTTCGCTGGAATCGTCGGACTGGGAAGAGCGACTGGGGGTGGAGTTGGCAAGTGCTCTGTCCACCGGCGGGCAGGTCCGGGACCGTCTACGCCAGGCTGCTTCACGGCAGATACAGGCTGGCCGAAGTATGTATTCGAAGCTTCCTGAGATCGTTCGTTCATCGGCGGCAATGCCTGTGAGTGTTTCTGCATGAATCGTGTAACGCGCAAGACCGTGCTCGCGCTCGTGGCCTATCCAGCCCGCGACCTGGAGGGAATCGGACTGCTTGCGTTCCACTTGCGCCGCTGGTACAACGTCGAACTGGTTCCGGCTCTCGCGGAAGAGTTTGAGCAGAAGATGCTCGAACTCGCTCCTGATGCGATACTCCTCGATCAACTCGGCTCAGAACACCGCATGAGCCTGGCACGGCTTGCTGTGGAACTTGGCAGCGTCGTCTGCGTACTGCCCGTGGCTGGCTACCTTCAGACTGCGGAGGCCGAGATCACCAGGGCGGGCAAGAAACTCGGATCGCGGCAGGTGGTTGACCTTTACTTTGCCTGGGGAGAAGCGGGCAGATCACTGCTGCTGGAGGACGAAGTCTTCTCGCCGGTGCAGATCGTTGCAGTCGGTTCTCCGCGGTTCGATTTCTACTACGATCCATTGCGAAAACTGTTGCCAACGCGGACGGTGGTGGAGCAACGCATCAGGATCCGATCCGCAGGCGGGCGGCCCTTCATTCTGTTTCTGAGTGCATGCTGGTCTCGCCGTTCGAAGGAAGTCGGTAAACATCAGGACCTTCCGAAAGCCGAGCGGGAGGACCTGGAACAGGAACGGGCAATTTTCAGCGACATTATGTCCAGTGCACGCCATATTGCTGAGCGGCATCCGGACTGGAACGTGGTTCTGAAGATTCATCCTGCCGAAGATGCAACCGAGTATCGGACGCTGTCACGGGATTGCTCGAACGTCTACATCGTTCAGGACATAGCCGTACGGGATCTGATCCACTCCGCCGATGCGGTTGTTCAGCGCAACTCGACCACCGCTCCCGAGGCCTGGATGCTGGGCAAACCCGTGGTCGAACTCTGCATTTCTTCTTCGCCGTTTCCGCCGCGGACGGAGACAGAGCAGGGCTGCGACGTTGTGCGTACGCTGGAGCAAACTGACGCGGATCTGCAAGGCTTTGTTGGGGGATGGCAGGTACCCTCGAGTCAGCAGGCCGCACGCGTCCAGAACCTGCATGCCGCGTTGACGGCGACAGACGGCGGCGCCTGTGAGCGGATTGGTGCGGCCCTCAGCGCGCTGCTTCTTGGTGCCGGGGGACGGCGGCAAAAGAAAGCAGAGGGAAGCGCGCGCCGGGAGAGATCACGGACTCAAAACGTCGGCGTTCTCGCACGGCATGCGCTCGGTTTGCCCTCGGGTGCTTCGTTACGGTTCTGGACATCTGGATTTTGGCGGCGACGAGATCAGCACAACGCGGTTCAGAAGATGGTTGCGACGCTGGTGAACAACTCAGGCAGCTATTCCCAGTTGTGGCCCCTGACAGCTGTATTGCCGGCGCATGGTTCAGCGGTTATGGTTGCAAGCCAGCCCGCTGCGACCGGTGCCCGAAAATGTCTGTTCGTCATCGAGGATCACCCTATTGGCCCGGACGTCAGCGGTATGGGTGCCTGCTTCTACTCAAGGCTCGGCATGTTGCACGATGCAGGTTTGGAGGTGATCGTTCTTGTCCTGCAAAAACACAGAACGGAACGCGCGTCCAATGGTCATGCGAAACGCAGCCAGGATTGTCCGCGAGTCGCGACCTGGTACAACGCCCTGCAGGAGCTTCCGGTGGACTCGCCGACGCGGGATCGTGCCCCTGCCAGACTTTTCTTCCTTGCGTTGCGCGATCCTGGATTTTTTCTGCTGCCCGTAATCAATCAGGACACTGTCGATCAGGTGCGAAGGACGATCGAAGAGGTTTCTCCTGACGTTATCTGGGCAGAGCACCTCGTTCCGGCCGCGCTGATCGCACGGACCGGTCTCGACATTCCGGTTGTCTACGCGCATCACGACTGGGAGTGGAAACTCGCCTTTCGACGCGCGCGTGACCGGCGGCTCCGGCGTCTTTTCGAAACGATGTTGTTTCGCCGCTTTGAGCGCAAACTAGTGAGATCCGTGTCCGGAGTTCTCAGTTCGTCCTGGACGGAATCATGCGAAATCAAGGCAGCCGGAGCGCAGCAGGTGGCCCACATCCCCGTTACCTACGATCAAACGGGAAAGACGAGTGAACCCGTCCGCGAGGGCCCGATGCTGGTCCACCTGGGCGGGATGTCCGCGACTGCAAACCGGATCGGCCTGCACAGATTTCTCCAGGTTGTTTGGCCGGAACTGAGCCGCAGGCTCCCGCTTCTGCAGTTGCGTGTCGTCGGCGACCTCAAGCATGCCGGAGCGCCTCTGATGGCGGCGCTCCGGGATCCACAGATCGAGACAACCGGACATGCTGGAGATCTGAATGTCGTCCTGCGCGCGGGCGACATTCATGTCATTCCCTGGGAGCACAACACGGGCACTCGCACGCGCGTACCGATAGCACTACGGCACGGTCAGGTGATCGTGGGTGTCAGGCGCGCTGTTGCGGGAAACCCTGAGTTGGTCAGCGGCGAGAATTGCCTGCTCTCCGAGGATCTTCCTGGTCTGGCGAAACTGATCGAGCAGGTTGCACTGGACTCGGCTCTGCGATTTCGGCTCAGTGAGGCGGCAACCCGAACGTTCGCACAGCACTTCACCAGAGAAGCTGTCCAGCCGCGCTTCAATCAGTTCGTCCGAACTGTAGTCGAATCTTACTGCCATAGCTGAAAGAGGAATTCTCAACGAATGCGGGTGCTTGCAATTATCCCAGCGCGGGGCGGGTCTAAGGGGATCCCTCGCAAGAACATTACGGTAGTCGGCGGCAAGCCGCTGCTGGTTCACACCATTCAGCATGCTTTTGAGGCAGCAAGCATCACCCGTGTTGTGGTCTCTACCGACTGTCCTGAGATCGCAGCAGTTGCCGAAGCGGCTGCTGCAGAAGTTGTGCTTCGGCCGGCCGACCTGAGTGGCGATTCTGCCCCGAGTGAAGCGGCCCTGAAGCATGTTGTGGAGACCTTACGGGAGCGCGATGGCTGGGTGCCCGATCTGATCGTTTTTCTGCAGGCAACGTCGCCGTTCCGTCCCGCCGGAAGTGTCGAGGCAGCGATACAGCAACTCCTTGCGAGCAACTCGGACTCGCTGTTTTCCGCCGTTCCTCTTCACGGCTTCGTGTGGCGGGATGCGAACGGGTCTGTTCAGCCGCTGACGTACGATTACCGAAATCGGAAGATGCGCCAGGCAGTCGGTGAAGACCTTGTCGAGAACGGTTCGATCTACGTTTTCCGAACGTGGGTTCTCGACCAGCTGAATAATCGCCTGGGCGGCAGGATCAGCGTATTCCGAATGGACCCGCTCTGTCTGTTTCAGATCGACGAACCTGCCGATCTGCCGCTGTTCGAAACCATCCTGACGACAGAGCGAGCCGGCGCGGCTGCTCCGAAATGGAGCGAGATTCGCTTGCTCGCACTCGACTTTGATGGTGTTCTTACGGACAATCGGGTCTCCGTATCCGCATCGGGTGAGGAAACGGTACTTTGCAGCCGTGCCGACGGAATGGGTATCGCCCGCCTCAGGGAGGCTGGCATCGAAGTGCTGGTGATCTCCCGTGAGCGGTCCGCAGTCGTCGAAGCGCGCTGCCGCAAACTGCAGGTTCCCTGTTTCGCTGGGTGCATGGACAAACTGCCGGTCTTCTCTGAGGCACTTCGGCAGCGGGACCTCCATCCGGGTCAGGCCGCATTTGTAGGGAACGACATCCAGGATCTGGAGTGTCTGACGTACGCCGGGACCGGAATCATCGTCGCCGACAGTGAGCCTGCTCTCTTCGGACGAGGATTCGTGGTCACCACGCGAAAAGGTGGATATGGCGCAGTTCGAGAAGTCTCGGAACTCATCCTGGCTTCGCAGCCATCGCACCAGTCATCGGCAGCCATGCTCGTAGCTGCCGAATGAGTAAGTAGTCGATCATCGGGCGATTCGTTTCACAGGAGATTATCATGTCCAGGATTGTGTGGCTTGGCGATAAAGCCGTAGGCGAAGGGCAACCTGTCTACATCATTGCCGAGATTGGTCTGAATCATAATGGCTCTGCCGAACTTGCGCAGAAGCTGATAGACGCAGCTCAGGTGTCAGGCTGCGATGCGGTCAAGTTTCAGAAGCGAAACCCGGAACTCTGTGTTCCGCCCGACCAGAGGCAGATTCGACGAGAAACGCCGTGGGGCACCATGACGTATCTCGAGTATCGTTATCGCGTGGAATTTGGCGTGGAACAGTACCAGCAAATCGACCAGTACTGCCGCACCAAGTCATTCGCCTGGTTTGCGTCGTGCTGGGACGAGGACTCGGTCGACTTCCTGGAGCAATTCAATCCAATCTGCTACAAGGTTCCCTCTGCCTGCATTACCGACCTCAGTTTATTACGGCATCTGAACCGCACTGGCCGCCCTGTCATGCTGTCCTCCGGAATGTCGACGATGCAGGAGATTCGGGAAGCCGTTCGGCAGATTGATGGTGATCGCGTCCTGCTTGCGCACGCAACCAGCACATACCCGTGTCCGCAAAACGAACTGAATCTTCGGATGCTGACAACGCTGCGCAATGAGTTCGACTGTCCGATCGGCTACTCCGGCCATGAAGTTGGGCTGAGCACCACTTGCGCGGCAATTCCGCTTGGAGCAACGTTTATTGAGAGACACATTACTCTCGACCGGGCAATGTGGGGCTCGGATCAGGCGGCGTCCGTTGAACCGCATGGTTTCATGAGGCTCGTGCGCGATATCCGCGCTGTCGAAACCGCACTCGGCGACGGCACCAAGCGCGTGTACGACAGCGAGTTGCCGGCCATGAAGAAACTGCGCCGCGTGCAGGCCGAAGCAGCCGTCGCAGCAGGGGTTTAGCCCGAGAGGTCTCGCCTGGCGCGACGCATGAGCTCGCAATTGAACACCGCAACCACGTTTCCTGCAACACCCTCCCGTCTATCGGGGCATGGTGCGCAGTCGCGCCCCGCGATTGCTTTGCTGCTGCCAAATGCCTGGGGGGTGCGGAACTATGTTTATTCAGGAATTCTGAACCAACTTGCCGAAAGCGGAGCCCGCGTCCATGTATTGGGGCGTGGCGATCTTGGTGACCCTGCGCACCCCGATGCCTCGGACTTCTCCGGAGCCTGTTCCATCGGCCGCATGATCAGTCCTCCCGCACGGCATATCCCGGGCAAGAACCTGATCGACGAACTCCTCAGAGCCGCATTTATGCGGCGGGCTCGAAATGCCAGCTACGGGCTTTACCGGCGCTGGTTCCGCCGCGGCCAGTCGCGCGGCCAGCGGTTCCGTTCCGGAGCCGTCGAGGCAGCCGCAATCGCGGCTCACCAGATCGGCGGTGTAGGTGCGCTTGGAACACTGGCCGATACACTCTACCGCCGAGGGCACGATCTCGACGGTATACGGGAGCAGCTGCGAACAGTAAAGCCGGACTTGGTCTGGTCGACGACTTGTGTGGATGCGTTTGAGCAGCCGTATCTGCTCGCAGCTCGTGATCTCGGCATTCCAGTGCTGGCATCCATTCATAGCTTCGATAATCTGACCAGCCGGGGAAAACTTCCCGTCTTTCAGTACTACACGGTCTGGAACGATCGGATGAAGGCCCAGTTACTGCGCTTCTATTCGCAAGTGGACCCAAGTAGTGTTTACGTGACCGGAACGGCTCAATTCGATTTCCACAATCGCTCAGATTATCGTTGGAGCCGGAGTCGAACGATGTCCGAACTGGGGCTTCAACTCCACGAACGCTACTTTCTGTATTTCGCCAGCGTGAAGCAGTTGGCACCTGCCGAACCGGATGTCGTTTTCGGGCTGCTGAGCCGACTGGCAAGCCACTCGGAACTGCAACATCATCGCGTGGTGCTGCGTCCGCATCCTCTGGATGACCCGGGCCGGTGGCGTCACCTGACAGATGCCTTTCCTCAACTCGTGCTCTCACTTCCGTGGAGCCGGGCTGTTGAAGCAGAGCACTGGTGTGTGTCTGCCAAACAGGACCAGTCCCGGCTGGTCAGTTCGCTGCTGCATTGCGATGCGGCCATCAACATCGCATCGACGGCGTCGCTTGATGCTGCTGCCGTTGACCGTCCCGTTGTCTGTCTAAGGCTGGACAGGGACGCTGCGGCTCCGCGGGAGATTCTTTGGGAGGAGTACGATGCCGAACATTACCGTCCACTTGTCGACAGTGATGGCATCGCAGTCGCCCGTACGTGGGACGAAACTCTGCACTGCCTCGAAGAGGCAGTATTCAATCCAGAGGCTCGAAGTGACCGTCGTCGATCTATGGCTCGGGATGAGGCAGGGACCATGGACGGGCATGCTGCAGATCGAATCACTCGTGCTGTGCACAGCGTCCTTGCGGCCACCCGCAGCGCTAAGCAGCAAGCGCTTAGTAGCTAACGACACCTTACCAGACTACGTGTTCAGGAACTATGGCCAGTTTTCTTTTTAACCTCAGCCGGCATCTCAGCTGGGTACTAGGCAGCCTGCTGCTGTGCCCGTTCGCGGCCGGCGCAGTGCGTTACGTAACACCGAACGGCTCACCGGACAATCCGGGAACTGAAGCGCAGCCATGGACACTCTCGCATGCCCTGTCAGCGGCGAGAGCCGGCGACCTCGTCCTCGTCCGCGGCGGCGATTACAAGGGGACGTTCTGGTGCCGGGCTTCCGCCTCCGGAACGGCGGAACGGCCGATCATCATTCGCGCATTCCCCGGCGAACGTGCTCATCTGGACGCGGAGTCCAGCCAGCGCCCCGTACTTACTGTTCAGTGCGCGAATACCTGGTTCTGGGGTCTTGAGATCTCGTACTCGGATACGAAACGAATCTCAGCCCAGGAGGGTTCCGCGCCGAACGATATCAACCGATTCACAGGTGTGATGATCGACCAGAGTGCACCGGATACATCCAACGTTCGGTTCATCAACATGATCGTTCACGATACCCGGGACGGTTTTGGGCTCTGGAAAGAGGCCCGCAATTCCGAGATCTACGGCAGTATTGTTTTCTACGCAGGCTGGGACGGTCCCGACCGAGGCCATGGGCATGGAATTTACTCGCAAAATGAGACCGGCGAGAAGCGCATTCAGGAGAACATTCTGTTCAGCAATTTCGGTTACGGACTGCATGTTTTCTCCAGCCAGGATCTGCTGCAAAACTACTACGTAGAGGGCAATATCGCGTTCGATAACGGACGCCTTTCGAAGACCAGCGGGTTTTCCTCGAATTTTCTGGTCGGCGCTGGCGGTGATATTCCTAAAAAGCTGACGTTTCGGAATAACTACGGCTATTTTTCATCCGATCAGGAAGGCGGTAGCTCTCAGGTCGGCAGCACCGCGGGTTGTGAGCAGATTCGCTTGAGCGGAAACTATCTGGCCGCACCCAGAGGGACAGCGTTGACGAAACCAACTCTCTGCCGTGATATTCAGATCGACTCCACCGTGTTCGTCGGACGTCTTCAGGGCTTTTCCGCTTCCGACTTCTCCGGAAACACATACTACTCGCAGCGGCCATCGGGCACGCGCGTTTTTGTTCGTCCCAATAAATATGAGCCTGGCCGCGCCCATATCGTTGTGTACAACTGGGATGGCAAGGCATCGGTGCCGGTTGATGTTTCCGCGGTACTGCGGAAAGGGGACAAATGGGAATTGCGAGATGTACAGAACATCTTCGCTGCACCGCTGCGCTCAGGTGTCTACGATGGCAATCCCATCGAGGTTCCCACTGCGCTTACAGCCGTGACATCCACTGCCGGGTCTACGCCCGCCCCGCCGGTTCACACGACGTCCGAGTTCAATGTCTTTCTGCTGACGTCTCCCGAACGGTCGCAAATTTTTCGGAAGCCGCGCATAGCGGCCGGTGGCGTTGTGAACACGGCGTCGTACCAACCCGGTGCTGTTGCTCCCGGTTCACTCATCTCAATCTTCGGCTCTGATCTTGCTGAAGGCGACATAGCAGCTCAAACTGCGCCGTTGCCGCGAACACTGCTCTTCAGCAGAGTAACGATCGCAGGGCAGGATCTGCCGCTGCTGAGCGTGGGACCAAACCAGGTCAATGCACAACTGCCGTACGGTCTCACTCCAGGGAAAACGAGCCTCACCCTGAGTAATGTCGACTCTGATTCCGATTCGGTGAATATCGAAGTTCAGGATTCCGCGCCAATGATCTTCGTTGATTCGGAAGGAAACGGAATTGTGCAGAACCAGGATGGATCGAGGAATCGTGCGGAGAACCCTGCTTCAGTCGGTTCCGTTCTCACGACGTACTGCACCGGACAAGGCGCCGTAACTCCCGCGCCTGCCACCGGAGAAGCCGCTTCTACAGAGGTGCTGTCTCGTACCAATGCGCCCTTCGCGGCAACCATCGGAGGACTGGATGCGCATATCGAATTTGCCGGCCTGGCACCCGGGCTTGTCGGTCTGTGCCAGGTGAATGTGACAGTCCCGGACGTTTCTGCCGGATCCCAGCCGCTGCAGTTGCGAACCGGCGCGAACACAAGCAATTCAATTCTGGTAGCCGTTCAGCGTAGCAGTGCTGGAGGCGACTGATTGTGGAGGCTGCGTGCGACCGCCTGACGGAGATTCAATCCCGGCCGCTCGTCTGCAGCGACCTGCCCAGTCTCGCGGGCTTTCTCTCAAACACCTACAATTCGTGGCACGGCCAGCAAGCGGTCGCGGAGGCCTACTATCGATGGAAGTATTTCGATCTTCAGGGCCGTGACACCGGCCTGCCCACTGGATTTGTTCTGACGCAAAGTGGTGCAGTCGCCGGATTCCTGGGATGCCTGCCTTTCCAGTTCCGGGCAGAGGGCGCATCACACTCCGCCGGGTGGATCTGTGACTGGCATCTTGGTGATGCCGCCAGAGGTAAGGGATTTGGAAGTGGCCTGCTTCAATTGGCGATGCAAACCATTCCGTTGCTGGCGTGCGTGGACGGCACCAGTCATGCTGTCAGCCTGTTCCGTAAGTTCGGATTTGCTGAGTACACTGAGACCGGTCAGTGGCGGCAGGTTCTCAGGCCCTTCCGCTTCGAATGGCCTCGACGTAGCGGCCTTCAGAAACTGGCAGGATTGCTTCGCGGCATCCAGCATCAGCCCGCCGGGAGGGGACACCTCAGTACCGCATCCCGGCTCAGCGTTGTCGAGGCAGATTCAGCAGGCAACTGCCGTTTCCGGGGTGACCGATTTGGGCCAGTCCACGATCACGGCTACATCAGCTGGTTACAACGTTGCCCATCCTTACACCCAAAAGTGCTGCAATTTCGGCACAGGAACTCGGATGTCGGCCGGGCTCTCGTCGTGGTCGGTCGAGATGCATTCAGTCGTCAAACCGGACGCATCCTGGACCTTGAAGTGGACACCCCGGAGCTTCGCGACGACGCCTTACGATCCACCGCGGAGTATCTGCAAAAGCAGCGGCTGGTCTACGTCGAGACCATGTCGGCCGCCAGGGATGCAGCCGTGCTGGAAGACGCTGGCTTTCGGCCCGGGCGTCCCGTGAGCGTTTGGCTGC
>Ga0170475_127834004_pt1 | contig 10674 bp, 10 predicted proteins | sample Soicark_Litter_5_FD_111474 | JGI IMG/M metagenome (GOLD analysis project Ga0170475, IMG submission 111474) | Avena fatua rhizosphere microbial communities from Hopland, California, USA. Combined Assembly of 48 SPs | reverse complement strand
CTTCAGCGAAATAGAGCCAGTGCATTCTGACACCAGCCGGCTTTTGTCCCGTCGCTGACTTCAGCTGCGCCATCTCGGCTTGACCAGCGTTGGAGTCCCGCCACGCATCGATTCCATGGACTGCGAACTCAGTTGACGGTCTGAACCTGGCTTGAATGTCATTTCGCAGTTCGCGAATCCCGTACGGTGCGGCCCTGCGGGGCCGGATGGTTCCATCCGGACTGACACCGGCGCGCCCTGCAAACGGAATGAGGAAGAATGTGGAGCTTCGGCCCTGCTCCGCGCGCGCGTAATCGGCAAACGGTTGCCACAGATCGCGCGCAAGACCCAGCAACACCAGCGGCAGGGACAGGACGGCCAGCCAGTTGCGAATGGCCTCGTGCAACGGGCGTCGGCCGCGGAACAAATCCACCAGCGTTCCGACGGTTCCTCGCGCCGCAAATCCCGCGATCGTCCAGTCGGCGACGTGACGGCGAATACCGTAAAAATCAATATCGTGGGTGAGACAGCACACAAATGCGCTTTTGTACGGACGTGGCGGGATCTCGACATAAGAGACGCCGGCATCCTCGAGCCACTGCTTTATGAGCTCGATGTGCAGCTCCAGAGTCGGAATTTCCGCGTACCCCTTCGGCTGCCCGTGTGTCAACAGAAAGGAGATTTCTTCAAAGAGGTCGTATCCGATTCGGTGCACCGTCGCGGCACCCGACGACCGCCGGTAATGTACCGCCGCGCTCCCTGCGAACAGGGCGGTACCTAACCTATCACCGTTGAATCTCGCGAGGCGTCCGTAGATAGGAAAGGTCTTGCTGTTCCAGCCAACCTCTACGAGCCCGCTCATGGGTTCAACGGCAACTCGAAAGCGGTCGTCGATCGGAAGTTTCCTGCTGCCGTAAACCAGCAGCAGGTCTGCCTGCAACGTATCCGCGTCAGGCTGCGCGCTTACGACGACCTTGTAGTGCTTTCCGTGAACCGCTGGTTCCCACGGAGTCTTGAAGAGCTCGAAGAACTCACCAACATAATGCAGGTCAGCATCGCTCGCGGCTACGCCGATCAACTGATGGCGCGCCCATGCGCAATGTGTCGAGACAAGGCATCGACATTTGTCAACATCTCAGGATCCAGATCACTCAGATCTATGTGCTGTTCTAACATCGTTTCCAACTCGACGATCAACTGGATGAAGCCCAGCGAATCAATAATGCCCTCGTTTCGAAGATCGAAGCCGTCCGGCAGATTGCTCGGCGATATGTTCCTCGCCACGAGCCTCGGTTCGAGAATCGATGCAACGAGCAACTTGATCTGATCTACCGCATCTTGGGTCATGCGTCCAGGAGTTTAAGAAGCGCCTGGCGATCTATCTTCCCGTTGGAGTTTTGCGGAAGCTGCGCGAGAACCCGAATCGTCTGCGGCACCGCATAGGCCTGCAGCTTCGACTCGACAGCTACACGAACCGCCGGCACATCGATATCAGAGCCAGTCACGAAAGCGGCAATGCCCCCGGCACCCGCGGCCGTAGTCGGCCACCCCAAGGCAGCAGCCGATTGGACCCCCGGCGCCTCGAGAAGAGTTGACTCGACTTCTCCGAGCTCCACGCGATGACCGTGCACCTTGATCTGATGATCGACCCTGCCGTGAAACGTCATCGGCCCGTCCCCGATCGGCCGCTGTACGCGATCCCCGGTTCGGTAGAAAGTGGGTCCTCCTTCTTCTAACTGGACGTACGCGCGCTTGGTTGCGTCTGCATTCAGCCAGTAGCCTGGCGTCAACTGTCGGCCCGTCAGCAGCAGTTCACCGATCGCACCGGGTGCCACTTCTGACAGATCGTCGTCGCTGACGACCCGAGCTTCTATGCCCGGCAGTGGGTAGCCGATTGGCACGACGCTGGAGCAGGCCTCCTTTTCTGAATATTCGGGCCTCCAGCGGTACGCGGAACAGGCCACTGTCAGCTCGGTCGGGCCGTAGAGGTTTTCCACACTGGACAACGGCGCCGCCGCGGCCCAGCGCTTTGCCAAGGCAACGCTTAGACACTCCCCGCAGAACAGACTCCATCGAAGTGACGGATATCGTCCCTCCTGCAGGACGCCAAAGCGGTCCATCAGCATCCCGACGGTAGGCACTGAAAACCACACGGTCAGCTGCTTGTCTCGGACAAACTTGTCGGGGTTGAGTAGTGTCCTTCGAGAGGGGCAGCAGACCCTCGCGCCACGATCCCAGGCGACAAACATGTCGAACACTGACAGATCAAAGGTGGTGTCGAACATTTGTGAGAAACGATCGTCGGCGCCGATCTCGTAGCGCGCCGTCATCGTTTGCACGAAATGCGCGGCGTTGGCATGCGTGACCATGACCGCCTTCGGAACGCCCGTACTGCCTGATGTGAACATCAGGTACGCGATCGCGTCGCACGATTGTGACTGCTGCTTCCAGGATGATGCCGGCTCCATATTCTCGGCCGATACAAAGGTATGGCGACGCCAACGCGACGTGAAGGATCTGACGTCGCTCCGGTCGGGCATGATCACGAGGAGCTCGCTATCAATCCCTTCAAGAATGTCGTTGAGCTGCTCGGCCGCGGCGGTGTCGACGATCAGCGAACGGCAGTTGGCTCGCTGGAGCATCCACTGCGTCCGGGCCACCGGGAAGTTGGGGTTGAGAGGCACATACGCACGCTGAGCCAGAAGCGATCCAAGAATTCCCGCAAATGTCGTCACCGAACGATCTGCAAAAACCGCGGTCATCGCTGAACCACCAGCTGGCGTCCGGCGCTGCAGGGTCGCCGCAAGGCGCGCGGCTCGCTGACGGAGCTCCTCGTATGTCAGCAGCTGCGTCCCGACGTCGAGTGCCGGACGATCAGGCATGGCCTCTGCCGACCGCAGAAAACCCGAGTGGAGCAGTGCGTGTTGGGCGTTACGGTTGGTCAGGGGGTGTCTTTCCGGTAATTGGCTTCAACCCACGAAGAAAGTCGGCGTATCCCTTTTGCGAGGTCAACGGAATGGTGACGTGAGCTAACGGGCCCGCCGCAGGAGGACCCCATAAGGTGCCTGCGGGCACGCTCCGGGTGACCACACTTCCGGCCTGAATCACTGAGCCATCACCGATGAACACGTTTGGCAGAATTGTGCAGTGCGGTCCGACGAACACATTGTTTCCGATGACGACCTTCCCGTTGCTGGCGGCGCGTCGAGGTCCCCAGTAGAAGTGGGTGGTGATAGAGGTGCCAATGCCGATCGTGCAATTGTCACCGATAGACAGCGCCTCCGGGTGCAGGTCGTCGATGTAGACGTAGACACCGATCCAGACGTTTGAGCCGATATGCGCGCCGCGCCAGCGATGCAGGCGCGGCCGGATCCTCCATCCGCCGGGACAGACATGCGCCAGTCGACCGAGAGCCGTTCCAAGGATTCTGTTCAAACCTGCGATCCCGGCCCTTCGCGTCCCAGCCCGGATCCCCTGCGTCTGCTCACGCGGCTATATCGTCACAAGCCGGCCGCGGTTCTTCAGGGATTCGTCTACGGCTTCCAGCAGCCGGACGACGCGGAGCCCCGCCTGTCCGTCATTGGACGGCGTGCGGCTCTCGAGAATGCAGTCGACAAAGTAATCCAGCTCGAGCTTCAATGCTTCCGTCCCGTCAACCTTCGGCGCCCAGACGTCCCCGGAGCGGTAGCTGACCAGCAGCTCGTAGACGCCCTCGCCACTCGTGATGTTCACTCCCTTGTCGTAGACCTTGATCTTTTCGTCCGGTTCGAGATCGTTCCAGACCAGCATCTTGTCCCGGCCGCCGAGCAGGGTCGTCCGTACTTTAACCGGTGACAGCCAGTTGACATTGATATGAGCCGTGAGGTTCCCGGGAAAATAGACCGTAATGAAAGCCATGTCGGCGAGGTGGCTGAGGTGATTCCCCCCGGTGGCGACTACCGCCTCGGGTTGCTGCCCCAGGATGTAATCCATGATCGACAGATCATGGGGCGCGAGATCCCACACTACGCTGACGTCGTGCTGAAAGAGTCCAAGGTTCACGCGGGTTGAGTCGAAGTAATACAGCGGGCCCAGCGTGCCGTTGGCGACGAGCTCGCGCATCTTCCGGACCGCGCCGCTGAACAAGAACGTGTGGTCCACCATGATCCGGAGGTTTTTCTTCGCGGCGAGATCGATCAGCTCATTCGCTTGCGCCGAACTCGAAGTGAAGGGCTTCTCGACGAAGACATGCTTGCCGTTGAGCAGCGCGGCCTTGGCGAGATCGAAGTGGGTCCACACCGGTGTGACGATCGCTACCGCATCGATTTCCGGCGAGTGCAGAACCTCGGTGAAGTCGGTGGTTGCGTTAACCGCCGGATACGCCTTTTTTACGCGCTGCAACGCTTGCGGATTCTTGTCACAGACCGACACCACCTCGCAACGTTCGAGCGCGCCGAAGTTCCGAACAATGTTCGGGCCCCAGTACCCGTAGCCGATCACGCCAACTCGAACGACATCAGTGCGACCGATGCCTACTTGTGCGGAGTGTGAGGCCGTTGCTGTCAGATCCACTGTGGAAACGCCGCTACTCATTCGAGCTCCTTTGATCGGGGACGGAACGACGGATTCTTGCGGGATTGCCCGTGACGATGGCGCCCGCGGGCACATCGCGCGTCACGACGCTGCCGGCACCGACGATGGCCTGTTCGCCGATCGTCAGATTGGCAAGAATGGTTGCGCCCGAGCCGATCGACGCTCCCCTCTTGACGCGCGTTGTTTCTACTTTCCAGTCCGATGCTGTCTGCAACTCACCATCAGGGGTCGTCGCTCGCGGATACGAATCGTTGATGAAGACGACGCCATGGCCGACGAACACCTGATCCTCGATCGTTACCCCTTCGCAGATGAACGTGTGGCTCGAGATCTTGCAGCGGCGGCCGACGCTGGCATTTTTCTGGATCTCGACAAAGGCGCCTATTTTTGTCTCATCACCGATCTGGCAGCCGTAAAGGTTGATGAACTTACCGAGCTTGACGTCGCGTCCGAGCTTGACGTCAGGCGCAATGCACACGTACTCGTTCCCGGAATGGTCCATGGCTCAGAAGATCAACGGAGATGAAGCTCGGGCGCTCAGTGCGCCCCTTTGCCTGAGATCACGGCCCGTGGGGTCTTGAGCAGGATCTTCAAGTCGGTCCACACCGAGTAGTTTTTGGCGTAGCGGAGGTCCAGGCGGACCATCTCATCGAAGGTGGTGCGGCTGCGGCCGGTGACCTGCCAGAGGCCTGTGATCCCGGGTTTGGCTTCGAGCACGCGTCGCCGATGCCAGCACTTGTAGTGTGCGACTTCGTAGGGGAGCGGCGGCCGCGGACCGACCAGCGACATGTCCCCCTTCAACACGTTCCAGAACTGCGGGAACTCATCGAGGCTCGATTTGCGCAGGAACTGTCCCACGGCGGTCACCCGCGGGTCGTTGACGATCTTGAAGACCACGTTCTTCGCCGGTTCCGAAGTTGCGCCGGACTGGATGAACTCCTCGACGTATTGCTGATGTATCCGCGGATCGGCATTGACCTGCATCGTCCGGAACTTCAGCATCGTGAACGGCTGCCCTGCTTCTCCAACCCGCTGTTGCCGGAAGAAGACGGGTCCCGGCGACGTGAGCTTCACGAGCGCCGAAAGACACAGGAACGCTGGGGAGAAGGCGATCAGCAATGCGCTGCTGCCGGCGATATCGAGAGCCCGCTTTGCGGCGTCCCTGGCGATCACGTGCCGCTGGCGACGACGATCCCGCACCTCGAAAAAGACCGGCGCCATGGAGTCCCCGCGGGGCGAGAAAACTTCCAGGCGAACCGAGCAGCACTCCGTGTTGGCCGGTGTAAGGCAGCGGAATAGTTCAGCCTTCACGGTATCGGCCAACGTCGCGACGGTCTCCCCGGTCGCGTGGTCAGCCAGGCAGCGTATGAAGCCCAGCACCGCACCCTCTTCGAACCAGCCGATGACGTCAGTCTCGAGGTTGATCTGGGCGAGCGCGCCGGTGAGCTGCCGCCAGCGCGCAGCACCCGCATCCTTGGTGTTCAGACTGATAAGTACGAGGACGAATGCATCCTCGAACCGCTCCGCGCGTCGACGCTCACGTATCAACGCATCCCTGAAGAGCTCCTCGCTGACGACGGCAGGGCGGCTGTCTGGTCCTGCAGTCCAGGGCAGCACACGGCCCTTGCGGAACCGTCTCGAAGAGTCCGCCATGATGACAGCCGGCGATGGTTGCACCGACACGGCGATCACAGTGCCGAATCCGAACCGCAGCCCAATCGGACCACGCGGACACGCAAGGCGTTTGAGTGATGGGCAGGAAGCTCATACCTGAACGCCGCGATCAACCGCTCCGAGATGGCTCGCGGCACGTCGGGCGTTGATCTAACGCCCTGAGACAGCACGGCAGCGGCAATCCGACCCCCGCGATACCATCCAACGTAGTCGACCTCGCGCACGCACCCCCCCAACCCGCGAAAGACCGCGGCGGCCATGTTGTCAGTGAGCCTTGCTTCCGGTCCGAGCCAAGGCCTGACATTCACGAGAACCAACAAGATCGATCGCCCGTTACGGGCGGCCCGGCGCCGATCGATGGCGAGGAAATGCCGGAATGCCGCCTCGTTGTACGCGTGACTCTCAGGGCCAATCCGAAACTCGGCGTACCCAGGAACCAGATCTACTCTCATGTAAGAGTCCATCCGGGATGAGAGAACCCGCTTGACGTCAAGAACGCGTACGCGAGCCAGCAAAGCTCGCGCCGCGAAAGAACGGCGGTTTTCCCTCTAGGCGCTGACGGAGTCATAGGAAACGCACGGAAAAGTCTGCTGATACGCTGACTATCGGACCGGTGTAACGTCCTGGCGGTCGCCGCCCGGGGAGCCGTAGCCATACGCTCCGTAATGCCCGGCCTCGGAAATCCGATGTTCCTCGACGCGATTCAGCACGGCGCCGATGATTGACTCGGTTCCGATTTCCGCGATCGCTCGTTCCACAGTCGCTGCAGGAGTCGAACCGGCGGCAATGACCAAGATCACCCCTCCCACTAGTCGTCCGACAACCTGCGCATCCGAGAGGAGGCCGACAGGCGGTGAGTCGATCAGCACCCAATCGAAGCGCGATGCGCACTCTGCGATCACTTCGCGCATCCGGTCGGAACTCAGCCCCGCCAGCGGATTCGGACCGGGCTTGCCAGCCGTGAGCGCACTCAATCGGTCCGAGACCTCCACCAATGGAAGTTCTCGCCCGGTTTCGACGAGCGCCTCGCTCAGACCTCTGTCGTTGGGGGCACCGAGCAGTATGTGGAGTGAGGGGCACCGCAGGTCAGCGTCGATGACCAGCACGCGTCGACCGTACGACTCACTTAGCGTCAGCGCCAGATTGACGACCGTGAGCGTCTTCCCCTCGCGGGGCAGCGCGCTGGTGATCATCACGGATTTCAGTTGTGTGGCGGTCTGCTCTTCGTGCAGCACTGCGGCCAACCTGCGGTACTGCTCCAATGACACGCCTGGGGCTGCGGCGGATACCAGGCGCGCCCGTGTGTCCGAGTCCCCAAGCACTTTTGCAACCGGGTCGGAAACCCACCCTGCCGCCGGCTGCCGTCGTGTGCGTGTCTGTACCTGTCTCGTCTCGCCGGCAGCAAGCGGCGTCGACGCATCGTGTGCAGCGCCGACTTCATCGCGATACTGATGCAGTGCGGAAGATGCGCCGGCCTCGGTCAGTTCGGATTCTGGCGCATCGCCGGCCTTCTCGCGTTCCCAGCGGATCAGCGCCTGGTCAATTCGACTCATTCTTTGCCTGCCCAGCCCGCCGCATGGAGCCTGACAACGCCGAGGCGAGCCGGCTTATGACGCGACTCGTCCATTTCGTATTGCGCCCTCGAGGCATCCATGTGGGGTTCTGCGGCTGCATCGTGCTCGTCGGCGACGTGTTCGGCGTCGTTAGACTCGCCGGGGTGGTGCCCGGTGAATGTGGCCGACTGCCGAATGCCGCCGGAGGCCAGTCGAAGGTCCCGGCAGACGTCCGCCACAATGGCGCTGTCGACGCACGCCCGTTGGATGGCCATACCGCTCACCAGCGCGTTGTCGCAAATCACGTTGATCGTGCGCGGTATTCCGCCCGAGTAATCGTGGATCAACGTCACTGCTTCCTTTGTGAACAGCCGCGCCGGCACGCCGCCGGCCGTAGAAATACGGCTGGCCATGTAGGCGGCCGTGTCCTGGACTGTGAAGGGCTCGAGTTCGAATCGAAGGGTGACTCGTTGCTTCAACTGCCGGAGCGCGGCGTCCTCGAGGCGGACGGCAAGCTCCGGCTGGCCCGCGAGGACCAGCGGCAGAAGCTTGGTCGTCGGCGTCTCGATGTTCGCCAGCAGGCGCACCTCTTCGAGCAGTTCATGAGTCAGGCTCTGCGCTTCGTCTACAACCAGCGCGGTGGTTTCGCCGGCCGACCGGCGCTCTCGTAATACCCTTTCCAGCCGCTCGAGCAGAATCGGTTTCGACGCGCCCGCCTCTGCGCCGAGGTCGAATTTGAGTGCGAGCAGCTGGACGAAGGCGTCGATCGACAGAGGGGGGTTATTGAGGTAGATGCATCGCACGTGACGGCAGCGCTCCGACTCGAGCGCCGCCCGGATCAGCGTGGTTTTGCCTGTACCGGCTTCGCCAATCAGCGCGGTGATCGACTTGGCCGAGAACAAACCGTATTGCAGGATGCTGAGCGCCTCACGCTGCCGCGCGGTCAGGAACAGGAACTTGGAATTCGCGGTGAGCTCGAACGGGAGCTCAGACAAGCCGTAGAAGCGTTGATACATGGATTCGCTGCTTATGACTGGACGCGCCAGACCACGAGGATGACAAAAGCGCCCAGAAGCACGGCTGCGCCAGCGACGTCGATTATCCGACCTCGGTTTCGGACCGCCCGCAGTTCGCGCTCGGAGCTCATGATCGGTATCGATGCCAGTACGGGAACCGACAGGATCTTCGTCACTTCTTCCCTGCGCCTGAAGCTCGTGTCACGGAACTCCAGCAGGCCAGCGATCATGAGGCCGAGCACAAGGCCTGCTGCCGCGCCGGACCCCATAATGACCATACGGCGAGACTGGTTATCGGGTTTGCCGGGCAAGGACGCTGAATCGAGGAGCCTGAACTGTTCCGCGATCTGCCGCCGCTCGAGGTTGGCGGCAATCACCGAGTCTTCACGTTTCGCGAGGAGGCTGGCATAACCGGCCTGCAGCGTGGTGTAGTCGCGCGTCAGCTCGACCAGTTCAGATTCTCTCGTTGGCAGGATGTCGACCTTCGATTGGAGGTCTGCGATCGCGCGCTTGAGTTGCGCCTCGTCGTTGCGGTTCGCGGTGACCTGATGATCGATCGCAACCATGTCCGCTTGGAGATCCCGAATCTTTCTCCGTTGCGCCGCCTCGGCCGCCGTGACGGGTTGGTCGCGAGCAGCGGCCGTGGCGCCCACTGGCGTCTCACCCTCCAGTTGCGCCGTGAGCTCGCCGATGGTTCGCTGCAGGCTGATCACGTCCGGGTGGTCGGGTGTATAGCGCTGCAGGGCCGCGGTGAGACGGGCGCGAGCCTGCGCGAGGGCTTCGGCCGTACCAAGCGCCGCCGGTGACTCCGCAGTGCCGACCACCGGCGCCGGGGGCAGCGGTGTAGCCTGGATGTCGGCGAGTTCGCGCTGGAGCAGTAAGCGGCGCTCGAGTGCCCGGTTGGTCGACTCGTTGAGCGCCTGCAGCTGCATATTGGTGTTCTGGATCGCCTGCAGGTTGCCCGGCAGCTGCGATGGCAACTGGCCGGAATGTGCCTTGCGATACGCCTCGAGCTTTTTCTCCTGCTCGATCAGTTTCCGCTTGGCGTCGGCAAGCTGCGTTTCAAGAAACTGGCTGGTATTGTCAGCCTGGCTTTCTCGATCCTTCAGGTTCTGCTCGATGTAGAGCGAGGCGAGTCGTTCAGTGACCTTGCGTGCGGTTTCAGGCACATCGCTGATGTAGCCGATTCTGAAGGAGTTCACCCTGGTGGACGGGCTCAAGGCGACGTCGCTGCGCATCAACTGGACGACGTCCTCCATCACCATGCGCTGTCGCTCACGTGTGTAGAGACCCATCTCCTCGATAATCCGCTCCAGGCGCGACCGGCTGAGGATCTGATCGGTAATCGCAGGCAGCCGCTCCTCGACGGAGTGAGTGACCGTCGACATCACGTAGGATTCCGGCACTTTCTGCGGGATGATGAGGATCACCGCATCCGAACGGAACCGCGCCGGCGCATAGCGGGCAAGCAGGGGTGCCAGCGCGATCCCGATCGCGAAGGGCACCAGGATGATCCAGCGTCGCCTGACGACGATACTCACAATTTCTGGAATGTCGTAGCTTCGTGCCGACACGATTATTGGAATCCTTTCCGCGACCCCGCGAGGGTTACGCCGACCCGCAGACCGTGCTGCCTGGAGAGGTTGGGGAGTCCTCGGGTCAAGCCGGGCTGACCGCGTAAATCGTAGTAGTAAAAAACGTATTCAGAGTACGCCGCCAGGGAGCGGCCGAAGTCAAATGACAGTCTCGTCTGGCCTGTGTAGGCCTTGATGCGCTGATTGCTCAGGGACTGGGTGGACGTGCCGGTTGAGTAGCCGGCCGTACTCGACACCCTAAGGTGCCTGCCGAGCCGGCCATTGACGGCGGCTCCCACCGCGTCT
>Ga0170475_107787718_pt1 | contig 10675 bp, 18 predicted proteins | sample Soicark_Litter_5_FD_111474 | JGI IMG/M metagenome (GOLD analysis project Ga0170475, IMG submission 111474) | Avena fatua rhizosphere microbial communities from Hopland, California, USA. Combined Assembly of 48 SPs | reverse complement strand
GCAAGACGCGCAACATCGGCATCATGGCCCACATCGATGCCGGCAAGACGACGACGACAGAGCGGATTCTGTTCTATACCGGGATTACGTACAAGATCGGCGAAGTCCACGAGGGCACGGCCGTCATGGACTGGATGGAGCAGGAGCAGGAGCGCGGCATCACGATCACGTCGGCTGCGACCACCTGCTTCTGGCGCGACAACCGCATCAATATCATCGATACGCCCGGCCACGTGGACTTCACCGCCGAGGTCGAGCGGTCGCTGCGCGTGCTCGACGGGGCGGTGGCCGTGTTCGACTCGGTGGCCGGCGTCGAACCGCAGTCGGAAACCGTCTGGCGGCAGGCCGACAAGTACCGCGTGCCGCGCATCTGCTTCGTGAACAAGATGGACCGCATCGGCGCGGACTTCAAGCGGACCTTCGATCAGATCATTTCCAAGCTCGAGGCCAACCCGGTCGCGCTGCAGCTGCCCATCGGCTCGGAGGACAAGTTCGTGGGCGTGATCGACCTCATCAGGATGAAGTCGATCACCTACAAGGACGAGACCATGGGCGCCGACTACATCGTCGGCGAAATCCCCGCCGACATGATGGACGAGGCGAAGCACTACCGCGAGCAGTTGATCGAGAAGGTCAGCGAGGCCGACGACAAGATCCTCGAGAAATACCTCCACGGCCAGGAACCCACCGAAGACGAAATCAAGGCCGCCCTCCGCCTGCGCGTGAACAGCTCGGTGCGCAGCAAGGGCGAAGCGGCGTTCGTGCCGGTGATCTGCGGATCGGCCTTCAAGAACAAGGGCGTGCAGCCGCTGCTCGACGCGGTCGTCGATTTCCTGCCCTCGCCGCTCGACGTGCCGTCGATTGCCGGCCTCGATCCCGACAAGACCGAGGAGACGATCATCGAGCGTCCGGCGTCGGACGATGCGCCGTTCTCGGCGCTGGCATTCAAGATCATGACCGACCCGTTCGTCGGCCAGCTGACGTTCTTCCGCGTGTATTCGGGCGTCCTCACATCCGGCGCCAGCGTCTACAACGCCACGAAGCAGCGCACCGAGCGCATCGGGCGCCTGTTGAAGATGCACGCGAACAAGCGGGAGAACATCGACGAGGTGTACGCGGGCGACATCGCCGCGGCCGTCGGTCTCAAGAGCGTGTCGACCGGCGACACGTTGTGCGACGAGAAGGCCCCGATCGTGCTCGAGTCGATGGACTTCCCGAAGCCGGTCATCTCGCTGGCGATCGAGCCGAAGACGAAGAGCGATCAGGAAAAGCTGGGCGTCGGCCTCCAGAAGCTGATGGCCGAGGACCCGACGTTCCGCGTCCAGACCGACCAGCAGACCGGCCAGGTGATCATCGCCGGCATGGGCGAGCTGCACCTCGACATCATCGTGGACCGCCTCAAGCGCGAGTTCAGCGTGGAGGCGACCGTCGGCAAGCCGCAGGTGGCCTACAAGGAGACGCTCACGCGCCCCGCCGACGGCGACGGCCGGTACGTGAAGCAGACCGGCGGCCGCGGTCAGTACGGCCACGCCAAGATCCATCTGTTCCCGGGCGAGCCGGGCAGCGGATACGTGTTCGAGAATGAAATCGTCGGCGGATCGATTCCGAAGGAATTCATCAAGCCGATCGACGAAGGCATCAAGGAGGCCCTCACGCGAGGCATCCTCGCGGGCTTTCCGATCGACGACGTGCGGATCGAGCTCTACGACGGGTCGTACCATGACGTGGACTCTTCGGAAATGGCGTTCAAGATTGCCGGATCGATGGCGTTCCAGGATGCCGCGAAGAGAGCGAGGCCGGTGTTGCTCGAGCCGATGATGCGCGTCGAGGTCGTCGTCCCGAAGGAGCACATGGGCGACGTCATGGGCAATCTCAGCAGCCGCCGCGGCCAGATTCAATCGCAGGAAGACCGGGGCGGCACGCAGATCATCCAGGCGCGCGTGCCCTTGTCGGAGATGTTCGGATACGCGACCGACCTTCGATCGCGCACGCAGGGCCGCGCGACGTACTCGATGCATTTCGATCGATACGAGCAGGCGCCGCCGTCCACGAGCGAAGAAGTCGTCGCACGGAACCAGGGGAAGTAGGAATAGAGGTCTGATGGCTACCGCATCTTTCAGCGACAAGATCCGCATCCGCCTCAAGGCGTACGACTACCGGGTGCTCGACCAGTCGACGAGCGAAATCGTCGACACGGCCAAGCGGACCGGCGCCCGGCTGGCGGGACCGATTCCACTGCCGACGTCGAAGAACAAGTGGACCGTGCTGCGATCGCCGCACGTGGACAAGAAGTCGCGCGAGCAGTTCGAGATCCGCACGCACAAGCGGCTGATCGACATCTTCGAGCCGACGCCGCAGACGGTGGACGCGCTGATGAAGCTCGATCTTCCGGCCGGTGTGGACGTGGAGATCAAGGCCTTCGGCAAGGAGCACAAGTAGAGGTAGGGATTAGAGGGTGGAGGGTAGGGGCTTCCAAATCCCCGACATCTCACCTCTAACCTCCACCCTCGGTGATTCACATGGTTACAGGCATCATCGGAAGAAAAGTCGGCATGACGCAGGTGTTCGACGCCGACGGGACCGTCCATCCGGCCACGGTCATCAAGGCCGGACCGTGCGTCGTCGTGCAGGCGAAGAACCGGCAGAAAGACGGCTACGAAGCCGTGCAGATCGGCCTCGTCGAGGAGCGGCCGGCCAAGGTCGGGAAGGCGATGGCGGGGCACTACAAGGCCGCCAATGTGCCGCCCACGCGGGTGCGGCGCGAGGTGGGCGTAGCCGGCGGCGCCGACCAGGGCGCCGACGGCGCCGTCAAGGCGGGCGATCAGGTGCTCGTGTCGATTTTCGCCAACGGCGAGCGCGTGGATGTCATCGGCACCGGCCGGGGCAAGGGCTTCCAGTGCGTCATCAAGCGGCATCGTTTCCGCGGCGGCGCGGCGACGCACGGGTCGATGTTCCACCGCGCCCCGGGCTCGATTGGCGCCTCGTCCTTTCCGTCACGAGTCGTGAAGGGGATGCGCGCGGCCGGCCGGATGGGCGGCGGCCGGGTGACGATTCGCAACCTGAAAGTCGTCCGCGTCGATCCCGAGAATCATCTGCTGCTCGTCGAGGGTGGCATCCCGGGAGCGCCCGAAGGGTACGTGATCGTCCGTAAGGCGGTGGCCGCCAAGCGCATCAAGGTGGCGCAGGTGGAGAAGCCGAAAAAAGGCAAGAAATAGAGGCTCGTATCTCGCGACTCGTGGCTCGTTTGTTCGAGCGACGGGCCACGAGCCGCCAGCCACGAGAGACCGTTTATGCAGTTTGATGTCGTCAACAGCGAGAACCAGAAGGTCGGCAGTGTCGACGTCCGCGACTAGGTGTTCGGCGGGCGCGTGAACGCCGAGCTGATATGGGAGTCGGTCGTCCGCGAGAACGCGGCGGGGCGCCGCGGCACCCACGCGACAAAGAATCGCGCGCTCGTCAGCGGCAGCGGCAAGAAGCCCTGGCGTCAGAAAGGGACGGGACGCGCGCGGGTCGGATCGCTCCGAACGCCGCTCTGGCGGCACGGCGGAACCGTGTTCGGGCCGCAGCCCCGCAGTTACGCGTACGACCTGCCGAAGAAGGCCGAGCGCGGCGCGCTCCGGTCGGCGTTCGCCCAGAAGATGCAGGACAACGCGCTTGTGGTGGTCGATCAGTTGACCGCGTCCGAGGTGAAGACGAAGGCGGCCGTCGAGATGCTGAAGCGCCTCGGCGTGACCGGCAAGGCGATCCTCATCGACGTGGCGCTCGACGCGAAGCTCCAGAAGTCGGTGCAGAACATCGCCGGCATCGTGTTCGTGCCGAGCTCGCGCGTGACGGCGCGCGACATCGTCAACGCGCAGCGCGTGGTGGCGACACGCGGCGCGATCGAGAAGCTGCAAGAGGTGCTCGCATGAAACTCACCGACGTCATCCGCCGGCCGCTGATCACCGAGAAGACGTCCATTCAGCGCGAAGACGGGCGGACGCTCGTGTTCCAGGTGGCGCTCGGCGCCAACAAGGTGGAAATCCGGCGGGCGATCGAGCAGCTGCTCGGCGCGAAGGTCGACAGCGTCCGGACCGGCATCGCGCACGGCAAGGAGAAGCGCCAGGGGCGCTACGCCGGCCGCCGGTCGGACTGGAAGAAAGCTTACGTGCGGCTGCGCGAGGGCGAGAAGATGCCGGAATTCCTGGAGGGCGCGTAACATGCCCATTCGCAAGTTCAATCCCACGTCGCCCGGCCGGCGGTTTCAGACCGGCCACGACTTCGACGAGATCACGACCTCGGAGCCGCACAAGCCGCTGGTCGAGACGCTCCATCAGTCCGGCGGGCGCAATAACGGCGGGCATCTCACCTCGTGGTGGCGCGGCGGCGGCCACAAGCGGCAGTACCGCGTGATTGACTTCAAGCGGGACAAGCACGACATCCCCGCGAAGGTCGCCACGATCGAGTACGACCCGAACCGGTCCGCGCGCATCGCGCTCGTGACCTACGCGGACGGCGAGAAGCGCTACATTCTGCAGCCGGGCGGCCTGAAGGTGGGCGACACGATCGTGTCCGGCCAGAACGTGGACATCCTATTGGGGAACGCGCTGCCGCTGAAGAATATTCCGCTCGGCACGCAGCTCCACAACGTCGAGCTGAAGCCTGGCAAGGGCGGGCAGATCGCGCGCAGCGCCGGGTCGTCCGTGCAGCTGGTGGCCAAGGAAGGCCAGTACGCGTCCGTCAAGATGCCGTCGAGCGAGATTCGCAAGATCTTCAGCGAGTGCTACGCGACGATCGGCCAGGTCGGCAACATCGAGCACGAGAACGTCTCGATCGGCAAGGCCGGCCGGAGCCGGTGGATGGGCCAGCGGCCGCACGTGCGCGGCGTCGCCATGAACCCGGTGGATCACCCGCTGGGCGGTGGTGAGGGCAAGACCTCGGGAGGACGCCATCCCGTATCGCCGTGGGGCCTGCCGACCAAGGGCTACAAGACGCGCAACCGGAAATCGACGGATCAATTCATCGTTACGCGGAGACAGAAGTAATGAGCCGCTCAACCAAAAAAGGGCCGTTCGTCGACACGCCGCTCCTCGAGAAGATCGAGGTGATGAACCGCGGGTCCGAACGGAAAGTCATCAAGACGTGGTCGCGCCGATCCACGGTCATCCCGGAGATGGTCGGCCACACGCTGGCCGTGCACAACGGCCGGAAGTTCATCCCCGTCTACGTGACCGAGAACATGGTCGGCCACAAGCTGGGCGAATTCGCGCCGACGCGCCAGTTCAAGGGACATACGACGAAGGTGGCGGAGCGTGCGGCGATGGCGGCTGCCGCGCCGCCGGCCGGCGCCGGGGGTCCTGGCGGCGGCAAGCCCGCCGGGGCGAGCTAGGGAGTAGGCGATGATTGAAGCGCACGCAACCTCACGCTATATCCGGACGTCGGCGCAGAAAGCCGGCCTCGTGCTGGATCTGATCCGCGGCAAGGACGTCAACCGCGCGCTGGCGGCGCTCGACTACACGCGCAAGTCGGTGGCGGAGGATATCGCGAAGCTGCTCCGCTCGGCGATCGCGAATGCGCAGCAGAAGGACGGTTTCAGCGGCGACGTCGACCGCCTGTTCGTGTCGGCGTGCTATGCGAACCAGGGACCGTCGCAGAAGCGCGTGCGGCCGGCGCCGATGGGCCGCGCGTTCCGCGTGCTGAAGCGCACGGCGCACCTCACCGTGCAGGTGTCCGAGCGGCCGCAGAAGGCCGTGGCTGTCGAGAAAGAGAAGAAGCCGCGCGCCAGAACACCCAAGAAAGCAGCGAAGGAGTAACCGTGGGCCAGAAGGTTCATCCGTTCGGATTTCGGCTCGGCTTCAACAAGACCTGGCGGTCGCGCTGGTACTCGGACCGCGACTACGCGAAGCTGCTGCACGAGGATCTGGTGCTGCGCAGCACGCTGAAGAAGCGCTTCGCGCACGCCGGGGTCTCGAAAATCGAGACCGAGCGTGCCGCCAACAAGCTGAAGATCGACATCTACACCTCGCGGCCCGGCATCATCATCGGCCGCAAGGGAACCGAGGTCGACAAGCTGAAGCAGGAGATCCAGAAGCGGACCAACCGCGAGGTCTTCATCAACATCCAGGAGATCCAGAAGCCGGAGCTCGACGCGCAGCTCATCTCCGAATCTGTCGCGATGCAGCTCGAAAAGCGCGTCGCGTTCCGCCGCGCGATGCGCAAGGCGGTGGAATCGGCGCTGCGCTTCGGGGCGCGGGGGATCAAGGTTCGCGTATCGGGCCGGCTGAACGGCGCGGAGATCGCGCGCTCCGAGTGGTACCTGCACGGGCAGCTGCCGCTGCAGACGTTGCGCGCCGACATCGATTACGGGTTCGCCGAAGCGAACACGACCTACGGCCAGATCGGCATCAAGGTGTGGCTGTACAAGGGCGAGCGTCTCGTGCCGCAAAGAGGACGCGAAGAAGAGTATCGCGAACGAGCGCCGCGCCGACCGGCGGCCAGGGCTTAGGAGCAGGAAATATTTAGTCATCTGGTCATCTGGTCATCTCGTCATTTCCGAGTAGAAATGACCAGATCACCACATCACCAGATGACCAGATTCGAGATCGCATTATGTTGATGCCGAAGAAGGTCAAGTTCCGGAAACAGCAGCGCGGCCGCATGCGCGGCAAGGCGTGGCGCGGCGGCGACGTGTCGTTCGGCGACTACGGGCTGAAGGCGCTCGAACCGTGCTGGCTGACGGATCGCCAGATTGAGGCGGCGCGCGTGGCCATGACGCGTTTCGTGGCCCGCGGCGGCAAGATCTGGACGCGCGTGTTTCCCGACAAGCCGATCACCAAGAAGCCGCAGGAAACACGCATGGGCAAGGGCAAGGGTGCGCCGGAGCAGTGGGTCGCGGTCGTCAAGCCCGGCCGCGTGCTGTTCGAGATGGAAGGCGTGACCGAGAAGGACGCGCGCGAAGCGATGAAGCTGGCGGCGGCCAAGCTGCCGATTCTCACGAAGTTCGCGACACGCTTCTCGCAGGAGAGGATGCTATGAAAGCCGCGGAACTGCGCGCCCTGGGCGCCGAGGAGCTCAGCGCCAAGGCGCGGGACCTGGCCGACCAGCTTTTTCGCCTGCGCATTCAGAAGTCGATGGGGCAGCTCGAGGCACCCGCGAAAGTCCGGGTCGTGCGCCGCGACCTGGCGCGCGTCAAGACGGTATTGCAGCAGCAGAGGAAGGCTGGATAGGCTGGAGGGCTTCGGCCCGTCCCGCCCACTGATTTCACTATGGCTACCAAGTCTGAGAAAACCGGCGTGGTCGTGAGCAACAAGATGACGAAGAGCATCGTCGTCGCCGTGGAATGGCAGGTACGCCACGGGCTCTACGGGAAAACCGAGCGGAGAACGTCGAAGTTCATGGTCCACGACGAGGAGGGCGCCGCGAAGGTCGGCGACACCGTCGAGATCGTGGAGACGAGGCCGATGAGCCGCCGCAAGCGGTGGGCGCTCAAGCGCGTGCTTCGCCAGGCGGCGGAGGTCTAGCCATGATTCAGATGCGATCGATTCTTGACGTCGCCGATAACTCCGGCGCGCGCAAGATCGCGGTCATCAACCCCATCGGCGGTTCGACGGGCCGCTACGCGCGGCTGGGCGACATTGTCACCGCGTCGGTGAAGGAAGCGACGCCCGAGTCGAACGTGAAGAAGGGCGCCGTGGTGAAGGCGGTCATCGTCCGGACCGTCAAGGAACAGCGCCGGCGCGACGGCACGTACATCCGGTTCGATCGCAACGCCGCCGTCCTGATCAACGATCAGGGCGAGCCCATCGGCACGCGCGTATTCGGACCGGTCGCACGCGAGCTGCGCGAGCGCCGCTTCATGAAGATCATTTCGCTCGCGCCAGAGGTTCTGTAATGTCGCAGCTCGCTACGCCCATCCGGAAGAACGACAACGTGCTGGTGATTACCGGCAAGGACCGCGGCAAGCGCGGCCGCGTCCTCCGCGTGTTGCCCGACAAGAACCGCCTGATTGTCGAAGGCGTGAACATGATCAAGCGCCACACGAAGCCGAACCCCGGCAAGAACGTCAAGGGCGGCATCGTCGAGCGCGAGGCCTCGCTGCACGCGTCGAACGTCCAGCTGGTGTGCCCGGAATGCGGGGCGCAGACGCGGGTGGGCCGCAAGATCCTCGGCGACGGCCGGAAGGTCCGCATCTGCCGCAAGTGCGAGGGAGTGGTCGACAAATGAGCCGGTTGAAGGAGCGCTACCAGCAGGACGTGATCCCCGCCCTGAAGAAGGAGTTCGGGTACGCCAACGTCATGGCCGTCCCGAAGATTCAGAAGGTCGTGGTGAACATGGGCCTCGGCGAGGCGACGTCCAACGTCAAGATCATCGACACGGGCGCCGACGAGCTGGGCCGGATCACCGGGCAAAAACCCGTGACGCGCCGGTCGAAGAAGTCCATCGCACAGTTCAAGGTGCGCAAGGGGCAGCCCGTCGGCACGATGGTCACGCTGCGCGGCGCGCGCATGTGGGAATTCCTCGACCGGCTGATGAACATCGCGCTGCCGCGCGTCCGCGACTTCAAGGGCGTATCGCCGACGGGCTTCGATGGCCGCGGCAACTACACGCTGGGCCTGCGCGACCAGCTGCTGTTCCCTGAGATCGACTACATGAAGGTCGACAAGGCACGGGGCATGAATGTGTCCGTGGTGACGACGGCGAAGACCGACGAGGAAGCCAGGAAGCTGCTGCAGTTCATGGGCATGCCGTTCCGGCAGAGTTAATTATGGCAACCACTGCAAAGATCGCGAAGGAACAGAAGAAGCCGAAGTACAAGGTGCGGCTGCGCAATCGCTGCCACCTGTGCGGCCGTCCCCGCGCCTACATGCGGAAGTTCGCGTTGTGCCGCTTGTGCTTCCGCAAGCTGGCGCTCGAAGGCGACGTGACGGGCGTGACGAAAAGCAGCTGGTGAATTGAGTCGTTGAGTCATCTGGTCACCTCGTCATCGTTGCTCAATTGCGAAATGGATCAATTGGCAAACGATGACCAGATGATTGGATGACCAGATGACCAGATGAAGTGTGGGATAGCAGATATATGACTGACCCGATCGCAGACATGCTCACGCGGATCCGGAACGCAGTGACCGCGAAACACACGCGCGTCGACATGCCGGCATCGCGCATCAAGGCCGACATCGCCCGCATCCTGCAGGACGAGGGCTACATCCAGGGCTTCAAAGTCCTCGATCCGCCGCCAGCGGGCAAAGTGCCGGCCGCGAGCAAGCTCCTGCGCGTGTTCCTGAAGTATGGGCCGCACGGCGAGCGTCTCATCACGGGTGTCCAGCGGATCAGCCGCCCCGGTCGTCGGGTTTACTTCGGCCACGACGATGTGCCGGAAGTGCTGGCTGGCCTGGGCACCAGCATCCTGACCACGTCGCGCGGGGTGATGACGGGGCGGGAAGCCGCGAAGGTGGGCGTCGGCGGCGAAGTGCTGTGCAATATCTGGTAGGCGCGAGGGCAGGCGCTGCGCGATAAACACGGCGCGGGCGCGCGGAGCGGGGGATTGAGACCCGCGGGCTGGACGCGCGAGGCCGTGGGGCGGGGCCCCCGGAGTAGAAGAACATGTCACGTATTGGAAAAAAGCCGATCACGATTCCGAAAGGCGTCACCGTCAAGATGGGCGACGGCGCGGTCGAAGTGCAGGGGCCCAAGGGCAAGATGCGGCAGGCGTTCCCCTCCGGCATCAACTTCGAGCTGGCCGATGGCCATCTGACGGCAACGCCGGCGACCGCCGACCCGGAGCTCGCCAAGTTTCATGGCCTCGCACGCAGCCTGATCGCCAACGCGGTCCAGGGCGTCACCGAGGGTTTCAAGAAGGAGCTCGACATCGTGGGCGTCGGCTACCGCGCGGAGCTGAAGGCCAAGCAGGTCATCTTCGCGCTGGGGTATTCGCACGCCGTCGTGTTCGACATTCCGACCGGCATCGACGTCACGATCGACAAACAGACGCACATCACCGTGACAGGGGTCGACCGGCAGCTGGTGGGGCAGGTGGCAGCCAACATCCGCCGCCTGCGCGAACCGGATCCGTACAAGCAGAAGGGCGTCCGGTACACCGGCGAAGTGCTCAAGAAGAAGGCCGGCAAGACCGGCGCGAAGTAGCGCAAAGGGCAAGGGGCTGAGCGCATGAAGATTCACACGAAAGCCGACCGCCGCGAGCGGATTCACCTCCGCCAGCGAAAGCGGATTACGGGAACGATCGAACGGCCGCGCCTGAGCGTGTTCCGCAGCGTCACCCACATCTACGCGCAGGTGATCGACGACCTGAGCGGCAAGACGCTCGTCTCGGCGTCGTCCACCGATCCGAAGCTGAAGGGGGCCTTCTCGAAGGAGGTCCGCGGCGGCAACGTCAAGGGCGCCGAGGCGATCGGCAAGGCGATCGCCGAGCGGTCGATCGACAAGGGCATCAAGCGCGTCGTGTTCGACCGCGGCGGCAACCTGTATCACGGGCGGATTCGCGCCGTGGCGGACGCCGCGCGTAAAGCCGGCCTGGAGTTCTAAATGTTTACTCGCGAACGCATCGACCCGTCGCAGCTCGACATCAAGGACACCGTCGTCTCGATCAACCGTGTGACGAAGGTGGTCAAGGGCGGCAAGAACTTGAGCTTCAGCGCCCTGGTCGTCGTCGGGGACGGCCATGGAGTGGTCGGCTTCGG
>Ga0170475_100399235_pt1 | contig 10675 bp, 3 predicted proteins | sample Soicark_Litter_5_FD_111474 | JGI IMG/M metagenome (GOLD analysis project Ga0170475, IMG submission 111474) | Avena fatua rhizosphere microbial communities from Hopland, California, USA. Combined Assembly of 48 SPs | reverse complement strand
CATCGAGCAACACATCGAGCAACAGGTCGCGCATGCGATGGCCCCGTTCACCATCCCCATGCAGGATATGGTGCGCATCCTGTCTCATGGAGGCGGCTCGAAGAACCTGGAAGCGGCGACCGCGTACCTGGCGCGGCTGTTCATCCAGCGCACCGGGGAGCGGGAAGCCTTGCTGAGGGACGCGCAAGCGCTTGACCTGCCCCTGGCAGCGGAACACATCGAGCAACAGGTCGAGCATGCGATGGCCCCGTTCACCATCCCCATGCAGGATATGGTGAAAATTCTCGCCAATAACGGCGGCTCGAAGAACCTGGAAGCGGCGACCGCGTACCTGGAGCGGCTGTTCATCCAGCGCACCGGGGAGCGGGAAGCCTTGCTGGCGAACGCGCAAGCGCTTGGCCTGTCCCTGGCAGCGGAACACATCGAGCAACAGGTCGAGCATGCGATGGCTCCGTTCACCATCCCCATGCAGGATATGGTGCGCATCCTGTCTCATGACGGCGGCTCGCTGCGATTGAACGAACGGCTACAAGAATTGAACTTTCAGTAAGCAAGAGGTGTATCTCTGCAAATGTGCCGGCTCCGAACACGACTAAAGTAAGCTCGAATTTCTCAATCTCCGTCAATAGGTGAAGAAATTCGCGCTTACGCATCAACGGCCAGATGCAGCTTGCGCCAGGTGCGGCGTGACTTCGCGCCATGCTTGGCTTGCAGCCATTGCCCTGCGCCAAAGACCTCCAGGCCCGTACTGTCAATCAACACATGCAGCGGTCCCTTGGGCGCTGATTTTGACTTCGTTACCGGCAGTCCCACTGCCCGCCGACTGACCGTGGTGTGATCCGGCACCGAGATCGTTAGACCCATCAATGTCAGCACCGAATCCATTAAACCTTCCGTTTGCCGAAGTGCTATCTTGAATGCGGTGCGAAGCATCAGACAAGTCTCAATGGCGATACTCCGATAGCGAGCCTGACCATTGGGCCCAATGCTTTGCCACTGATTCAGCGCATCCTCTTCGATCCATAACGTCAAACTGCCGCGCCGGCGTAGTCCGGCTTCATATTCCGCCCAGTTCTGCACCTGGAACGACATCTTCGGGATATGGTGACGGCGAGCGGCATTGTGCTTGCTGGGCATTGCGTGCATTCAGAAAAACGGAGCCGCATCGTACCATCACCCTCTTCTCAAGTCCGAAGTGCACCAACGCCGGTATTGGCGGCCATCAAGTCATGTAGTGCATTTCAATGTCATACTCGCAACTTACAGACTGTAAATTTTGAATTTACGTAACGTTGTCGTTAATAACTGATGTTACGCAGGCCGCAAGGTACAACCGCTATCTGTATTGAACAAACATGGCAAATCGCAACAATCTTCAACGGCTCTGCGCAACATTACTTGATAATTCTCTACCGGGAATTCTAGAACAATGACAAGACGAGTAGCAATCACCGGGTTTTCCTTCCGATTTCCCAGTACAAATATCAGCCAGTATTGGCAAGACCTGCTCAATGGCCGCGATCTTGTGACAGAGGTTGATCCAAAACGATGGACACAGGACATCTTCCGCCATCCTAACAAAAATCATGCGGGAACGAGCTATACGTTCGCAGCAGGTTCTATCGGAGACATCTCAACGTTCGACGCGGGCTTCTTTGGCATTTCCCCTCGGGAAGCAGCCATGATGGATCCGCAGCAGCGATTGCTGCTCGAAATGAGCTGGGAGGCGCTGGAAAATTCGGGGATCAAGCCATCTGCGCTTCGCGGCAGCCAGTGCGGCGTCTTTATTGGCATCGCCAGCTCAGACTATTCTTTTCGGCTGGCCGATGATCTTGCGGCGCTTGACTCGTCGTTCGCTACCGGCAATACCGCGAGCATCGCGGCCAACCGCATTTCTTATGTTCTTGATCTGCAGGGTCCCAGTATGGCGATCGATACCGCCTGCTCGTCGTCCATGGTGGCATTTCATCAGGCATGCCGCTCAATTCTTTCGGGAGAGAGCACCCAGGCGCTTGCGGGCGGGGTCAGCCTGCATCTGCATCCCTATGGTTTCATTATCTTCTCCAAGGCGTCCATGTTATCCCGGCGCGGACGATGCAATGTGTTCGACGCCTCCAGCGATGGCTATGTGCGCTCCGAAGGCGGGGGCATTTTTTTCCTCAAAGACTACGATCATGCCATCGCCGATGGCAATCCGATCCTGGCCATTGTTGCGAATTCCGCGATCAACACGGATGGCCGGAAATCCGGCCTGACAGTGCCCAACCCAAAGACCCAGGTGGCGCTACTGGAGCAAGCTTACGTCCAGGCGGGCATTGATCCGGCAGAAATCGATTACATCGAAGCGCACGGCACCGGCACCGCCGTCGGCGACCCCATTGAAGCGCGCGCCTTGGGCGATGCGCTAGGCAAGCGCCGCCCACCCGATAAGCCGCTGCTTATCGGCTCGGTAAAGAGCAATCTTGGGCATCTCGAAGCGGCCTCCGGCGTGGCGGGACTGGTCAAGGCGCTGCACTGTATCCAGCATCGGACGGTGCCGGCAACCATTGGCATCAAAACGCCCAATCCAAACATTGCATTCGACGACTGGAACGTTGAGGTTGTGACCGAAACACGTCCTCTCAAGCCAAGCGGAAAACTGATTGTCGGCGTCAATTCCTTCGGCTTCGGCGGGGCCAATGCGCACGTCATTCTTGAAAGTCACGAACAGCCTGAACCAAAAGCGCCCAAACTCCTTGAGCATATGCTTTTGCCCATCGTGCTCTCTGCGAAAGAAGCTGTCGCACTGAAAGCGGCGGCGCGCGAATTTTCTGCTTTTCTGCAAGTACAGCCGCAATCCGCCTTTTACGACATTGCCTACAACGCCGTTTTCCGGCGGGAGCGCCATGAACACTGTGCGATAGTGTACGGGGCCACGCCGAAAGCCATCGCCAAGGCGCTGCTCAACTTTGCAAACGACGTGCCGGAGCAAGCTTCGGTGAATGCCGGAGCTGCATTGGACGCACCTGCCGGGCCAGCCTTTATCTACTCGGGCAATGGCTCCCAATGGGCGGGAATGGGCAAGCGTCTGCTGAAAGAGGAGCCACTATTTCGGAAGGCGATCCGGGAAGTCGATGTCATTTTCCGCCGCCATGCCGATTACTCGCTGGAGGACGAGCTGGCAGGCAAGAATGGCGAAGGCCGCTATGAATACACGGAAATCGCGCAACCCGCCCTGTTCGCGCTACAGGTCGGGATCACGCAAATGCTGCGGCACCGGGGCATCACGCCTGTCGCTGTGGCAGGACACGGCGTGGGCGAAGTGGCAGCAGCCTGGGCATCGGGCGCATTGACGCTTGATGCGGCAGTGGCGGTGATCTATCACCGTAGCCGACTACAAGGAATGACCAAAGGCCAAGGAGAAATGACCGCCGTGGGGCTGGGCCAGGAAGCTGCCCAACATTTGCTCGACGAGCTGGCGCTTGCGCCATCACTGGTCATTGCCGGTATCAATAGCGCGTGCGGGGTGACCGTCGCCGGCAGCCCCAAATTGCTCTCCCGTTTTGAGTCAGCGTTAAATGACCGTGCGGTTTTCAATAAACGGCTCGATCTTGATTACGCCTTTCACAGTCCGGCCATGGACGAGATCGAACCCGATGTCAGGCAGGCACTGGCAGAGCTCCAGCCGGGTGAAACGCTCACGCCCTTCTACTCGACCGTCACCGGTACCCTGCAGGATGGAACGACACTCAACGCGCAGTACTGGTGGCATAACATCCGCAAACCTGTGCTGTTCAAGCAGGCAGTCAATCGTATTGTGGACGGCGGCATCAACATTTTCATCGAAATCGGCCCCCATGCCGTTTTACGAAGTTACATCCACGATTGCCTGAAAGAGGCGCCGACAGAGGGCCTCATCATTCCCACGGTGACGCGCGGTGACGATGCCCCGCAACGGGTTTGGGCGGCAGGCAACCAGGCGGTGATCTCCGGCGCAAGCATCGACTGGCAGCAGATGTTTTCATGGCCTGCCCCTTTTGTCCTGCTACCGAACTACCCGTGGCAGCGCGAGCGCCACTGGCACCCGGTCACACCGGAATCCATTGGTTTGCTCGATCGACGCAAAGTCCATCTCCTGCTGGGTTACCCGCTCCAACAGCATGAACTCACCTGGGAAAATCAGCTCGACACAAAACGCAACCCCGCCTTGGCCGATCATGTGATCGGAGAAGCCACCCTATTCCCGGGCACGGGCTTTTCCGAACTCGCCCTGGCAGCCGCCTTGGCCTGGCGTCCCGGTGCGCTGGCGGAGATCGAGGACCTCGAAATCCGTTCTCCGCTACTCATGAGCGACGACCACGCCAAGCTGGTCCGCTTGAGCATCGAGGCGCAAGACGGCAGCTTGACGATCAAAGGGAGAGCGCATGCCGGCACGGAACCCTGGACCCTGCATGCTGTGGGCCGCATCCTGCCTGAACCTCGCGACATTCTGCTTCGGCAGGAGAGCCCCGTATTGCCCACACGCTGGCCCGATTTCACCGGGGCCAGTCATGTCGCTCTTACCCAGGCAGCCGGGCTCGCGTATGGCCCGGCGTTCCAGTGCATTGATCACGGCTGGGTAGAGAACGGCTCTGCACTGGCCATTCTCAAGACACCGGAAAGTATTGCGGCTGAACTGGCGCATACCCACCTCCACCCAGCCATGCTGGATTGCACCTTCCAGCTCATCATCCAGTTGTTGAAGGAAGATGTGGGCATTCCCGATGGCGTTGCCTTTGTCCCCACCAAGATGGGGCGAATCGCCTTCCGCGCCGGCAAGACGAAACCCGGCCTGGCTCGTGCCACGCTTGTGCGTCGAACCGCACACGCCCTGACTGCGGAATTTACTGTTTTTGATACTGACGGCGTCGTCATCGCCGTCATCAAGGATGCGCGATTCCGCAGCGTTCGCCTGAGCAAAAACGCAGCGGATCATTTGCGTTTTCTCGATTACCACGGCATGCCGAAACCGCACGCCTTTACGCCTGATGTCGCGCCCATTTTCGCCTTCGAAAACGTGCAGTCAGCCATTGCCGAACTCGCAAGGCGGGCAGCACTTCAGGGCTCCCATCGTCGCTACTCGGAAGAAGTCGATCCCCTGCTGGATAGCCTGTGCAGCCGATTCACCCGGCAAGCACTCCAGTTACTATCGGCAGATGGCGAAAAGCTATCCTCTCAGGAAATCCTGGCTTGCCAAACCGCCCATCCGGAAATTACGCCGTTCCTTGACCATCTGCTGTCCTTGGCGCAGGACGATCAATCCATTGTACGTATCCATGACGGCTGGGAAATTTTACCGGGCCAGGATGACCAGGCGTCAGCTCAGGACATCTGGAACAGCCTGGTTGCCGATTACCCTGACTATTTCCAAATCGTGCATTCTGTGGGACGTATCGGGATGCATCTCAAGTCGCTTCTGGATGGGAGCCTGACGCTAGCGCAGATCTGCCCTCAGGAGTCATCACTGGCAACGCTGACACGCCAGGTGCTAGGCACAAGAAGCAAGCAGAAAGCCGGGCGGGCTCTGCGCGATTTGATTGCCCAGGAAATGCACCGCCTGCCTGAAGGCCGGCGCTTGAGCATCGTTGAAATCAGTGAAAGAACACCTTCATTTGCCATGGACGCCTGCGTCTCCATGGATTTCAATTGCTGTGATTATGTCTTTGCCAGCACCTCCGCCACGACGCTGGAGGATGCCGCCCGCATCAAAGAGCGCTTTCCGAGCATCGACACTCGTCTGATTGGCACCACATCAGAACAACCCGATGCAGCGCCGACCTGCCAGCTTGCGATCGTCACACTCGACTTCAACACACTGGAGGAAGCGCTAAGGGCATTGGCGTATGCACGCGCCTGCCTTGCGCCTGGGGGCACTCTCATTGTCATCGCACAACACCCATCGCGCTGGGTCGACTTTGTTTTTGGCGCACAACGCAAAAACTGGTCCCTATTGGAAAATGGCACATGGCTATCGAATCAACGCACGCCCTTGTTCTGGCAGCAGCAACTGCAACAGCTCAAATTTTCCAGTGCCGACATCTTTGAGCTGTCACCGGACACGCTTTCCGGCCCCTATTTACTGCTGAGCCAATTGGCAAAAAGCGCACTGTCGATCGCCCCATCCCGCAACAGGGATATGCCTCGCAGTTGGGTCCTGCTGGCAGATCAGAGCGGCTACTCGGCGCAACTGTCCGATCACCTGACGAAGAAATTGCAGGCACGGGGCGATCTCGTCGTACAAGCCTGCACCGGCGACACGCCCTACCTCCAATCCTTGCTGCGCGACACCACCGCCAGCTACGGACAACTTGACGGCATCGTACACTTGGTCGGACTCTCACCCGAGTCAGCCAAGAGGGATGCCGAAGCCGTTCAGGAGCAGCAAGTGACGCGATGCGCCACCGCCGTCAGCATCATTCAGGCTTGCGAAACAACCCAGACAAACACGACCTGCTGGCTGCTCACCACCGGCGCCGCCAGCGACTTGCTACCCCGCCGCGACGCTGCCGCAGCGCCGCAATCAGCCATCATTGCCGCAGACGCTGCGCTATGGGGGTTCGGTCGAACCCTGATCAACGAAGCCTCCAACTACACTGTCCGCCTGGTCGATCTGGAAGACCCTCTGGCGCTTGATACTGTCGCCACCGCACTGGATAGAGAGTTCGAACAACCGGACAACGAACAGGAAATCATTCTGACCAAACACGGCGCGCGCTATGCGCCGCGCCTGCGCCTCGAGCCGCGACCGCAGCCCCGGGAAAGCCGGCAGACCGAACCCCCAACGATACGCCTCGGCTTCCCGCTCCCCGGTCAGCTGCGCAATCTGCGCTGGGAAGCCCACCCGCGCAGCGCACCCGCCGACGGTGAAGTCGAAGTCGACGTCCACGCCACCGGTCTCAATTTCCGTGACGTCATGTACGCCCTTGGCCTGCTTTCCGACGAGGCCATCGAACACGGTTTTGCCGGCCCGACGCTGGGCCTCGAATTTTCCGGCATCGTACGCAGCGTCGGCAGCAAGGCTTGCGGATTTGCGCCGGGGGATCAAGTCGTAGGCTTCGGCCCTTCCAGCTTCGGCAACCGGGTAGTCACCCAAGCCAGCGCCATCTCCCACATCCCGCCCGGCATGTCCTTTGAGTCAGCGGCAACCATCCCCAGCACCTTCTTCACGGTCTATTACGCCCTGCACCATCTGGCTCGACTGCAACCCGGTGAAAAAGTGCTCATCCACGGTGCTGCGGGCGGAGTAGGCATTGCCGCCATCCAGCTCGCCAAATGGATTGGAGCCGAAATCTACGCCACGGCCGGGTCAGACGAAAAACGCGACTTTCTGCGCCTGCTGGGCGTGCATCACATCTTCGACTCCCGCTCGCTGGCTTTTGCCGACGACATCCTGGCTCAAACCGATCAAAAAGGCGTGGACGTGGTGCTTAACTCCCTCGCTGGAGAGGCCATCAACGGCAACTTCCGAGTGCTCAAACCCTTCGGTCGTTTCCTGGAACTCGGCAAACGGGATTTCTACGAAAACACCAAGATCGGCCTGCGCCCCTTCCGCAACAACATCAGCTACTTTGGCATTGATGCCGACCAGTTGATGCAGGCGCGCCCCGACCTCACCCGCAGTCTGTTCGCCGAGGTCATGGCCTTGTTTAGCGAAGGCGTGCTCCATCCCCTGCCCTACCACGTTTTCGAAGCAGAAGACATTATCGATGCATTCCGCTACATGCAGCAGGCGCGCCAGATCGGCAAGATCATCGTCACCTATCGAAATGGCATCAGCCACACGCACACCCCAAGTCCTGCCATCCGCACGCATCTGAATCTCGCGGCCGAGGCGTCCTATCTGGTGACAGGCGGTTTGGGCGGTTTCGGTCTTCGAACTGCGGAATGGCTAGCCAGCAAAGGCGCACGCAACCTCATTTTGCTCAGTCGTAGCGGCCCAAGCTCGGAAGAGGCCAGAAGCGCCATTGTCCAACTGGAAAAGCAGGGCGTCAGCGTTTACGCAGCCGCATGCGACATCACCGACAAACATGCCATTGCCGCCCTGCTAGCCAAAACAGCCAAGGCACTGCCCCCGCTCAAGGGCATCGTCCATGCCGCCACGGTCATCAATGACGGGCTGATCCGCAACATGGATGCGGATCAGATTCGCAGCGTGCTTGCGCCCAAGGCATTGGGGGCACGCTACCTGCATGACATGACGCTCGACACGCCATTGGATTTCTTCATCCTCTTCTCATCAGCCACCACCCTGTTCGGCAATCCTGGTCAAGGCAACTACGTGGCAGCCAATGCGTGCCTGGAAGCCCTTGCGAAACATCGCCGAGCCACTGGCCTAGCAGTGACCTGTGTAAGCTGGGGCGCCATTGACGATGTGGGATTTCTGGCCCGCAATGAAAAAATCAAGGATGCGCTGCAAAGCCGCATGGGCGGGTCAGCGCTCAACTCTGCCATCGCGCTGGATGCGCTGGAAAGTCTGCTGGTCGCAGACCGCTCCAACCTTGGCATCATGGAACTCGACTGGAAAGCGCTGGTCCGCTTCCTGCCCAGCGCAGGCAGCCCCAAGTTTAGTGAACTGGCCCGGCATGTCGGTGACAGCGATGCAGACCAGGACAATGCCGACGATATTCAACGCATGCTGTCGGAACTCTCGGATGCCGACCTGTTGGCAAAATTGACCGACATGCTCAAGAGCGAAGTCGGCGAAATTCTTCGCGTTTCGCCGGACAAGATCGACCCGGCCCGGTCAATCTACGACATGGGCCTGGACTCCCTCATGGGAGTTGAACTGGTCGGTGCGCTCGAATCCCGTTTCGGCATCCGGCTACCGGTCATGGCCTTGAGCCAAAGCCCGACCATCGCCAAGCTGGCGCAGCGACTCATCCAGCAACTGAAAGGAAGCGACGACATGGAAACGACCTCTGATCAAAAGGAAATCCTGGCACAGGCAAAACAACTAGCTTCCCAGCATGGCGCCGAAATCTCTGCTGAATCTCTCGCAACCCTGGTAGAAGACATCCAGTTTCAAGATGCTGCCGCACACGCCAGGATGATCCAATAAGATGCCGCGCAAAGGACCCCCCGGCCTCTCCGCCCAGATCAAGGACAAACTCATCCAGCAGGCGCTCGAACGCCGGCTCCGTCAGGCCGAGCAAGGGAGCAGCGCTGAAGCCCTCATCCACGCAACACCCGGCGCCGTCACCATCCCGGAGCAGCACTACCGTTTCCATCTGCATCCGGGTTACCAACAAATTCGCATCATCAATGATGGCGCGGCCCGGCTGGGCATCAGCAACCCTTTCTTCAAACTGCACGAGGGAATTGCCGGCGCGACCACCCAAATCGGCGGCCGCGAGTACATCAACTATGCCAGCTACAATTACCTTGGACTTTCCGGCCACGCCGAGATTGCCGAAGCCGCCAAAGCAGCCATCGACCGCTACGGCACATCGGTCTCCGCAAGCCGCCTCGTCTCCGGGGAACGGCCGATTCATCGGGAACTCGAACAGTCCATCGCCAACGTCTACGGGGTAGACGACGCCATCGTGCTGGTAAGCGGACACGCCACCAACGTCACGGCCATCGGCCATTTGTTCGGCCCGAAGGATCTCATCCTTCACGATGAACTCATCCATAACAGCGTTTTGCAAGGAATTGCGCTCTCGGGCGCCAAGCGCCTTCCGTTCGCCCACAACGATTGGTCCGCCCTGGATGCCATTCTCGCCGATCAGCGCCACCACTTTGAACGAGCGCTGGTCGTGCTGGAAGGCATCTACAGCATGGATGGCGATTATCCGTACCTGCCCCGCTTCATCGAGATCAAGCACAAGCACAAGGCGTTTTTGATGGTCGATGAAGCCCACTCCTTCGGGGTGATGGGCAAGACCGGCCTGGGAATCCGGGAACACTTCGGACGCGAAGGGCGCGACGTGGACATCTGGATGGGCACCTTGAGCAAGGCACTGGCCGGCTGCGGTGGGTATCTTGCCGGCGAAAGGGCGCTAGTGGAACACCTCAAGTTTCTCGCACCGGGCTTTCTTTACAGCGTAGGCATGCCCCCTGCCGTTGCCGCAGCGTCGCTGGGCGCACTGAAAACCTTGCAGCGGGAACCGGAGCGTGTCGCTACGCTGCAAGAGCGCGGACGATTTTTTCTGGAGCAAGCCAGGGCGGCCGGCATTGACACCGGCGCCAGCACAGGCTTGGCCATCATCCCCGTCATTACCGGCAGTTCAATCAGAGCGGCGCGCGTGTCCGCAGCGTTATTCGAGCGCGGGATCAACGTGCAACCCATTCTCTATCCGGCGGTACCGGAAAAATCCGCCCGCCTGCGTTTCTTCATCTCCTGCCAGCATACCGAAGCACAGATCAAGCGAACGATTCAAGCGGTTGCCGAAGAATTTGAGCGGTTCTGATCGGCGTTGGTGCACTTAAAAATTGATGGCGACAGTACCCCTACGGGACTGGCCCAAACGTGGGGAAACCGTGAAGATCTGGCATCAACTGCGAAAATGTAGTGCAATCCTGACATGATAAAGTTGCAACTCGTTGCGGGTATTGTTCCTCAAAGGCGAGGCCGCTGTCGCTCAGAGAAATGGAACCGGCAGCACGGTAGATGTTGACGCGAATTGATGGCTGTTGGCGTATGCGCCGACCGGTTTTT
>Ga0170475_108966833_pt1 | contig 10676 bp, 3 predicted proteins | sample Soicark_Litter_5_FD_111474 | JGI IMG/M metagenome (GOLD analysis project Ga0170475, IMG submission 111474) | Avena fatua rhizosphere microbial communities from Hopland, California, USA. Combined Assembly of 48 SPs | reverse complement strand
GGTCACGCTACATCGCCGTTCCGCGCCGGAGCGGGCGCGCACCGAAGCGCCCGTCAAACTGGCGCGAGCGAGCGCAGCGCCCCCCGTCGCCGCAACATCGAGCACACCCGCACCGGCCGATGCGCCGCTCAGGGCTTCCGTGCGCAGGGTTGCGCCTGCACCCGCGGCTTCGGCGACGTTCGACGAAGCCGAGCTCATGCGCGAACTCCGGAGCGCACGCGGCAACGATCCGGCGCTGGCCATCGAGCTCGCCCGCGAGGGCAACCGACGCTTTCCGGCCAGCCCCGACGCGCCCGAACGCGCGTCGATTCTGATTCACGCGCTGAGCGAACAGGGACTCAAGTCGGAGGCGCGCGGCGAGGCGGAAGAGATGGTCAATCGGTATCCGGATTCGCACTGGGTGCAGGAGATTGAGCGGTTTACGGGGGCGCATCGACATAGGAATGTGCGGGTGGATGAGGAGGGGCGGTTGCGGTTCTATGATCCGGCGCCGAGGTGACGCGCGACCATGCCGGAAGGTCATTACTGAGAAAGTCGCGATGGCGGCCATGTCCGTGACGAAGACGAGATTGGGCACGACGCGAAAACTTGCGCCGAGGACATATTGGGAGCGGTCGCGCCACCGGCTTCGAATCGGTCTGTTGAAGCGACTTTTGCCGCGATCTTGGATGCAGTTGCCGCCAAATCAAACGCTCGGGCTCGGCCCGCCGCGCCCCTCGCTCCCGCGTGGGACTTGGAACGCGATGGCCTGGCAGCGATTATCCACGTTGAGCTCCCGAAGCGCTACAATAGTTGGTTTCGAAGCTCCGCACTTACTTCCGTGAGCAACAGGGTTGCCTTGATCGATAGTCCCGACGCATGGATCTCGTCTGTCGAAAGTGGTCTTATGCCTCGCGGCGCGAGATCGGTCAGTTGACTTACGCTGTCAACACGCGAGGGGTCGGGCACTTCTGACCATGCCGTCCCGCATGAAGGGCAATAGAAGACCAGCTGATTCGTTTCGGCAGCACGGAGTGCGAGCACGTAGCCTGCTCCCGGGCATACAGGACACTCGCCCACAGAGTAGAATTCAATCATTTTAGCACCTGGAATCCGTTCTTCGCCATCCAATCGTAGAGCCGTCCCGGAGCATCCTTTAGGACACCTTCCAGATAACGTGCGCGATCGATGTTGAGCCCGCGAGCCGCGTCTGCGAAGCGTCCGCCAACACGCGCGGCTGCTTGCCGATAAAACTGGGCGGCCCCCTGTCTCTGCATAGCCGTAAGAGCCCGAAGCGGCTCATCGCCACGCACCACAGCCTGGACGAGCTTCGCTTGCTCGACCCCACCCACCGCTTCATCCAGAGTTGAGTACGTCGGCGCCGAACTTATCGCGCTCCAAATGGCACGCGCTCCAGCAATCATCTGGCTAAGAATCGGAAGAATCGGGATCTGTGGCGGACAGCTTTCATACCCACATTCGCCACTGAGTCCGCTTCTGAGCGGGTCCCTGGGCGGGTCCTTCGCCAGGCTCGGACTCGCGCTCGGTCCGCTCCGCATCGGCGTATCAAATTTCGGCGCCCCCTCCTGCACCTGCCCATTCGGCGCCGAGGTCGTCGGGACGCCGGCCTGAGCGGCTCCAGGAGCCCCCCATAGAGCCGTCCCGCCCCCTTGAATGCCAATGCCCAGAGCACTGTCGAGCGCAGCTCTCGCCGCCATGCCTGCCAAGCCCTTGGCGCCGACCGCTATTCCCGCCCCGCCTGGAAACCATGCGGTTGCAAGAGCGCCGCCGACAACCGAGAGGACATCGCCCCAGTGAATCTTGAACCCAGTCGGATCCGTATTGTTGATGGGGTCATTGGCGACGTAGCTATATCGATTGAGCCCCTGACTCCAATACGGGGACTGCATCACCGGATCAGGCTGCGCAAATCTTGCTGCCAAGGGATCATAAATCCGCCCTCGCATATCGATGAGTCCGAGGTCGCGATCATGCTCCTGTCCTGTGAAACCAGCGCGCGTGACTTCTGGGTTGAGCGGTGAAGCCTCCGCTCCGAAAGGATCGAATTCTTGTCGGAAGACCGCCTGCTGATCGGTCGTGATGGTCTCGACCGTGCCGAGATTGTCAGCGTGGAAGAACAACGTTTGATCCGTGCCGTTCGCCCGTACGATTTGCCCGAGTTCGCGGTCACCAACGTAGACGCGGAAGCGCTCTTCCATGGTCGTGCTGCCTGTGCTGTCGGTCAGACGCTCGTACAGACCCGCAACGGAATAGCGCGTCTTATCCGAATCGCGACGGATAATGCGCTCTTCGTCTGCCGTATACTCGAAATACGTCGCCGAGCCACCGATGATGCTGTCTGGTAGATCGAATGGCGTATAGTAAATGAATTGCGTAGCGACATCTGGTCCGGACCGCTGAATCAGGTTGCCCTTCGCGTCGTAAAGGTATTGGTTGGAATCGACGGTATCGACCAGATGTGGTCTCGAGACGACCGGGGTGATGACGCTGTCGCCGCGCCGTGTCAGGTTACCGTAGATGTCGTAACCGTAGGTGAGTGGCGACTTACCATCAATTCCTTCGTCGACGCTCGCCAAGCGCATCAAGCTATCGTAGGTGTGCGTGCGTGTAGTCGTCTGTGTACCGTCGAATCTGGTGCGAACAAGAACCTGTCCGTTGTCATAGTGGGTATAACCGAGACTTTGGACAGCGGGAGCCGGCGGCTGCGACTGGACATTCGGCAGTTCAGTCTGGATACTCTCGAGCCAGTGACGAGCGGCGTTGTACCCGTACGTCGTGGTCACACCATTGCCGAAGGTCTCCTTACCCGTAAGATAACCCTCGAACGCATCACCGAGCTGCCACAGGGATTTAGTCGTTGTGCCACTCACCTCGTCGACGCCATCCAACGCGCCCGACGTCGGCTCATAATTGTATTTTGCAGCGATGGATGGACCCTGCGCGATGTTCGGGTAGTCGATGCGCGTCGTGCGCCCGAGATCGTCATAACTAAATCCGACATCATGCGGCACGCCGTCGAGCGTGTAGGTGACCTGCTTCACGAGGCCGCGGTTCCGTGCGGTCACCGGTTCATAGGTGTAATCGACGGTTTGGCCGTTCGGATACACCTGAGTGCCCGGCGATGTCAAACGCGTTATCCGACCGATTGCGTTCGGCATCGTCGTACCGTCCGGAGCTTTGTCGTAGGTCCATGATGTGGTTCGATTTCCGTCCAAGATCGTCGTGATGCGCCCGAGATCGTCGTGGGTGTAAAATCGGTCGGTTCCATTCGCGTCCGCCGAAGCGATAGGCTCATCGAAACCGTTATATGCCGTCTGAGTGGTTCCGGTATCTGCCGACCAGTGACCGAATAGACGACCGTACGCATCGTATCCAAGCTCGGTGCGAATGCTGTCGTATTGTGCGTCGTTCACGCCAGCATTGCCAATTTCCGAGTTGTCAAACATGGTGACGAGTTGGTCAAAGCCGCCATATAGATAACTCGTATACCTCTGGATCGGAACTTCATTGGGATGGTCGCCGCCGATGCTTCCGATTTCCTGGGCGACCATGACATTGTTGCCATCGATGGCGCGGATGACGTGGCCCCTAAAATCTGAGATCGTCACGTTGGCGTGCCCGCTCGCGTCGTACCGACGAACGATGTTCAGGGGACAACCGAGCGCGTAGCCGCACTGGAAGTTCTCCAGCCAGCGTCCGTGTAGCCCGCTAAGGGTGACAGTGTTGGCATAATCGATCTCCTCCATCGGTCCGCCCGAGCTTGCGCCGTCGGAGTGCCGAATGCCGATGACGCGGTCGAGCCCATCGTAGCTGTACTCCGTGTACGGCAGCGAATCAGCGGACGATGCATGCGGCAGCGAAGCGCGGAACAGGCGACCTCGCACGTCGTATACTTGTTCCTGAACGACGGTCGTGTTGTGAAATCCGCTACCCGACGTACGAACGGCTCTTCCGTAGTTGTCCACCTCCTTCGTGACGGTACCCGTCGTGCTCTGCGCGACACCCACTCGTGTTTCCGTCACCATCAGGCGCGGATGAATGACGCCGAGCGGGAGGTGCCCGTTGGCTGAAGTGAGAGGAAGCGCGGCGTAGGCATAAGTCGTAGTCCCATTAGGATCGTCCGTACGCACACGTAAGCCCAGTCCGTCGTAGCCGTACTGCGTCGCAATTCCATTCGGATCCACCGAACTGTCGAGCTGACCCCAGTTCTTGCCGAACTGCACTTGGGACTCTTGACCCAGGGGATTGATGAATTTTACGGGGTAAACGTTGTCAGAGTCGTAAACGATTTGCGTCGTACGGTCGGGCTCGCCCGTCAGCACGGACTCGACGATTTGATAGGGATTCCCGAAGTCGTCCCGGACGTACCTGGTGGTATGCTGCTGATCTGTAGGCCCACCCTGCGCGCGCGTAACGGTGTACAAAAGGCCCTGACCGTCATATTCCATGTGCGACGTCTGAGTGACTGGAAAGCCACCATTCATGCCGCTCGTGATCGTTACGTCCTTGGGATTCGCAACGATCCAGTTATCCTCGTCCGGCGGCCAGAAGTCGGTCGTCGTCGTCCTGTTCTCCGTGGAGTCCGAGTCCTGGACGGAATGGAGGTTTCCGTACCCGTCCGTCTGGAACGTTTCAGTGCGAGTGGCGACCACTTTGGCATCGTGCTGGGGCGGTGGGTTCAAGGGGTCCAGCGCGTCGATCTGCGTCACCGAAAGCGTGGTGTCCTGCTCTTGAAGCGCCGGGAACGGTAGGCCGGCAGCGGACAGTTGAACTCCCCAAGTGTTATCCACTTCGACCGTCTGCTGAAAGTCGGCCGACTCGAGCGGCATGGCCTGTCCGACGGTTGGAGAAACGCGTCGCACCGTGGTGATGCTGTGGGCATTCCCCGCTAGCGGATAGACGTAGCCGGGGTTCGTGTCCGTCCGCAGGGTGCCGTCTAGGCCGTAGCGGGCTGGAGGCTCGTATTGCGTCGTCGTGGTGCTGATGAGGTCACTGTTCGTAAGCTCGTGTTCCTGCACGGACTTCGTCTCGAACCCGAGCCACCCTGCGCCCGCAACGTTAATGCGGGCGTTCGTGAAGGTATAGTTGTAGGTCTTTTCAATCACGTCCACTTGGTCTTCGACATAACCCAGCTGCACGGTGCCGACGACGCCCGTCAGGTTGTGCAGGCACGTCTCCGGCCAATGGGAACCTGGGGCTGATCCGAGCGAGCTCGCGCAATTGTCCGCGTACCCACCGTAGCTCACCTTCGTCACGTTGCCCATGCCGTCTTCGACGCGTTGCAGCAGCGTATTGTTGGCGCCCGAACCGTAATAGATACCGGGCTGGCCGACTAGGTCGATATTGCCGTCGCCGTCGATGTCCGTCGCAACCTCGAAGGTGTTGCCAACCATGCTACCAAACCCATTGAGAGCCTGGATCGGATCGCCATTCGTCGGCGTCACCGACAGTGCGCTCATGTTCGCGTCCGGGCTCAACGGGACGTTGTAGCTGGCGCTTCCAAGCTGCCAGTGCTCGAGGAAGTCGGTGCGGCCATCGCCGTCATAGTCCAGAAGCGCCGCTCGAGCGAAATTGTAGCCTTGGTCATGGGCAGGCATGGGGCGAGTCAGCTTCCGACTCAAGAAACGGTTGCCGCCCGTGTTGATCCACATGTTGACGTTGGAGCCGTTGATTTGCGCGATGTCGACGAGGCCGTCGCCGTTGTAGTCACTGAGCATCAGTCCCTTGGCCATGTTGGACTGGTCTGTGTCGGTGAAAGTAATCGGCTCGAACTTGAGTTGAGCAGTCTCACCGTTTTTGGCGTAACGCAGCACTTGCCAGCCGCTGGACGACGACACCAAGAGCTCTGCGACCCCGTCACCGTCTACGTCCATGATGTTGTAGGTCGGCCTCGCCACGTTGTCGCCTGTCGTCGTGCAGTTGCAAGACGTGCAGCGCGCGCACGAAACCGGCGCAGAGGCCCCCGAGTTCAGCTCACAGAACGGCACCTGCAAGGGCTTGCCTTGCGCGTCCTGCTTCGTATAGACAATAGGAGCGTCGAAGCCCTCCGTGGGGCTGATTCTTCTCCGTACTTGCAGCATGGTCGGGATCGGGCAATTCACGATGTCCTCGAGACCGTCGCCGTCGACGTCGAACACCGTGGGAGCCGGTAGCTCTGCCGGCGTCCAGGTGCCCCCGCCGCCTCGGGTGGAGCTCGTGATGTAGGTGGGGACGTCGAGCGTGCTCGTTGGGCCGCTGATGGTGCCCGGCGCGAATTGGCCGGTGCCCTGAGACAGCGCGAGCGTGAGCCCAGCGTACGATGAGCTTCCACGGTAAGCTGCGGAGAAGCCACAGTATCCGAGCAGATCGTCCTTGCCGTCGCGATCGTAATCCAAGAGAAACAGCGGCTCGTTGTCCAAGCAAGGCAGACCAGACGCGCCGACGGTCCTCAACGCACTGTCTCGATTGGGCTGCGTGAATGTGAGGACGTTTCTGATGTGGACGACCGGCTCAGCGGCGAAGGCGCCCCAAAAGAGATTGTTCAAGATCGAGAAGAGTATGGATACGGGGATTCCGACACCCGTCGAGAGGGTCGCGCCGATGATGATGTTACCGACCTGATTGGTGATGATGGCCGCGACCTCGAGCGTGCCGTTGGCCGGAACGCCGTCGACGGTCACGTACGTATGGAGCAGATCCAGTCGTCCGTCGCCGTCCACATCGAACTTCACGGCAGACGCGAGGTCGTCGCCAGTTCCCTTGGCGGTCGTGAACCCCATCTCGTGCTGATACGTAAACTTCGTCGGCGGCTTACATTGCGTCGCGTCACTGCCGTCGCGAGCGCACTCGGTAATGGAATCCACCTGGCTCACGTACTGGCCGGCAATATAGTGAAGCCCGTAAGTGCGAACCGGTTGGTTGTCTACGTACGTCGTAATTGCGCCGAGGCGCTTCAGTCCGACGTTGTCGAGGCCACCCTGCTGAAAGCGAAAATAGGAATAGTCGGTCCTCGGCTCATAGTTAAAGCTAACGGTGCGATTGCCTTCTGTGTCGCCGTGTCCGGTATAGGTGATGCTAAGTGGGTAGATCTCGTTAACCAGCACTTTGTCGTCGTCGAGGAACGAAGAGGCAGTGTCGCTCTCATTGTGGTAGTGGACTACAATCGTATTGCCCGCGCGATCTCTGACCTGGCTCAAGAGCCATGTGTACCGGAGGCCGGTCCGGGCAAAGCCGAGAGAGTCGCGAGTGTGACCGAACGTTAGGGTACGTCCTTCGCGGGTTCTGACCTCGAAGTAGTCCGGACCTTGAGCGGAGGGGGCGAGCTGCGTGACATTTGGGAAGGGATCGGGCTCGATGGCCTGGCCGTCGGGGTCTTTGCGGGACGTCACCTTCGAGAACGAATCGATGACCGTGTGGTACACGGTGCCGTCGGCGCCATAAACGCCAGGCGCTTTCGCAATTAGACGCTGCCCGTCCAGGCAGAATTGGTCGGTCTCGTCGTTCTTGATCGGCCCTGCGTAGCCGTCCAAGGCGAACGTTCGTGGACAGCGCGTGATCTTCGACAATCCCTCCAAATGCCAGCCCGTGCCCCCGTCCGTGTATTGGTTTGCACCCGTGTAATGCAGGCTCAGCGTCGGGGCCATGCCGGCACGACCGGGCGGGACCTCGATGGGAATGTCGTACTCAGCCGTTCCCCGCTCGGAGACGCTGAAGCCACCCTTCACCGCACCAACAGGGTTCGTCGGCGTGGTCGGCAGGCTTTGGAGCGGGACTTGTGCGCCGTTACCGTCAGGCACCTGGGGCGGCGGATCACTGGTTGGCGTCACGCATTTGCCGGACAGGCTACAATAGGCACCCCCGCTGCAGCTGCCGCAGCTTTGCCCGAAAACGGGATCGGGACCGCAGTCGCGTCCATCACATTGGTGCGCGTAAGTCGGGCACACGGCTCCGCAGGGTGCGCCCGCACTCCCACACCGCGGCGGGACCAACGGGCCCGGGGGGCAAAGGTCGTCCCGCCAACAGGACCGCAACCCGCTCCCGTCGGTGCGACAGGAGCTGCCCGTTGGACACTGCACGTCGTTCGTGCATTGCCCGCCGACAGGACACACACCGGGGCAGACGCCTCCGGCGCCATCGTCGGGATTTGCACAGGTGGCATGCGAGCAGTCGGGCGTGGGAATGCATAGCGGGCCACAGACTGACAACGTAGTGCCACAATAGGCTGGATCGTTCGATGGGCAGTTGATGCCGCTCGGGATGCACACGTCGCGCGTGGCCGCGTTGAAGAGTGTGCCGATCCCTTCACGACAGACATCGCCAGAAGCGCAAGTACTGTTCGGATCGTCGACGTTGCACACCTTGATGCAGTCACAGTTTTGCCCGCAGGGGCTGTCAGGGGTTCCGCACTCGCTGCCGTCGACGCCGTCGGCACACGCCGCCGGCCAGCAAACGTTCTTTGCGCGCGAGCCGTCGAAGCAGCCGCCATTGTGTTGACCACAAACGAGCCCGCTTCCGCAGTCCGTATCCGCTCCGCATTCATGATTGACATCGCAGGCCGGACACGACCCACCGCAATCGACATCCGTCTCGTCGCCGTCCTTGACTCCATCACTGCAGTTGGCAGGGGGGCCCCCTAGCTGGCACTGCCCTGCCGCATTGCACCCGAACCCCGTCGGACACTGCGCATCACTCGCGCACGCCGTGTCGCAACAAATCCCCCCGCACCCATCACTCACCCCGCACGTCGCGCAACTCGGCTGGCAAAAGTTGATCCCACCCCACTCCGTGGCGACGTAGCTGTCGTAGTGCGCGAGCTCGGCGTCGTTGATGGCGCGCGGGATGAGGACGAGCTCGGCGAGGTTGGCGTTCAGGAGGGGGTTGGCGAAGACGTAGTCCGCGCCGACCATGAATCTTTCCGGATTGATGACGTCAAGCGTCGGTAAGGTGGTCGTGCTCGGTGAGTTCACGCCGTCGACGGTGAGTTGCATGCGACCCGGCGAGTAGCGCCAGGCGAAGACGTGTTTCGCGAGGGGGATGGTAGTCGGGCCGGTGAAGTCCTGAGTGCCGTTGTAAATGTCGATGCGGAAGAGATCGAGGAAGGTGCCGCTTCCGGTGGTCTTCACGTCACAGCCAATGCGACCGCCACCAAAGTAACTCGACCAGCTGGCAACGCCGCACGTTTGGGCTGTCTTGGGCTGGATTACCGCGAGAACAGTGAAGTCAGCGTCATTTCCGTCCGGCTTGCCGCTCCACCCGAGGCGGAATAGGGCGTTATGGCCGCTGAACACCAGGGGATGCACCGGATGCGGTTTGGTGGAGTCCCAGAAATCGGGGGCTACCGTCGGGCGACCGTTGTAAAAGCCGGTCGAGAGGTCGAGGTGATGGGTGCTGCGGTCGAACCAGGTTTCGACGCCGCCGTCGCGGAGGGTGATCTCGACGTCGCCAGCGTGGTACCAGCCCGACAAGGGCGCAAGGTCCGCCGGGCTGCCGCTCGGGGGCACTGTGCCGCTGCAGATCCCGTTCAAGCACTGGTCGCCGTACGTGGTCGCGATGCCGTCGTCACAGCGAGCCGTGGTGTTGTGGTTGTTGGCGTCGATACAGGGATCGATGCTGCCCGGCGTGGGCAGGCCGGTCCACTCGCTTCGGAAGTAGTCCGTGACGCTTTCAATGTCGTCGTCAGTAAGAGGCGCGTCGTAGACGGCGAGCTCGGAGATGTCGCCCTGAAACAAGCGAGTGGGCAGCGGGGTGCCGGCACCGACGATGAACGGCATCTGCGGCATGGGGCCGATGGCGGCCAGTTCCGAGCTCGGCGGCGCCATGGCGCCGTCTACCGTGAGCTTGATGGTGTGCGACGCCGGCAAATAGCGCCAAGCAACGACGTGCGCGAAGCGCCCGTCCGGGACAGGGCCGGCAGTGCCAAGGTCGTGCGGCCCGGTGAATGTCTGGGTGTCTGACAGGCCGTAGGTCCGGCCCATGTCCGGCAGCGCCAGCCCGCCCGTGAGTTTGATGCCAGCCCAAGCGTAGCCGCCGCCGTTCGGGTCCCACCATCCCGCCACCGTCGCGTCCGCTGTGGAGCGCGTTCGGAGCACGGCTATCACGGTTAAAGGTGTGTCCGTACCGGCCGGAGTCGCCGACCAATTGTCGCGCTCGAGCAAGGAGTTGGCGAATGTGATCGTCCCCTGCTGCGGCGACTGGGACCATCCAGCAGGGTTGAAGTGCGGCCTGGCTGGAGGGTTGTTCTGGACGAGGTGGTTGCCGTTGCTGACGTTGCTGGCGTTGACACTGACGTCGGTCCATTGCTGGACGTTTCCGGACGCGTCCAGGGCGATATGGCCGTTGTCGGGCAGCGCGACGTACCAAGCGACGGGACGCGCGTCAGGCAAATTGCCGGGTGACAACGGGTTGAGTGCCTGTCGCGTCGTGGCGACGGCCTCCGCCTTGCCGTCAGGCAGCGGGTGATCGGCCGAGCTGCAGGCGAACCAGCCCCCCATTGCAAGAACCATCGCCACCGCAACGCGGAACCCGGATTTGTCTGCAGCCATGAGCTGCACCTCCCAGAAGGAATCGAAAGACGCGGAAGTCGCACACTACGCGAATCGTTCGTTGTCCGGCCATAGTAGGTTTAGCGAAGCGGGCGGGTCGCTTGCGACGCTGATCCAGCGAGCGGGCCGCTGCAAAAGACGAGGAGCAGAGGCCCG
>Ga0170475_106234086_pt1 | contig 10676 bp, 10 predicted proteins | sample Soicark_Litter_5_FD_111474 | JGI IMG/M metagenome (GOLD analysis project Ga0170475, IMG submission 111474) | Avena fatua rhizosphere microbial communities from Hopland, California, USA. Combined Assembly of 48 SPs | reverse complement strand
GTGCGGCCATCTATGGAAGAGGCTTGGGCCGAGATCGACCGTATCCGCGCAATGAGTAAGAAATCGAACGTGAGCAGCGTGTCGTTGATCCGCGCGTTCCGAGATGGCGATGACCCTGATAGTTGACGCCTCCATCGCGGCAAAGTGGTTCTTCGAGGAAGAAGGCAGCGCCCGTGCTCTACAGCTTCGTGAGGAGCCGGATCTTACCGCACCAGATTTCATTTTGCTGGAGGTTCACCATGCGATGTGGAAGCGAATGGCGCGCCTCGAAACCGAGAAGGTCGCAGTTCAGCGCGTGCAATCTGCATTGCGTATTGCAATCTCGCGCTTAGCTCCATCCGAGGCGCTAGCCGAAGCAGCCGGAAAGATATCGCTCGGCCAAAACCTGGCGATCTATGATTGCTTATATTTGGCTCTGGCTGCCGAAACGGAGGGCCGGCTCGTTACAGCCGACCAACGGCAATTCTCCGCCGCCCGACGTCTGCGTCTTGCCGCGGAACTCTTCTGAATCACAGCGGAATGTTGTCGTGCTTCTTCCACGGATTCTCCAGCTCCTTGTGACGCAGCATCGCGAGCACGCGCGCGATGCGCCGGCGCGTCGAATGCGGCATGATCACCTCGTCGATATAGCCGCGTTCGGCGGCGACGAAGGGCGAGAGAAAGCGCTCTTCGTACTCCTTCGTGCGGGCGGCGATCTTCTCCGTGTCGCCGATGTCCTGGCGGAAGATGATCTCGACCGCGCCCTTGGCGCCCATGACCGCGATCTGCGCCGTCGGCCAAGCGAGATTGATGTCGCCGCGCAAATGCTTTGAGGCCATGACGTCGTAGGCGCCGCCGAACGCCTTGCGCGTAATCACCGTCACTTTCGGCACCGTCGCCTCGGCATAGGCGAAAAGCAGTTTGGCGCCGTGCTTGATCAACCCGCCATATTCCTGCGCGGTGCCCGGCAGGAATCCCGGCACATCGACGAAGGTGACGATCGGAAGGTTGAAGCAATCGCAGAAGCGCACGAAACGCGCCGCCTTGCGCGATGCGTCGGCATCGAGCACGCCGGCAAGAACCATCGGCTGATTGGCGACAAAGCCGACGGTGCGGCCTTCGATGCGGCCGAAGCCGGTCACGATATTGCGCGCGTGCGCTTCCTGGATTTCGAAGAAGTCCCCTTCGTCGGCGATCTTTAGAATGAGTTCCTTGATGTCGTAGGGCCTATTGGGATTTTCCGGGATCAGCGTGTCGAGCGATTTGTCGAGACGCTGCGCATCGTCGAAAGAGGGCCATTCCGGCACGTCATCCTTGTTGGAGGACGGCAGAAAATCGATGAGGCGCCGCATTTGCAACAGCGCCTCCACGTCGTTGTCATAGGCGCGATCGGCGATGGAGCTTTTGGTGGTGTGAATCGAGGCGCCGCCGAGCTCTTCCGCCGTGACGTTTTCATTCGTAACAGTCTTGACGACATCGGGCCCGGTAACGAACATGTAGCTCGTGTCGCGCACCATGAAAATGAAGTCCGTCATCGCGGGCGAATAAACGTCGCCGCCGGCGCACGGTCCCATGATCACCGAAATCTGCGGGATCACGCCGGAGGCGAGCACATTGCGCTGGAACACTTCGCCATAACCACCAAGGGCCGCGACACCTTCCTGAATGCGCGCGCCGCCTGCATCGAACAATCCGATGATCGGCGCGCGATTGCGCAGCGCCATATCCTGGATTTTAGTGATCTTCTGCGCGTGCGTCTCGCTGAGCGAACCGCCAAAGACGGTGAAATCCTTGGCGAAAACGAAGACCGTGCGGCCGTTGACCGTGCCCCAGCCGGTGACGACGCCGTCGCCGGGGATTTTCATCTTCGCCATGCCGAAATCGTCGCAGCGATGTTCAACAAACATGTCGAACTCCTCGAACGATCCATGATCCATCAAAAGCTCGATGCGCTCGCGGGCGGTCAACTTGCCGCGCGCATGTTGTGCGTCGATGCGCGCCTGCCCGCCACCGGCACGCGCATCGGCACGGCGGCGATCGAGATTATCGAGGATGTGCTTCATCAGCCCGCCTGCATTTCAATGTTTTTCGCCTCTAGCATAAAGCGCAAGCTGCACAAATCGCGCGAGCGACCTTATCGCGGTCCCGTCGCGGCATTGCGCCGGCCGAGCGCGAAATCGACAAAGCCCGGCAGCAACGTGTTCAGCCAAATCGGCACTCTGTAATAGCCGGGCACGACGACGTTGCGTCGCGGACCCTGCTCGACAAGATTGACGATTTTCTTCACGACGATCTCCGGGCCCGGCATATTGCTCACGCGATCTCGATTGGCCGTCAATTCCGTCCGCACGTACCCCGGCGACACCATTGAAGTGCTGACTCCTTCCTTCGCAAGCTCGCGCCGCATCGCCTCGGTCAGCCCGCGAATGCCAAATTTTGTCGCGGAATAGATGCCCTTGATCGCGACGAATCCCGAGACCGAGCCGATATTGATGATCTGCGGATTTTTGCTCTTCTTGAGCCAGGGCAACGCGGCGCCGACACTCCAGATCGGAGCGGTGAAATTGACTCGCACGATATTCTCGATCCGCTCCGGCGCGAGCTCCCACCACGGGACCGTGTCTGGATAGCTCACGCCGGCATTGTTGATCCAAACATCGATATGGCCGAAGCGTTCGCCAGCTGCATCGGCGAGCGCCTTCAGGGCCGACGGTTCGGAGACGTCCGCCGGCACGATCAGGATGCGATCGGCGGCGTCCGTCTCGAGGACAAGCTGCTTCAGCCGGTCGGTTCGGCGCGCCGCAACGACCAGCGAATGGCCACGCGCGGCGAGCGCCTTTGCCGTCGCTTCGCCGATGCCGCTCGATGCGCCCGTGATGACGATCACTGCCATGTCTCAGCCCTCCCTCCCCAGATGCCGCACTATGGCAGGTGCCCTCGGGCTCGGAAACGCCCGGGATGACCTTCACCGCTGAAGCCCCTATATGGCCGGCGATGACCAACGGTTCGCTGAAGCGAAAGCGCCGTGCGACGGCCGCCGCACCTGAGCGTGAGGGCTTGCCCGCGCCAACGGGTGCGCGGACGATTGCGGTGACCGAGGACGAGGTTGGCATGCGCCTCGACCGCTGGTTCAAGCGGCGGATGCCGAGCCTGTCGCTGTCGCACTTGAACAAGATCGTGCGCACCGGCCAAGTGCGCGTCGACGGCGCCCGCGTCAAGACCGCGGCACGGCTCGAAGCCGGGCAGAATGTGCGCGTGCCGCCGCTAACCCTGGAGGCGCCGGCGGCGCCCGCAGTGCGGCGCACGCCCTCTGCCGCGGATGCGGCGGCGCTCCGCGATATGACCCTGTTCGAGGACCGCGATCTGCTCGTCCTCAGCAAGCCGTTCGGCCTCGCCGTCCAAGGCGGCTCCGGCACAACCCGGCACATTGATGGCATGCTCGAAGCGCTTGCCGATCAGGACGGCGAGCGGCCGCGGCTCGTGCACCGGCTCGATCGCGACACGTCGGGCGTACTGCTCATGGCCAAGAGCCGGCGCATGGCCGCCGATCTCGGCGAGATTTTCCGCTCGCGGCAGGCGAAGAAAATCTACTGGGCGCTAGTCGAAGGCGTACCGAAGCCGGCGCAGGGCCGTATCTCGCTTTTCCTGGCGAAGGGCGAAGGGATGGGCCAGTATCGCGACAATGCGCACGGTCGGCGCTTCAATCACATGGCCGATCGCGAACGCATGCGTGTCGCGCGCCATGGCGAGGCGGACGCGCAGCACTCCGTCACGTATTACGCGATCGTCGAAAAGATCGCGCCGAAACTTGCCTGGCTGTCGATGAAGCCGCTGACCGGCCGTACGCATCAATTGCGCGCCCATGCCGAGGCGATCGGCCACCCCATCATCGGCGATCCGAAATACGGGCACAGGCGCGAAGACGAGGACCGCCGGCGCGATCCGATGCGCGCCATTCCGGACGATGTCGATCGCAAGCTGCATCTGCTCGCGCGTCGCCTTGTCCTGCCGCATCCGCGCGGCGGCACTCTCGATGTCACTGCGCCGCTGCCGCCGCATATGCAAAGAAGCTTCGAGAAATTCGGCTTCGACGCGAAGCAATATGATCCAATCGAAGGAGCGCCGGAGGCGTGAGCGCGAACGACCACCTGATCCTGCTCGATATCGACGGCACGCTGGTCGACAGCCAGGACTTCATCGTCGAGGCGCAGCGCCGCGCCTTCGTGGCGCAAGGAATGCCCGCGCCCGAACGCGAACGTGCGCTGTCGGTCGTCGGGTTATCGCTGCTCGAGGCTTTCACGGCGCTCGCGGGCAAGGATGCGCCGGTCGAGGAGCTCGTGCAGGCCTACCGCAGTGCCTGGCATCAGATGCGCCGCGATCCGGCCTTCGAAGATCCGTTTTTCGAGGGCGCGCTCGATTTTGTCGGCATGCTGATCGCGCGCGGCGACGTGAAGCTCGGAATTGCCACGGGCAAGGCGCGCCGCGGCGTCGTGCATTTAATGGACCGCACCGGCTGGCACGATCATTTCGTCACGATCCAGACCGCCGACGATCATCCCTCGAAACCTGCGCCCGACATGATCCTCAAAGCCATGGAAGAAATCGGCACGTCCCCGCAGCACACGATCATGATCGGCGACACGACCTATGACATGCAGATGGCGAAAGCTGCGGGGGTACACGCGATCGGCGTCGCCTGGGGTTATCATCAAGGCGAGGCGCTGCTGCATGCCGGGGCCGAAGTCGTTGTCGAGGATTACGCGCATCTGACGCGCACGATCGCGGATTTGCTGGCGGATGCACCGGCATCTGCTGCCTAGACTTCAGACATGCGCGACGATCTCATCAACGGCTTATTCATCTCACCGGAAGAGCGCAACCCGCTCACATTGGCGCGGAAGGACGCGCGCCCGGCGTTTCCAAAACGCTTCTACAAAGACGTTGCGATTACGGCCGAAGCAAATCGTTTTGCGATCGCGCTCGATGGCCGCAGGCTGAAGACGCCGGCTCAAGCCGATATGGTGTTGCCGACGCAAGCGGCGGCAGAAGCGGTCGCTGAGGAATGGCGCGCTCAGGGCGAGGAGATCGATCCCCGCACTATGCCGCTGACGCGCCTCGTCAATTCCGCACTCGACGGGGTTGTGCGCGACGTTACCTCCGCTATCGACGACATCGTGAGATATGCTGGTTCCGATCTCGTCTGCTATCGCGCGGCAGAACCGGAAGGCCTTGTCGCAGCGCAATCGCAAGCCTGGGACCCGGTATTGGCGTTCGCGCGCGAAGATTTCGGCGCCCGGTTTATCTGCGTCGAAGGGATCACCTTTGCCGAGCAGCCGGCCGGCGCCATTGCGGCCGTGCGCGAGGCCATCGTGCAAAGCACGGGCGAGCGGCCGCTCGCCATCGCCGCATTGCACGTGATGACGACCCTGACGGGCTCCGTCCTGCTCGCGCTCGCTGCTGCGCGGCGCGAACTTACGCCCGAGGCAGCATGGGGCGCGGCGCATGTCGATGAGGATTTCCAGATGCGCGTCTGGGGCGCCGATGTCGAAGCGCTGGAACGCCGTGACAAGCGGTGGGTAGAGTTTGCGGCGGCAATACACTTATTTGAATTCGTCGATTGAGCCGTCATTCCCGGCACTCGGGTCCGGCCTTTTGGCCGGGTCGAGCACAGGCTCTTGGGCCGGGCATCCACGAAGCAAAGACGCAGCGGAAAGGTTTTTCGTGGATGGCCGGGCCGAGCCCGGCCATGACGGCTAATTCCGCTCCTTCCGCAGCTTCTCCCATAACGCCAATCGTTTCCCCACCTTGCGCTCGAACCCGCGCTCGGTTGGTTGATAAACCTTCTGCCGGCTGAGCTGTTCCGGCCAATAATCCTGGCCGGAAAAAGCATCCGGCTCGTCGTGATCGTAGCGATACCCGCGGCCGTAACTCTCCTGCTTCATCAGCTTTGTCGGCGCGTTCAAAATGATCTTCGGCGGCATCAGCGAGCCCTGCTCTTTCGCCAGCCGACTCGCCTCTTTGTACGCGACATAAGTCGCGTTCGATTTCGGCGCGGTCGCGACATAGATCACCGCTTCGGCAATCGCCAGCTCGCCTTCGGGTGAACCGAGAAAATTGTAGGCCTCCTTCGCCGCATTGGCGACAACCAGCGCCTGCGGATCGGCCATGCCGATATCCTCGACCGCCATGCGCACGATGCGGCGGGCGAGAAACAGCGGGTCTTCACCGGCATCGAACATGCGCGCGAGATAATAGAGCGCGGCGTCGGGATCGGAGCCGCGCACCGCTTTGTGCAGCGCGCTGATCAGATTGTAATGGCCTTCCTGCGCCTTGTCGTAGATGGGCGCGCGGCGTTGCACGATCTCGATGAGCGCGGCGCGATCGAACGTCTCGCCTGTCAGCGCCGCGCGCCAGACTTCTTCCGAAAGCGTGAGAATGGCGCGGCCGTCGCCGTCCGCCATCTGGATCAAGGCTTCGCGCGCATCGTCATCGAGCGGCAGCTTTTTGCCTTCGGCTTGTTCGGCGCGCTCCATCAGCGCCCGCAGCGCCTCCTCATCGAGCGCTTTGAAAATCAGCACGCGCGCGCGCGACAAAAGCGCCGCGTTCAGCTCGAAGGACGGGTTCTCCGTCGTGGCGCCGACGAGCGTCACGGTGCCGTCTTCCATGACCGGCAGAAACGAATCCTGCTGGGCGCGGTTGAAGCGATGGATTTCGTCGACGAAGAGCAACGTCCCCTGCCCCATGCGCCGACGGCCGCGCGCTTCCTCAAAGACCTTCTTCAAATCGGCAACGCCAGAAAAGATCGCTGATATCTGTATGAAGGCGAGATTGGTCTCGCTCGATAAAAGCCGCGCGACCGTCGTCTTGCCGGTCCCCGGCGGTCCCCAGAAGATCAGGCTGCCGAGCGAACCTGAGCGCAAAAGCCGGGTCAGAGCCCCGTTGGCGCCCAGCAAATGATCTTGCCCGGCGACCTCTGCAAGGGAGCGCGGGCGCAGGCGGTCGGCGAGCGGATGCGGCGCCTCGCGCTCCAGTCCAGCCGATGCAAATAAATCGCTCATTAGGCTTGGTTAATCATCCATTAACGGTTTGCACGGGATGCTTGCAAATCACGGCTGATAGGGACCATGCGGCGAACTCGCAAAAAGCGAGCCGGTGGCAGCACAGAGAGGGCTGAACTTCATGCGTACGATTGCATTCGTGACCCAAAAAGGCGGCTCGGGAAAGAGCACGCTTGCCGCGTGTCTGGCCGTCGCCGCTCATGAGAAGGGCGAACGCGTCTTCCTGATCGATACCGACCCGCTGATGTCGCTGTCGAAATGGGCAAAGGCGCCAAATCAAAGGATATCCTGGTCGAGTGGGTGCCGGCGGGCAAACCGCAGAGCGCGCTGGCCATGCTCGAGAAAAGAAGGGCATCACGCTCGCCATTATTGATACCGGCGCCGGCGAATCCCCCGCGGCGGCTGCGGCGATCAAGGCGGCCGATCTCTGCATCATCCCGGCACGGCCGAATGCGTTCGATCTCTGGGCGAGCGAGCTCACGCGAAAAGTCTGCAGCGCGGCGCGCAAGGAATTCGCCTTCCTGCTCAACCAATGCCCGCCGGCGCAACAGAGCGCGCGCATCGAAGACGGCGCCAAGGCGCTCGAAGCAATGGGCGGATTGTTGACGCCGCTCGTCTCGACCCGGGTCGACTACCAGGAAGCCGCGCGTCATGGGATGGGCACGACCGAGCTCAATCCGCACGGTGTCGCGGCGGAAGAGATGCGCGACCTCTGGGCGTCAGTGAAGCGCCGCATGGCGCGGGGCAAGAGCGGCGCGGTGAAGAAGGCGGCTTAAGTGTCCACATTTCCGGAGCCGCGAAGCGGCATCCGGGACCCAGAGCAAATGCGTGTGCCCCTGGCCTTCGGCGTCCGGGGAAGTGTATCCGGCTGGTTACCCGCCCAATACCGACGTAATCACCTGACCGCCGCGCGAAATCGCCACCTTCCATAGACGGCGACGGCCGCCGTCGGTGGCTTTCTCGAGATCGCGCGTCGTGTTGATCTTAGTGTCGTTCACCGAAATCACGACGTCGCCCTTCTGCAACGACACGTCGGCGGCGGTCGAACCGTCCTCGATATCGGCAACCACCGCGCCCGCAGACAAGGTCGCCATCTCGATCGAGAATTCCTCCGCCACCGCCGGCGACAGATTGATGACCGTCGCCCCGGAGAACGGCGAATTGCCCTTGATCTTCACCGGGTCGCGGGGCGGCTTCTCCGGCGCGGCGGCGAGATGCACCGGCGCCACCACCTTCTTGCCGCCGCGCAGCACGGTGAAAGAGGCGGTGCCGCCGAGCGGCTTCGTGCCGAAGCGGTAACCCAAGCCCTCGGGATCATCGATCAGCTGCCCGTCGATCGCGATGATGATGTCGCCGCGCTTCATGCCGGCTTCGGCCGCGGGGCTTCCCTCGACGAGATCGGCGACGAGCGCGCCGGCGGGCCGATCGAGCCCGAGCGTCTCGGCGATTTCGCGCGAGACGTGCTGCAGGGAGGCGCCAAGCCAGGGGCGCTTCACCACCTTGCCGCCGCTCTTGGCCGCCGCGACCACCGTCTTCACGGTGTTGACGGGAATCGCGAACCCGATGCCGACGGAGCCGCCGGATTTCGAATAGATCGCCGAGTTGATGCCGATCATCCGCGCGTTCATGTCGACGAGCGGCCCGCCGGAATTGCCGGGATTGATCGCGGCGTCGGTCTGGATGAAGAAACCGTAGTCGGAGACGCCGATTTGCGTGCGCGCCACCGCCGAGACGATGCCCTGCGTCACCGTCTGCCCGACGCCGAACGGATTGCCCATCGCGAGCACCATATCGCCAACTTCGATCGCGTCGGAATCGCCGAGTTCCATGACCGGAAAGTTGGAGCCGGTTTTCAGTTTGAGAACGGCGATATCGGTGCGCTGATCGCGAAGAACGATCGTCGCCTCGAATTCGCGCTTGTCCGAGAGCGCGACCTTCACATCGGTCATCCCCTCGATGACGTGGAAGTTTGTGACGACGAGGCCGGAAGGGTCGACAAGCACGCCGGAGCCGAGCGACTGCGCGGTCGGCCCACCAGGCCGATCCTGGCCGCTGTCGCCGAAGAAGCGGCGGAAGATCGGGTCATCGAAAAGCGGATTGTTGGGCTTCGGGTCGGTGCGCGAGGCGTAGACGTTGACGACCGCCGGCTGCGCCCGCTTCACCACGGGCGCATAGGAGAGCAGCTGTTCGGTGCGGGTTTGCGGGATGGCGCGCTCTTGCTGGGCGTGCAGCCCGAGCGGCGGCAGCATTACTAGCAATGCGGCGATGGCAGCTCTGGTGCCGCTCGGAAAGAAGATCGGCATGAATTGCTCCTCGGAATGGGCCGCGACTTAAGCCGCACACCTCGTCAAAATGCGAAGGGCGGCCGCTTCGGAAAAGCGCCGCCCGACCCAAAACCCTTGAAGGTGGCCTTAAGCGGCCGCCTCCTCCTCGCCCTGAACCGGGCCGGAATCCTGTCCCCGCGCCTCAACATCGCGGTCGACGAATTCAATGACCCCCATGGCCGCGTTGTCGCCGAAGCGGAAGCCTGCCTTCAACACGCGCGTGTAGCCGCCGTTGCGCTCCTTGTAGCGGGGCCCAAGCACCTCAAAGAGTTTCTTGACCAGCGCCACGTCGCGCACCTGCGCGATCGCCTGGCGGCGCGCATGCAGGTCGCCGCGCTTGCCGAGCGTGATCAGCTTCTCGACTACGGGCCGCAGGTCCTTTGCCTTCGGCAAGGTGGTGATGATCTGCTCATGCTTGATCAGCGCCTGCGCCATATTGGCGAACATCGCCTTGCGGTGCTCGGCGGTACGGTTGAAGCGGCGCTTCGCGCATCCGTGATACATGGCTTATCTCCAATTCTTGCGGCCGCCGTGCCAAGGAACGGCCGTCGTTATTGGCAGTCGGTCTTCGGCAATCGGCAGTCGGACTAAGCGATTGCCGACTGCCTACTGCCGATGCTCAGTAATGCTCCTCGAAGCGCTTTGCCAGCTCCTCGATATTGTCCGGCGGCCAGCCCGTCACTTCCATGCCGAGATGCAGGCCCATCTGGGCGAGCACTTCCTTGATCTCATTCAGCGACTTGCGGCCGAAATTCGGCGTCCGCAGCATCTCGCCTTCGCTCTTCTGGATCAGATCGCCGATGTAGACGATGTTGTCGTTCTTCAAGCAGTTCGCCGAACGCACTGAAAGTTCGAGCTCGTCGACCTTCTTGAGCAGCGCCGGATTGAAGGCGAGTTCGGGGATAGACGGCGTCGCCTCTTCGCGCCGCGGCTCCTCGAAATTGACGAACACATTGAGTTGGTCCTGCAGAATGCGGGCCGCGTAAGCGATCGCATCTTCCGGCCCGATCGCGCCATTCGTCTCCAGATTGATGGTCAACTTATCGTAATCGAGAACCTGGCCTTCGCGCGTATTCTCAACGCGATAGCTGACCTTCCTCACAGGCGAGTAGAGGCTGTCGATCGGGATCAGGCCGATCGGCGCGTCCTCGGCGCGGTTGCGCTCGCCCGGCACATAGCCCTTGCCGGTGTCGACCGTGAATTCCATGCGGATTTCGGCGCCCTCGTCGAGTGTGCAAATGACCAGGGACGGATTCAGCACCTGCACATCGCCGGTGACGCCGATATCGCCGGCGGTGACCTGACCGGGGCCCTG